>JAABUO010004682.1_pt1 | contig 16112 bp, 23 predicted proteins | sample 5559291 | NCBI WGS metagenome assembly JAABUO01 (sample SAMN10711878, study PRJNA513372) | rock metagenome | isolation source: Antarctica rocks | place: Antarctica: Victoria Land, Finger Mt sud
CGTTATTGCAATTGCAGGTGAGATGTCTGGTTGGCCACCTTGTGAAAATGGTTGTTTGCCAGATGTATGCGCTTGACTTGACATATAGCAACACTTTGGGTGTCAAGCCACCAGAGCAAGGCGGTGTCCTTCCAGACTCTGCAGGTGATCATCTTCGTGCTGTGTTGTTGACATGGGACACTGGGACTCACATGTGTGTATGGCAAATTCCCTCAGCTGGTGTGATCCAACTCTTGTTGCTGTGAATGCAGAGGAGTGTTTTCCAGATACTGATGTATCAGAAGATGAAGGGATGTCTTGATCTAGTCTAGGTGAGCATGATGCTCTTGCAGTTGCCGGACTATGCTGGTCAACCGCAAAGTTTGACCTACTAGCGATTATTGTCACATATGTATTGACCGCTGTTACACGGCCATCCTTAGCAATGGAGCGCAATAATTTTGTTCAGGACATGCGTTGTACACTGGAATTGGAATTCAGGAAATTCCTACACACCATTGTATTAGTCATCAGTTGAGCCTTGACTGCTTGGGTGTGCGAGCACTACCAAAGCGCATTTTACCTACTCAGCAATAGTACATGCACAGCAAGCATTCAAACTGTTTGCATGTATAATGCATGTGATGGGTGTCTGCATTCCTGTTGTGGTCCAAACTGATTGCACTGTCGCGTCAACTGGAACTATTGGTCTTGAAGGTGTTGTGCACTTGGGATGATGACAAGGCAGCCCAAGGATGTGAATGTCAAGCCAGGGCCGAAGTTGCAAAATCCCTTTGACAGGCTCCATCTCAAATATGGACTCAAATCACATGTGAATGTGGAATCTGCCTCAGAATGTTTCAGACCACTGATAGACTTCAGTGGCTGGCCCAGGTTTATAAAGTGTTTGCAGTCCGGGCTCTGAAGTCCGGGCTCTAGCCTTAATGTGCTTGTTGCTGCTTTCTCTTCTATTTAATTGCTGATCTCAACACAGTATGTGACTGTCTTGTCAGTAGAGTCATATAGGTTGCTAGAGTTGTTGGTGCACATCGTTGTCGTCACGACATACTCACCTCTGGGGCCTGGTTGGCCATTTAAAGGAGAATTCCGAATGTTGGAGATCTGGGGCTCGTCTGCTCCCCGCACGGTCAAGCAGGGGCCTGGCTGTCGCTGAAATAGTGTAGAGACCAGCATGCGCCCCGGTTGGATACTTCGCAACATAGTTTCCTTTCAATCGAGATCCTTGCGAGCAGTGGGACGCTCTGCAAAGGTAGCCGCCGAGGGCGCGGCAGGGTGTGCAGCTGATGAGCAGAAGACTCGTACTGGGAGTGCACCGGGCGTTCTGCCACTTACCAGCCGAGTTGCTGCCAGAAGTGCGGTGCGCTCCCTGCGTTCAGGGAGCAGTTAGTTATCAGCAGTCACCCGCTGCGCTCAACCAGTTTTCTCGGGGCAACAGGCCCTTTGCAGCGTCTGTTTGTCAAAGTCAGAGTCAGGCAGCCCAGGCCAGCATAAGTACAGAGCCAGCTAGTCCGCCCGATTGGCCAGAAGCTTCTCAGGAGCAGGATGTACCTGCAGAGCAGTACTCCCATTCAGGCAGAATCACAGGACCATATGTTGTGACACCAAAACCTGTCTTTGCTGTGGTGGAGTTGGGCCCCACACAGTTCAAAGTCACGCCTGATGATTTAGTGTATTCCGAAAAGTTAAAAGGCGTAGATGTTGGCGACGAAGTATCACTCAACAGGGTTTTGCTTCTTGGTAACGCAAAGACCACAGTGATTGGAAGACCATGCATCCCTGGAGCCAAAGTCATGGCCGTTGTTGAGGTATTATCTACAGAAACATGCCTAGCTGAGCCAGTTGCAGACGTGAGCAAGCATGCATGCATGTGGAAGTTTATAATGCTTGACAAGCTGTCTTGATCTTGCAGGAGCAATTTCTGAATGGCAAGGTGCTCATTTTCAAGAAACGGCGAAGAAAGAATTCAAGGCGCCTCAATGGTCACAGACAGGTATTTGCCTATATGCTGACAAAGAAAGTGATGGTGATCAGACCAGCAGTGTCATAAGGCAAAGCCTGCGTGGTGCACAAGGTACATTGCCAAGCTTTCATGTTTTCATGCAGGAACTGACAGGGCTGCGCATCACAGATGTTCATGGTCTAGAAGCAGCTGCATCAGGCAATGTGCTGTAGGTATTCACCATGCATAATTCGACAATGAGCAGACAGCTGTCTGGCAATTCATTGACAATACAAGAGCACCATGGGAAGGCGGCCGCTGGCATAAAATGTCCCTTTATGGAGCACCCTTGACAGACTTGAGGCTGCGCAGCATGCTGAAGTGCCATGTGGACAACCTAAAAAAACCGTTTTGGCTGGTGTTGACTGCTGGTAGAGACCATTGGATACATCAATGCTGCACGTCCTTCCTCAGATGTTTACATTGGTAGATACTCATCAGAGACAAGACCAGAGTTGTTGAGCAGAACCCATACAACGATACACTCTCCTGCGTACAGGGATGCATTCCGATGTGAGCATGAACTCCACTGTGAGCTATTGTGCATGTTTGCAACAGATATGTGATATCTTACTGTGGCAAACAAAACGTCGTTGCTCAGCTGTGACCCGCAAGCGCTGTACTCTGTACAGAAAACTCTGCACAGATACGGCCTTTTCTACTGCGCGATGCGTAGGATTGCGGCTGGGTTCACTGACCGGACACATGCTTCCATATGGTGTCACATGGGCTTACGGATAGCATAATGAACGCATGCCGAACTGCCACTTTGGGCAGCCTGCGCAGTTGCGTCTGCTTTGCGACACAAGACAATTCGGAAAGCTTTGCAATGGTTGTCAGTGTGAACGCGCTGCAGGTGAGCTCATCGCACAGGGCAGGGATGCTGTCGAACCTGAAGAATTCAACTTCCAGTTTAAGCAGTTGGATGCTGCAGGGCGTTTGCCGGGCGGGCGTTGGCAGCTCATTGGCTCACAGAAAGCATGCCGCTCTTCTTAAGCCTGCGTCGGTCAATAGGGGTTCTTTGCAAAACGTGAAGAGACTGTGCACTGCAACCGCAACGGCTACACCCGCTCAGGTACAGCGGCTGACGGTTTGGCTGCGCGCAGTGAGGTGGAAAGCTGGTCAACATCTTTTGATTCTGCAGGTACATGGTTCCCCAGTGCAGGGCGACTCGCTCACCACCGTCGCGGGAGACTCGTTGGACAGAGAGCCTGCAGGCCAAAGCCCAGATTATGCCCGGTTGGCCAAAGATCTGGACAAGAAATCTCCACTAGAGATCATGGACCACGTGAGCCATTGCACAGACAAATGCACAGGGAAAAAGGTGACAATGATTGCTGGTATTTGCTGCACTTCTGATGGTAGTGTTGGCTTTGCAGGCCTTGAAACAGCATGGTGAAGATATAGGCATTGCATTCAGCGGTGCAGAGGATGTTGCCCTTGTAGAGTATGCTCACCTGACAGGCCGCCCATACCGAGTGTTCAGGTATTTCAATGCCAAACTTGAATGCATGGGAGCACCTGTGCATGGGTGCACTTGTGTGGTCGACACCACACACTGTTTCTGTAAACAGCAATGTGGGCACTTGCATCTAAGCTGAATTGCTGGCTGTTTAGTACTTCTTTGCTGCATGCACATGGGAATGCATGGTGTATGCACAACTGCTGTCAGCATGGTAACTGCAGCAAGGCACCATAACATGGCATGCATAAGCCATCAGTCAGAGTCCTGCAAATGCTACAACACAGCACAATGCGATGTGCCTTTGTCTGCAGTCTGGACACTGGCAGGCTTAATGCAGAGACTTATCAGTTGTTTGATGCTGTCGAGAAGCACTACGGCATTAGGATTGAATACACATTCCCAGATGCCCAAGAGTGCATGGACCTGGTGCGCACTAAGGGCATGTTCTCATTCTATGAGGATGGTCACCAGGAGTGCTGCAGAGTCCGCAAGGTATCATGCTCTTCCAAGCTGACCCTGTTTTGCAGATCTCACATGTGACACACTTGCTTCTTGGTGTCGACCCATCGGCAAGTCCCGCTGTGCTTTACGCAACTTGCAACATTGAGCATGCAGTCTATGCACACTCAGTTTGCCTCAGGCACGTTTGCCAACATCACAACGATGCTTGCTGACAGCAAGCACCCAGTTGCAACAAAGTGTTGCATTGCTCAATCTTGAGGACATGGCCAACATTGTGCGCTGACAGCCTGCCTCAGCAGTTCAGGTGAGACCATTGAGGAGGCAGCTGAAGGGGCTGAAGGCATGGATCACAGGGCAGCGTAAGGACCAGAGCCCCGGCACTCGGTCAGCTGTACCTGTTGTGCAGGTCAGACTCACATACAAAGCACTTCCTTCATGCTGCACATACTAGTAGGTCTGCTGCTGTCACAGCCGACGCAAGCTGTGTCCCTCTGGCATGTCCGCATGAACATTGTACGCAGCAACAGTTCTAGTGTTATTGTACATGAAAACAGCTGCGTGCATGCAAAAAAAGACAGCTGTGTGCACACGTCCTGTCTCAGCTTGAGTATGCATGTTGACCTGTGAGGTTCTTGCTCAGAGCTCTGAGGGGATTTACAGTGCACATGTCAATCATGCCCTTGCATTTTTGTTATGCCAAGCTACTCATCATTTAACATGCAGGTGGATCCTGTATTTGAGGGCTTGGAAGGGGGCCCAGGCACCTTGATCAAGTACAACCCCCTCAGCAACGTATCCTCTCCTGAAGTCTGGAACTTCCTGAGAGCAATGGTAATGCTCTCATCTTTCACTGCCGTTTCAGACGCAGAGGCAAGAGCGTGAGGTCATTGGAGTTGATTGTGACGTTTGTCTGACTGTCAGGAGGCCTGGGTTTCGACAAATCAAGTGTAGCACCCCAGTCATGTAATACCGAGCTCCCTATGAGAGCATGTTGTGAAGCTGTAATGCTTTCCTGCAGGGTGTGCCCACAAACAAGCTGCACGAGCAGGGGTATGTGTCCATTGGGTGTGAGCCCTGCACCAAAGCAGTGCTGCCCAACCAGCATGAGAGGGAAGGCCGCTGGTGGTGGGAGGTAATGCCCCATGCCAGCCATCATTGCTTCTTGTGGTTGCTGTTGACCATGAGCGTCCTGCATTACAACCTGTACGTCAGGTGTACATGTCTTCTGCACATATGCACCTGCAGGTATGTGCCTGCAACATATCTGCAATGAAGCATTTGACAAAATTTCATTCCAAGGGCTGCATTGCATGCTGTTCTGACAAATCAGCAAGACACAAGCGCATGAGCAAGCCTGTGAGTCAGGCTTCCTAGTACCGTAGTGCCAGAAAGGTTGATGTGCCGTCCAAAGAGGGTATGATAAGTCAGCATGACACTGGCTGTTGCTTGGTTGTGCAGGACGCTACAGGCAAGGAGTGTGGTCTGCACTCAGGCAATGTCGTGGAGTCAGCAGCAGAGCAGGCCAAGGATGACTTGCGAGACCTGTTCCAAGACAACAGTGTAGAGGCAGTCAGCAAGCAGCAGCTGCAAGAGATGATGGATGGCAAGCGTGACAAGGACACTCTTGTGGTGCTGTACGCGCCTTGGTGCCAGTATTCCCAGGTAACTTGAGCATGGCAGGCACCAGATATGTGTTCTCTGCATGTGTTCTCTGCATGCGCTGTGCGGCAGAGTGCTGCCAGACCATACATTGCTTCAATAGGCAAAGGTGCTGCATCTGCAGTCTTCTGACAGTGCATCAGTGCATACTTCACTGCCTTCTGTAGAGTGAGCACAGACAGCGTGTGTTTTACATAGTTACTCAGTGTCAGGCTGAATACTTATGTGGTGCTTCCTGTTTGCAGGCAATGGAGGAGTCATACATAGGCCTCGCTAAGCGGTATCAGGGCTCTGAGCATGTCAGAGTTGCAAAGTTCCAGGCTGACACCGACAGAGAGTTTGCTGGCAAGCTTGGGTTGAAGACATTCCCTACAATAGTTATGCTGCCCAAGTTCTCAAGCTCTGGTGTGGTCAAGTACCCTACTGAGAGGAGAGACACAGACAGTCTGGATATGTGGGTGAAAACAATTGCTGGATACGAGTCATGACGTCTAGGCATGTTCAGCAACAAATGAAGTGTCTGCTTCATTATCTCAGTGCCACATGCACAATTTGTGCACTGCCGTTGAAGTACCTGATACCCTATCACTTGAGGGCTCTATCAATTGGGGGCTCTATGTTGAGCCAGCTGTGCATGTTAGTCAAGACGTATATGTTGCAAGGCAGTTGTTTGAACTTTCACTCAGTTAACATACCATGTCTGATGCAGCTGCATGCTAAAGGTAAGCATTTAATTTAGCTAATTTAGCATGGTCAAGCACTAGAAGCAAGCTTCAACAGTAAATGCCTGACTTGCAGCTTTCTGAACCATTTGCTTTTGTTTGTGTCAGCATTGACAATACCACAGGTTGGCTGTACTGTATGACAAGTGATATCGTATGACAATGCGGAAGCAGAACAGGTGTTCAACATACAATATCAAAATGAAAATGTGCAAACATGGTGCGTGATCCACAAGCAGCTGCAAGTGTGTGTAATTTGATACATCAGCAGAAGCAGCACCTGTTTCAACATCTGGCAAACATAGAAGCAGCTGATACTGCTGTTTTGTAGTTGCACAACATTAAATGAGGTTTGGGCTGCTGATTCAATGCCCCCTGCCTCAGACAAGTCAAATGCAGAATGACTTTTGGACACAAACACTGCATCATGCAGATCCTAAGATAACATTAGCAGACAGTGAGTCAAAAGAGGCAGTTGGCTGCCATAGTCGCAGTATGAAAAACATCCATCTCTATGGACCCGTCTCCGGTTCCGTCAGGCGCTAGACAGTCGTCAACACTTGTTGGCACATCGGCGGTGTCGCCGCCGCTCAATGTATGTCACAAAAGGTCCTTGACAGAGTTTGGACGCTGTGAACATGACGAGCACAGGGCGGCTAAGAGCAGTGCTGTGCCGCAATACGCTCGACGATTTCTGCGGCACTGCGCTGGGCACTGCGCGCAGTATACGCAGTACGCCGCAGTACCGCAGTATGCTGCGGAGAGCTGTGCTGTGTTGTGGTGTCATTCAACGCCATTCGTTGTGGGCACGCCAATTCAGCAAAGTTTTTCCGCTGTTCGTTGCAACTCAATTGAAGAAAAAACAGAAAGATACAACAAAAAAAAGACAATCAACCGCAGTTCGCTGTGTACGGCGCCGCGATTGCGAGCTGCGGCACAGCACTGACTAAGAGTCTGACATAATAACGGGTAACAGCATTGGGTAAGGGCTTTTAGAATTATCAAATGCAACCAGTTACAGAGCTTGCTGTAAGATCGGACAGCTTCTGACCTACAGTATTGCGTTGGGCAGCTTTGTCGTGCCGTTCCCATTAAAGGTACATTGTTTTTGAAACTGAGTGTAGCAATCACCGCACGACCTTCACTCGTGCAACCCGCAAGCTTGTCTTACAACTGTATCTCAAGATGGGCCGCAACTGCATGGCCTTGTTCGTGGTCCTCGCGTGCCTGATAATCACTTCACAAGTTCATTCTCAAGCAACTACTCCGGTGTCCAACGTTTTGCCCAACATTGACAGCAGCTGCAGCCGTCCGGCGAAGATCGTCGTGATCCCGGGTTGCGTTAGTTCCCACTGGTTCCAGGCCCTGTCGATTATTGAGGAACTGTCGAAGCGCCGTCATATGGTTCAGGTAAGCATTCAGCCAAAAGACCCGCGGCATGGACTGCTTTGCTGTGCTCATATGCATGCATGCATGCCGGCCTCTAGCTTCTATATAGAGTTTTGCCCAAGCCTCACTTAAGTGCACCTTTGCTTCTTTGCTTCACTACAGTCTGTTGCTTCAACCTGCGTCACCATGCATGTGCATCAATCCGAAAGCCCAAAAGGCACTGACTGTGATCGTGTTCACGCAGGTGTTACTGACGTTAGAGTACACAGATGCTTGGCGGCCTAGACTTTCAGAGCTTCCCCATGTCAGCGTGGTATCGTACAACGCCTCAGGCTCTGGTGAAATGGAGTTACGGCAGCAGGTCCGGGCAGGTCAGCGTGCTATGGGGCTGAGTGCATTACGTGACATCTTTGGTCTGCCCAAACACACTGAGTCGATGCTACAAGACACAGACTTGCATCTAGAGGTTCAGGTATGAACAGACATATGCACCTTACTACACCTTGCACCCATCAGGCATTGGTGAATCCGTGAAACTGCCACAGAGTAAAGAATTGTGCCTGTTTCAGCAACTGCTGTTTGACAAAATGCTTTCACAAAAGCAACATGTGTATGCATCTAGATCTGTGCAACAAGCACATCTGTACAGCAAATGCAGCAAACAATTCAGCACATTTTTGCTTTGCATTTACATGCCTGCAGCCAGGCACTGCCATGGTATGCCAGCAAGAGCACTCATCAAGTTAAGCTGTTTACACTCACAATTTTGCCTCAGCAAATGACGCTGAACAGGCAAGCAGACGCAAGAATTCAGAGATTTGGGGCTGATACAACATTACATCCAGCACCAGTTCACCCGCATGCAGGACTTCTCACACAGGTTCAAACATTTGCCTGATGCAGAGGTTTGGGGCAGATCTGGCATTGGTTGATGTTGTAATAGCTGGTGGGACAGCCTTAGCTGACAAATTGGGCATTCCTAAGGCCATCTTGAGCATTGCTGGGAACCTTCCTCCAGTTGTTGGTCATGCATATGGCTCAGGAGTGCCCCGGCTGTCAACAGTGCCACAATGGCAAACTCAGCTGCCCAGAAACATGGTAAACTCTTTGCAATCAGCATTGCTGTCATAAGACACTACTGTGAAGCTGTGTCATGAAATGAGGCGTGAGCTGTCATAAGCATTGCGGTGCCAAGCATGCCAGGTGTGAGCACTCCCATGTTAAGCATTGCTGCCATTTCTGCAAATGCCAGGTTGTCCCTGTCCTGCTGATTTTGGGCTGCAACAACAAGCCCAGGTCAACACGTTTAAAAAGCCTGGCAATTATTGCCCTTGCAGTTCAGCCACATGTTGCAAAGCCATCCTAGACTGTGCAATAATGTGCTTTGTACGCTGAACACTCAGCAGCACCAGACAGTGCTCCTCTTGCTCCTGCTTGTCCATTGCTGCTGTTTCTTTCCTGCTTCTCTGGTCTGTTGATTATGGCTGACAAGGTACTGGCAGGTGGTTGCTCAAGGCAATTATGCATGCTTGCAGAACTTCTTGCAGCGGGTTCACAACCTGCTTGGCTACCTGACGGTCAAGGGTGTTTGGTGCTATGTAATTGAGCCTCTCATGGACAAGACAGTCTGGTGAGCATTCAAAACGTGCTTCATCTTGTCACAGCACCTCGTGCAGCCCTTCAAGTGTGACGAGGCTGAGCAGATTGATACCGCAGCACTCCATACATGTCTCTGACCCTGATGAGCTGGAGGATTATGCCTGTGTTGTGCACTGCAGTGCAGCAGGATCCTAAATACTCAATGCAATGCTTAAAAAGTCTGTATGACAGCACATTGTCTGCAGAAGCAACACTGTGGAAGCAGCTGCACAGGCTAATCCAACACGAGCCTTGTTCTGGAGCCTCGCAAGCCTGCTCTGCAATTGTGGCATTCACCAGACTGATGATGCAATTTATTTGCAACGTTTGTAGATGTATACACAGATATATATACCTTATGATATAAATTCCTTATATCTGTATGTGTATGCGTTAAGTCTGAGCACCACTGGTCATGACTGATTTGTCAGCTGGCATCGGCGACTAAAGTCTCTTGCCCTGTTTGCTTCACTTTGGCTTGACATGTTGACACAGGCTTGTTGCATACTCTGATCCTTGATGTGTAGTTCTGCTGCCATATGGTATGCAGGCAGAAGTATGCCATCCCTCCATACTCATACTCAAAGTCCAACAGACAGGCTGCCCTGGTCTTGCTGCATTCTGATTGGGCAACCACCAATGCTGAGCCCATGGCACCCCATATAGTCTCAGTTGGGGCCCTTACAGCAGCCCCAGCAAAGGCCCTGCCCTCTGACTTAGAGGACTTCGTGCAGTCAGCTGGGGAGCATGGGGTGGTGTATGCCTCCCTTGGGACCACCGCCATCCCAGGTTTGTCATTCTGCTCAGATGTTTCAGACAGATGCGCATGTGGGCCTTTTCAGGCACTTCAGGCTGCTCAGTCTTCTCTTGTCAGGGTGTGGATACAGTCAGGTTTGAGCCAGGGTGAAGCTAAGAGTTGTACGAGGGTGGCATCTGACCAATGTCCACTCTGTCATGTAGCCAGCTGAGCTCACTGAATGTGCCGCCTCTGCTGTCAGCGTAAGCTGATTCTCATCGGGCAGCTTGTTGTGGTACACATGTCTATCCTGTTTGTTCAGTGCACTGCCAGGACCTCTTTGATGTGACTGATCTGCTGTTCAGAATGCAAGAAGAGCCCCACAACCATCAGGGCATGTGCTGCATGCAGAGGTTGCGGAGCTGAGAGCCATTACACAAGGGCTGGCTGCAATAGCCCCAACCAAAGCCCTCTGGAAGCTGTCTGACACTGACCGGGTCATGCTGAACACCAGCAGCCTGCCTGTGAGCAGCAACATCAAGGTGGTGAAGTGGGCCCCCCAGAATGATGTTCTGGGGCACCCCAATGTCAAAGCCTTCTTCACTCAGGGCGGTGCAAACAGCTTCAATGAGGTGAGCAATGCATTGTCTGGAGTCAGCTTCAGGAGCTCTGGCATGATGATGACAAACAAACTCTGGTAGAATTGCAACAGCTCTAAATTCAGCATGCAGGAGCCTTTGTCATTGCAAGCTGCCAGGCAACAGCATGCTCACAAGCAGTCCTAGACATCTGCCAACAGGTCTTCTTGTTTGACGCTTACTGAAGTTGAATCACAATTTTGATTCTGACAACAAGCTTTTCTGGGGGAAGCTGACCTGTGTTGCGCATGAAAAACATCTGACAGCAAAACAAATGGTTTTGTGGGTATCATCATTGGCAGTTTGGCTGCAGGCGTCTTATCATGGAGTGCCTATTGTGGGCATGGCCTTGGTTGGGGAGCAGCCGGATAATCTAGCAAGGGCTGTGGACCGTGGGTATGGCCTGACTGTGAGTGTGAAGAAGCTGGATAGCCTGGCACAGGACCTTGAGAAAGCCCTCAAACGCATGCTTGGCGACCCTAGCTTCAAGGCAAATGCTGCTAGGATCTCAAACATCATGCGTGCGCACAAGCTAAGTCCTGCTGAAAAAGCGGCAGGCAAGTTTGAGCTCCTTGCTAGCATGTCTGCCCGAGACACAGCTTCACACTCCACTGATGTATTTGCCATGTATGCCAAATGATGCAAGAATGTCCATGCTACTGCTCCCTTGATTAGGTCATTCTGCAGTGCTGGGCATGTAATCACGTGCTGTGTATGAGGCTCGATGCCATGCTCAGCGCAGTTTTGCATTGTCGAGCTTGCAGACTCAAAATCAAAAAACAATAAACGCAATGCAAGCTTTGACAGAGTCCCACAACTCGCAGAGATTTGCCATGCATGCAAGGTGGCTACTCATGACTGTATGACTTGCACCCTGCCTGTGCTGTTTTTGCATAGTTGATGATCAGGTGTTTGGCACAGCGTGACTGCGCCCTGCCTTTGTCGGCTGCTTGTGAGCTAGTGCCTTTTCTTGGCATGTGCAGCTGTGCTCTGCCTGTCGAAAGTTTAAATTTTGCTTTGACTGTGCCAAAGGTCATGTACATGTGTGCAGATGCGCTAGAGCATGCAGCATGGACAAAAGGATCCAGGCACATGCAGCCTCTCAGAGATGACCTCAACTGGTTCCAGCACAGCTCCATGGACGTCATCCTGTTTGTGTTTGCTGTGTTGGCAGCAGTCATAGCTGCAATGGCCTTGATAACGATTCGTCTGGGTAGATGCCTGATACGCTGGCTGGCCAGAACTACACAGAGTGATCAGACTCATGAACATCAGGGCTGAAAACAGGCAGTGTCCTTCTTCTTTTGCTTCTCTCCGTTTGCCCACTGGTTCACAGTGCAAACTACATGCGCAAAGGCGTTTGGCGCATGGGATCAGCTCCCATGAACATACATATATGAAGCCTGACTCTGTTTCAGTTACAGCTTTTCAGCTCTGACCAGAATTGGGACATACATGTAATTACCTTTAGCACAGCTTTAGCACCATGAACATATATGTAACACCTTGAGAGAGTCAGTCTACATACACATTCACATTTGAAGCAGGAATAGTCATGATCATCCACACACCATGTGGCACATCCAGATACCAAAGCTGGGAAACATCACAAAGGAGCGTTCACATAGCAATGACGATATTTCGCGCAACAGACTGCAGGATGAGCCCTGGATCAAAGCATGCTCACCACACCAGTGCGGCGATGACCGTGGCACCACTGACCACGGCAACTGCAAGGGACCAGCTGAGTGTAGCAGCACCACCAGTGTCTGCATCCAGACAGCAAGCAATCAGTAGGAATCTGCTCACATTGTGATGTCCAGCCCCAGACCCTGTAAGTATTACAAACATACTTTTCAGGCACGCATGATGCAAGCTGGTGTGGCTCAGGGCAAGCATGTTTCATTGCTTTGTGCCTGTGCAGGTTAGGAACAGCATATGCATCTGTTGTCAGCAGGTGGTAGTTTCTAGACAAATGATAGAAACTCACGTGCAGGGTTGGAAACTTGGCTAGTCTGCACAGAGCTGGGATCCACAGAAACAGATCCGTAGGACGTCCCAAACACCGTTGAAGGGTCTCCGCTCTTCATTACAGTTGCGTATGTCGCAGCACTGGTAGCGTTGTTATCCTGGAAGTCTGTTTGAATTGTGGCAACTACTGATCCCTCCTCAAAGTTGGTGATGTTGACATTCACTGGGCTCCCTGTCAAAGTCTCAATGTTGACGACCAAGGTTGCAATGAACTGCAGCAAACACATGTGCACATAGAGGGGCTGCTTACTAAGGGTATGCCATGTGATTCACTGTGATCTTGCTTATTAAGCTGCTGTGCACCTCATCTAATTTGCCCATGCATGCACGCTTCGTCATGAAATTGCTCTGTTGAACTTTGCCAGTGCAGAGCAGCAACATGAACCATAACACTCATGTGCACAGACCCACCCAAGTTACTGATGCCTGATCAAATTTCATGAATGCCACAAGTACTACAGCAGATTGGTACATGCATGAGGGTTCAAGCTGCAGATTGGTGAGGCTGTGCAATACACCTTCATGTTGTTACACGCAGCAAACCTGAGCACCAGTCCATCATATGCTTAGTCATGGCTTGGATGGTAGGTTTTCTGGTGGTTGGCAACATGGATACAGCAGTCACAAGATGTGATAGGCTTGCTGTGCACATGTGTCACATGTGAGTAGCTGATTGCATACTATACCTGCTGCCGATATGAAAGCTGCTGGAAAACAGATATTAGGATGTCGTGTAGTGTGCAAGTAGCCTTCACGGACCAGATCTTGCCGGCACTCTTGGATACCTGAACCACCAAACATGTGAGTCTCGTCTTAATTCTTGCAGGCTTGCATATTGCTAGTTTTACACACAACACAAGTTTGCATCCATACCTCATCCCTGGTTAACACAGCCTGTGGGCAAGGCTGGCCGAATTTTGATGTAACAACAGCTCCATGGCACTTGTTGATGCACAAGGTGTAGCAATACTTACTGGGCGCACTGTTGGGGTGCCAGGTGGCGGAGGGGGTGGAGGAGATGAAGAAGCTGTTCCACTAGAGCTTGAGCCAGTATCGATGCCAGCCCCGTTGACTTGTTGTAGCCCGCCCACCCATGGCCCTGTCACACCCCCATATGAGCTGCCTGCACCTGCCTTGTTGATAGTGTTGCCCCAGTATTGAGGCAGGCAAAAGCCAACAGTGGTGTCGGCACGAGGAGGCCTGCAGATTGTGCCAGATGCACATGATGCACCTGCAACATCACAGCTTGACATTGCATGTGACCAGTCTCAGTATGAGACCATGAGGCTGTTCTGCTGTCACTGAGGTGTGACCAACTACATTGCCTTTCCTGCTAGGAACCCTGAGGGAGAGAAAAAACAGTAAGCATATGACTTTGGTGGCCTGCCAATGCCATCAGAATGGCAATGCACACCAAGCTTCCGAAAAGACACTCATGCGCCGATGCCTTTGGTCCATCTGGCCTATTGTTGCATGCTGAGCGCATGAAAGGCAACAGCATGAGAGACTTGACATCGCGGTCAACAGCTCAAAAATTCGAATATGCACGGAAGCAGATGCTTGCATGCATGCCCCTCCAGGTAGATGACACGGCAGGGTAGGGCAAGAGTCACTCACCATACAGCTGGCACACAGCATTTGCAGGTGCGGATGTGCTGGAGCAAGCACATGCCGAGTCTGAGGGTGAGCAGATTGAGCCGGCTGAGTTCAGACAAGTTGACTCAGTGCCACAGAATTGGGCAGAAGGGCCTGCAAGGCACAAGATCCCAAACCACTTGGAATGATGGTAAGGTGACAGTCGATGCTCAGCACAAATGGCTTGATACAGATCACGAAGAAGCTCATTGAGACTCTCACCACCATGCAACATTCTGCCTGCTCTTGGCAAGCATTGGCAAGTCACAAGTGTAGTCTACGCGGCTTTCATCTGTTGCATAATTGGATGATGATTTTTGATTTGTTCAAGGCGCACTTGAGCTGCAAATCAGACTTGCTGTACAATGCTCACCATACAAAGGGATGCAATCAAGACAACTCACCTGGTGTACCACGAGGACTGCATAGTGTAGATGAAGGGGTGCTGGCTGAAATTGTCTGTGCTTGTGTGCAGAAACTCTTACCAGAGCCATCAGACAGCTGTACACACCTAGATGTTGCATCGCAAGGTGCCCCTGCAGCATTATGTCTAAGGCAACTCTGCACGCTTGCAAAGCTGGAATCTGACTGCTTTGTTGTTGCCACAATGATTCTGTGAAGACCCTCAAATAAGCTTAGAAAGCTAAGATGTTTTGATGCAAGTCACCATTGCTTGTTGTGTGCCTGATCAACCACTTTGGTAAACAGACAATGCACAGGGCAAGTCGGCTCGATCTAAGTTACCCAGGCATTCCTTGTAACATTCCTGGTTCTGAAAGACATGCAAACATGCAGATGCTGTGTGTGCAAACAAAAGCAACTGAGGTGGCAGCAGGAAGTACCCCATGGGTCGCATGGTTGAGAAACTCCTGCAGTGCTGTCAGAGCAACTGCATTGGCCTTGGCCTCCCTCAGACTGAACGCATAAATCACTTCCTGAATTGTGCACGCAGGTTGTGCCTGACGAGCAATATGTGCCTGCACACAGACACCCAGCTTGATACAGATGAGATCTGAACACTATCATCATCATCATCATCACGCATGCAATGACATGGTACAGCGTTTCCACAGTGCAATATTGCACTTGATTGTACCTTGTAGTAAGGCAGTCTTGCAATACACTGCATGGCATGGATTAGGCCAAGGCATCTTGAAGGTGTGTTTGAGTGAGACAATAAGCCATTGATCTTAAAGCTCCACAACACTGGTGCTGTGAAATGACACACATTACCTATTGCTGTGCAGTCACCACTGCTGGGTAGAAGGTCCTCTGAGGCACACTTTCCAACCGTATTATCTGAAAGGGTCGATGTACACGTGCTGTTGTATGCACATGGAGCACCTGGAGCATTAATTTCAAGCATTACAACCACTTGGCAAAGCCTGGGTGTACTGCACGCATTGCTTTGCAAAGAATTGAGCATGATGGGGTTTGTGATACAGTTGCATTTGACAACCTCACGTCCATAAATTGCTTGCAAGCCACTTTGCTTTGGGCGCAAAGCCAAATCATTCCTTACTGATTGAATGTAGTTGCATAAGGCAGACAGTATGTGGTGCATGCTCACCATACTTATCACACCGGCCTCCCTCATCAATCTCTTCAAAGGAGCACTCACAACCAGCAGCGCTGTTTGGGCCGCAGACCTCATATGTCACCATATCCATGCATGTCTCTCCGTTTCCACAGACATTGCCTGTACAAAGTTGCAAACAACATGTTCATCAGGAACAAG
>JAABUO010004683.1_pt1 | contig 16106 bp, 13 predicted proteins | sample 5559291 | NCBI WGS metagenome assembly JAABUO01 (sample SAMN10711878, study PRJNA513372) | rock metagenome | isolation source: Antarctica rocks | place: Antarctica: Victoria Land, Finger Mt sud
TTCAACCTGCCGCAGCAGATTCACGATCTGCTCCGCCGTATGCTTCTTCCCTCGCACCATAAACAGCTCCTCTTGTTCCAGTTTTATCGCTTCTCAACTGGTACAAAAAAAGCCGGGCATTCCACTAGCTTGAGTCACTTCTCACCGCAGAGGATGTAGCGAAGCGGCTGAATGTGAGCACCGACTGGGTGTGGGACCATTCCTCCAGAAAGAAGCCGTTGCTTCCGGTGATTCGAATGGGAGATGGCGCCCTGCGCTATCGCGCCCATAGCATCGAGGAGTTCATAGACGAACGCGAGCGACTGAGTGCTTTGCGCAGGCGAGCGTAAAGGAAGGACTGCATCTTCTGCGCTCGATGATCGTCTGGCGGACGTGCTATTCGGTTCACCTGATGTGGCCAGGCGGGCCCTGCCCTTTGCTGCGCATCGAGCGGTAAAATGTGGCAAGGCCCCATCCCTTCCCGCCACAGATTTGAGGAACGAATGGGTACAACCAACCAACGGGGCTATGTCACGCCTCGGGGCAAACAGTGGTACGGGTACTACCGGAAGATAGTGAATGATCCGGCCACCAACGAGCAGAAGTCAGTTCGTGTCCCAGTGAGTCTCGGGTCGAGGTCGAAAATGACCAAGACAGAAGCCCGTCAAGCTCTGGAACGCGAGATCACAAAACAACTGGGTCAGCCCGGTTCACCGACTCGAATCATGAATGATGGCTCTGTTGCCTTCGCGTGGTTTGTCACGAACCGATTCCTGCCTCTCAAAGAGGCCGTTTGGAAAGAAGAAACGGCTAAGACCAAGAAGCTCCTTATCCAGCTCGATCTGGTCGAACCTCTCGGTGAGATCCCGCTGGTCAACTTCGACAAGTTCAGCTTGCAGCTGCACCTCAACAAGCTGGCTACAAAAGGGTCAAAGGACCGTGTCTTGCAAATGCGTGCATACCTTCGGGACATCTTCGCCGAGGCAGTCGATCAAGACTTCCTCGTGAAGGATCCCGCACGCAAAATCAAGGTACCGGCTCAACTGCGGGCGACGGACACGACGACGCTCACCTGGGACCAACTTCGGCTTGCCTTATCGAAGCTAACGCTTCGGGATCGCATTTTGCTGGAGCTTGACATGACCAATGCTCTCCGTCCGAGCGAGCTGTTCGCGTTTCGATGGGGACGTTTCGACCATCAAGCGTCTACCCTCACGGTCGCGGAGACTGTCTACAAGGGCAACGTCCGTGACTGGGGAAAGACGAAGAAAAGTCTTGCGGTCATTCATATCCCGAGAGAGCTCGCCGACGATCTGCAAGCGTGGCGCCTTGAGTGCGAAGAACAGGCTCAAGAAGCCGCCGCGAAGGACAAGACGAAGTCTCGCTTCCTGTCTGCCGATGACTTCATCTTTGCCAACGCGGTCGGAGGGTTCCTGGACACGGACAACTATCGCAAGCGAGTCCTCCACAAACTGGCTCGCGATCTCAACCTGCCGAAGCTCACGTTCCAGGTCATCCGCAGAACGATTGCAACTCTGGCACAGAAGAAGGGGACGGTGAAAGACGTTCAAGGTGTCATGCGGCACTCCCGTACCGCTACCACTACCGACGTCTACATGCAGGCGATTCCGGCGAGTGTGCAATCGACCATCAACTCGATCAATCGCGAATTACGCGGGTTGGGCACGTCGAGTCGGAAAAAGTCGGTCTCAACCGGCAACGTCGATGAGCGTCGGCACAAGTCTGCGAAACGCGTGCCGAGTTCTCTGACACAAGATGACACAAAGTCGCTAGGGGAAGGAGGGTGCCCACTTCCTGTAGCTGTTTGATTTGCAAGGGGTTAGTTGGTGGACCTGATCGGGATCGAACCGATGACCTCTTCCATGCCATGGAAGCGCGCTCCCAGCTGCGCCACAGGCCCACTGTAGTCATTGTCAATTGCTGCACCCGTTTGCGTCAACTCAAGCTCGTTGGCTTTAGCCCTGGCCCGCGCTGGCGGCCACGCAGCACGGGAACAAGCGCACGGTGTGCGGTGTCTAAGTCAATAGAGTGAGCGAGCACTCGGCCGCCGGCGGCGCAGTAGCTTTTTGCTCGGATTTGCAGCACATGCATCGTACGTCGTAGGCTAAAGGACACCCGAAATGCAGGCGGGAACAGCAATGGGAAATCTGGCGAGCGCGATTGGAGTCAGCACGGAGGATGCAGCCCTCGTGGCCGCACTCAAGGCCGGCTCAGAGGAAGCCTTCGGCATCCTTATTGCGCAATACTCGCAGCCCATTTATTCGCTCATTTCGCGCAGCCTGCGCGACCCGGCCGATGCGCCCGACATTACGCAGGAAGTTTTTATCAAGGTGTTTCGCAGCATTCGCAGCTTCCATGGGGAGGCCAGCCTGTGCACCTGGATCTACCGCATCGCCATCCACGAGGCCGCGAATCAGCGCCGCTGGTGTGGCCGCCACAAGCGCCAGGAAATCACCATCGATACTCCTTTCAGCGCGAGCGATTGCGACGGCGAGGACGACAACCTCTGCCTAAGTTCGACCCTGATGGATTGCCATGGCACGCCCTGCGACCACGCCCAGCGCGCTGAGTTGAAAGCCCTCGTTGAGGATTGCCTGCGCCGCCTGCCCGAAGCCTTTCGCACTGCCATCGTCCTGCGCGAGATGGAAGGGTTTGCCTACGAGGAGATTGCCGAGATCCTCGAAATTCCTGTAGGCACGGTCAAAAGCCGTTTGAAGCGTGGGCGCGCTTCCCTGCGCGATCTGCTGGTTGCCGAAGGCCTGGGCAGCGCCTTCACTCAGTCCACCACACACGGAGGCAGCCGATGACGACGCTTGCAAGTTCGCCCTGCGCCGATGTGCAGGAGATGTTTTCGCCTTATCTGGACGGCGCGATTACGGGCCGCGAGATGCAGGTGGTTGTCTCTCATCTGGATGCATGCTCCAGTTGTCAGGACGAGTTCGGCCTTTGGCGCGGCGTGCAGCAGGAACTGGGCCAGATTGCACGGGTTGAGATTCCCAGCGACCTCGGGCTTAAGCTGCGGCTTGCCGCTTCGCACGAGAGTGCGCGCCGGCAGACCCACTGGTACGAAGACTTGCTGCTGCGGTGGGAAAATCTGGTTCGGCCGATGCTGTTCAAGTTCTCCGCCGGGCTGGCAAGCTCGATTATCCTGATCGGCAGTATTGGCATGCTGCTGGGCGCGGTCGCCGCCCCCGAGGCCGTTCTGGCCCACGACGAGCCTCTGGGTCCAGTCACCGCACCGCACTATCTCTACTCTGCGGCCCAGCTGCCTTCGGTGGTGACGCCCGAAAATACCACCATTGTTGTTCAGGCGGATATCAACGCAGAGGGGCGCGTCTACAACTACACGATCCTCTCCGGTCCGCTCGACCCAACCGTGCTGGCGCAGGTGCGCGATCAATTGATGGTTCAGGTCTACGCGCCCGCCCGCGTCTTCGAGCAGCCCGTGCGTGGACGTGTGCTGCTTACGTTCGCCGGGGTCTCGGTCCACGGCTAGTCCGGGCGCACCGCAGAGCTTGGCGCCGCAGCCCGGTTTGTCTCCCACTCTCCGCTCTCTTATGCTGGTCAGGAAGGTCGAACGTCTGATGCCTTCCCAGCGGGTCTCTGCAATGCGTCGTGTCGTCTCGGCTTTCGCAGTCTGTTCGATGGTGTGTGCGCTGGCTTCGGCGTCCGCCCAATCCTCTTCGTCTGCGCCTGGCGACACGCCTACCCAGGTCCAGCAGCCTGCGGACCATCAGCCCCGGGTCAGCGGTCCAGAGGCGGGTGGAGCGGCCATCACGCTCGAAACGCGCGAGCCTCTGTTCGACATTGCTGCGGCGTTGAACACGTGCGGCTACGACCGCGACCTGGCCAACTCCCAACCGGTGCGCGCTGCGGTCCGCGCGGATGTGGCCCAGGAGATCAGAGCGTCTCCCAAAGCCGCAGCGAGCCGCGACGCCTTGTGCAGCTACATGCGGGAGCACGAGCTGTCGGACAAGGCCCAGCAGACCGCGCAGTACGTTTCGCTGGCGCTCTATCTTTCGCCGGTGCCGGAGCTTGCGCCGATCGTCGGCCAATCAACCATGCCGCCCGACGCTTTGCAGGTGGTTAACATTCTGCCTCTGCTGCGAAACTTCGCCGAGGCAGTGTCTCTGCACGCAATCTGGCTCAAGCACCGGCACGAGTACGAAGGCATCATCGACGCGGTGCATGATCCGATTACGCGCATGATCCTGAACACGAACGTCTACCTGCGCGTTCCGGTCAGCAGCTACCAGACCCGCCGTCTGCTGATCCTGGTCGAGCCTATGCTCGCCCCCAACTCATCGAACGCCCGCATTTATGGCGATGACTATACGATCGTCACTTCGCCCACGGCAACCGGAGCGATCGCAATCGACCAGATCCGGCACCTCTATCTTCACTTCGAGATTGAGCCGTACGCGTACTCGCACACAGAGGCCATGCAGCGCCTGCTGCCTCTGCTCAAACCCGAGCAGGCGGCTCCGGTCAGCTTTGTCTACAAGTCTGACGTGGTCGCTCTGGTCACCGAATGCCTGATCAAGGCAATCGAGGCGCGTACGCTGGACCCCGGCCTGCCAATTCCGCAGAAGCCACGCGGGACGCGCGTACGCACCGAACTCGCGCGCTATGACGAGGAGATGTCGGCTTACAACCGCCAGGCTGAAGAGATTCGCCGCCGCCAGGTCGCACTCGACATGCGCGAGGGATGGACGCTGGTGGGCTACTTTTATGGTGAACTCGCGGGTATTGAGAAGAGCCCCGAGGGCCTGAGCGAGAGCATTGGCCGCATGGTGTACGGGATGGACGTTGAGCACCAGACACATGCGGCCGCGCAGATTCAATTTCTACCGGCTGGCTCGGGCGAATTCGTCACCCGCGTAGCGCCACGTCCTTCCGGCCTTATGCTGGCCGAGAAACTGATGTTGCAAGGCAAGCTCGATGAGGCCGGCGCGCTTGCCGACAAGGCACTCGCCGATCCGCATGCGGACCGTTCCGCGGCAACCTATGTCAAGGCGAAGATCGCTCTCATGCAGAATGATCCGGAGGAGTCAGCCACCGAATTCAAGCAGGTTCTTTCGTCGTCAAAAAATCCGCAGACGCTTGCCTGGAGTCACGTTTACCTGGGCCGCCTGTATGACACACGTGAGCCTGCCCAGCGGTCGAAGGCGGTGGCCGAGTATAAGGCTGCGCTCGCTATTACGGGCGTTGCGCCGGGTGCACAGCAGGCTGCACAATCTGGTCTGAAGGCACCGTTTGCCATACCCAAGGTCAAGCACGAAGAGGAAGCTCCGCTCGACCCGTCTGGCAAAGCTGAAAAGGATTCTTACAAGCCGGATGAAAACTGAGACCAGCAACCCGCGAACGCAAATGGAAGCGAGGTAAGCCTTGGCTCCTCGCGCCCCAGAGCGACAAAATGCAGAGCAGAGCGGCGCAGCCGGTTACGCCGATCTTGAGCGGGTGCTCGGGTATACGTTTCGCGATTCCCATCTGCTTGTGCTGGCCCTGACCCACCGCTCGTTCGCCTTTGAAAATACCGCCGCCTCCAACTCCTCTACGAACGTGAATAGCGATCCGCAGAACGATAACGAGCAGCTTGAGTTTCTCGGCGATGCTGTGCTCGGCATGATCGCCGCGCAGTCGCTGATCCGCCATTTCCCGCAGTCGCGCGAAGGTGAGTTGAGCCGCCTGCGCGCCTCGGTCGTTAGCCGGAAGTACCTCGGCAAGGTCGGCACCCGCCTAAATCTGGGCCGCTGGCTGCGCCTGGGAAAGACGACCAGCGACAGTGGCGGTCAGCACAATGCAGCTCTGCTGGCCAACACGGTCGAAGCGCTGATTGCCGCGCTTTACCTGGACGGCGGACAAGAGGCTGCGCTGCGCTTTATCGAACGCGAGGTTCTCGCCGCTGCTCTGCCCCAGTTAGAAAGCTCGGTCGCTGCGGGCAGCAGCTTCAGCGGCGCGGTCGGCGATTTCAAATCCGGCCTCCAGGAACTTTTGCAGGCCGAAGGCCACCCCACGCCTGAGTATCGCGTGCTCGAAGAATCCGGACCCGCGCATCGCAGGCTGTTCCGCATCCAGGTCGCCGTCGCGGGGGAGCCGCTGGCCGAGGCCCAGGCATCCAGTAAAAAAGAGGCTCAGCAGGAAGCAGCACGCCTGGCCACCGAACGCCTGCGCCAACGCGCCGATGAAGCGCCAACTTCGCCTTCGTCTCCCCCAGCCCCCATGAGACACAACCGTGGCTGAACTCTCCTCGCAATTGCGGGAGCCATACCAAGCGGTCGAAGAGCCGCAGGTTGTCGCGCCTGCCTCGGAGATGCACTCACCCGCAGGCGCGCCACATCAACTACCGCTGCGCCCTATCAAACCCGCACGCGACGGGCTGCTTGCGGCTGTTCAGTCTCTGGTCCTGCTGCTTGTCGTCGCGATCTATGTCACCACATTTTGCGTGCAGCCCGTGCGCATTCCTTCGAGCAGCATGGAGCCCACCCTGCTGGTTGGTGACTTCCTCCTGCTGAATAAGCGGCCAATGCTGGGCAGGGCCGGCGGGCTGTTGCCACCTGACATCATCGATCATGACGACGTCATCGTCTTCTACGATTCGGTCGGCGACTCCTCCGCACACCTGGTCAAGCGCGTCGTCGGTCTACCCGGAGATCGCATCCACCTTCGCGACGGCATCGTCTACCGCAATGGCATTCCGCTCAGTGAACCTTTTGCCGTGCGCCGGGCTTCCCCAGCGGACTTTTACCGCGATGACTTCCCTGACCTGCAAACACTCGATCTGCGCGTCAATCCGGCGTGGTGGATTGCCTTGCGCCGCCTCGCCCCGAGTGGCGAACTCACCGTGCCGGCAGACAATTACTTTGTGCTGGGCGACAACCGGAACGACAGCGAAGACAGTCGCTACTGGGGTTTCGTTCCCCGCGCTGCGATTGTGGGCAAGCCAGAGCTGATTTATTTCTCCTGGCGTCAGCCCGGCAACTTACCCGATGGCGATGCGGTGCCTTCAATCGCGAGCCCGTTCGGGCTGGTTCGGTGGGACCGTACGTTCCGGGTCGTTCGCTAAAGCTGATTGCGTAATGGTGTACAGCGTTGCGGCGTCCCGAATACAGCGATTCCTTACAGGGCAGGCTCTTCACTGCGTTCAGGATGACGACTCTACAGGAATTGGATTTACAACAGGGTAGTAAGTAGATGTAAAAAGGTATCTGTGTTCTGGTGTCATTCCCGAAGGGAATCTGCGTTTGTTCTCGCTCTACACCATCTGTAAATCCGCTTTAACGCGCATGGGCCGGAATCGTCGCAGGGGTGGGGATCCGCAATCTGTTTCGCGAGCAAACCGTCTGTGAGCAGATAGACTGAAGGACGAGAAGGTCAGCCAGGCTGACGCCCTGCCAGTCAGGCGTATCCCGCAACCGGAGAAGATTTCGATGGCTTCAATCGAAGAACGCAGACAATCCGCCGAGACCGTTGACAGTGCCGGTGAGCGCTCAATACCAGCAGGGCAAGGAGTCCAGGCAGATCCGGTACGCTCTGAGTCGCTGCTCGAATCCATCTCCTCCATGTGCACAGTGCTGGCCGTGGGGCTGTTTCTAATGGGATTTGTTTTTCAGAACTTCGTCATTCCATCGGGCTCGATGGAGAAGACCTTGCTGATCGGCGATCACGTCATGGTGGATCGGGTTACGCTTGCGCCACGCACCTCCTGGGCACCGTTCCTCCATTACCGCAACCCGCAGCGCGGCGACGTGATTGTCTTCTTCAAACCCAATCCCGAGAGTCCCGACCTGGTGCTGGTGAAGCGCTGCATCGGGGTTCCCGGAGACCATATTCACCTGATTCATGGCGTCGTTTACCTGAACGGAGTAGCGCAGAACGAGCCCTACGCGCACCCCGTTCAGGACGACAGCGACCCTTTCGATGCGTACGACCCCGCACGCGATGACTTCCCCGCCAACGGCGTCCCCACCGGATCGACCGAGGTTTGGTCGCAGGAGCTCAGCACCCACATCCAGGGCCAGGACATCGTCGTTCCTCCCGACAAATACTTTGCCATGGGCGACAACCGTACGCACTCGCTCGACGGTCGCTTTTGGGGCTTCGTCCCGCGCCAGAACATCATCGGCCGCCCACTGTTCAACTACTGGTCGTATCGCAGCACCGCCGACCAGACGGACGCCCAGAATGTCTCGTTCGGCGCACGCGTAGGGTCGTTCTTTTCAACTGCCGCCCACTTCCTCACCCGCACGCGGTGGAGCAGGACTCTCCACCTGATCCGGTAAGCGCGCGATGGATTCAGAGCCTCAGGCGATGGCCCACAGCGAACCTGAACGCATCCGTGCCTCCGGGCCGCCGAATGCGTCCGGGTTTTCTGCACCTTCAGACGTTTCCGACCAAAGCCATCTGCCCGTGGTCGGGATGGAGGACTTCAGCCCCGAGGACCGCGATCCGCGTCCGCTCCAAACTCCTCCTCTGCGGCGCGTCCTGCAGGTCATCGGCATTCTGGCCCTGCTGGCCGCGCTGATCTTCGTGCCCCCGCTCGTCAGCATGAACCACTATCGCCGGCAGATAGCCTCCAGCATCTCGGCGAGCCTGGGCCGTCCCGTCCGCATCGACTCGGTTACGTTGAATCTGCTGCCGATGCCTGGATTTACGCTGCAAAACTTCATCGTCGGTGAAGACCCCGCATTCGGCTCTGAACCGATTATTCGCGCCAATTCGGTGTCCGCTACCCTGCGTTTTCATTCACTGTGGCGGCGCCGGGTTGAGTTCTCACGCATTCTGCTCGACGCACCCAGCGTCAATCTGGTTCGCCTGCCCGATGGTCGCTGGAATCTGCAGAGTATTCTGCTGCGAGCCTCGCACGTCAGGGCCGCGCCGACAGCGCAGCGTGCAGGCGGCGACACTCCACGTTTTCCCTACATCGAGGCGACAGGCGCGCGCGTCAACCTCAAGTTCGGTTCCGAAAAGCTGCCCATATCGTTGACCGACGCCACCTTTGCGCTTTGGCTCCCGCAACCGGATAGCTGGAATCTACGCTTGGCAGGGCACCCCGCGCGCACCGACACCGCAGCGACGGACACCGGAATGCTACGCCTTGAGGGCTCGCTGGGACGCGGTCCACAATTAAACGACATACCCATCAATCTGACGGCAAGCTGGTTGAACGCTCCGCTGGGGGCTGCCAGCTGGATTATTCTAGGCCGCGATGCCGGAGTTCGCGGAGAGCTGGCGCTGCGCGCCTCAGCCAAAGGAATTGCCGGAGACAGCGCCGTCACGAGCCAGCTCGAGCTCACCAGCCTGCGCCGGGCCGAGTTCGTTCCCGACCACCAGCTCTCCGCCGACGTACATTGCACCGCCCTCGCAACACGCCTCTTCCATCGACTCGATCAGATTCGCTGTCTGTGGCCTACCGGCGAAGAAGGCGGCGGACTCACCGTTGAGGGCACGCTGCCCGATGTCACCGAGCCCACCTCCGCGCGCGGAGACGCAGTGCTTGCCAATATGCCCGCCGACAATTTGTTAAACGCCTTGAAGGCCGCCAGTGCACGCGTCGACCGCAATCTGCATGCCTCCGGGAACACATACGGCCACATCGTTTACGGAGAGCCTGCCGCGCCCGTTGCTCATGCTGGCAAACCGTCTCGCAGAGCGCGCAAGCCGCCACCGTCGCTTCCGGTGATTTCTGCACCAACTTTTTCCGGAACCCTGGGAATCAAAGGAGCAGGCCTGAGCCTGAACGGCTCCCGTACCTTCGTAAACTCCGATATCTCTGCGACATTGAGCGTCGACCAGCTTGTGCTGGCTCCGTTCCCTGTCAATTTAGGCGCTACCAGCCCAGCTCTGTTGGGCGGCCACTTCGATCGCAGCGGATCCACGCTCCACTTGACTGGCCCTCTGCTGCGTTCGCACCTGGCGCACCTGGCGCGCAGCTTGCCTCAGTTCGGCGACGGTCTACCAGCCTCCCTGCTGCTTCCGCCATCGCGAGAGGCGAAAGCGCCTGAGTCAGTCCTGCGCGTCGACCTGGACGCGGTTCGGACCTGGCACGGCGGTCAGACCTGGACCTCATCGGTGCCCGCCAAGCCAGCGGCCCACCGACGTGCGCATCGGGCCGTGCCTTAGAGGGATGCTCTGAACTAAGGGTGGATTTTGTTGGGGAGGCGAGTTTAGATTCGTTTTTCCTGGCGAAGCGCGTCTGGTGGGTGTGTTGTGGTTGGTTTGAAGACTCCTGGGGCGTCTTCAGGCGCGGCTCTGCGCAAGTCCTTCCAGCAGAGGTTTGCGCGCGGTGCAGAGATTGATTAGTGCGCAGGTGGTTTGGAGCCGATGGAGGTTTTTAGCTAGGCCGCGGAAGCGCACCTTGCTGAACCCGAACTGGAGCTTCATGGTCGCGAAAATATGTTCGAGCGCGACCGAATCTTGCTTTTGATGCGGTTGGCTTCGCGCACTTCGGGATACTCGAAGGACTTGGTACGCCAACGACAGTTGGTGCGGTCGATAGCCTTGGGCGCAAGTTCAGCCAGCACCGCGGCCTGGCCTGGTACGCCTGGTCGCCCCATACTTCGGTTTCGTTGCCATGCAAGAGCGCGCGCCCATCACCCGGCTGTCGGCGACGTTGGCCGCCGTGGCTTGGACCGAGTGGATCAGCTTGCTTCCCGCATCCACGCCCACATGGGAAGAGAAAGAACAAACGCAGATTCCCTTCGGGAATGACAACCAGAGCGCGGAAGTGGCCTTTCTACATCCACTTACTACTTTGTTATGACCCGACTCCCATTTTGTAGAGTCGTCATCCTTGTATCTGTATTTATAGCGGCAGAGTTCTGTTTGACTGTTGCGGTGGGGGAACCCGAGTGACCGGCTCCCCCGCGGGCGGAAGGTTCCCGTTCATCCTGTGGTGATTGCTCTCCGTCGTTCAGTCCGGGGACCTCTGCCCAAGTCACGCACGACCGAACAGTCGCATGACAACTCAGTCGCACGTACAAGGAAGGTTACCGTGACGCGCATTATTTGTGGAGTGGACATTTCCTCGGCATCCCTTCAGGCCTCGATCGGCCGGGATGGCGCCGCCAGCACCTTCACCAACAACCCGGCCGGCATCGCCCTGCTGTCTGCCTGCCAGCTTCACCACGCGGAGCTGGTCGCGATGGAGGCCACGGGCGGCACCGACTCAAGCAGAGGGAGGGCTACAGCCGGCCGCCCGATGCGGAACAAGGTGATGCCACGCATTTGAACCGCTTGCCGGTCCCCAGAGTCCTGTTGGATCGCGCTGGCGAAAGCCTGGTCCTCTGCGACCAGGTTGCCCTGCGCATAGAGTGCCATTCCGCGCCGGCGGTCGATCCCCTCGGCGGGGGCGTTATAGTGCCGAACTGGGCGAGTTGCGCCAGCGCCTCTGCATTCAGTCCGCGTGCAATCAAGCGTGCGACAGCCGTAAGGTCTGCTGACGGTGCGGGCGTTGGCTGCCCGGCGACGGCGGAGGACTTATCCGCTGTAGCGTTGGTTGTTGCTTGCGCGTGCAGGGTTGGGGCGATGCAGATTGCTCCAATGAAAAGCAGAGCGTTCAAGCGAAAGGAGGCTAGGGAAAGCTGGCGGGGACCAAAGATGTCATAACTATTTGCTTCCAAATAGTACACTTCCCGAAGGTCGAGCTGAATGCGTGTGCCGATGACCTTCCCAAGCGGAGTGCCTCACAACGCAGCATCAGAACTGCTTTGACATTGGTGCAACGGCTCTGGGTGTGATGCCGTAGCGTCTGGCTCGTCCTCACCTGCCGACGCGCGATGTTCTGCTACAGACCCATACGGTTGTGCGGGAATCCTGCGGTGCGAAGTTGTTCCGCGCATGAAATAAGCGAGCAGCGACGGTGCGTGGACAGTGTCGAGGTACCGACGAGACACACCGCTCGAGAAATCGATGCCACCCAGCCTGACATCTTCTTGGCTAGTAATTGTTGTGAGCAGTATCGCGACGGTACCGATCAGGCACCCACCCCCGGACGAATGTGAAAGCGCTCAACTGCCCACTGCATCTCTTCCTCCTGCTCCGTTGGGTTGGCGGTTTTAGCTGCTGGATAGGGCACGTTCATCCGGCTGCTTGCACTGGTCAAAGCCCTAAGTGCTGGCCCTTTGGTCAACACCAGGGAGGCTGCGCGTCCATTCGCTCGACCGGTGCCAACTGGTTTCGAGTTCCGGAATGCTGAGCAGGCCATGTCCATGCCTACAGGCCAATTCGGTGCCGTTCCATTCAAGAAGATTGCGAGAGGGCCGGCCCACCCGGGCCGGTGCCGCGAGCAGGGCCAGACATTCGTTGCAACGCTGGCCTTGATCGTGGAAGGCCCAGCGAAGTGCGGCTAGTCCAACAGCCACAAAGAGCAATACCTGAACGTACTCCGCTGTGGTCGGGAGTTCCAAGGAGAGCGGCACACAGAGATCGCCGCTCAGCAAAAAGGCAAGTAACAAAAGGAGTGCGGCTTTGGCGTTGAAGAACATCTGCCGCCTAAGCCAGAAGAAAGCTTTTCCCCGGCCACTGTCTTCCGTGGGCGGGCTCGGGGCTACGATGCAGGCGACAAAGAGGACGAGTGGCGATGCGAAGATAAATCGGCCGCACTGGCGCGTAACAGCATCCAGGAAAGCTCCAGAACTTCCGTGAAGGACTACGCCACCCAAGGCGGAGAGCGCGCATAAGCCTAGGAGTGCCAGCAGGCAAATCAAAGCAGTGCCGCGAAGGGCGCGGCTCCAACTTTCCGTTCGGAGCCAGAGAGCATCTCGGATGAGGCCAGGTAGGAGATCGCCGGAACGGGAGAACCTCGGGCGCGTCCCCTGGCTTAAATTGCGAATGTGCCACAGCTCCGCAGTCCAGGAGCGACGCCACTCTTCGCGCTCTGCGCAAGGCACGAACCGGCCCGCAGCTCGCAGGAGTTTGCGTTCAAACGGAAGCAGCTGCAGGTGGAGCTTTGGGCTCATATGGACCTCTCCGGAGCAAGCCGCGCAAGGAGAGGGTAGCGCGCCGTGGCACTCTGGGCAGCGGCTTTGCCCGCTTCCGTGACCTCGTAATAACGTCGCGCAGGCCGCTGCTTTGCAATGGCCTCGCTCTCCGGTTCCCACTTCGAGTCCACCAGCAGATCCCGTTCTAAACGGCGTAGTGCTGGATAAACGGTGCCGCTGGGCAGACCCGTCACCTCCATCACCTCAAGGCCGAAACAAAAGCCGAGGGTGAGCGCCTTCAGAATCAGAGCCGCACTGTGAGAGAGCCGGGGTGTGTCCATAAGCTATGTAGTATGCTAGCACGCAGTGAACATGGATAGTACGCTACATAGCTACCAAGGAGAATCCTTATGCTGGAACTCAGGCACGTCTCAAAGAAATACCGAGGAATACCGGCAGTTGAAGACGTGAGCTTCCTTCTACGCGAGGGAGAGATCCTGGGCTACCTCGGGCCAAACGGATCAGGGAAGTCCACTACGGTAAAGATGGTCATCGGCATGATTCAGCCGACCAGGGGCAAGGTCCTCTTCGCCGGACGGGACATTCACGAAGATCTCGCGGTGTACCGGCGCACCCTGGGGTATGTACCCGAAGAAGCGCATGTCTACTCTCATCTTTCAGGATTGGAGTACCTGCAGCTGATTGGACGGCTGAGAGGGATGCCGGAGAAGTTGATAGAACACAAAGCGCGAACTTTTCTGCAGCTCTTTTCTCTCGAAGCTGCTCAGTACTCTGCGCTCTCCGACTACTCGAAAGGAATGAGGCAGCGCGTTTTAATTGCGGCTGCGTTGCTCCACGATCCTCAACTGATTGTCTTCGATGAGCCGCTCTCCGGGCTTGATGCCGTTTCGGCTCGACTGTTCAAGGATCTGCTTCTCCTCTTCGCGCGTGAAGGAAAGGCTGTGCTCTATATCTCGCATGTACTTGAGGTGGTGGAACGGGTCTGCAATCGCGTGATCGTGTTGGCTAAAGGCAAGGTGGTAGCCGACGCTGCGCCGCAAGAGCTAACCCGCCTCCTCAAGCTGCCTACGCTCGAAAGCGTCTTCGCTCAATTGGTCCAACAAACGGATACGGCGCAAGTTGCTCAACAGGCGGTGGACGTGATGAAGGAGACCTATGCGTGACGCTCCATCGACCACCCGTAGACTGATCGAGCATTTCTTTCGACGCTTCTTCGACAACGACACAGTGCAGGTCGACGGAGATACCCTGACCACTGTCGTTCGTGCAATCTCTGCAGTGGCCGCTCCAGGGCTGATGTTTGCCTTCTTTCTGCAGACACATTATCCGGGGAGGTCGGTCTGGGGAACGATCGAGGATCAATACTTCTTCGTGATGTTTTCGTTTGTGACGATGGGAGCGGTGACGACCTTTTCCGGGGAAATGCTCTTTCCGGACCGTATCGACTTCCTTGTCCTGTCACCTTTACCGCTCAAGCCTTTGCAGACGCTCACAGCCAAAGGGTGTGCTCTCATCGGCTTCCTGTTGTTGTTCCTGTTCGGATCCAACATCTTTGCAACCTTGCTCTATCCAGCCGTGGCCGGAGGGAACCTGTTGCGCCATTTGTATGCACATGGTGTGGCCGTAACCCTGGCAGGAGTCTTCGCTGCGGCGGGCGTGCTGGCTCTGAGCGGGCTGCTGCTTTGCATCCTGGACCAGGCTCGATTTCGGATCGCGTCGCCCATAGTGCAGATGGTGTCCATGGCAGCATTTCTCCTGATGCTTTTGCACTACGTCACGTACGGCGACCGGATGCAGCTGCTCTTACCCTATCCGCTTGGCCGGGCCGGCTGGGTTCCGCCCTTCTGGTTCCTCGGCCTGTACCAGCGGCTCTTGAACGGCGATGCTACACCTGCATTTACGCAGGCACTCGCCCGTAGAGCTGAGCTCGGCACACTGGCCGCTTGCATCGTGGCGGTCGCTACCTATCCTCTTGCCTGGGCACGTATGCGTCGTGGAGTGTTGGAGGGAGCTCCACAGAAAGCGAGGATTGCACCCAGGTCGCTTACCTGGATGACGCATCACATCGTTCGGCGTCCTGCCGGTCGCGCCGTTTTCTACTTCATCGGACAAACGATTCGACGGAACACGCGCTACCAGATGTATCTGGCCGTCTATGGTGGTGCTGGGCTGGCCCTGGCGATCGCCTGTGCCGTTGTGCTTCGGCTCGGAGGGAGCACAACTCAGCTGGGATTATCTATCTATGGCATGCACGCCATGCTCCCTCTCCTTCTGTTCTGGTTTGTTGCCGGCGTCCGTACAGCGTTTGCCTTTCCTCTTGAACTGAAAGCCTCCTGGGTCTTTCGAATTACCGCAGCTGATCAGGAGGCATGTGCGGCAGCGGCCAGGACGTGGGCTTTGGTTGGAGCGTTTGCGTTGACCAGCGCAATCGCGTTCGTTTGTAAGATGGGAGGCTTCCATTCGAGGCAGCTAATCGTGCAGGTCGTGTGCGGCATCTGCCTCAGTGTTCTTCTGACAGACGCGTTTTTCTTCAGGCCGAACATTCCATTCACGCGTCCCAGGCTGCCCGGAAAAGGAAACTTTCCCCTTATGCTGACGCTGTATGTCGGTGCGCTCACACCATTCATCTACGCGGTTCTATATCTTGAACACAGCCTGGAGGAAAGGCTGACCAGGGTTTTGATCCTTGGCCTTATAACGTCCATCGTGCATGCAAGCCTACGTCGCGCGCAGAACAGCCCAATGGAGATCGAAGAGCAGATGGAGGGCTATGAGGGAGAGTTCCAGCTGCTCGGGCTGAGTCAACCCGATAGCTCCTCAAGAGCACTGGAGCATTCGTCGCAGGTTGGGCCCTGACCCTTCGTTCAAGATTCGCGACCTCGCCAAACGCGAGAGCGTACGAACTTTCAGTTCGAATTACGCGCTCTACCGAGCCTGTCAGAAAGTGTCACTAAAGCGGATTTACAGATGGTGTAGACAACCGGAACAGCAAGAGCAAACGCAGATTCCCTCCGGGAATGACAACCAGAATACGGAAGAGCCTGCTACACCCACTTACTAGGGCGTGTTCACGCTATCTGAGTGCTTCGACGATGAGGGCAAAGTTGAGGAATCCAAGGAAGAGCACGTCGAGTTTCTCGAATCGCGAGAAGATTCTGCGGAATC
>JAABUO010004685.1_pt1 | contig 16100 bp, 25 predicted proteins | sample 5559291 | NCBI WGS metagenome assembly JAABUO01 (sample SAMN10711878, study PRJNA513372) | rock metagenome | isolation source: Antarctica rocks | place: Antarctica: Victoria Land, Finger Mt sud
ATGTCACATGTGATGAGTCATGCCGTCTGTTCTCATGGACCTTGCAACACTGTCTTCTGTACACACCAAGCAAAAGCCAGGCAAGGTGTGAGTCAAGAAAGCTATGAGTTGTTGGAGACCCTCATGCTGCAGAGTTAGGCTCTGGTGCAGATCTGACAGTGGCAGACCACATGCACCCACAGAATAATAACAGGCAGATCAGGCTTTGTGTTCAGCAAGCTGATGCTAGCAGGCAAGCAGGCTACCTTCAGTCTCAGCCAGTTCAACCTTGGTGCGAACTAAGCTGTCCATGAGGGCCTCATTCTCCTCCCTCAACCGCATCACCTCCATGTCCCCATCATTCAATCCAGCTATGTTGCTGCCACTGCTCTTCCAATGCTGCAGTTTGCGCTCTCCCTGCACAAATGTGACTCGTGGAACAGGCCCGCAATGCTTGCATCGGCTGGTCTCCCGGCCAGCGGCGACAAGGTGGATCAAGAGTGATACATGATGCGCATGTACATTGAAGCAAGACTTGCTATCACAAGGCTCCCAACAGATACTGTGCAAACTAGAAACAACTTAGCCAGGATGTTTCACAATACAGGTGGCTTTCAGCTGATTCCACCAGGCATCCATGACAAGCTGAAAGCAACATGGGATCTACCTTATCACTGCCAGAGGGCTCTGAGGGTTCAAGGGACTCAGCACGGGAGAGGTCCATGTTGACGCCCAGTTTGGAGCTCCAGCTGGCCAGCTCCTGCTCCAGCTTGGCTCGCTGCTTCTCCAGTCTTGCCCTTTCCCTGTAGCTCTGCTGCAGCTGTTCCTCAGCTTCCTGTAAAATTCATGCCATATTGATGCGACGTTTCTGACAATATGCAGTGAGGGTGCAACTCTGTGTTGATATGTTTTGCAGCAAGCTTGCAGACAGAGATGGGCTGTGATTTGTCAAACTGTGAACTATGATCGGAACGGCATCAACAGCTCAGACAGGGAAGCAGGTGAGCTATACCTTGAGACGCTCTTCAAGCTGAGAGGTTTTGCTGGCTCTGCCGGTGACAACCATTGACAGGCGGTCTCTCAATGCTGCCAGCCCCTGCACATTTCCACAGCATGCCTCAGCCTTCTGCGCTGATTCAGCATGAGAGCCACACTGCTGCTGTGCACATTTCTCACAGATATGCAGCAAACCAATCCCCATTGATGTAGGGGTAAATATGCTGCAGGCAGGATCCTATTAGAGTGTCTCTTGCAACAAGTGCCAGGTTGTGTCGTGTCAAGAGCAACAGTCTCATTGATCTGTGGTGTTGAGCTGTTGCTTGCAGCAAAGTGCCAGAGAGCTGGCATACAGAGTCTGTCACCTGCTTGTCTCCTTGGGCAGTGAGAGCCATGGCTTTGGCGAGCTGCTCTTCCACCTTGGCCTTCTCATCATCACCTCTCTCCAGGGAGCGCTGCATCTTAGTCACTTGGGCCTCATACATCTCACACCGAGATTCAAATTCAGCCTGCATACATCGCAGAGTATGGTTTGGTACTCCAAGCATGTCGGCCTGATATGTGCAGTTGTGACCAATGCAAATTGTGAAAGCAAAAGGCTAGGACTTCTCCCAGCAGGTATGTGAGCATGTCAGCATTCAACAAAGGACGAAAAACACACGCACAACACCAGCCTGCAGAGGGTCCTTGGAATGGTGAAAGTCACTCTGCAGAACAAAATTCAAAGCATTGTGATGCTGATTGGCCAGTGCAACTGGCGGCGAGCATACCAGCTTGAACTTCAGCACTCCAATGTCGTTCTCCTGAGCATGCTCTCCCCACAGCCGCTCAATGGCTGCCTTGTCCTCCTCAAGCTGGCGTATCCTCTCCTCTGACCATGCCTCGCTGCTCTCACTCCTCTCAGTGGTTGCTCCCCCGTTTATCTCATTAGTCTCCTTGCTGCCGCCAGGGGCACGGCGAGTGGCCAGGGGTGGCAAGGAAGATGCACCAGAGAGGGAGATGTGGCCAGCGTCTGAGAACGTGACTCCTCTGACTGTCGCCAGTGGATCAGCAGCTGTCTGAGGATCTGACTGATCTCTTGGAGATGCCTCCTTGTGATCCAACAGGTCTAGATGTTCGTTACTGTTGGCTCTGGAGTGTCTGGTGGAGCGGACAATGTGCGTGACTGCGTCCTTGACGGTCAGCAAATCATCCTCAGATGAGCTTGTGTCAGAGTCATCCTCATCTGCAGCCAATATACTCTGAGACAGTGACTTGGAGCCAGCATTTAGATGACAATTAAGCGGTCAATGCAGTTAGATTTCAGGCAAGGAGAAATTCTGCTTTGTATGTCAGCTTGTGCTTTGTCAAGGCATATGCCAGCAAATGGGTCAACAGCCTTGAAAGAAGAATGATCACCTAGAGGTCCAGCTGGAAAGCCTGCACCTCGGTCCTCAGCTTGTCGTTCAGATCCTTCTTGCTGCACGCCAGAGCTTGTGGCTGCCTCCAATGTCAGAGATCCATCTGTCTCTGCATCAGACGCAACGCTGTTTGCTTCTGGCTGTTGCTGACCCACACCTTGGAAATCTGAAGCAGTCTCAGCAGGATCCTGACGCTGTTGAGCAGCTGCTGTGGCATCACCCTGTTGGCTGTTGTGGTGACCAGGTTCATGCGGTGCTGCCTGCAAAGCTGAAGTCTGAGAGGCTGACTCTTCTGACATGTGGACCTGCTGACTTGATGATGTCTGAGCAGTTTCACTGACTGCAGCCTGCTGCTGCTGCTGGTTATCAGGTGGCATATCGGCAGCCCCTCTCTGTCCAGCATGCTGTTCCTGCTGAGCTACTGGCATGCCAGCAGCATCACTTGGTGGAGCCTGCATCTGGGCAGTTGATTGTAACTCAGGATCTGCTGAAGGCCTGGCTTGCTGTTGCTGAGCATTTGTGCTGCTATGTACAGTGTGTGAAGCTCCGTCACGATGAAGCTGCGTGTATGATGGTACCTCAGCAGATGCGTCGACCCTGAGTTGCTGTTGTTGTTGTTGTTGTTGTGACTGCCCTGAAGACAAAGCCTGATCTGGAGCATTGCGACCAGCAGGACCCTGCTGCTGAAAAGCGCCTGCTGCTTCTTGAGCACTGACACTGGCCTCTCCTGGTAACTGATGCTCTGCTGGTTGTATGCCAGCCTCTGAGCTGCTTGACAGCTGGCCTGCCTGTGACTGTGGAAAGACAGCAACACCTGACTGATCGTATTGTTGCTGACTGTGAGTGGGCGACAAGTCAGAAACGTGAGCTTGAGGCTGTGCAGATTGTGCAGCGGAGTGATCATGGCCAGCGCCAGGATTGCTGGCATGAGGCTGCGTGGGAAGCTGCTGACTAGAGCTGGTGTGTGGAGCAGAATCCTGAGTGGCTGCCAAGGTGTGGGCAGATTGCTGGCTGGTGACGTCAGGGGCTGGTTGGTTGTGCAGATGAGTGTCAGCCTCGTCTTGAGGGGATGCGTGTGGCTGGTGGACACCAATGTGGTGTGTGTCAAAGTCACTGACTACTTCCTGCAGGCGAATTTGCTGAGCAAAAGGTGTTCTATCTATGCAGGAGCAATAGGGAGATCAACACTGCAAATTGCGCCTTTGCTTGGCAGACAGCACATGCTTGGCAGACGCATGTGCAGCAGCAGTTTGACTAAATTCAGCCTTTGTACAGCATGGAATCAAGCCCTGCACATTGATGTACAAGCAATGTCTCCCAGATCCCTATGTCATGGTTGACTGGTCACAAACACGAGATTTTGTCCACATGCTGCTTGCAACATAAGCTTAGACAGTAAGATTTGAGTTGTCCCTTGAATGATATATGCATAATCAGTCCACTCAAAACCAAGCCAAACTGCATACCTGTACATGGGTGTGAGGACTGGCTTCCTGAATGTGTTGCAGTGCTGATGGCTCAGCAGACGAGGCATCTGGCACCAAAGCACTGGTTGCTTGCTTTGCATTGCCCTTGGTCTGTGTCCTGCGGGGCTGCACTCCCCCAATCTGCTGCCGGTCAAAGCCATCTATCATTGAGGTGACACCTTCCTCTGACAAAGCCTCCTGGTGTCTGCACATCAGACAACGGGTCAGCCAAGCGCATCAGAGCATCAACACATGGTCATTGCAATCTGCCGTTGTTGCGAGTACCCACAGCATCAACTGTGTAATATTGCTGGGTGTTGCTGCTGCTATTGTACATGTTTGCTGGGCCAGCTGCTAAAATCTGAAGGTTTATATGCTGATAAGTGCAAAGTTACACCAGCAGATCTGGTCTGGAACTGACCTGCGGGCTTCTTGAAGTTGGTCATACTTCTCGATCTGGCTACGCATGTCCAGCTGCAACTCATGCAGTGCACGTTCTGCTGTCACCTTGCTGCTCTCTGCATTCTCACAGTAATGTCAAAAACAGCTCCGTTCAATGCAACGACTTGCTAATGTGACCAAGCAGCTGACGCAGCTGTAAGTCTGCGTCTGTCATGCCAGAAGCATATGATTGAGTAGCAGACGCAACAAAATGCATACAGTGTATATACATTGCCCCGCTTGAAGCAGCAAGTCCAAGAACTCACCTGTTTGCTTCAGCATCTGCTGTAGCTCTTGAATGCGGACCTCAAACTGCTGGGTCTTATTGTTGTCACGGTACTCCACATTCTCAGCAGTCAGCTTGTTGATGATGCCTTGCAGGCGCTCCACCTGCACGCCGATGCAAATGAGGTTGTTGACTGTGCAAGTGAAAGACACACAGAGCATGGCTGTTTCCATTCAATGCCACAACGGTGTGCTGATGGACAGATAGTCACACACTGCCAGTGATTGTATCCTGAACGACAAGCTTGGTGTTTGAGATGTGCTGATATGATTTGCACTGGCAGCTGCCTGACGTGCAGCTCTTCTTCCGTGTGATTTGAGTACTGGTGAGGGAAAAGGGCATGTTTTGATATATAGTCCTGCCGCCTGAGCTGTAGGCACTAGGATGAACATGAGGCATGCAGCAGGTCACCTGGGTGTCCCAGTCTTTCTTCTCCATCTTATACTTGACCTCACGCTCAGCCCAGGCACTGGGAGCACGGAAGGTCTTGCTAAAGACTGTGTCATTCAGCTTCTCAACCTCACCCTGCAGCTGAGCATTTCTGCTCCTTGCCTCTGTCAGCTGGGTCTCCAGAGTCTCTGCAGCATCATTTCCAAACTAGAAGCAATAGTACAGAATACAAGTTTTGATTTGTACGACTGTGTGAGCTGATGAAGAGGTTTGTGTCATTGACGGCCCATGAGTATGTGTATGATTGTGTGAGTAGCACCGCCACCCACAAGCAGCAAGCATGTCATCCTTGTTGCCCATGCAACAGACTATCCTTCAGCTGTAGGCGCATGGCCGCAAGCTGAAATGTGTACTGCCTTTCTAGACCAAAAGTGGCAAATGGCGATACAGCAGTTGTGCAAAGCGTGCCTGCATCTTGAAGGACTTTAGCAGCAGCAGCCAGCAGTTGGTCCAAATCACCCCTGGTCTGTTGAGGACCTTGAAGACGAGCAAGTAGGTCTTTGCGCTCCCCACTGCTGGTCTGCAGGCTGGCAGAACTTGCAGCATTCTCCTCTGCTAAACCATTGAGAGACTGGTGACTGGCCTGCTTGTCCAGACGCTTGAAGCTGTCCCTGCGGCCTCCCTTAGCGCCTTGAAGGGCTTGAGGCAAACACAAGGCTAGTCTGTGATAGTCCTGATTTAGCATGCTATCAAAGCACACGGTAATGCGCATTTGCTACATCAAAGCATGCAATGGGGGCATGTCGTCTGTGTCAGCGTCAAATTGGCTGCATGCCAACTTTTGCATTGCTCACTCATACATGCATCCTTTGCACACACAACAGCAAATGCCATATGCAGACTTTTCCAAACACCTGATTTCTCTTCCTCTGCCACCTTTAGGCGCTTGGTGGTCTGCGCCAGCTCTGCCTGCAGCTCACCAACCTTCTGCTGCAGCAGCTCCTTCTTGTAGGCATCAGCAGCCAGCTTGAGCTTGTCAGTCTCCTGCAGCGCCTTGCTGAGCTGCTGATCCAGAACGGCATCCTCCCCAAGCTTACGCAGCTCCTCATTTTCATGCTTCAACCTCTCTGCTTCCTGTGAAATGGAGTTTGAATATGAGACAAACAAGCACGGACAGACAAGCAAACAGCTCCAGACAGGAAAATGGCATGGTAAAGACAGCAATGCACGAAGTTGACATGGAGTTCTGCACGTTGAAAGCAGTATGCAGACCATAAGCTTTTGCCTACAGACATGTAAAGGCTGTGCATCACAACCGTAGAGTGGCAAAATACATTCACAAAGTGAGCAGAATGTCAAGACAGCATGCCAGATGCAACATAACATTCAAGCACTTGCCTGCAATGCTTCCTGAAAGAAGGTGCGCAGCTCCTCATTCTCTCCTCTCACTTGCTCGACCTGCTGCTGAACTGTTGCAAGTTGCTGACTCACAGCTTCTTTATCTGCTCCTGGTCCATCCAGCTTGCTCACACCTGTAGCCTGCCATGAACAAATACAACCTTGCTGTTGCCTGATCACAGCATGCTGTACATCCAATTAAATCAGGACTGCTGAGACAGCTCACTACATACCTGACTTTTGCCGTTATGGTGCACATGCCGGGTGCTGAAATGAGACAAGGACACGTGCATATAATGCATGCAGTGTGACACTTTGCAAGCCACTCACCAATGACTGCAGGTCATCATCTAGCTTGATCTGAACACTATTGCTGCGCTGTGTAGCCAAGATCTTTTCAGTTGGCCGCAAGCTTGAGCGAGCTGTATTCGCCTCATCCAATCCTTTGCTAAAGCGTTTGCTGACGCCCTGAGAAACATAGGCACAGAGTAAAGCATCTGGCTGAAAGACTTGCCTTCAGCATGCGTATGCAAAGCACAGGTTTCTGTCACAGTGACTGGTTACTGCATCGACTAAAGTTATACCTTGCTAGGCCGGCTGTTCATCAACCTGTGACACAATCAAGGCTCGCAAGCTAAGTTACACTGTCACTGTTTGCCAGGACGCACACTGACGGGGACTATTTCTGAACAATGTCCTCATCAGCTTATCACTTCATGCCTGCGTATCAAGCTCACATGAGCCAACACTATTTGTGCTGCAGCCAGCCAGAACCCTGGCTGAAACAGGTTTGAAGCAGGCAAAGTTGACCAGTCTAGGCTTGTGATCAAAGTCAACAGGAAGAGGTGCAGACGTAGCGCAAAACTCTAGGAACTGTGCAGTGTTTTGCCTACACGTAGCAGTTATCATCCCACGCTAAATCAGACTGCAAAGACTGCTCACAAAGCAAGGTCACTGTAGCAAATGCTTGCTGACAAGCATTCTGACCCTGCCAAAAGACGATGCAAACAAACGCGTCGAAGCACAGTACCATATCAACACCAATTGACAGGTTTGAGGATGATAACGGAGGGCTGAAGTCGGCTTTGAGTGATGACACGTATGCAGATCGTAAGGCATACCTTCGTTTTTATCAAACGCCTGAGCGCGTCGCTCGGTACTTCACAGCCTTTTCCGACTAAGTCGAATCGTGTTGTTCCGACACGATTTGGCAGCAACTAGTGTTCCACATCCGCTTGCCAAGCGGTTGCATTCCTCCTGGACGTTCTAAAGGACAGATTCCAACTAATAGTAGGCGAGGTGAGGGGTTCAGAAACATTTCGAGCTCCAGCACTTTCGCAATCGATCGTGCGCGATATCAGGCGCCATCGGCAATTGCTGAACATCCATCAAGCAACGCACCCACGTCGCGCACATGCAGCGAGTTGTACTCGAAGGCGTATCCCAGTAGCGTGTCGAAATTGAGCATGCACCGGGCTGAGTAAGTCAGCACAAGACACCTCTGCCCTCGGACAGGCCTCGCAAAGGAGACAGTCTGTCCGGAGCGATCATGTCATCACGCTTGAGGTTGGTCATACCATTCTCTCGTAACGTCATACTTGGAGCTGCCTTTTCCACTTCTGCAGCTGATCAACCAGGTTGCAAACTTGCTCTTGTCTGTAGGGAACTGATCAGAAATGTTCGGCAAGCGAAAACAGCCGCTGAAGAGCGAAATGTCATTGCTAAGGAAAGTGCTGCTCTCAGAAATGCTTTTAAAGACCAGGACGTCACATACCGGCACAGAAATGTGTCTAAACTAATGTATATCCACATGCTGGGTTACCCAACACACTTTGGCCAGATGGAAACACTCAAGCTGATCGCTGCAAGTGGATTTCCTGAAAAGGTATGCAGTTGAGTTGCAAATGGAAGCTGGCACACAGGTCTGCAAAAAATTTGCTCCAAATATGGGGTGGAAGCACATTTGTGGACCACAACCGGTGAGTACTTTGTATGCAGAGGATTGGATACCTTGGGCTCATGATTTTGCTAGATGAGCGCCAGGAAGTGCTGATGCTGGTGACAAACTCTCTCAAGAATGACTTGAACACCAGAAACCAGTACATCGTCGGACTGGCACTTTGTGCACTGGGCAACATCTGCAGCAACGAGATGGCTAGAGATCTTGCTCCAGAAGTGGAGAAGTTGCTGGCCAGCACCAACTCATATGTGCGAAAGAAGGCTGCTCTCTGTGCAACTAGGTGATTACTTCTATGGCAGCACACAATTAGCGAAGAGGCAAATGAGAAGCTGATGCCTACTGCTCCCTTCACACCTGGCAGTCTGTTCCTGTGCTTGCTTTGAGCCAGCTGTGATCACACTCACTGCAGCTTGTTGGCTTGTCTCTAAATGCTTTTCTTGTCATCATGCTGCAGTCATATTTTAGGATCACGTTATGCAGTCATATTTTTGCAAACATGTCATGCATCAAATCATTCTGCAACACCTTCAGCAACCTGAAAGTACCAGCCATTCCCAGCATGGTGTGTATGCACGTAGCGGCAGCGCCGATTGGTCTCAGAGTTCAGTGGCAAATGCGCCTTTGATGAGCAAGGTCTTTGGACCACACACATGATGTACGGCTCAGTGAATGCTTCAACTGGCGCAGGGTGTTGAGGAAAGTTCCAGAAGCCATAGAGACCTTTGCAGACAAGGCTGCAGGTCTCCTCACTGACCGGCATCATGGAGTCTTGCTTTCCGGCACAACTCTGATGTTGGAGATCTGTGAAATCGAGCCAAACACTATAGAGCAGTACAGGCGGCATGTTCCCATGCTGTGCAAGATCCTGCGTAGCCTGCTCATGAGTGGCTTTGCTCCAGAGCATGATGTTGGGGGAATCACAGACCCCTTTTTGCAAGTCAAGGTGTGTACCACCGACACCCAACCATGTTACGCACTCATGGAAGCATGCTCTGCAGCAATCTACAACATAGAAAAATGGATCTCCATGCCTCTGCAGCGGCGCAATTTCTGACCATGTTGCGCATTCATGTCGCAAACATGTACAGTTTCATATTCAGCAAATCAGTTGCTTGTGACAGCCATGACAAGTGGATGACTGTCTGCTGTCCTTTGCACACAGGTGCTGCGGCTGCTGCGTGTGCTTGGCAAGGGTCATGCAGATGCCAGCGACCAGATGAGTGACATCCTGGCACAAGTTGCCACCAACACAGAGGGGGCCCGCAACGCTGGCAATGCCATTCTTTATGAATGTGTACAAACCATCATGGGAGTGGAGAGTGTGGGTGGCCTGCGTACGCTTGCCATCAACATCCTGGGTCGCTTCTTGGCAAACAGGTATGACTTCAGACCATCCCTCCATGTGCTGTAGCCTTGCAGATGTGACCTAAGCGCCTGTCTGCACATCAGGAGCAGATTGCTGAGTCTAGATGGCACAGACTCCCGTCCTGATGCTCTCTGGAGTGCTGGAAGTCCCCTCTGCTGCGGCATGCAAGACTCAAGCGCATGCTTCAAGCATCAAAAGCTTTCAGCAAATCCAGCATGCAATACGCTGCGCTACATGCACACAGTGACATGCTCAGCTGATCTGTGCTGTGTACAGGGACAACAACATCCGATATGTGGCGCTCAACACATTGGCAAAGGTTGTGGGAGTGGACACACAGGCAGTGCAGCGGCATCGCACCACTGTTGTGGAGTGCGTCAAGGATGCTGATGTTTCCATCAGGTGTGCACATCTCAGTACTTACACAAACAGTGAAATCACCTCCTAGCTTTCTCCTGGCCAGCAGTAAGCCTGCTATGCATCAGGGTACTTATTCTATGATTACATATGATGGGATGAACTGCGGATCACTTCTGGCGCTCATGCCACATACGCAGCTTTCATGCAGTAGTGTTCTATGCATGAGCAAGAGCCCTGCCTGATATCAGTCCAATTAAGAATTACAGCTGGAAGGCAATGAGGACAGTATGTTGTGGCAGGCGGAGAGCGCTAGAGCTGGTGTATGCTCTGGTAAACGAGGGCAACATCAAGACACTGACCAAGGAGCTGCTGGATTACTTGAAAGTCAGTGACCTGGAGTTCAAGCCTGACCTGACCAGCAAGATCTGCATGCTGGTGCAGCGCTTTGCACCTGACAAGCAATGGCACCTTGATAGCCTTCTACAGGTCTGCTCCAGACCTCGTCAGTAGCTTTTCGAGTCCTATAGCATCCTTGACGGATCAGGGACTGCTGTGTTGGGTGCCTAGCAAGAGCCCGTGGTTGACCGGGGCCATCTGCATCAGGTGTTTCAAGTGTGCTGCAGCATGTCATCCTCAGCAAGCTTGCAAAGTTTGCCTGGTCCTGTCTGCCATACTGTGCTCCAGCTGCGTCTTGGATGCAAATGCATGAAGCAGCAGCAGCCCAAGTGTACGAACGGATAGCCTGATGCAGCATGCCTGAGCTGCAGTGAAGAGAGTATGGGTTGTGCAGGTGATGCAACAAGCAGGTGCATATGTGAAGGAGGAAGTATGCAGGGCCTTGATTGTGCTGATCAGCAATGCCCCTGAGCTACATGGCTACACAGCACGCTCCATGTATCGTGCACTGAAGGACAGCGCAGATAAGGCTGAGCTAACTCTGTCCCTTGTCACCTCCACCTGCTGGTTCCTGGGTGAGCTTGCTCATTCTTGTCTTTCTTTTTGGATGACTGTGAGTGCAGCAGGTCAGGTACAGGTCTGCAAGCTTCAGACCAATGCCATCCTTCATCTATTGCAAACATTTCCTGCATTCGTCATATGAAAACAGCTCTGATGTCCAGTGTATGTGCGCCAGCAACTCATTATGCAGCAGCGTGAGTCATAGACTCAGTGCATGTGCATCAGCAAAATTGATAGTCCAAGTCAGTACTGGTGCCCAACTTCAATCGATTACCTAAACACTGGTACATAGGTTGTGACGGCAGATTTTTCCCCTCATACAGGTGAGTATGGAGAGCTGTTGCTGGGCAAAGCTGATGCCCCCCTGCAAGATGGTGAGCAGCCCCTGTCAGTCAGCAGCCAGGAGCTGGTCAGTTTGCTTGAGTCAGTACTGTCTAAGGTGACCATTGGGCCTGTGGGGCGAGAGTACGCCCTCACCGCCCTCATGAAGCTCTCCACACGCCTCCCAGATTACTCAGAGTACATCCAGGTGACCCTGCACAACATGCTTACTGCTGTTCCGGACCTGACTGTTGTCTGATGACTTCATACAGTCTGCTTGGCTTGCATCAAGGAAACAGGAGGTGCACCGCAAGTGGTGTGACGTCGTAGTCTTGCTCTTTGGCTGAAATGTTGTGCAGCCCAACCCTGCCATCTGCTGCTTAACCGCAAGACTCTTGCTCTTTTGTACCTCAGCTGGTGGCACAAGTGTCGGCAACACTGTTGATGCCAACAGGCAACGCGCGCAACCCCACAGACCACAAGCTGCATGTTCTATGCAGGGCATTGTGGAGCAATATAGAGGCAGCTCAATCCTGGAGGTACAGGCACGCTCTTGCGAGTACAGCCACATGTTCAAGCTGGATGGCATGCGCGCTGCACTGCTGGAACATATACCTCCCTTGGATGAGTCCACCTACACACGCAACCTGGGCAACTCACAGGTCATTGATGGTGCAGCTGCTGCCCAGGTCACCTCTCCTCTCCTCTGCCTGTTCTGTTGCTGCTGCTACACACCTCTTGCGTGCTATACACTCGCTGAGCTGCACTGTGTCACAGACAAATAAACAACAAATACAGAGCCAGCCAGAGGGGCTGCAACATTGATTACAAAGTCAACTCCACCACTGTTGCTGTCAACCCTGCTGCATCACATCATTGAATTAACACCAAATCTCTCTGGGAGCATAGCTTGCAGGCTCTGTAGCTGCCATGTGTGAGCCATCATGCGTTGCAGCAATGCTGACTGGTTGAATTCCATCTGCAGGTTGTGGCGAATGGTGACATTGCAGATGCACCAGCCTCTGCCGGCAACCTTGCTGACCTACTCAGTCTGGATGCAACAGATGACTCAGCAGGAGCATCTGCAAGCGCATCCTCAGCTGTCACAGCCCTGCAAGATCTGCTAAGCGGAGACCTGTCGTCTGATGTGGCAGCAGCAGGTATGTCAACCTGGTGAACTTTGCTTGCCAGCACGCACAAGCTGCGCTGTTAAGCAGAATGTCTGAGCAATGAGCGATAGGCTATTTGTTGCTGTTGGGATGTTGTCTTAGCTTGCATGCACGCTTTGCAGCTCTGGTCAGGAATGTCAACTTTACGCTGATGAACATGCCTGCAAGGTCAGTATCCACTGGTTCTTACAAGGTCACAGTTGGTGGGTGCTGTCTTGTCCAAAGCACCGTCAGTCCTGAGTTGCACAGCAGTGCTCACTTCCACGAGATTTGGCTCTTGTAAGCATAGATATTCTGGCGCATGTGTGGCCTTTGAGGGATGGTGTTGCGAGACAGACTGCGCCATCATCCGGCTGCTCTTGGTTTTGCACTGCTTATATCGGCTGCTTCCCAGTTGAAGCATGTCTTACAGGTGGCAAACAAGCCATTGCAGATCTGCTGGGAGGAATGGGGCAGATGCCAGCCTCGAATCCCACCAACCTGGCAGATCTATTAGGCGGAAGTGTCCCCAGCACATCAGAGTCGACAGGAGGCGCATTTGCAGACCTGCTGAGCCAACCAACACCCTCAAGCACATCCCAGTTTGAGCCAATCACTGCCTTTGAGAAGGATGGCATACGGGTGGTTTTCAAGCTGAGCAAACCTGCTGAGCAGGAGTCCGTTACTGACATTGAGGCTTCATATAGCAACAACAGCAGTGAGGCTATCACAGATTTCTCCCTCCAGGTAATCAAGCAGCTGCAAATATGTTATGCTGTTCTATGCAGGCTGAGTTCTATGCATGCTGAGTCGGACACTTATACGGATGACATTCTTGCCATGAACACTGATTGTGCATGTCAATGCTTGCAGCCGACAATCAGTAATGCGTTATTCCCACAGCGTGTTGTGGCTATGCAGGCAGCAGTGCCCAAGTTTATGCAATTGCGGCTTGAACCAGCTTCAAGCAGCACTTTGGCCGCAAACAGCTCTGATGCTGTCACTCAGAAGCTGCATGTCAAAAACAACATGCATGGGCAAAAACCTCTGGTGATGAGGTTACGAATTGGATTCACATCTGGTGGTGCAAACAAAGTAGAACAGGCAGAGGTCAAGAACTTCCCTGCTGGATTGTAGACAGTGTAGAACAGTACATGGCCTGAACAGCTGCCATGCATTCCAGTTTGGCACATCCAGCTCATTGTATGGCAGTGCTTGCCATTGGCAGATACATGGCAACACTGATGTTGCCTCTCCGAATCCAGCCACCACGAGGCTCACATGCTCAGATATGCTTCAAATGTACAGTCTTGATTCAAAATTCATAAATGCTTGAGCACATCCTGAGCATGTGATGAGCGGTTGTGCTTCAGTCTAAATGACGTCTATGATGATCCTGGAGATGTTCACTCTAATTCTAAGCCAATGCGACTAGGACTAATCTACACATTACCCAATGGTCATCCGTGCAGCAGAGCTGGGTCTGTCTGGTGACAGACTTACAGGGTGGCCATTGATTTCTAAGCTTGGAAGACCACGCTGCTGTGCCACACCAGCCAGGCTTCTACTGTAGCCCATCATCATCCTAGTTGAGCTGTTTGCATTCATCAATGGTGGCAAGCTGGACAAGGGCTCGTCTGGGATGTCCTTGGCCAAAGCAGGCATTGACAGTCCTTGCCTCTTCTGTGCAGCATCTTGCAGCAAAGTCCGTCGCCTGTCTTGCTCAACTGAGGAGCTGGCTGCAAAACCTGCCGTTCCTGCTGGTGCACGCCTTGCTGCAGGTATAAAGTTGTAATGCCACGGGTAATCCGCAATTGCACGAGCTGCTTCCATTGAGTCAGCATCCAGCTGGGCGGTGGTCAAGATAGGTGTGACTACAGCTGGTGTTGCTGACGAAGTTGCTGCAGCAAAACCAACCTCTTCCTCATACATGTCTGACGTAACAGCTTGGCTGCGGTCAGCAAGGGAGTCCAGGCGTCGCTGTGCGCTGCTTAGCCGCCTCCAAGGTGGCCTGTCAATTGCGAACTCAACAGGCTCAAGGGCGCTGTACTGAGCTGGGCCAAGAGCTGCCACCGCTGGCTGAAAGCTCGTCACCCTGAAGCTTGTGTCACCAGTATTTGGCCTGATCAGCGGGACCAGACTCAAAGCCGTGTTCATAGTCACACCGCTGGGTCTGCCTCGAGCCGCTGCCCTGGCTATGTCCTTGGCTGGATCTCGTGTCGTGGATGACCCATGCTTGCCTTGCACCTGTAAAGGCTGCCAATCAGCATCTGCCTCACCCGCAGTACCACTCCTTTGTTTGCTGAGCCGTCGAGACCTTCTGCTCTGCTGGCTGGGTGATACTGGCGGTCTCTGCTGCTGCTGCTGCTTGCTGCTGCTGCTGCAATCTGTCTCATCATTGCAAGGCTGCTCACTGCATGTTGCTGGTTCATGCTCTTCGCTTGTGTTTGCATCAACCTCAAATGACTTGTGCCTATTTGGTGCAAGAGCGATGGAGTAAGCTGTGAGAGCAGCGCGGGCTGCAGGGCTAGCAAGCTGCTGCTGTACGGCACGTTCCGATTCTTCATCCTCTGCATCACTGTCTGACAATATGCTATCCTGCAGTCAGCATGGCAGCAATTTGCTTCCATCACCACTCAGCAGGTCATGAGTGACAACTGCGTTTCTGCCGCCGCTTCTGATGGCAGACAACAAAACAGCTTGACAACTGAATGCAGCAACCTCTCTCACCGTGATGACATCATCACACTGCCCTGACACCAACATAATTCAACAGCATACTCATATGATTCACACAGCTCATACAAAGTTCAGTCAGACTGTGCACGAAGCCATTCTAGAGCACTTTGACACAGTCCCACACCAGGATAACACTGTGTTCTAAACCAGTGCACACAACTCTGCAAGGCAGACAATGCAGACAGCATTGCATGTCACCCATCTTTCTGCTGACATTTCTGAAACCAGCAATATTTTGCATACCGCTGTGCCTCCATCACTCAAGCTGCCGCTTGACTCACAATCACATTCTGGTGCCTGGTGACCAGCAGCAGCCGGCTGCCTGGGCACCTGCTGAGCAGCCTGTGTAGCCTGCACAGGGTCTGAGTAGTCTAGCAGTGCCAGTGCTAGGTTGGCCCCAATGCTTTCCAGCTGGCTGGTGTCATAGTGAGTGCCGGCAAATGCACCTGTGTCAGGACCAGCAAAGGACGCCTCCAAGGTGAAACTGCAGCAACAGCGACAAGGTTTGCATCACCTCTGATGCATTACACAGCTGCGCAGAGGGTTGCAATGGTCGAGGATAGAATTTGCAGTGCTTGTGATGCACCGAGTGTCTGTTGCTGCCATGTACAGATATTGTTGCAGCCATGCGAGAGTGTGTGCCTATCACAAAGGTCCTGTGTGGGTCCTGCTAGATGTGACAAACTAGCATTATATGTTGCTCTTCTTGCCAATTGGTTTAGGTGTACAGTGACAAAAACAAAGCCAGAATATGAAGCAAGGTCTCTGTGTTTATTGGGTACCTGTTGGAGATGCCAAGCTCTTGCCAGCACACCACTCTGGCAGTGCCGGCCTTGCTCCTCTGCACCCTGAAGCTGCTGGAAGTGTAGGAGAAGAGATCAGGACAGCGTTGC
>JAABUO010004686.1_pt1 | contig 16099 bp, 16 predicted proteins | sample 5559291 | NCBI WGS metagenome assembly JAABUO01 (sample SAMN10711878, study PRJNA513372) | rock metagenome | isolation source: Antarctica rocks | place: Antarctica: Victoria Land, Finger Mt sud
ATGGTCGTCATGACCGGCGACGAACGGGCAGCCGCCGTCGAGGCTGTTGGGCCGGTACGGCGCCGCTCCCCCGTGCACGGCGTCCTGGTGGAAGCCGTCGCGCAGCATGTCGTTGATCGGCGCGTGCGCACGGTTGATGGGCAGCTGGTTCCAGTTGGGGCCGCCGAGGCGGGTGATCTGGGTGTCGAGGTAGGAGAACAGACGGGCCTGCAGCAGCGGGTCGTTGGTGACATCGATGCCAGGTACGAGGTTGGAGACGTTGAACGCGACCTGCTCGGTCTCGGCGAAGTAGTTCGTCGGGTTCGCGTTCAGGGTCATGGTGCCGATCAGCTGGACCGGCGCGAGCTCCTCGGGGACGAACTTCGTCGGGTCGAGCAGGTCGATCCCCTCGAACGTCTGGTCCTCGGTGTCGGGCATGACCTGCACGCCCAGGTCCCAGGTGGGGTAGGCGCCGCCCTCGATGGCGTCGGCCAGGTCGCGGCGGTGGTAGTCGGGGTCGTACCCGTTGCTCAGCTGCGCCTCCTCCCACGTCACCGAGTGCACGCCCTGCCGCGGCTTCCAGTGGAATTTCACCAGGCAAGTCTCCCCGTCGGCGTTCGCGAGCCGCCAGGTGTGGACGCCGAAGCCCTCCATCGTCCGGAACGACCGGGGGATGCCGCGGTCGGACATGTTCCACATCGTGTGCGCCTGCGCCTCGGTGTGCAGCGAGGCGAAGTCCCAGAACGTGTCGTGCGCGCTCTGCGCCTGCGGGATCTCCCGGTCGGGGTGCGGCTTGGCGGCGTGGATGATGTCGGGGAACTTGATGCCGTCCTGGATGAAGAAGACCGGGATGTTGTTGCCGACCAGATCGTAGTTGCCTTCGGCGGTGTAGAACCGCGTCGCGAACCCGCGGGTGTCGCGCGCCAGGTCTGCGGAGCCGCGGGAGCCGAGCACGGTGGAGAACCGGACGAACACCGGCGTCTCGACGCCTGACTGCAGGAACCCGGCCTGGCAGATCCCCTCGGCGGCGCCGTTCGCCTCGAACACCCCATGCGCGCCCGCGCCGCGCGCGTGCACCACCCGCTCGGGGATCCGCTCGTGGTCGAAGTGGCTGACCTTCTCCCGCAGGTGATGGTCCTGCAGCAGCGTCGGTCCACGGCGCCCCGCCCGCAGCGAGTGATCGGTGTCGGACAGCCGTGCGCCGTGCGCCGTGGTCAGGAACTCACCCTGCTGGCCCACGCTCTCGGGTGGCTGACCGGTGCTTACACCCGTCGGCGTCAGGGTGTCGGGTCCACCCTGGTCGTCCTTCGGCGGCAGCGGACCTGCCGGCGTAGTGGGCTCCTCGTACGAAGGCGCTTCACTGGACGGAACCCCGGGCACCGGCGGCTTGCGCTTCTTGATCGTTGCCATAAGAGTCTCCTGATTCGAGGCAAAGGTGCCTGCGTGCAGCGCGCGGTTGTGACCGCCCGCGCCGACGCTAGACCCGAGAGCCGACCAGCGGCGGGCCACCCCCAACAGATGCATCAACGCCGCGGACACCCACCAAACCTTGGCGACGAAACGGCAGGGCGGATTCCACGGTCAGCGCACCGGGCCTGTGATCATGCAGGTTCGATCGATGTCGACATGACGCCAGCGATCAATCACAGCCGGCAGACGGTGAGAAGTAATCTGGCTGACGCCGCTCGAGAAGGGATCGGACCGACGCTCGCCGAGGTGCCCCGGCCCGTCCCGCTGACCGATCGTCAATTGGGACGGAAGACCGTCTCAGCCGTGACTGAGCACGTTGAGCACGTGGCCGTCAGGGTCGCGGACGAAGAAGCGTCGCACCCCCCAGGGCTCGTCGGTGAGGGGGTGCACGATCTCGGAACCGGCTTGAAGGGCAGCCGCGTAGGCGGCGTCGACGTCGTAGACCTGAATGGAGACCTCTGGCACGACGGGAGCGGTCTCGTCGTGGGTGATCAGGCTGATCTGGGAGCTGGGGTTGTGTGGGTCGGCGAGGGTCACGATCCAGCCGTGATCCATGACCGGTTGGAGGCCGAGGACCAGGCCGTAGAAGTGTTTGGCCTCGTCCAGCGACTGGCTAGCCAGATCCGGAACCACACTCTCGACGCTCATACGCGCCAGCCTGTCCGGTCAAACGAGCACAGGCAACCTCAACCCGTCTCAAAGACAATCCTCAACCGACACGCGCTGTGAGCTTGCCTGTCGGTGCCTAGGTGGTCGCGCCACCCCGGAGGAATCGGCGTCAGTCGAGGAACCTCACGCCGTGGCGGTGGGTGATCGTTGCAGGGTCGACGCCGTCGACGAGGTCGTCGAAGAAGTTCTCGATTCCGAGCTGTCCACCCTGGTCGCCTACTACTCGACGCTGGCGCTTCAACTGCGGGTGTTCGAGGTGGACGTCCCTGGCTGACCGCGCGCCGCCAGCCAGTGGGCGAGAAGGGCTGCGGAGGCGAGCATGACGATGAGCCTCAGCACCTGGCGGTCACCACAAACGCCACATCTGTGTGCGTGCTCGCTGCTGTCGCGAGGACGACGTACAGGCCACCTGGCGTCGTCGCCAGATAGCCGGCCAACGGCGAGGCCCCTGTGACGTGCGCCAGAGCCGCACCGAGAACGAAGCAACCGGTCATGACCAGGAGCAGCAACGCGAGTGCCGCCGGCAACGCGGACCTCGCGGCGCGGAGCGGGGCCGGTGTGAACCGCAGGCCGATGTCGGCACCGATGACGGCGAAGGACGTGTCCTGCACCGCCGTTGACAGCGTGCCGCCGTAGGGGAGCCCGAGCAGGGAGGCGGCGGCGCTGATCGCCATGGAAGCGAGCAGTGCCCCGGTTAGTAGCGGGACCCGTGCAGCGACAAGCAAACCCGCGCCGGCACCCCACCAGCACGCTGCGGACGCGAGCGCCGTCGTGCTGGTCGCGGTCGTCGTCGGTGCGGTCGTGCCAGTCGAGAACAGCAAGCGCGCGGCGAGTGGCGCCGTCGATACGATCAGCGCACCGCAGGGACTGGTTGACCGCTACCAGTCGCGCATAGCCCCAAGCTCGCGGCTCACTCCCGTCAGGGCCGGAGGCACCACCGGCGATAATGCAGAAGCCGCCCGTTGCCGGGTCGATGTCGTCGCGGCGCGCCAGCAGCAGACCCGCGGCGACGCTCAGCGCCAACGTCGCCATGCAGCAGCCGAGGATCGGGAGCAGGTGCCAAACGATCCCGGCCAGCGTCGACGGCCGTACGTACGACCCGACGGTGACGCCGATGGCGCCTTGGCTCAGTCGGACGAGAAGCGGTTTTGGGCTCGCCGTCGTGGAACCCGACAGGGCCAGCCCTACTCCTGCGAGCAGGCCGCCGAACAACGTTGGCGTTGGCGGGTGCCCCAGAGCCAGCAGACCCGACAGTCCAAGCGTGAGGGTGACTAGGGTCAGCGCTCGGAGCAGTTCGCTTGCACGGCGCCCCTTCTTGGAATGCGGGATGGGGCGCCCCTTCGCGGGCGCCCCATCCTGGGCTCTTCTCAGCTGGGTCAGCCGGCGTTCGCCTTGGTGGCGAACTCGTTGGTGTACGTCTTTGAGATGTCCACGGTCTTGCCCTTCATCGAGGGGACGTACTTCTGCTCGATGCTATAGACGGTTTGCGCGCCGCTGACGGGCATCATCCCGTCAGTGGTGAAGCTGTTCTTCTGGCCGTCGAGCGCCTTGATGTACGCCGCCTTGTCGCCCGCGTAGTAGTCGGCCGGGACCTTGTCAGCGATCTCGGCGGCGCTGTGCGTCGACATCCACTTGAGGGTCTTCACGTAGGCGTTGACGAGGTGCTGAACTACGTCCTTGTGTGAGTTGACGTACGAGGTGTTCATGAACAGCGAGATGAAGGGGTACTCGCCGCCGAGCGCAGCCTTGGTGCTCTCAGGAGTCCGCAGGTCCACGAGGACCTTGCCGGCACCGGAGCTGGTCACCTTCGAGATGGTCGGCTCGGTGGTCATACCAGCGGCGATGCGGCCCTGCTGCATCGCGGCGAGGAAAGTGGCGCCCGCCCCGACGGGAAGGAAGTGCACCTTGTCAGCGCCGATCCCAACCTGGCCGAGGATGGCGGTGCTCAGGGTCTGGGTCCCGGAGCCGAGCTCGGTGACGCCCATGTTGGCGCCATTGAGGTCGCCGGCGCTCTTGATCTTGTCGGCCGCCTTGTTGCTAACCATCAGCGCCTCACCCGGGGCGGTCTGCAGCTGAACGACGGTCTCCATGGACTTGCCGGATGCTTGCAGTTCGATGGTGTGGTTGTACGAGCCGGATCCCGCCTGCACGCCGCCGGTGAGAACCTGCTGCTCGGAGGACTGGCCGGAGGCCTCGTCGATCAGCGTGACGTCGAGGTTCTCGGCCTTGAAGTACCCGAGCTGCGCGGTCAGCTCGTTGGGCAGGTAGATCTGCTTGCTGATGCCGCCGACCATGATCTTCAACTTCGTCGGCGCCGCGGAGGTGGTGCCGGATCCCGAGGAGGTCGCCGCCGTGGTGCCGGACGCCTTGCTGGATGAGCCGGAGCCGCCGCAGGCGACCGCCGCGAGCCCGAGGGAGACCAGTGCTGCGCTGAGCCGCACGTTCTTGTTCATGGGGTTCATCTCTTTCTAGAGGGTGATGTCGCTGATGGGGGTGGGCCGCCACTTGACGAGACGGTTCTCGAGCCGGGTGACGAGCGCTTCCGCCGTCAGGGCCACGATCGCGAGCAGAGTCATGGCCGCGAATACGCCGTTGGCGTTGAACGCCTGGGTGGCGATCTGGATGAGGGAGCCAACGCCCTGGGTGGAGCCCAGGAACTCCCCGACGACTGCGCCTACGAGGGCGAAGCCGAAGCTGGTGTGCAGGCTGGCGAGGATCCATGACAGCGCGGAGGGAATGGTGACTTCGCGAACGATGCGGCTCCGACTGGCGCCGAGGATCCTGGCGTTGGAGATGAGGTTCTGGTCGACCTCGCGGACGCCCTGGAAGGCGTTGAAGAACACCACGAAGAACACCAGGACGAAGGCGAGCAGCACCTTGGAGGTGAGGCCGAGGCCGAACGCGATCGTGAAGATGGAGCCGAGCACGACGCGCGGGATGGAGTTGAAGGCCTTGATGTACGGGGAGAAGATGTCGGCGAGCAGCTTGTTCGTGCCGAGGATGATCCCGAAGACCACGCCGCCGAAGACGCCTGCGACGAAACCCATGACGGTCTCCTCGAGGGTGACGGCGACCTGCTTCCACAGCGGGCCTTGGGCGGTGCCGTCGACGATCCAGGTGTGGAGCTGTTTGTAGATGCCGGTGGGCTGGCCGTAGAAGAACGGGTCGATGATCTTTGCCCTTGCGCCGAGCTCCCACCCACCGACGATGACGACGGCGAGCAGGATCCGCAGCGTGTAGACCAGACGCTGCCGACGTCGGTACTTCTGCTTGGCGGTCAGAGCGGGCTTGGGGCCGGATGTCGCGGCCATGGTCGACACCGGTCTACCCAGCAAGCTTGGAGCGCTCATAGGAGACCAGCACTTCCTCTCTCAGGTCGTTCCAGATGGATTCGTAGTAGGCGACGAACTCGGGCAGGAAGCGGATCTCTGAGACGTCCCGTGGACGCGGCAGGTCGATGACGTAGTCGGACTTCACGGAGGCCGGGCCCGAGGTCAGGACGAAGACGCGGTCGGCGAGCGCGATGGCCTCTTCCAGGTCGTGCGTCACGAAGACGACTGCAGCCGAGGTAGCGGACCACAGCGTCAGCAGCTCGTTCTCCATGAGGACCCGGGTCTGGACGTCGAGCGCGCTGAACGGCTCGTCCATCAGGAGGATCTTCGGCTGGTTGATCAGGCTGGCCGCGAGGGCCACGCGCTTACGCATGCCGCCGGAGAGCTGGTGGGGGTAGCGGTCCTCGAAGGCCGACAGTCCGACGCGCACCAGCCACTCCCGCGCCATCTCCTTGGCTTGGCGCGGTGAACTGCCTTGGTAGCGGGGGCCGGCGGCGACGTTGTCCAGGACGGTCTTCCACGGGAAGATGGCGTCGCTCTGGAAGACGTAGCCGATGCCGTCACCGATGCCGCTGACCGGTCGACCCTCGATCTCCACGGACCCTTCGCTCGGGCGAGCCAGCCCAGAGATGAGTCCTAGCGTCGTCGACTTGCCGCAGCCGGTCGGCCCGACGACCGTGCAGAACTCGCCGGGCGCGATGTCCATCGAGACGTGCTCGATCGCTGTGTAGACCCCGCCCTTCGGTGTCGCGAAGCGCTTGGTCACGTCCGCGAGACGGATGAGTGGCTTCCCGGCGGTCTTGGTCATGTCGAGAAGGTAGAAATGCTGTGGACACAAGGACAGGTTGTGATCACAAACACAGGAAAGGTTCGTAGATTCTCGTTCTGCTCGTTCTGCTCGACTTTCCAGCGGGATCTGCCGCGCCAGCAGCAGAAGGGTCACCATGACGCCACACGGCGGAGAGGCAGGGTCATGAGCAGCGGTCGTCGCCTGTCGACGCAGATCCTGCTGAGTCAGCTCGCCGTCCTGGGAGTTGTCTCCGTGGCCGGCCTCGGGCTGTTCGTTCAGGAGGCCCGGCACGCCGAGGACCGGCAGTACGAGCAGCGGGCACTGGCGGTCGCACTCGCGACCGCGAGCCTGCCCGAGGTCGCTGAGGGTCTCTCCGGAGCAAACCTCGACGGTCAGCTGCAGTCGATCGCCGAGCGCCTGCGTCTCAAGACCGGCGCCGCGTACGTCGTCATCATCGACAGAAAGGGCATTCGGCACTCGCATCCACGGACAGACCTGATCGGCCAGCAAGTGCTGGAACCCGTCGTGGCGCTGGACGGCCATACCCACACCGGCGTCGACAACGGCCGGCTCGGGCGATCGGCCAACGGTAAGGCGCCGGTTATGAATGCTTCGGGGCAGGTGGTGGGCGAGGTGTCCGCCGGAATCCTGGAGAGCGAGGTATCCGCCGACAAGAACCGAGACCTCCGCCGGCTCGCGCTGTTCGCGGCGGCGGCGCTCATTGCCGGGATCCTAGTGAGCCTCTGGCTGGCCCGGCGCCTGAAGCGACAGACGTTCGGGCTCGAGCTGCATGCCGTCGCCGACCTGTTGCAGGAGCGGGAGGCGATGCTGCACGGCATCCGGGAGGGTGTCGTGACGCTCGATCCTGAGGGGCGCGTGTCGCTCGTCAACGACGAGGCGTGCCGACTGCTGGGCTTCGGCGACTTCGGAGCGGGCAAGCGGCTGGATGAGCTCGTTCCGCCTGGCCGGCTGCACGACCTGCTCATCGGTCACGTCGCGCCGGGCGACGATGAGGTGGTGCTGACCGATCGCTTCTGCCTGAAGGTCAACCGGATGCCTGTGCGCAAGCAGGGGCGCGAGCTGGGGGCTGTGGTCACCGTCCGGGACCGCACTGAGCACGTCGAGCTGCTCCGCGAGTTGGACAGCGTTGCAAGCCTGACCGAGGCGCTGCGTGGCCAGCAGCACGAGCACGCCAATCGCATGCACACGGTGGCTGGTCTGCTCGAACTGGACCGGCCGGATGAAGCGGCCAGTTATTTGAGTGAGGTGGCCGGGGGTGCAGCCGGGCTGGCGGAGCAGCTGCGTGACTCAGTGGGAAATCCGACCATCGTGGCCCTGCTGCTGGGAAAGGCGACCGTGGCGCGGGAGCGTGGCGTCGTGCTGACAGTGCATTGCACAGCGCCGATCGGCGACGACGTGGTGCCGAGCCGACTCACCGTCACGGTGCTGGGGAACCTGCTCGACAATGCGGTCGACGCCGTTGCTGGTTTCCCCGACGGCGCCGTGCGGGTCGAGCTGTCGCGACGTGACGGCACTTTCTTGATCCGCGTCATCGACACCGGGCCCGGTGTGGCCCCCTCCGCGCGGGACCGGCTGTTCGAAGACGGGTTCAGCACCAAACCGACTCGAAGCGGCGGCCACCGCGGACTGGGGCTGGCGCTAGTGCACAGACTCGTGACCCAGGCCGGCGGCACGATCACGCTCCAAACCTTCACCCCGACGACCTTTGACGTGCAGCTTCCCGTGCGCCCAAGGACTTCAGTGTGATCACCACCCTGGTCGTCGACGACGAGCCACGTATCGCCGACATCCACGCCGCATACGTCAACAAGGTCCCGGGCTTCACCGTTCTCGGTCTGGCGCACACGGCCGAGGAGGCGTGCGACCTCGTCCAGACCGCACGGCCCGACCTCCTGCTGCTCGACCTGTACCTCCCCGACGAGCACGGGCTCGACCTGCTGCAACGGGTCCATGAGGCGCGTGGCCATCGGCCGGACACCATCGTCATCACTGCCTCACGTGACGTCGACAGCGTCGGGCGGGCCCTGCAGCTTGGTGCGCTGCACTACGTCGTCAAGCCCTTCGGTTACCGCCAGCTGGCCGAACGCCTGGAGTCCTACCGCGAGCTACGCAGCGGCCTGGCGAACCTTCGGGAGACCAATCAGACGGACGTCGACAAGCTATTCGAGCTGTCTCGCGGTGGCGCTGCCAGCTCCGGGCAGCCCACGCTGCACACCATGCAGCTGGTGCTAGACGCTGTCCGCGCCTCGACCAGGCGGCTCACTGCTGCCGAGGTCGCCAGCGGGGTCGGTGTCAGTCGGCCCACGGCACAGCGCTATCTCGCGCAGCTGGTGTCGATGGGGCTGCTGGAGCTGGACCTGCAGTACGGCACTCCGGGACGACCCTCGCACCGCTACCGCCCTGTTTCACCGTGACCCGCCTCAGCCCATGATCCGCCTACCGGCCGTGAGCTCGCTTCGGGTGTCGCCGGTGCTAATCGTCACGCTCGGTACGACCTGGAGCACCTCAGCGCCATCGACGGACCCGGCCTGATGCTGCACGCCGTGCGGGACGACATAGAGCTGGCCTGGGCCGAGAACCACCAGGGTTGAGCTACCGCAGCTGCTGCCTAGTCCTAGCACGCCTCCGTCAAGGGCGCGGGTACGTGCGAGACCGCATCGGTGTCACCCGCCCGCACAGGGTTCGCGCACCGTCACCCGCGCACGATAAGGCCCGGTCACAGCTTCATGGGCGACATCCGGAACGTCCGTTCTCGGTGGCACTGGGTTTCTCGGGAGCAGCGGAGTAGGTGCCACTCGCGGCCGGACCTGACCACACCGCAGCTCTCCCGCAGCATCCTCATCTGGCGTTGACGGCGGTCGGTCGGGGGGAGCGGCGTTGCCGGCCACTCGACGCCAACGCGGTCCTGTTCCTCTGTCCACGCCGACAGCGTCACAGGCTGCCTGCATCGTGCACCCGCCGCCGAGTCGCACCCAGAACTCAGCCTGCTTATCGATCAATTCCTTCTCTTCGACCACACAGCGCACACCTCTCAAAAAGCATGGTGTTGCGACGACCGATTGAACTCGCCGATCGTCTTGCGGGATCGCACGCTCGTAGCCGAAGGAGGGCGTTGCGGCTACGTCCGCATTTGGCTGATACGGGCCTCGTAGTGATACAGCTCGGAGTCGGCTTCGACCTGGTGGAAGCCCGCGTGTTCGAGGGTCCGCTGTGACCCAACGTTGTCAAGATCTGTGTCAGCGCGGATCGTCGTCACGCCGAGATCGGCGGCAATCTGCACGAGGCTTCCCAGTGCTTCCGCCGCGTAGCCGTGTCCTCGCGCGGACGGCGCCAGTCCGTAGCCGATCTCAACGACTTCGCCATCGGGGGGCCCTTTGAAGCCAACACCACCGACAGCCAGACCGTCGGATTGAAGCCTGATCTGGTAGTAGCCGAACGGACGCTGCTCGCCGTTCTGCTCGGTAGCGCGCAGAAAGCCGCCGATGGCAGCCAGGTCTCCTTCGAACGGGTAGTCGGGCGCCCAAGCGTCGCCTGATTGGGATGCACGATCGCGGATGCGCCGTGCCTCCAGCTCATCGACCGCATGCAAGCTCAACCGTGCCGTGCGGGCATCCATGTCGAGCACTCAAACCACATGCTCATCTGAGCGCAACCGGGTTACGACCCGATCTGTCTGTTGCGATCCACGCGGCCATGCCGAGCGGCGGTACGGGTCCGATGCCGGCTCGGATATCCACTCAAGTCAACCATCATCGAACACTGGTGACTCCCCGCAAGCCAGTGAGGTGACCGGTCAAAGGGGACGCGGTCGAGTCGCGGTTGCACGGCGGTGATGCACTTTTCCCATGCATCACGTCGTAGCGGGCGCTCCGAGCCGCAAGCGCTGGCGCGGGAAATGCGGGAAGAGCTCGGCGTCCGGGTCCTCGTGCACGATCCTGGGCCGCTGACGCGGCTACACGTGCCCGGTGACGAGCAGACAGAGGACTGCATCTGAGCGTCTGGAGCGTGCCGAAGTGGCGAGGTGATCCGGTGAACCGATGTCCGGACGAGCACGACGAGCTGGGGTGGTTCGACGTCCACGACCTCGATGCGCTGGCTTTGGCACACCCCAGCTACCACCAACTTCTGCGCACTGTCCTCGCTGAGCAGCCAAACCGTTCCCGAACTTGATCTACGGCGACGTCTTGGGTCCGCCCCAGCCGTCCCGCAGGGCCATCCCTTGTGACACAAGATCCGCTGGGCCGCAGATGAGCGGACCGATGCGCCGCTGATCGTTGGCTTGTGGGACACGGCTGCGCCAAGTGTCCATGAGTCGGACGAAGTGCCGATCGCGTACCCAATCCTGGGCAGTGCCGACCTCCCCACTGGGTGCACGCGCGCAAGCCGAGCTTGGACGAGAATGAGTTGCGGACGTACGGGTCCCGATCGGTGCTCGTACCTGCTGAAGGTTCGCGACGGACGAGCGAATCAGCGAGTGCGTGTCGTGCCGGGGCGTCACGGAGCCCGCGTGAGGGGAAGGTGTGTGCATGCGTGGAGCGGCTGCAGTGACCGCGGCTGCGGTCCTCCTGGTGACGATGGCGGGATGCGGCGCCTCGGGCCGTTCGGCTGCGAAGCGGTCGAGCAGCTCAGCCCCTATCGTCACCGTGACCACCACCGCCACGAGCGCGACCCCATCTCCGCGCGTGACCCTGTCGCGCAGTGCGGCTCCGCCGCTCGGTGTGGCGGTGTCGAGCGCGACGTTCGTGTCGGCGAGCCGCGGCTGGCTGATCGGTAGGACGGCGGGCCAAACCCGAGTCGAGACGACGACCGACGGCGGCGCGCACTGGTCGGCGCTGGCCGCCATTCCGGCGGGTTCTCCTACCGGCGTCCGCTTCGCCGACGCTGCGCATGGCTACGCCTTCAGCCGGCTGGCGCTCGACGTCACCATGAACGGCGGCCAGAGTTGGCGGCAGGTGTCGGTGCCGGACCGGGACAGCGGTGACAGCATGGGCGCCGTCCAGGTGGAGATCGCCTCGGGCAGGGTGTGGTTGTTGAACGCCGCCAGCCCCGGCCCCGCGATCTTCGAGTCGCTGGTCGGCAGTACCGACTTCCACCAGGTCGGTACAGCCGGGAACCGCGGGGCCGACCTGTCGGTCCAGGGCCCGTACGCGTACATCCTGGGGTTGCACGGCGCTGGCCCGGTGGACCCCAACTTGGAGTCGCGACGATCAGCGGCACCGGCGCGCGCCGCACGATCCCATGCATCGGTATCAGGACCGGTGTCGGCGCGGGCGCGGGCGCGCTGACACCGCTGGCCGCGCCGAACCAACTGGTCCTGGCCTGCATCCCCAACCGGGACGGGGTCTCGAACGGCAACAACAGCGTGCTCTACCGCATTACGGACAACGGCGGGACCTGGTCGCGGCTGGGCACCGCAGCATGCGCGATCGGGTCGCTGACGCGCACCAGCACCGCCGTCTTCGGTACTTGCGCGACGGGAGTCGTCCGGCTGCCGCTTTCCGGCGGTGCAGCAACGACGTCCCTGACCGCGGCGGGCCTCGGATACGTCGGTTTCACCGACGATCACGACGGCGTCGCGACCAGCGATTCGACGGGGCAGCCAGGCGCGCTCTACCTCACCCGCGACGCAGGCGCCCACTGGACCAAAGCGGTCACCTGATTCAGTAGGCGATCTGCGTGCGGTCGCCCGGGTCGACGCCTATGCGCTCCCAGATCCGGCGCTACCGTCCGTCGAATGAAGGTCGAAGAAGTCGACGAGCGGGACAGTGGCTGGGAGGACGACCAGCCGCGGTTTCGTGTGTACTTCTTCGCCGTCAAGGGCCCCGGTCACACCACGTGGACCTACGACGTCACGGAAGCAAACGCTGGAGGTCATTAGATGGGCGCAGAGCGAGGCCGGCGCCGATCGAGTGTTCGCCGTCGCACTCGTCCGGGATGACCTTGGGCTCGTCGAGGGTGTCCGTCGGAGAGGGCTCGTCTGGCTTGTTGGTATGGACGCGAACGGCTTCCCCGAGACCGACGTCGATCAGGCCCGCCGGGACGGCATGTGGCGCCGTCGCGGGCGTCAAGTGTCATCGCGGAGGAGTAGTAGGTACCGCTCTCGAGCGCCCAGCGCCGCCGCGCAGCTTCGTCGGGTCCCAACCAACGCCGGTTGAGGATGGTTTCGCGGGCGCCGGAGACTGGCGTTACGCCGATGGCTAAGCACGTTGCGGTTCGGGACCTGGAGCGGCGAGCCTGAGGGGATGCCAGCAGACCTATGCATCGATGTCGGGGCGGTCAGCCTCGCGGTGCGGTCATGGGCCGCCCCAGATTCGTCTGGCTGCTCGCCGGTGGTGCTGCTGCCCGCCACAGGGGAGACGGCCGAGGACTGGGCCGTCGTTGCGTCGGCGCTGTGCTCGTCACGGACCGTGTACGCGGTCAACTTACGAGGTCACGGTCCCAGCGACTGGCCAGGGACCTACTCGATCCAACTGATGGCGGACGACCTGACCAGCCTGCTGAACGGCGCGTTCGGCACGCCGTCTGTCGATCTGGTCGGCCACTCCTTGGGCGGGCTGGTGGCCTGCCAGGTCGCTGCCGTCCGGCCCGAACTCGTGCGCCGGCTCGTGCTCGAAGAAGTCGGGCTGCTCAAGCCCCGTCCAGCCGACCCTCCGCCCAGGCCCGCAGGCATCCTGCCGTTCGACTGGCTTGTCGTCGAGCAGGTGCGCCCAGAGATCGACAACTTCGACCCCTGGCTGGGCCGGCGTGGCCGCGTCGATCGCAGCCCCCACCCTGGTATTGGCCGGCGGCCCACGCAGCCCCATCCCGCAGGAACAGATCGCCGACCTGGTCCGCATCCTCCCTGACGGCCGGATGGTCACCATCGACGCTGGTCATCTCGTGCACGCGACCGAGCCCGACGCGTTCATCCGACAGCTCGTCAGCTTCCTGGACGGGTAACCCCTTGACCGCACGGAGAGAGTCCGGCAACGGCGAGCCAATCCGCCGTTCCGTACGCCAATCCTTGAGCGGACGTGGGGTGCATCCCCCGTTGAGGAGGGTTCAGGGCATGTCGGGCGGCTGTAGCGGGATGCAGTAGGCGACGGTCGCGTCGTCGGGGTCCACCTTCGAGGTGCCGGCGTCGAAGCCGAGACTCGCCTCGTGTTCGCGTAGCAGCCGGAGGACCTCCGCCGGGCCGTTGTCCTGGCACAGCTTCAGCAGGGTTGACCATGTCGCCAGTCGGTAGGGCTCGATGACGCGGGCCGCACCGTTGCTGAGCAGCGCGAGGCGGGTGAGGTCCGCGAGGGGGACGGCGCCGGTCACGGCCTCCTCGGCGGCGCGCGGGTCGTCCTTGGCTATCCAGTAGCCGCCGGGCTGGTTGCGCCGTGCCCGCAGGGCCCCGATGGCAGTCTCGCGCGCGGCGTCGTAGGCCGGGGTTCCTGCTTCCAGCCCGTCGAGTAGCGCGAGGCAAGAACTCCGGACGGCGACCTCGCGCCCGTCGGTGACCACCACCGAGTTGTCCCCTGGGCCGGCGAAAAGGACGTAGGAGTCGGCGAGTACGAGGTACTCGGCGCGTTCGCCATCGACGCGCATGAGGGCGACGGTGGCTTGCGGGCTGCTCGGGTCGGCGATGTCGCAGGTGCGCCGATGCTCGGCGGCGAGTTGGTCGATCGCGTCGGCGAGGACGCTCGACAGCGCACGGTCGTCGTCCGCCGACAGCCTGCCCAGCAAGGCGCCGCCGAGGCGATGGGTGTACCAGGCGACACCGTGATGGCAGATCGACTCGGTCCCAGGGATGCCGGCGCCGTCGAGCAGCACCGCCGCGCGCAACGCCGCGCCGACGAAGTCCTCGTTGGATCGGCCAGGATGGCCGGCGCTCGTGGCCATCATCACGTCCACTCGGGTGTCCTCCCCAGCTCGTGAATGACCTCAGCCACATCCGGAGGAAGACCAGGCAGCGAGCTTTTCGCTACCTACCGTGCCCCTGGTCGGCGCGCGGTGCGCTGGCTCGTGGAACCAAAAGATCCCGCCACTCGGTTGAGGATCGACTACCGGACACGTCATTCCAATCGTCGCTTCCTACGAGACCCATCCGATGCGGCCAGGATGGGCGGCGTGATCGGACAGTGGCAGAGCCTCATCATCGACTGCCCAAATCCGCGAGCTTTGGCCTTGTTCTACGAGCAGTTGCTCGGCATGGAGCGGCTAGAAGATTCGGCGGACTGGGTGACAATCGGCGGTGCCGGCCAGCCAACTGTTGCGTTTCAAGCCGCACCCGATTTCGTGCCGCCGCGGTGGAAGGACCCAGCGGCGTCTCAACGGATGCATATGGACGTGCTGGTCGGTGATCTGGACACGGCCCAGGCGCTAGTACTCAAACTGGGCGCAAGCCTCCTCGAGGGATCGGACAAGCCGGTCGGATACCGCGTCTACGCCGACCCGATCGGTCAGCCGTTTTGTCTCATCACACCCGAGAGCCTGGCCTGACCGCTCACCGATCCTCTTGCGGGGAGGCCCTTGGGGTGGGTGCGGTCGCCTGCAAGTGGCCGCACCCATCGCCGGTTACGTCGGGGTGCGGTTGAGGATGCGGGCGATCTTGTCGGTGTCGAGGCCGAGCCGGCCGGCGATGGTGTCGGGGTCCAGGCCTTGGTCGTGCGGGACGAATGCGCTGCGGATTTCCGCGGCGGTAAGGGCTTTGGGGGTGCCGGGCTTTACCCCTCCGGTTTTGGAGATCCAGTCCGCCTCGGTCTGCTCGGCCTCGGTGAAGGCGTGGGCGCCATCAGGCCAGGCTGACCGGCCGGTGTCGGCAGAGGTAGCGCCGCGGGAATCGTTGGGTCAGGGCGGGTGAGCCTGGCCGGCGGCGGGTTGGGTATGGTCGGGGTTGCCAGAACGCGGGAGCTCGGCGAGACCGGGCTGAGAGGGTGGCTGTGGGCCGCCGACCGCTTGAACCTGAGCCGGGTAATGCCGGCGTAGGGAGTGTGGTCGATGTCGATCCGTGTCCGTGTCCGTCCATCCGTTGGTCACGCCGGGCGTGCCGAGGTTCCGCGCACCCTGGCCGAGCCCGCACCGCGGGCACTGGGGGTGCTCGACCAGCTCGGGTTGTGGGGCAACCTGGGGGTGAGCCTGCTCGGGTTCACCGGCGCACTGGTCGTGCTGCAACCCGGCGGCCCGGGCACACCCCGACTCTCACTGGCCGCGGCGCTGCTCGCGATCGTGGTCGGCACCGTGCTGGGTGCGGCCGCGGTGGCGATGTCGGCGCTGCCGGGGGCGCAGACCGGCGCACCGGCCATGGTGTTGCTGCGCGGCTTGTTCGGCGCCCGTCCTTCTTATGTGCCGACGGTGCTCAACATCGTGCAGATGCTCGGGTGGGGCACCTTCGAGTTGGTCACCATCGCCACCGCCGCCGGGGCGGTACTGCCCGGGGTACCGCGGTGGGGCTACGTCCTGGCCGGCGGGGTGGTCACCACCATGCTGGCGGTGTACCCGCTGGGGGCGGTGAGGGTGCTGCGCCGCTACGTCACCGCCGCGGTGGTGATCGCCTTGGCCTACCTGGTCGTGCAGCTGCTGCGGCACCCGCTGCCTGCGCTGACCGCGGGCACGTGGTCGGGATTCAGTGTCGGGGTGGACACCACCGTGGCGGTCGCGGTGTCCTGGGTGCCGATGGCCGCGGACTACGCCCGCCATTCCCGTAGTCCCAAGGCGGCGTTCACCGGCGCGTTCCTGGGTTACGGCTTGACCCAGGTGGCCTGCTACGGGCTGGGCCTGCTCGCCCTGGTCACCGTGGCCGTCGACGCCGACCACGTCTTCGCGGCGTTCATCGCCGTGCCGCTCGGGGCGCTCGCGTTCATGGTGCTGGCCG
>JAABUO010004687.1_pt1 | contig 16098 bp, 16 predicted proteins | sample 5559291 | NCBI WGS metagenome assembly JAABUO01 (sample SAMN10711878, study PRJNA513372) | rock metagenome | isolation source: Antarctica rocks | place: Antarctica: Victoria Land, Finger Mt sud
TTACCTCAAGCCGATGAACTGCCCAATGCACAACCTGATCTTCGCCGCCCGGGGCCGGTCCTACCGGGAACTTCCATTGCGGCTCTTCGAGTTCGGAACGGTCTACCGCTACGAGCCGTCTGGGGTTATCCACGGCCTAACCCGGGCCCGCGGGTTCACCCAGGACGACGCGCACATCTACTGCACGCTCGGTCAGCTGCGCGACGAGCTGGCCTCGCTACTGCAATTCGTCCTCGCCCTGCTCCGCGACTACGGCCTGGACGATTTCTACCTGGAGCTCTCGACCCGGAACCCGGACAAATGGGTGGGGACGGAACAGGCCTGGCAGGTGGCCACCGACACGCTGGCCGACGTGGCGGCGTCCAGTGGTCTCGAACTGGTGCCCGACCCGGGTGGGGCCGCCTTCTACGGACCGAAGATTTCGGTGCAGGCCCGGGATGCCATCGGTCGTACTTGGCAGATGTCCACCATCCAGCTGGACTTCAACCTGCCGGAACGGTTCGGTCTGGAATACACCGCGCCCGACGGCAGCCGGCAGCGGCCGGTGATGATCCACCGAGCTCTGTTCGGATCGATCGAACGGTTCTTCGCGGTGCTGATCGAGCACTACGCCGGTGCGTTCCCGGCTTGGCTGTCGCCGGTCCAGGTGGTGGGCATCCCGGTGGCCGACGCGTTCGCCGGGCATCTGGAACAGGTAATGAACCTGTTGCGGGTCAAAGTGATCCGGGCCGAGGTGGACCGATCCGACGACCGGATGCAGAAGAAGATCCGGAACCACACCACCGGCAAGGTTCCGTTCCTGCTGCTGGCCGGGCAGGCCGACGTCGACGCCGGGGCAGTGTCCTTCCGGTTCCGCGACGGCAGTCAGCTCAACGGCGTCCCGGTCGCCGACGCGGTGGACGCGATCACCGACTGGATCTCCCGGCGCGACAACCGCTCGCCGTCGGCCGCGCTGCTCGAGCCCGAGCCGCTGACCGATCCGGCCGGGGTGTGACCGGCGGGGCGGACCGGTGGGAACAGCTGTGGGCGCCGCACCGAATGGCCAACATCGCGTCAGCCGATGCCGAGAATCAGTCATCAACAGACGGAACCGCTGCGTCCTGCCCGTTTTGCCAGATTCCCGCGGGTGGGGATGTCGATGGACTCGTCGTGGCGCGGGGTGCGCACGTCTACGCGGTGCTCAATCTCTACCCGTACAACCCCGGGCACCTGATGGTGGTGCCGTACCGGCACATTCCCGACTACACCGATCTGGAGGAGTCCGAGCTGGCCGAGTTCACCGCGTTCACCCGGCGGGCGATGCGGGTGCTACGGGTGGTGTCGAACCCGCCCGGGTTCAATGTGGGGATCAACGCCGGGGAGGCGGGCGGGGCCGGCATCGCTGGACACCTGCACCAGCATGTGGTGCCGCGCTGGGGCGGCGACGCCAACTTCATGACCGTTCTCGGCGGCACCCGGGTGCTGCCGGCCCTGCTGGCCGACACCCGCGAGATGCTCGCTCAGGCCTGGTGATCGAGGACCCCGTGGTGCTCGACCACCACGGACGGATCGGCAGGCGAAATCGCGCAGCAGGTATCGACAACCGCGGTCCGGCCGATCACCACCTTCAAGGGCGTGCAGCAATCGGCAACCGGCTCGGCCGGCCCGCCGGGTGCGGTGGGTGCGGTGGGTGCGCAGCAGGCGTCGCCCCGCCAGGCGTCCCGGCCCTCCTTGACGGCGACCACGGCGATGACCAGGGCCGCGATCGGGTCGGCGAACGACCAGCCGAGCAGCGAATTGAGTAGCAGGCCGAGCAGCAGCACCGCCGACAGGTAGGTACAGAGCAGCGTCTGCTTGGAGTCGGCCACCGCGCTGCGCGAGTTCAGCTCTCGCCCCGTCCGGCGCTGCCCGTAGGACAACAACGGCATGACCAGCAGACTCGACGCGGCGAGCACCAGGCCGGGGGTGGACGGCCGGGCCTCGTGCCCCCCGATCATCGAGGTCAGGGCATCGATGGCGACGTAGCCGGCCAGTGCGAAGAACGACGACGCGATGATCCGCAACGCCACCTTCTCCCGGGCCTCCGGGTCGCGGCCGGCGAACTGCCAGGCCACCGCAACCGCAGAGGTCACTTCGATGACCGAATCGAGGCCGAACCCGATCAAAGCCGCCGACGAGGCCTTGCTGCCTGCGGTGATGGCCACCACCGCCTCGATCACGTTGTAGGTGATCGTCGCGGCCACGAACAGCCGGATCCGGCGGCGCAGCACCGCCCGGCGCGCGGCCCCGGTGTCCAGCGGACGTTCCACCGTGGTCATCACCGGCCGTCCCCCGACGTGGTGGGTTCGTCTGCGTCGGCGCAGCACTGCGGATCCACCGCCAGCACCACGCTCATCAGGTCGGTCAGGGCGTGGGCCAGCCGAGGGTCGGCCAGTTCGTAGCGGGAGCGCCGCCCTTCCGGCACCGCCACCACCAGCCCGCAGCCGCGTAGGCAGGTCAGGTGGTTGGACAGGCTCTGCCTGCTCACCGCGAGCAGGTCCGCCAGCTCCGCGGGATAGCCGGGGGAATCGCGCAGGGCGAGCAGGATGCGGGCCCGAGTGGGATCTGACAGCGCGTGCCCGAATCGGGCGAGCACGGTGCCAAAGGGGGCGGTCTGCATGGCTCCACGATACATGGATCGCTGTATTCAGCGAGTGGTGAATCGGCAGGCCGAACGCGCGCCTGCCCCAGGTCCTGGACCAGTTCGTTGATGCAGCCGCGCGATCCGGCCGGTCCTGTCCCGACCGGACCGCGCTGCGGTAGCGTCCGGCGATGGACGACGGCGACCCGATCAGCGAGGCGGTCGCCGCCCGCCCGCAGGGACCGCTGGGCCGCCATGTGCGGGAGCATCATGGCTATCGGCAGCGGGGGATCGAGCCGGGGCAGCACCTGGGGATGCCCTCGCCGTACCTGACTCTGATCTTCACCCTGGATGACCCGGTGGACATCCGGCGTCATCCGGATCCGCGGCAGAGCCCCGGCCGATTCCCGACCCTGGTCGGTGGGCTGCACACCACGCCGGCGCTGATCGCCCATCCTGGCGCGCAAGCCGGGATCCAGCTGCAGCTGAGCCCGCTGGCCGCCCGTCCGCTGCTCGGGATGCCGGCCGGTGAGCTGGCCGGCACCGATGTGCTCGCCGACGAGATCTGGGGATCGGTGGCCGGCCGGATCCACCAGCGGTTGCTGCAGGCCGAAGATTGGCCGGCCCGGTTCGTCGTCCTCGATCGATTGCTCGGAAGTATGGCCGACGATCGGCGGGGTGTACCGGACGAGATCACCCGGGCCTGGGGGACGTTGCTCCGCTCGGGCGGAACGGCACCGATCCGGCACATCGCCCGGGACATCGGTTGGAGCGAGCGGCATCTGCGCACCCGGTTCACCCGCGAGGTCGGATTGACACCCAAGGTGGCCGCTCGGGTCATCCGCTTCGACCGGGCCCGCCGGCTGCTCGAGCACCAGGTCGTGACCGGGCGTCCGCACATCGCCGGGGTGGCCGCCGACTGCGGCTACTTCGACCAGGCCCACCTGATCCGGGACTGGCAGCAGTTCACCGGGCTCGCTCCCACGGACTGGATCGCCCACGAGTTCCAAAATTTCCAAGCCACCTCCCAGGCCGAACCGGCACGGTAGGGACCATGACGAATACCCCACCCCCACCGCAGGTCTGGCCCACGCTGCGGGCCCGCGATGCCCGCGCCCTGATCCGGTTCCTGGTCGACCTGGTCGGCTTCACCGAGACCGTCGTCTATGCCGACGGTGACGTCGTCCACCATGCTCAATTGTCTTGGCCGCCCGGCGGCGGCATCATGCTCGGCTCGGTCCGCGAGGATCCCGACGACCAGTGGGCGCTGCGCCCCGGCACCTTCGGTGGGTACGTGGTCACCGACGAACCCGACGCGCTGTACGACCGGATCCGAACGGCCGGCGCCGAGATCACCCAGCCATTGGCGGACAGCGACCACGGGTCCCGGGAATTCGGGATCCGCGATCCGGAAGGGAACCTGTGGTCATTCGGCGACTACCGGGGCGAGCCGGTTCAGCCCGGTTGAGCACCGGTGATCCGGGGTTACGATTCTCCCGGCGCCGCAGGGCCGCCGCCGGGTCCGCGGGAAGGGCTGAGCCCACCTGTGTGGCTCGAGCACGACTCTCCGCCACCTCCTTTCGCCCCGTTCCGCGGATCACGGGGAACGAAAGGAGTTCGTGATGCCGACCGTCCCCCTCCCCGAGAATCCGAATCTGGAACAGCTGCGCCACCGGGCCCGTGATCTGCAACGCGCGGTCCGGGCCGGCCGGCCCGAGGTGTTGCGCCGGCTCGGACTTCCGGGGGCCGACGCCGACTACCGTTTGAGCGCAGCCCAACTCGCGGTGGCCCGCGGGTACGGTTTCGCCAGCTGGGCCAGGTTGCGTCGGCACGTCGACGCAATCAATTCCCGGTCGTGGAAACCCGGTCCCGACGACGGATCGTTGCTGAACACCTTTGTCCGACTCGCCTGTGTGACCTATTCCGGGAACGACGTCAACGCATCGGCCCAGCCGGTCCGATCGGCGCCCGCGGCGCGATTGCTGGCTGCGCACCCGGACCTCCCCACCGCCGAGCTGGCGGCCGCCGCGGTCACGGCGGACGTCGAAGCGTTGCGGCAGCATCTTTCCCAGCGCCGCGGGGCAGCCCAGCAGGGTTGCCCACCGTTCGGCTGGTCACCGTTGATGTACCTGACCTACAGCCGCCTTCAGGTGTCCGATGCGGCGGCAACCACCAGTGTGCAGCTGCTGCTCGATGCCGGGGCAGATCCCGACGACGGCCGGTTCTTCGCCGGACTGCCCACCCCGTTCACCGTGCTCACCGGCGCATTCGGTGGGGGAGAAAGCGATCAGGCGCCGCGCCGGCATGCGATCCTGCTCGCCCGGGCGCTGCTGGCGGCCGGTGCGGACCCGAACGACGGCCAAACCCTGTACAACCGGATGTTCACCTTGAACGACGATTTCCTGGAGCTGCTGTTCCAGTTCGGGCTGGGCCGGGGCGACGGCGGCCCGTGGCGGGCGCTGCTGCCGGACCTGATCCCCGACCCGGCCACGCAGCTGCGCCGGCTGCTGGAGTGGGCGGTCGGGCACGACCAACGCGCCCGGGTGGCCCTGCTGGCCCAGCACGGGGTCGACCTGCTCGGCCCGCTGCCCGGCGGCATCACCCCAATGAAGTTGGCCCTGACCAACGGCCACCTCGACCTGGTCGAGCTGCTCCGGTCCCTCGGCGCCCCGCTGCCGGTGCTGGACCCGGTGGACGCGTTCGTGGCCGCCGCGCTGGGCGGCGACACCGCGGCGGTCACCGCCACCGCGCCGGCGGTGATCGCCGCCGCCCAGGCGGCCCGGCCCGCCCTGATCGGGTGGGCGGCCGCCCAGCAACGGCTCGACGCCATCGGCCCGCTGGTCGCCGTCGGCTTCGACATCGATGCGCTGGGCCGCAGCGACCTGCCGGTGGAGCAGCCGTGGCAGACCGCGCTGCACACCGCGGTGGAACGCGGCGATCTCGCGCTCGTGCGCGAGCTGCTCGAGTTGGGTGCGGATCCGACTGTGCGGGACCGCCGCTTCGACGGCACCCCGGCCGACTGGGCCGATCATCTGGGCCGACCGGCGATCAGCGCGCTGCTACGCGGGACCCGGTGACATCGGTGAGCGGAACCAGGGGTGGCACCGAACACTGCTGCCCGACCTCGGCCCAGTTGCCGTCCGCCGCGGACCGCAGCAGCGTTTCCACCGCGGTAACCGGCCTGGTCCGGAACCGGTTGCCACTGCGCGCCTTTCCCACTGATGAGCACCGGACTGTCGAACCCATTCGGGTCGGGCGCGGCCAAGCTGCCCTCGCTGCCGTGGACTTCCAGCCAGGGCTGCCCCGGCTTGACCGTTTCGAAGCTCGTGGTCAGGGCGCCACCGGCGTGCACGAGCAGTCCGGTGACGTGGGTGTCCACCTCGACCGGGAAGCTGGTGCGGGCCTGGGGTCCGGTCGCGATGACCCGCGCACCCCAGGTCCGGGTCCACACCGCGGGCACCGTTACCGGGGCGGCCCACGGGTCCCCGGGGCCTACTCGGGTGGGTAGTCGTGGCCAGCACGTCGTTGTGGGCGTCGGTGAGCACCCAGTACTGCTCGGTGGACAGGGTGATCGGACCGATGCCGACGGTGATCGGGTGATCGACCCGCTCGGGTCGAACCCGTACGGTGTGGTCGACGAAACCTCCGGGTTGGCAAGCCGAATTGGCCACCGATCAGGTGCAGGTAGTCGGACGAGGCCCGGAACGAGTCGGCGATGCCACCGTGCCAACCGGCCAGTCCGGTGCCGTGACGCACCGCGGCACGCAGCCCGTCGAGCTGATCGGAGTCGATGCTGCCCATCGTCCAGGCCTGGACGATGAGATCGGCCCGGACCATCAGGTCGGGGTCCGCGTAGGCCGTCAGCGAATCCGAAATGACGCAGTCGTATCCCTGCGACTCCAGGAAGGGCAGGAAGAACGACCGACCCGAGCATGGCAGAAGTGCCTCCGACCACTCGCGTTGCGGAACCGCGGCCCTCGCTCCGACGTGTCCGGGGCGGTGCGCCCGGGTCAAGAGTGGGCGACAGATCGGTCGCGGTCCCCGGCCGCGCGCCGCCCGGAGAACGGTCGGCCAAGGGTGGGCGACCATGAGCTCTCCCGCGTCCGGCGCGTCCGAGCCCGCCCGCGAACCGGCTTTCGACGCTGCCGACCGCAGCGGTGCGCCGCTGCTGCGGGTGGAGCATCTGCGCAAGGAGTTCGGCGACTTCGTCGCGCTGGATGACGTGAACCTGGACGTGGCCCGGGGTGAGGTGGTCGTGGTACTGGGCGCCTCCGGGTCGGGTAAGTCCACGCTGTGCCGTTGCATCAACCGGATGGAGAAGGCCACGGCCGGATCGATCACCATCGACGGCGTCCCCGTTCCCGACGAGGGCAAGGAGCTGGCCCGGCTCCGAGCCAGCGTGGGCATGGTGTTCCAGTCCTTCAACCTGTTCGGGCATCTATCCGCGCTGGACAACGTCACCCTGGGCCCGATCAAGGTGAAGGGCCTGAGCAGGTCGGCGGCCCGCGAACTCGGGATGACCCTGCTGCGGCGGGTCGGCATCGCCGAGAAGGCCGACAGCTTCCCGGCGGCGCTGTCCGGCGGCCAGCAACAGCGGGTGGCCATCGCAAGAGCGCTGGCCATGTCACCGAAGCTGATGCTGTTCGACGAACCGACCAGTGCCCTGGACCCGGAGATGGTGCGGGAAGTGCTCGACGTGATGGTCGAGCTGGCCGCCGAGGGGATGACCATGCTGGTGGTCACCCACGAGATGGGTTTCGCCCGGCAGGCCGCGCACCGGGTGGTGTTCATGGACCAGGGAACCATCGTGGAGACCGGCGGTCCCGCCGAATTCTTCCGCTCGCCCCGCACCGACCGGGCCCGGGACTTCCTGTCCAAGATCCTGGTGCACTGACCTTCCTCCCGGTGTCGTTCGGGGACCGGGAACCTGTTGCAGGAAAGGACGTTCTTCATGTCACTCACCGCGGGCTCCGCGCCCCGGCGCCGGCTGGTGGCCGCCCTGGCCGCCGCCGCCGTCACGTTGTCACTGGTCTCGTGCTCGTCGAATTCCGGCTCCGGCGGCTCGAGCAGCTCCAGTACCTCGTCGAGCGAGTCGTCCACCGACTCGAGTACGGCTGGGTCGAGTGCGGACTTGGCCATGTCCGGCGGATCCGATACCGCGATGTCGGGCGGTTCGATGTCGGGCGGCTCGGGGTCGGCCGAGTCCGGTGGCGGAGCCACCTCGGTCGCCCAGATCACCGGCAGCGGCAACGGCAAGGTCGACCAGGCCACCTTCGACGCGGCCATCAACGGCGCGCCCAAGGCAGATGACGCGACGGTGCAGGCCAACTCCTGGGCCAAGGCGATCAAGGCTCGGGGTACATTGAACACCGGTGGTACGGAGACCAGCCCGATCTTCTCGCTGAAGAATCCGGGGACCGGCAAGCTGACCGGTTTCGATGCCGGTCTGGCCCAGATGCTGGCCCGATACATCATCGGCGCACCGACCATCAACCTGACTGTGGTCACCGTCGACACCCGGGAGACGCTCGTCCAGAACGGAACCGTCGACACGGTTTTCGCGACCTACTCGATCACCCCGGCCCGGGCCAAGAAGATTGCCTTCGCCGGTCCCTATCTGATCTCGGGTGACGCCATCGCGGTGAAGAAGGACAACACCTCGATCACCAAATTGGACGATCTGGCCGGCAAAACCGTCACCACCGAATCCAATTCGACGGCAGTGAACCTTCTCAAGGAGAAGGTACCCACGGCCAAGCTGCTGCTGTTCGCCGAGGACGCCCAGTGCCAGGCCGCGCTGACCCAGGGCCGGGCCGACGCGTACGTGCTCGACCAATCCATCCTGATCAGCGACGCGATCAAGAACAATGCCATCAAGGTGGTGGGCGCTCCGTTCACCGTCGATCCCTACGGCATCGGACTGTCCATGTCCAACCCGGACGCCAAGAAGTTCGTGGACGCCTGGCTGGAGAAGATCTTCGCCGACGGTAGCTGGGCCAAGCTGTGGAAGGCGACGGTCGGCACCGTGGTGGCCGGGGACGCGCCGGCCCCGCCCAAGATCGGTTCGGTCCCGGGGTCCTGACCCCGTCGGGGTGCCCGCGGCCGGAAGGTCGCGGGCACCTCTTGTCTGTCGCCCTGCTCGCCGGTATCCGGTGAGCGGTCGGGAAGGAGCGCCATGGACATCGTCTTCTCGCATCTGTCCGAGCTGTGGCACCCGCTCTGGTTGACCGCCGAACTCACCGTGCTGGCATTCGTCGGCGCGATGATCCTGGGCACGGTGGTGGCGATCATGCGGGTCAGCCCGGTAGCGCCGCTCCGCGCGGTCGGCACCGTCTACGTCGAGTTCTTCCGCAACATCCCGCTGCTCAGCCTGCTGTTCCTGCTGGTGTTCGGATTGCCCGACCTCAAGATCACCTTCAGCCTGTTCGCCAGCGCGACGCTCGGGATCGCGCTAGTCTCCGGCGCTTTCGTCTGCGAGTCGGTGCGCACCGGGATCAACACGGTGCCGCTCGGGCAGGCCGAGGCGGCCCGGGCCATCGGGCTGACGTTCGGCAAATCGCTCCGGTCGGTCATCCTGCCGCAGGCGTTCCGGTCGATGGTCCAGCCGCTGACCAACGTCTGGATCGGCACCCTGATCGGCAGCTCCATCGCCGCCAATGTCGGGGTGTACGAGTTGACCAGCGAGGCCCAGCAACTCAACAACCAGTACGCCGGCGGGCTGCCGGTCTTCGCCACCGTGGCCGCGATCTACGTGGTCGCCTGCCTGCTCTCCGGGGCGTTCGGCGGCTGGCTGGACCGCCGGGTGGCGATCGCGCGATGAGCGAGCGAGGGGTGTCACAGGTTTGGGGCGCCCGGCGAGGGACGAGCCGGGTGGGCCCGATGAGCGAGCGGAGCGAGCGAGAAGTGTTACGGAATCGGGGCGCCCGGCGAGGGACGAGCCGGGTGGCGCGATGAGCACCGCTCGGGTGCTGTTCGACGAGCCGGGGCCGCGGGGGCGGCGGCGGATCCGGATCGTCACCGTGATCACCAGTGTGGTCATCGTGGCTATCGCCGCGGTGGCGGTGCTCCGGTTCAGTCAGGCGGGCCAGCTCGCGGGGGCCAAGTGGAGTCCGTTCACCGAGCCGGGTATCCCGAAGTTCCTGCTCGACGGCCTACTCAACACGCTGAAGGTGACCGGGGTGGCAGCGCTGGTCGCGTTCCCGCTGGGCGCGCTGTTCGCCCTGATCCGACTGGCCCGCAACCGCATCGCCCGCTGGCTGGCCACCGTCTATATCGAGGTCTTCCGGTCCACCCCGCTGCTACTGCTGATCTACATGTTCGTCGGCGCGCTGCCGGCGCTGGGGCTGAACCTGTCGCTGTTCTGGAAGCTGACCATCCCGATCGTGCTGGTCAACGTCGCGCTGCTGGCCGAGGTGTTCCGGGCCGGAGTCCGGGCGCTGCCCCGGGGGCAGGGCGAAGCGGCGGCGGCCATCGGGCTCACCTACTGGCAGTCGATGCGGTTGGTCATCCTGCCGCAGGCCATCCGGATCATCGTGCCGGCCCTGGTCACCCAGCTGGTGTCGCTGCTCAAGGACTCCACCCTGGGTTATGCGGCCAGCTACGCCGAGCTGCTGAACACGGCCAAGAACCTGACCAGCTTCTACTCCAACTTCATCCAGTCCTACCTGGTCGTCGCGGTCATCTTCGTGCTCATCAACCTGGGACTGTCGTATCTGGCCCGACAGTTGGACCGCCGGCTCGGCCGCGGCCGCGGCGCCATGCGCGGACGGGTCCCGGCGGGTGAGCAGCAGCGGGAGGAGGAAATCCTCGAATCGACCACCATGCGGACCGGCATGCGCTGAGCGTGGCGTCGGCGCCGCCCGGGGCGGCAGCTATCGTGGAATGTCTCCGAAGGACTGACGGTCCGGCTGGTCACATCGCGTCATCACCCGCTTACGCTCCCACTCTGTCGAGGACTCCACCACCATGCTGAACTCGCTGGCTCGGAGCTCGGTGTCCAAGGTGACCGATCCGGTCGGGCGGGGCCTGCTGCGGCTCGGGCTGGGGCCGGACGCGGTCACCGTGATCGGAACCGTCGGCGTGGTGGCCGGGGCGGTCGGGCTGCTCGCCCCCGGGTTCCTGTTCGTGGGCACCCTGGTGGTCACCGTGTTCGTGTTCTTCGATCTGTTCGACGGGGCGATGGCCCGGGCCCGTGGGTACGGCACCCGGTTCGGCCTGGTACTCGACGCGTCCTGCGACCGGATCGCCGACGGGGCGATCTTCGCCGCGATCGCCTACTACTGCTTCACCAGCGGACAGCGTGGTCTGGCAATCGCCTGCCTGATGATCCTGGTTGCCGCCCAGGTCGTCTCCTACGTGAAAGCGCGGGCCGACTCGGTGGACCTGCGGATCGGGGGCGCGCTGGCCGAGCGGGCCGAACGCAACGTGGTCTCCCTGGTCGGGACCGGGCTGGCCGGTCTCGGGGTGCCACACGCGCTGGCGCTGTGTCTGTGGTTGCTGGCCGCGGCGTGCGTGATCACCGTGGCCCAGCGACTGCTGCAGGTCAGATCGGCGGCCAGGTCGGCCGGTGACGGGGTGCCCCCGGCGGCCGCCGGCCCGGCCGCGGCCGAGACGAATCCGGCGCGGTGACGGCAACCGCGCGGACCGCGCGGGACCGGGCTACCGACGGCCTGACCGCCTGGATGTACCGGGCCGCCTGGGCCGCCGTGCGCAGCGCCCCGGGCACGCCGGTGCACCGGTTGGCCGATGGGTTGGCCGATGTGGCCTGGCGGCGTCGCGGGAGCGCTGTCGTCCAGTTCGCCCGCAACCAGCGGCGGGTGCTGGGGTACGGCGGCCGGACCGTCACCCCGGCCGAGCTCAGTGAGGTGACCCGGGCCGGCCTGCGGTCCTACGCGCGCTACTGGGTGGAGACGTTCCGGTTGCCGTCGATGGATCACGACGCGGTGGTGGCCCGGGTGGTGGCCGGTACTACCGGGCTCGAGCACGTCGATGCCGCGCACGCGGCCGGCCGCGGGTCTGTCATGGTGCTGCCGCATTCAGGCAACTGGGATGTGGGCGGGCTGATGATGACCCGGCGCTACGGTCGGCTGACCACGGTGGCCGAGCGGCTGCGGCCGGAGCAGCTGTACGAGCAGTTCCTGGCCTACCGGGAGTCGCTGGGCATGGAGATCCTGCCGCTCACCGGCGGTCCGGCGCCGTCGGGCGTCCTCAAGGACCGGCTGCGGGCCGGGGGCATCGTCTGCCTGGTCGGTGACCGGGACCTGAGTGCCGGCGGAGTGCCGGTGACGTTCTTCGGGGAGGAGGCCCGGATGCCGGCCGGGCCGGCATTGCTGGCCGCCTTGACCGGTGCCGACCTGTGCCCGGCCCATCTCTCGTTCACTCCGACCGGTTGGCGGACCGTGATCCACCCGCCGATCCCGTTGCCCGGCACCCGACTGGCCGAGAAGGTCGCGTCCGCGACCCAGGCGATCGCCGACCGGTTCGCCGCCGACATCGCTACCCGCCCCGCCGACTGGCACATGCTGCAACCGTTGTTCACCGCCGACCTCACCCCACGCTGAGCGCCGTGGCCGTCTCGACGGTTTCAGGTGGGAGCATGACCGGCGTGAAGGTCGGTCTGGTCTGCCCGTACTCCTTCGACGTGCCCGGTGGCGTGCAGGGGCACGTGGCCGAGCTGGCCCGCACCCTGATCGGACTCGGTCACGAAGTGTCGGTACTCGCCCCGGCGGACGACGACCCCGACGAGGGGGGTGAGCTGCCGGATTTCGTGGTGCCGGCCGGCCGCAGCGTCGGGATCCCCTACAACGGCTCGGTGGCCCGGCTCTCGTTCGGGCCGGTGTCCTACGCGCGGGTGCGCCGCTGGATCCGGTCCGGTGAGTTCGACGTGCTGCACGTGCATGAGCCGGTCGCGCCCAGCCTCTCCATGCTCGCGTTGATGATCGCCGACGGCCCGATCGTGGCCACCTTCCACACCGCCAACCCGCGATCTCGGATGCTGATGGCCTTCCAGGGGGTGCTGCAGCCGTTCCTGGAGAAGATCACCGGCCGGATCGCGGTCAGCGATCTGGCCCGGCAGGTCCAGGTCGAGCACCTGGGCGGCGACGCAGTAGTCATCCCCAACGGAGTCGACGTGGGTTTCTTCGCCGGGGCACAGTCGTGGCCGGGATACCCGCGGACGGGCGGCACCATCGGGTTCATCGGCCGGTTCGACGAGCCCCGCAAGGGGATGGCCGTGCTGCTGGATGCCCTGCAGACACTGCTGCCCACCCGCCGCGACCTGCAGCTGGTGGTGGCGGGCAGCGGGGAGCAGGCCGACCTGATCGAGATGGCCGGGCCGGAGCTGGCGCCCCGGCTGCGGATGCTCGGCCGGGTGTCGGATGAACAGAAGGCCGCGCTGCTGCGCTCGGTCGATCTCTACTGCGCACCGAACACCGGCAGCGAGAGTTTCGGGATGATCCTGACCGAGGCGATGAGCGCCGGATGTCCGGTCGTGGCCAGCGATCTCGACGCGTTCCGGGCCGTGCTGGACGACGGGACGGCGGGTGCCCTGGTGCCGGTGGAGGACCCGGCCGCGCTGGCCAGGACCATCGGCGCGCTGCTCGACGCGCCGGTCCGCCGCCGGGAGTTGGCCGCCCGCGCCCGGATCGCGGTGACTAAGTACGACTGGCCGGTGGTGACCGCCCAGGTGGTCAAGGTGTACGAGACCGTGGTGGCCGGGGATCCGCGGTCGGTGGCGGCGGCGGAGTAGGGGTTGTCTCGACCCTGAACTATCGCAGCGACCGGCAGTATTCGACCGTCGGCCACTCCGCCCCCTTGACGGTGCGGATCCGGTCTGCCGCCGGATCGCGCGCGAAACCGGCTCGTTCGACCGCTCGTCGGGAGGCGACGTTGTCGGCGTGGATCCACACTCTGACCTCACGCAGGTCGGTGTTCTCGAGCAGCAGGGCCAGCAGCAGCTTTAGCGCGCTGGCGGCCACGCCGTGGCCTCTGGCCGCGGCGGCCACCCAGGCGGATATGTGCGCCACCTGGCCCTGGTAATCGACGGCCAGGTTTCCGAGCCGCTGCGAGCCGTCGGCGTTGCCGATCAGGAATGCATCCCGATCGGCTCGGTCTCGGGAGATCCGGATGGCCGTAGCGACCTCGGCGGCAGTCAGGTCGGCCGGATCGGTGGTGAACCGTTGAATGGCATCGTCCCGGCTGCATTCGGCGTACCACGCCGCATCGGACAACTTCCATGGGCGCAGACAGACGGATCCGTCATGCAACTTCGCGCAGTCGATCGTGAGAGTGGTAAGGCCGGCGGTGAGAGCCATTCCCAGAGCTTCGCACGCCGCCTACCCTGCCGAATTCGGCGGGAGGCCGACTCGCCGAGGAATGGGCTCCGGAAAGAACAGCCCGCATGAGCCGCGGCATCCCGAAGAATTAGCGGCGGAAATGAGCCTCGCCCTCTCACCGATGGAACCGCGAGCTGAGCCGGGCGGCGGCGTTGCGCAGCACGAGACCCGGCCGGGTTGCCGGCACGATCAGCCGCGCGGCGAGGGTGCCGAATCGTTGCTTGGCCAGGATTCTAGGGCGATGCTCGGCCTCGAATCGCGAAAAGGCCACCGTGGGGTCCGGATGTTCGGCGAGCGCTTCCGCCAGGTTTGCCGCGCCGATCATGGCCGGGCTCGACCCTTCGCCGAACAACGATACCGACGACGCCGCGTCCCCGAGCACCACCACTCGCCCGTTCGACCATTTCGGGATGCGAACCTGGTTCACGGCGTCGAAATAGAGATCGTCGGTGTCCCGAAGCTGCTCGAGCAGCTCCGGCACCCGCCAGCCGTCGCCGGTGTAAGTTTCCGCGAGCATCCGCTTGTGTAGTGCCACATCTCGGTGGTCGAAATCCTTGCGCTCCGGGCTGCGGAAGATGAAGGCCGCGAGCGGGTTACCGCTGACCGGGTGCACCGACGCGGAGCGTCCCGGGGCGTTGTACATGACGACTTCGGTCGAATCGCCGAGCGGCAATCCCAGCGCGAGCGTGCCCACGAAAAGAGCGAGGTAGCGCACGAAATCGTGTTCGGGACCGAAGGTGAGCCGCCGTATCGCGGAGTGCATCCCGTCGCTCCCGACCACCAGGTCGAACCGGCGCTCGACTCCGCTGGCCAGAGTCACATCCACCCCACCCGCGTCTTGGCGCAGCGCGGTGATGGACTCGTCGAAGACGAACTCCGCCTGCTGCCTGCCCGCTTCGAGCAGGACGCGGGCCAGGTCGCTGCGCGGTACCTCCACCTCGCGTCCCCCGCCTGCCCGGTCGTGCGGTCGGATATCGAGTCGAGCTTTTCGCCGCCCGCGTTCGTCCACGAAGCTGAGCGTCTCGACCCGGGTCGAGAGGTCCGCCAGCTGCGGCAGGACTCCCATCGCGACAGCCACGTCCACGGCTGCCGCACGCACATCCACCGGGTTGCCGCTGGATCGCACCCCCTGATCCCGCTCGACGACGGTCACCGTGAAGCCGCGGCGGGCGAGCCAGAACGCGAGCGTGGAACCGGCGATGCCCGCTCCGGAGATGAGCACGGTGGGTGCGGCCATCGGACGCCTGCCTTCGGGTTCTCGCCGGTCCATTCGACCGTTGTAGTCAACATAACTGCATTCACTGCAAGTTAGCACCAACTGCTGTACTGCGGTCGATGCGATAAGCTCGGGGGATGGATGGGACGCCGCCTCCGACTCTTCGTGAGCGCAAGCGCGAACGCACTAGCGCGGCGATCGTCGCCGCGGGACTCGACCTCTTCGAGCGCGTCGGTTACGACGAGACGACCGTCGCTGATATCGCCGCCGCCGCAGACATCGGCACCAGGACCTTCTTCAGCTATTTCGCCAGCAAGGAAGAGCTGCTCTTCCCGGAGAGTGACGGCCGTATCCAGGCCGCCGTCGACGCGATCGCCACGCGGCAGTCCGGTGATCGACCCGCCGATGTGTTGCTGCGTGCGCTCACCGGGGTGACCGTCGACAGCGACGACCTGGTGAGCCCGCTCGCCGCCCTCCGGATGCGCCTGATGCTGACCGTCCCGGCCGTGCGGGGCCGCGCTCTGCAGATGCAATTCGACGCCCAGCGCGAGATCGCAAGCCACCTGGTCGACGCATTCCCCGAACTCGACCGCATCGACGCGACGGCACTCGTCGGTGCCCTGATCGGCGCCGTCGCCGGAGCCCTCGACGTGCTGTTGGCCGATCCCGGCGAGCCGCAGACGCCCGTAGCGCTCGCCCGCCGCCTGCGGCAAGCCGCGCGCAATGCCCTCTCCGCCCTTTGAGCGCGTCCCTTCATCCGGCGAACGCCCCGGCGAGGACCCAATTTCTGATATGACTCGCGCAGCCACATACGAGATATGTCACGGGTAGCCGCTCGAATCAAACGAGATATGGGTAGATCACCGCGGACCTCAGGACCACGGTGGAAGGGGTCGGTTCGTATAGGCAAGGTCTCGACCGTCCTCGCCCTCGTCGTCCATGCCGTGGTC
>JAABUO010004688.1_pt1 | contig 16096 bp, 16 predicted proteins | sample 5559291 | NCBI WGS metagenome assembly JAABUO01 (sample SAMN10711878, study PRJNA513372) | rock metagenome | isolation source: Antarctica rocks | place: Antarctica: Victoria Land, Finger Mt sud
GGACCGACCACTGGAACAAAAACCCGAGACCGTTCATCTGGAAGGCCACCGCCGAAAACATCATCGTCAAAGTCCGCCGCGGGCGGACGACCCTCAACCAGATCAATTCACAGACGGACCACTAGTGCGTGACATGGAGTCGGGCGTAGCCGATCTGCGGGGCGCCGGCGGGGGCTATCGCGATCCGCTATGGCGGGTAACGGTGGAGCTCACGGCGCTCGAGCTGCTCATCGAACACCCCCTTCAGATTCCTTCAGATAGCGGATTCTCATCCACGCCCTATCCGGGATCAAGCTGATCGCTGCGGTGGCCACGCGGTCCTTGCGTGCTCACGGGTTATCAACTGACGAACGAGCCGAGCATCGACTGATCACCGCGCAGGTCCTGGCCGCTCAGCCTTTGACCGCCCCGCTGGACAGTCCGCCGATGTAGAAACGTTGCAGCGCAATGTAGAGGATCACGCACGGGACCATCGCGATCACCGAACCGGCGATCAGGTAGCCGTAGTTGAGGTTCCCGTAGGTGCCGCTCTGGATGTTCAGCAACGCCACCGGCAGGGTGAAGAGGTTGGTGTCGGTCAGAAAGGTCAATGCCCCGAGGAATTCCGTCCAGGACGCCAGGAAGGCGAACAGGATCGTGGTCGCGACTCCGGGCAGGATGAGCGGCCGCAGGACGAGCAGCAGGGTCTTGATCGGGCCGCAACCGTCGATGAAGGCGGACTCCTCGAGTTCCGGTGGCAGTGAGGCGAAACTGTTGCGCATCACGAACACCCCGAACGGCAGGTTGAACGTCGTGTAGAAGAGGATCAGTCCGATCCGGCTGTCGGTCAGGTGCACAGCGTTCAATTCCAGGAACAGCGGGGTCAGCACGGCCTGGAACGGCACCATCAACGTCAGGATGATCAGACCGAAGACCAGTCCGGAACCGGGGAACTTGAATTTCGCGAATCCGTAGCCGGCGAGGGTCGAGAGGACGGCGACGAGCACACCCGTTCCGACGGAGACGACCAGGCTGTTTCCGACGTACCGCCAGAGGTGGATCTGGCCGGAGAACAGGTCCGAGTAGTTCGACGTCGTGAGGTCGGTGAAATCGCTCCATGCCGGCGCGGCCGTGATGCTCGAAGCAGGTTGCAGGGAACGCAGGATCGCCCAGAGCAGCGGGACCAGAAAAATGATGCTGATCAGCAGGCCTGCAGCCCAGTAGAAGAACGTGCCGGTTCGACGTGGCGTTCCGGCCGGCCGGAACGCCGGGGTCAGGGTCTGGGTGGCCATCAGTCCTCATCTCTGAGCGCGAAGAACTGCAGGGCGCTGATCACGCCGACCACCACAACCAGGATGAGCGAGAGCGTGGTGGCCGCACCGAGATGCAGTTCGACGAAGGCGCGCTCGTAGATCCACATGACGACCGTCGTCGTACTGGTCCCGGGGCCGCCCTGGGTCAGGATGTAGAACTGGTTGAAGGCCAGGAACGACCCGATGACCGACAGGATCAGCGTGAGTGCAATGGTCCTGCGCAGCAGTGGGAGGGTCACGCGGAGCTCCTTCGCCCACCAGCCTGCCCCGTCCAGATCGGCGGATTCATACACTTCATGCGGTATCGCCTGCATCCCGGCCATCAGCAGCATCATGGTGAGTCCGGAGGCGGCCCAGATCACCAGCACGCAGATCACGGCGGTGGCCGGCACGGCGTTCACCAGCCAGGCGGTCTGGCCGTCGGTGACGCCGAGGAATTTGAGCAGTGCGTTGACGGCTCCGGTCCCGGGTTGCACCTCGAGCAGGGTGATGAAGCTCAGGGTGCTCAGACCGATGACGTAGGGCAGGAAGACCGCCGTCCGGAAGAACACCGACCCGCGCCGGTTGCTGCGCACCAGCACCGCCATCGCGTAGCCGAGGACGAAGATCGGCACGGTGACGATCGCCGTGTAGAGGAGCGTGTAGAGGGTGGCGTGCCAGAAGGTCGTGTCCTGGCCGATCCGCTTGTAGTTGTCGAAGCCGACGAATTTGACGTGGCCGATCAGCGGCCAGTTGGTCAGGGAGATGTAGACGGCGAAGCCGAGCGGGACCACCACCAGGGCCAGGGTGAACAGGAAGGCCGGTGCCACCAGGAGCATCCCGGTGCGCGCCGGGTGCGTCAGGCTGCCGCGGCGGCGTTTCGTCACTGGCGGTGTCGCCGGAGGCCGCCCCGGAGTGATTTCGGTTCCGATCATGTGCGCTCAGTGCTCCTTCGGACAGAGCCGATAGTTTGGGAGAAACCTTCTGGTATGAATCATGTCTGGGCCTGACCGAGGGCCCGGGTGAACCCGGTCTGGGCGGCGGAGATCGCCCCGTCGACGTCACCGTCGAAAACGGCCCTGGTCCACATCGTGAAGAACGGGCCACTGGTCTGATTGACCGCTGTGTTGTAGGCGATGGTCTTTTCTGCGTATCCGGTCGGCAGGGCGTCGACCGCCACTGCGGTCCGCGGATACTTGACCCGGAACGCCGGGGTGGCCACGTCGGATCGGATCGGCGTGTAGCCGGCGTCGGGCAGTAGCGATTGCTGGTCGGTCTGGAGCGCGAACTGGATGTACTCCCACGCACCGGAGGCATTCTTGGCGCCCCGGGGAATCGCGATGTTGTCGCCACCGTCGAACACGCTGGTCCCGCTGACGGCACCGGGGAGCGGCACCACCCCGACCTCGGGCGCAAATTCCTTCGTCAAACCGCTGCCGACCAGTGCACCTTCGTTACCCGGCCAGATACCGACCTTGCCGGTGAGGAAGTCCTTGCCCCAGGTACCCCCGCTCTCGGTCCGACTGCTCGCCTCGGCCAAACCTTCCGCCCACATCGTCTGGTACGCCTGGAGAAATGCCCGCAGGGCTCGGTTGTCGGCGATGTTGGCCGTCTGGGCACCCGGAGCACCCCGGAACAGGTAGTCCTTGCTGGCCCACACCGACGGCAGGCCGGTGAATCCCATGATTCCTGGGCTGTTACCGCCGAAGCTGATGCCCTTCACACCGCCGCCGAGTTTGTTGATGGCCCGCGCGGCCGTCACTACCTCGGTGAGGGAGGACGGCGGCTTGGTCGGGTCGAGACCCGCCTTGGTGAAGAGGGTCTTGTTGAAGTGCAGCACGCTGACGTCTGCGGCATAGGGCAGGGCATAGATTCGGTCGTTCAGCGTGGCCAGGTTCAGGTGTCCTGGGCTCAATTTGGCCAGGTACGGCAGAGGCCTGGCCAGTTCAGTGATGTCGGTCAGTGCATCGTGATAGGCGAGCAGGGTGGAGTTGATGTCGTCGACGTCCACCACGTCCGGGACGTTGCGACCGCGAATGGCGGTCGCCAACTTGGTGACGTACTGTCCGTCCGGGATGGCGGTCAGCACTACGTTCAATTCGGGGTGGGTGGCGTTGAACTTCGCCACGATCGGGGCCGATAGGGCCTGTGTCGCAGCACGAACCCAGAGTTGGACGGTTCCGGTCGCCTTCGTCCCGAAGTCCGCTCCCCCCAGAGCGGGTGAATCCAGCACGCCCGCGCCGCCGCACGCAGCCAACAGACATCCTGCCCCACCGAGCAACACTGCGCGGCGGCTCAGTTGCCCGTTCACCGCAGGGCGCCCTGCGCCAGTGGTATCCACACGCGCATGGGGCCGACGCCCCGGTTGGCCCAGAGTTGGTAGGGCACCGCGGTGAATTCACCGCCGACGCCGCCGTCGACGGCACCCGAGCCGGTGATTGTCATGATCCCGCCCAGCAGATCGGGACGAGGGACCACGGTGAGGTCATGCGCCGAGGCGCTGACCAATTCGAGGTCGTCCACCGCCACGCCGGCCGGCAGGTCGATCTGTTCCACCGCGTAGACCAGCGGACCGCGCTCGATGGCGCGTGCGCCTCGTACGGCATCCACCCGGTGATGGGCGGCGGTCAGCCGTGGTGGCATCGGGAGGGTAAGCACGACCGTGTCGCCGGCTGACCATTCACGTTGCACCACTGCGTAGCCGGCCGCTGCCGCGACCGGTGTCGGGTCGTCGCCCGCGACCGAGATGGTGGCGTCGTGGCACCAGGCCGGGACGCGCAGAGAGAGCGCCCAGGCCGCAGCGTCCGTTGTGTCAACAGTGACTGACACCGATTCCTGCCAGGGGTACTCGGTCGTCACCGACAACCGACGCTCTCCGAGGGAAATGCTGCCGGCGGCGTACTGATGTAGCTGGATGCCTTCGTCGTCGGTGGTGGCCAGGTAGGTCTGAATAGAACTGATGGTGCGCATCACGTTCGGCGGGCAGCAAGCGGTCTGGAACCAGCCCTGCCGGCCGGTCGCGGGCTGACGGTGATCGTCGGGCACGGCGTCTGCCCGGACCTGTAGTGCGTTGACGTAGAAGAATTCATCGCCGCTCTGCGAAACACCGCTGAGGAAGCCGTTCAGCAGGGTGCGTTCGATCAGGTCTGCGTACCGGACGTCCCCGGTGGCCAGCAGACGCCGCCAGCTCCATTGCACACTGCCGATGGCCGCACAGGTCTCGCAATAGGCAACGTCCGGCGGCAACTCGTACGGATCACCGAACGCCTCGCCGTCCCAACGGGAACCGTTGCCGCCGGTGAGATAAGTCTTCGTCGCGACCATGTGTTCCCACTGGCGGTGCTGGGCGGCGTCGAGTGCGCCGTCGGGATCCCGTCCCTCGGCCACGATGTCGGCCACGCCGGCAGCGAAGTAGAGGGCTCGCACCGCATGTCCCTCGACGGTGTCGGAGTCGCGAGCCGGGATGCGGTCGGAGAAGTAGATCGGCTCCCGCCCGTACGCCCGGCTCAGCCCATGTCCCCGTGCCTCGACGAAATGTGCGGCCAGGTCGAGGTATCGGGTGTCGCCGCACTCGCGGTAGAGCTCGACGAGAGCCATCTCGATCACCGGGTGGCCGTCGATGTCGGGATTCCCGCCGGGGCCGAAGGTTTCGACGAGATGGTCGGCGACCTTGATCGCCACATCCCACAATCCGGCGTCGGACCCGGTGCGTCGACCGGCCACCGCCGCCTGGATCAGGTGCCCGAAGCAGTACATCTCGTGGCTGAACGCGAGTTCGCGGTATCGCTCACGGCCACCGCGGGTGACCTGGACGAAGCTGTTCACATACCCGTCGGCCTGCTGCGCCGCCCGAACGGCAGCTGTGAAGGCCTCGAGTTCGGAGCGGAGCGTCTCGGCGGGTTCACGGCCACTCTCCCACGCCACCGCTTCCAGCCATTTGTAGACGTCGGAATCCATGAACAACGGTCCCTGGTAATCGGTTCCGTCATCCGAAGTCCGGCCGTGAGCGGCGGTCTCGAGGTCGGCCAGGTTCCCCGCCTCACGCAGCCGTCGCGATCCGATGGGGATGCTGACCTCACGGTTGACGCGTTGTCGCTCGGCCCACAACCCGCCGTCGATCTGTGCGGCGCGCAGCGGTAGGGGTCGTAGCTTCACCTGGGCGTTAGATGTAGGTGCCACCGGGCCGCCGGTCCTCAGCAGGGTCGAATCAGGATGTACCGACATGCAGATCTCCTACCAGCTGCGGGATCCGGGCAATCCGGGCACCACGCTGCGGAATGTGGGTTAGAGTTTCGAAAAGGGTTTCGAAGACGCCCGAAGATTACGACCGGGTTTCAGTGGGTGTCAAGGGTCACGTCGGATGGAACTGAGTCGGTCGCAGAAAGGAGCGGTAGTGGCGCCACCTGTGGACGGCCCGTCCGGTCCGGTCAAGATCGGCGATGTGGCGCTGGCGGCCGGGGTATCGGTCGCCACCGTGTCCAAGGCACTCAACGGTCGCTGGGACGTCAGCGCTGCGACCCGTGATCGGGTGCTGGAGACCGCCGCGCGTCTGCGGTTCCGGCCGAACGTTCTCGCCGGCTCGCTGCGCACCGGGCGCAGCTTCTCCGTGGGCCTGCTGACCACCGACAGCTTCGGCCGTTTCTCGATCCCGATCATGCTGGGCGCTGAGGACGCTCTTGGCTCGGGCGAGGTCGCGATCATCTTCTGCGACACCCGTGACGACCCCGAACGCGAAACACGCCAGGTGCAGGCCCTGCTGCACCGTCAGGTGGACGGCATCATCGTCAACGGTCGCCGCACGGAGGCACGACCGCCGCTGGTCGACCACCGCGGAGTGCCGGTGGTGTACGCGTTTTCACCGTCGCAGGACCCGGTGGACTGCTCGGTCATCGCGGACGAACCCAACGGGACCGCCCTGGCCGTTCAGCATCTGCTCGCCGGTGGGAGGACGCGGATAGCTCACATCACCGGTCCTCGGCGGCATCGATCGGCGGCTGTCCGCGCCACCTCGACCACCGCCTGCCTGCGCCGGGCCGCTCTGCGGATTGTGGGCGGCACCCGTTTTGGTGCGTGGACGGAGGAATGGGGTCGGCGGGCGATCGCCGACCTGCTGCGCGACGCACCGGATCTGGACGGCGTGTTCTGCGGAAGCGATCAGATCGCCCGCGGCGTGATCGACGGCCTACGCGAGGCCGGGCGCTCGGTGCCGGAAGATGTCGCCGTGGTCGGATTCGACAACTGGGAAGTGATGGCCACGGCAACCCGCCCGCCGCTCACCACCATCGACATGAACATCGACCTGATCGGCCGGATCGCCGCTCAGCTGCTGTTGGGCGCGATCGACCTCTCCCCCACCTCCGGTACCACCGTCGTGCCCGCGCGTCTGGTGGTACGGGAGTCGGCCTGAGTTTGGGTCTGACTCGCCCATTGCGCGAAGGCAGTTGAATCGGATGCGAGGGTTGCCGCCCTATCCGCTGGTTCGGTGTCAGGGTGCGGGGTAGCGCGGAAAGTGGGCCAGAACCGAATTACGTGCACTGCGACACCACCAGGCGAAGGTGTTCGGCCGGTGCGCCTGCGCGATCTGCACCGGGGGCCTCGTACCAGCTCTACCGTCAAATCATGGACTGGCCAGGATCAGCGCCCATCCTGCTGACCCTCCCTAAGTATTGGTGCCAGCAAAAGCGCTATGTGCAGACGGGTGCGGTGGCGCCCATCGCTGAAATCGAGACCGGTGATCCGTTGTGCTTTTTCAAGCCGGTAATAAAGCGTTTGACGATGAATATTGAGAAATTCGGCAGTATCGGTGGCCCGACCTGCTCGATCCAGATACGCAAGGACTGTGGTCACTAACGTCTCGTCGGGCTGCTGGGTAAGCGCGCCCACCGCCTTGTCAATGATAGCAGCGTAGAGATCGATAGCAGCGTAGAGATCCGGGTCCGGCGCGCACGCCACCAGGCGGTAGATCCCGAGTTCGCCGAAATTTTGTACAGGAACGGTTGTTTGATCCGATGCGGCGACTCGGACAGCGATTTTGGCTTCCATCCAGCTCGTTCGCGCCTGGGTGAGGTCAGACTTGAACTGTCCTATTCCGGCAGCGATTCGGGAGCCGTCACCGGCGGGCGTGCGCTGTTCGTAGAGAGCGATCACCGATCGGGCGAGCGCGTCGGCGCTTTCCCGGCCGTTGACCGTTTCGGTTTGCAGCAGCAAAGTGGTGCTGGTGGGTCCGCGGCGGGCAAGGACGTGTTTGGGAAGGTGGGACAGGTTAATGTTGATCGGCTCCGTGGGGGCCGGATTCCACGCCCCGACGATCAGGCACGCCACGGGCCGATCCCAGGCCAGAAGGCCCTGATCTGATGCCCGCAGTGCTGAGGTTCTTACCAGATCAGAGTCGGAGGAGAGCAGATCGGCCACTACCAGCGATTGGTCTTCGCGTTGCCGATCCAGTTGGTACAGGTAGGAACCGGCGTGCTCGGCAAGCTCTTTGACCTGAAAGACGGCGGGGTCATCAACGGCCTTGGGCTCGCCCAGGGCCCATATGTAGCCGTAGGTGACGGCCCGCCACCGGATGGGAAAGCACAGGCGTGGCAGGATGCCTCGCGCGGGATCGGCAGGGGTCGCCACCGGATCCTTACTGTCGGCAATGCCGAATTGTTCAAACCACCGCAACACCTCCGACGGTTGGCGACGCTGCAGGATCGAGTTCTGACGGACTTCGTCGACTGGCGTTCGCTGGGCGGCGAATGCAATCAGATTGAGTTGACGATCCTCCAACGTCATCGGCTGACCCAGGACTGATGCTGCCTCGTCGATGATGTCCTGCAATTCAGGCCTCAAACCGCTCACGCCTCCCTGTCCATGTACAGATGTCCAATATACAGAGGGGGAGTGCAAGACATCTGCTCATGGTGCGCGGCGGTTCGAACGTCTTCAATGGTGCAGCGGACTACTCCCGTCGTCAGTAAATGACCAGACTCGGAGGCACAACGAATGGATCCGATCGATCACCGGCGAGACGCGAGGGTGACCTTCTCGTGACTCCCGCCGTTCACCACCCGGAGCCACTGGTGTGGCTCAGCCCCTGCTTCGGCTTCCCCGACTGGATCGAGCTCTACACCATACTGTCATTCGGCGCGGACATGCCGGTCCCGCTCCACCTCTCCTCCGGCAATTACGCGTTGCCGATGGCAACGGGCCAGGCCACCCACCGGTCGTTGCTGCTACTTTTTGCCCACCAGGTGTCAGCAAGACAGATAACCGTCTCCGGCGGCGGTCGGCGCGCGGCACCACGAAATTATGTTCAGCTAACGGCCGGTAGCTATTCGCAGATCTTGCCGTCTCTCACGGCAGCCCGGGATCGCTTAGGACGTGGATCGGGCTGGCTTGACGCCTCCGCAGATGCCACCGGCTGGGCACTCGCGCAATGGCGCGGCCTTTTATTGTCCGGCTCCTGGGTCCGGACCCGCGACTCATCGATGATCCTTCGAGTCGCCCAAGCCCAGCAGGCAGCGGCGCTGCATGCCTCCGCCCAAGCGATCGGCTTCGAAGTGCGCCGCGAATGTGGCCGGCGTGAGACACGACACCGCCTGGTCATCGAAGGTGATTCCGTTCCAACTTTCCTACATCGCGTTGCCCTCGAGGCGCGTTCGGAAGCGATGGTTGGATAGGGCAATCCCGCCAGCAAAAGAGATGGTGAAACCCCGCTGCCCTGGCCAACGGGGTCCACCAAGCGTCGTTTACCGGTGGCCGCTCCACAGCCATCTGAGTCGGCCGCCGAAGCCGCCGAAGGTGGCGCCGGCAGCTGCGTTACGTTCGGCGTCGTCGATACGCTGGCCCAATTTCATCCGGGTTTGGTGTGCGGCCTGCTCAGCTTCCTGCGCCGCGATCAGGGCCAGAGTGGTCATTTCGGCCAACCGCTGTCGGGCGTTACGGTTGAGTGCCTCCACTTGAGCGGCGTTGTAGGCGTTGTGATTAGCCAACAGGCCGACAATCGCGCCGATCAGGAATCCCGTACCTGCACCGATGGACGCGCCTATTATTGCTCGCGTATTGGTGCCATTGACCGAAACAGTGTAGATCAGGCCCACGGTCCCGCCTGCTACGCCGAGCGTTATTTCTCGAGCGCAGTTCGCGCACTGATACAACAACCGTCGACGAAATTCGTCGTGCCCCTTGACCGAGTCGTACTGCCGGTATTCTAACGAGTCGAACCATCCCCGGGCCGACGCCCAATCGTTCTTGTTCCGCTGTGAGTTCAGGACGTGCGCATAGTCGCCCAGCGCTGCCTGCAGGTACGCCAACTCACTGGGATTTCTAGGATCATGACCGGTGACATCCCTGACGAACGCAGCCAAGGCGTTGGTCTTGTTCACAATCAGCTTGTTAAGAGCCGCGTCACTCCTTGGGATTTGCCTTGCCGCGGCCCCCGCGGCTGCCGGCGTGAGACCGATCAGCGTCTGCGACCCGCTGAACCACAGGTCAAAAGGCGTCGTCGTGCCGTATGTTGCGTTCGCATGGTGAGTGGCAGCCACATTCAATTCATGATCGAAAATGCTGGCCGCGGATGCGGGCTGAACAGACACCGTCATCGACAACACTGTAACCAGTGCAATCGGTATCAACGACTTCTTCACGATCGACATTGCAGTTCTTCCTCCTCAATTGATGCGGGAATGCACCATCTCCACGTCCCCTCATGTCCAAACGGACACTGCCAACCAGGATCCATGTCGAGCCCCCGCTCCACAACCACTTCAAGTCATCGAACGCACGTGGCGCATAACGGTTTGATTACAAGGCGGTGCTGGTGTCGCCAATCAGGTGCAAACCGGGTGAAACGAGGACATCTCACAACTTGCATAGATTCATCGCACTAGGCCTGTTTCTGCAGCATGCCGTATGACGGGACCGCCATTTCCAGCTGTGCGGGAATTGGCGGAGCAGGTCGACGAACATGCCGACCCCGGTGATCCGGATGGTGGACCCGCTGGAGCAGGCCGCCCCACAGGGTTGGAAAGTTTACAAATTACTAGGCGTAGTTTGAGCAGAACACGCCAAATAATTCTCCCAGTTACAGGTATGGCGTACGAGCCGGTAGTGCGTCGCCGATCTTTTCGATGGTGCGGACAGATTGCGGTCTGCACGGCTGCCGCACCAACGGTGTGGTGGCCTGCCTCCGCCCCCCTCGGAGGCAGAGTGAGCGAATGAACCGGGTGCCTGGGCGATCGATTCGATCGACGGCGATCAGGTCTCAGGAGGTCAGGCGGCTGCAAGTCGACGGCGTCGCAGTGGCCATGCGGCCATTTAGCCCCGCTGGGCGAAGATGATCATGCTGCTGCAGTCCGCGGTTTCCCTGATCACCGTCGCTCTTGTCGTTGGGCCAGGCGCGGTCACCGTATGTCGCCCGAATGAGCGCGAGCGGCTGGGCCGACATCAGGACGATCGGAACGACGAGCAGCAGCAGCGACTCCTGGGCCATCCAGACCCACATCAATTGAAATCCGCGGGCCTGCGGAAACCCGTTGCAGGTCCACAGCAGAATCGCCAATCCCGCAGCGAAGACGACGTCCCGATGCCGCCGCCAGGGCAAGTGAAAGCGGGACGCTGTCCGCCTCATCCGTACATAAGCCACGGTAGTGAGAACGAGAACCACTGCGACCACATAGTCCGGACGCCACTCCGTGAGCAAACTGAGCTCGGTCGGAGCGGAGGCGTAGGACATCGGCCCATAGTGCCCGTTCCTTCACTCGGCCACCACCGACTCGCCGGCCGCCTCGCTGTGCTCGCTGGCCGCGGCGTCGGTGACGATAAGGGCGCGGTCCGCGACGGTCATGGCCCCTGCCAACAGCCGGCCCAACGACGGCGGGCAATCGATCAACACGATGTCATAAATACTCAAATCGTTTTCCGCACCGGCTAATGCGCCGCGCAACCGGAAGGGCGCGTCAAGGTGTAATGCTGCAAGGAGATAAATCACGCTTTCAGGCGTGAAGGGGTTGAATTCGACACTTTCTCTTGCGAAGTACGGTGCCGACCGCGCATGCTCGCGGTCTCCCGTACTCGCGGCAGAAACAGAATGAGGAAGGACCCTGCATGAGAGCAACCATTCGCCGAAGCAGCATTCTCGGTGCGACTGCGACCGCTATGCTGGTGTTGGCGCTGACGACGACCCCTTCGTCGGCCACCACACCCGCCGCCAGTCCGCCCGTCACCATCGACGGTGCCCCTACCTGGACCAAGCAGGCAAAGGTCATCGCACCAACCCCGTCCACTCAGTCCCAATCGATGACAGCAGTACTGAAGATGCGGGACCAAGCCGGCGCAGAGGCACTCGCGCTCGCCGTCTCCGACCCCTCCAATGCCAAATACGGCGCGCACCTGAGCGCGGCCGCCTTCCGATCACGGTTCGCTCCCACCGACGCCACGGTCGCTTCCGTTGTCAGTTGGCTCAAGGCGCAGGGCTTCACCATCGGACCGATTCCGGCTAACCACCGGTACATCCCATTCTCGGGCAGCAGCGCGCAGACGGACAGGGCGTTCGCTACGAACCTCAAGGTGTTCAGCAAGGACGGTGTGCACGTCTCGGCCCCGGCTTCCGGTGTCATGGTGCCCGCGGCGCTGGCCGGCAGCATTGCCGGGATCGGCGGTCTGGATATGTCCGCCCGCAAGACGCCGAACCACGTCGGAGCCCAGGAAACCGGTACCACCGGTACGACCACAAGCAAGGTGGCCACCCTCGGCACGCCGAAAGCCCAGCCCAAGGACATGCTTCCCCACCAGGAGCCGTCTTCCGAAACGGCACGCCCTGCTCCAGCTACTACGGCGAGAAGGCCGCCGCAGTGCCGCAGATCCTTCCGCATCCGTTGACCTACGCACCGTGCGGATACAAGCCCGCTCAGGTCCGCGGGGCTTATGGAGTCGATGCCGCCTTAGCGCAGGGAGTGGATGGTCGTGGCACGACGGTCGCGATCGTCGACGCCTTCGCGTCGCCCTACATCTTCAAGGACGCCCAGACATACGCGCAGCGCAATGATCGTTCACATCCGCTGCGCAGCTACCAGTTCAGCCAGAACCTTCCGACCACGTACAACTCGGCGACAGAATGCGGCGCAGGAGGGTGGTACGGCGAGGAGACGCTGGACGTCGAGGCCGTGCACGCAACCGCCCCGGCCGCGAACATCCTGTACGTCGGCGCCGCCAGCTGCCAAAACCCGGACATCAACGCCGCAGTCAACACCATCGTCGACAATCAGCTCACCCAGGTGATCACCAACTCCTACGGCAACGCCGGTGAACCCACCTCGTTGGCCGACATTTCCGAAGAGCACCAGACCTTCGTCCAGGCGGCCCTGGAAGGAATCACCGTCACCTTCTCCTCCGGGGACAGCGGCGACGACGTGCTGAGCACCGGCAGTCGCCAGGTCGACTACGAAGCCTCCGATCCCTTCGTCACCGCAGTCGGCGGGACGGCGCTGGCCATCAGCAAGACCAACAACTACCAGTTCGAGCAAGGCTGGGGCACCGGCAAGTCCGTGCTGACCAAGGGCCGATGGGTTCCGAACCCGCCGGCCTACCTGTACGGCGGCGGCGGCGGCACCAGCCAACTCTTCACCCAGCCGAGCTACCAGAAGAAGGTCGTCCCGGCATCGATAGCCAACTACTTCGGCAAGGGCGCGCACCGCGCAGTTCCGGACGTGGCGATGCTGGCGGACCCGAACACCGGCTTCCTCGTCGGCCAGAGCCAGAGTTTCCCGGACGGCTCGATCAAGTACAGCGAGTACCGCATCGGTGGCACCAGCCTGTCCAGCCCGCTCTTTGCTGGAGTCATCGCGGTCGCTGATCAGGTTCATCAGGGATCGCTCGGCTTTTTGAACCCCAAGCTCTACAAGCTGGCCGGCACCCCCGCCTTCCACGACGTCAAGGGCACCGGCGTCACGGACGGCGTCGTCCGCGTCGACTTCATCAACGGATTCGATGCATCCGGAGGCCTCAGGACCTCCCTGCGCACCCTCAACCAGACCGCCACGCTCAAGACAGCCGTCGGGTACGACGACGTCACCGGTGTGGGCAGCCCCAATGGGGTCAGCTTCCTCATTGGAATGGCGTCCGACACCAAGACATCCACCATCAAGCACGGCGCGCCCACCCGGTAGCGCGGACGCGGACACTTAGAACAGAGGAAGGCCGATCCGCGGGAGGATCGGCCTTTCCTTCTGCGCCCCGACAGCACACCTGCTTCAGACGCTGAGATGTTCAATGGTGCAAGGATTCCGGCCCGCTGCAAGCAAACGATCCGAAATACGGAGAGGTCGGTTGCGTTCCGCGGGGAAGGTGTGGCCGTCCGGACTGCGGTCAGTCGATGGCAGGCGCCACTTGGCACCAAGTTGGCACCGGTGTCGAGCTGGTGGCATTGCCGCAGCTCAGAGGATGAAAGGGCGGGGGTGTCCCGGACTTGGTGCCATCGCACTTGGGCACACGGCAGGCGAAATCGTGCCAGAAAGCTGGCTCCTGAGCACAAAGGTCGCCGCCGGGCCGCTGGCTGCTCGACCGTGGCCCCGAAGGGCCGGCGGTCGTCCTCGCTGAACGGGAAGTGACCGCGCCATTTCGCGCCCGAAGGGTTGAGTCAGTGCGTGCGATCACGGGGCGTGGCGGCCGCCGATCACCAGTTGCTGGTAGGCGCGGCGACGGTCGGAACCGTCCCGAAGTGCCAGCTCGCGCCAAACCCGTAATGACTGGAGGCCCACGGCGAATCCCAGATGGCCGCAGCCGTCGTGCTCGGCGGCGCTGAGGCGGCGAGATCTGCGACGATGGCGCCGTAGCTCGATCCGCCGTACAGATTGGCTGCCACATAGTGCGCCGCGGTCAACAGGTCGGCGTAGCTACCGAGTCCGGCCCCTCCACCGGACCCCAGGCCGTTGTTCAACGGGTTGTTGCGGTTCCACCAGGTACTCGACGGCTCCTCGGAGTCCATCCACCGGGTGATGACCGTGACGTTGTTCGTACTGAGCGGCCAGCCGCCGTCCTGCAACACGACGTTGGCCCAGTCATAGTTCGTGGAGTGTCCGGGCGTTCCCGGCGGCGGAAGCGGCGTCGCGCTCAACGGTGTCGCGTATCCGGAGATGCCGCCGCCGCTGCTGCTCATGTTGACCCTGCTGACCGCGTCGATCTGTCCGGTGCTCGGGTTGATGGAATTACCCGAGATCATGGTGACCGTTGCTCCCGAGACCGCGGTCACCAAACCCACATGGCTGGCGAAGGTACGGAGGAGTTGAGGTCGAAGACCACCGCGTCCCCGACCTGCGGATTGCTGGTGTGCCAGGTTCCGTGCTGCCGCCCGTAGCTGAAGAAGCTGGCCGCAGCCGGCGTGAGCCCACCGGAAATCGCCCCAGCCTGACGCAACCCCACGTCCCGAAGTCCGCGCACCACTGCTCCGTGCGCCACCCGTTGCTGGACCCGGTTCCTCCCACCCCCAGGACCGCGGAATAGTAGTTGCAGTTGTAGCCGCCGACCTCATGATTGTGCGATGAGTTGTTGAGCTCGGCCGTTGCGACGGACGCGATCGCCGCACCGAGGTTGCCGTTCGGCGGCGGCGGCGGCGGCGACGAGCACGGCGCCGTGCGGGCGATGTTCATCGCACCCATCGTCACAGAGCCAGCCTGACCGTCGACGGGAGCAACGCTGCGCGCAAGCTGCCAACTGGTGACCGCAGCACGGGTATTCGGCCCAAAGCCGCCGTCCCGGGCGGTGCCGGCAACCGCCTGCACCTTGGTCACCTGCGCGGCGAGCGCCGACATCGTGATCGGGCCGATGATGCCATCGACACCCAGGCAACGATCGGCCTGAAACGACTGCGCCGCAGCCGCAGTCCGCGGCCCGGCGATACCGTCCACATCCGCGAAGGACAGTTAGCCGAGTCCGGCTAGATCCCACTGCGCCTGCGCGGTGGAACTCTGCGCCGGCGGCACCGGCGACGGAGCCCGCGGCGGGGCCGAACACGTCGAACGCACGATTCCCATCCTGCTCATCGTCTGCGACCCGGCCTGGCCGTCGGCGGGAAGCTGATGCGCGACCTGCCAGTTCTTCACCGCCTGCTCGGTCGCCGGCCCGAACCCGCCGTCCTGGGCCACGCCGACGACCGACTGGACCTTCATCACCTTGCCGACGAGCGCAGCAGAGGTGTTCGCCCCGACGATGCCCTCAACAGCCAGACAAGCATCGGATTGGAAAGCCCGCGTCGAGTTCTGGGTCTGAGGCCCCACCGCTCCGTCCACCCCGGCGAAGGGCAAATAACCAAGACCGGCGAGATCCCATTGCGCCTGGGTGGTGGACATGGACAGCGTGGCAGCGTTCACCGAGGGCACGAAGCCCACCAAGGAAGCGAACAGCAGACCCAGCAAAACACCCAAGACGGTCACCGCCCGGCACGAAAAGCAACGACGGACCCCGCCAGGCCGCTTCGAAATGATCATCAGACGTTCCTCCGAGATCGGTCCCAGGCTGGGTGCCGGCGCATCCAGCGCGACTCAGGAGCCTAGACCGACCTGACAAGTCATGCCCAGCGGGATGCCGTTGACGAGGCCGCCGCATTCGAGCCGCAACCATCTCGCTCGCAAACCCGGCTCGGCGTCGCCTCGCCGTAGAGGGCGACGTGGATCCCCAACGGCGGGCTCAGGCCGCGCTGGTCTGTGAATTGCCAAATTAGTTGGTTCTGGCTCAAGTTTCGGAGCGCCGGGGTAAACCGGTATGGAGGAGGAGATGGAAGAGCTCTACGTCGAAGGGCTAGCGACCCGCGGCGGCCCCGAGTCATGCGTCGTCGCTCGTGAGGGTGG
>JAABUO010004690.1_pt1 | contig 16091 bp, 9 predicted proteins | sample 5559291 | NCBI WGS metagenome assembly JAABUO01 (sample SAMN10711878, study PRJNA513372) | rock metagenome | isolation source: Antarctica rocks | place: Antarctica: Victoria Land, Finger Mt sud
GACCCCCGGAGTTTTGCAGGGGTTAGAGCATGTGGCCGAAAGCACATGCAAGCTCCCTGTTCAATCATGATGTTGCTTCAAGCTGTCTGCATTGCATGCAAGTATCCATGCATTACAAATCTGTGAGCACATCATATTACATGACATGACATGTGATTGTCAATGATCAAAACAAATGTGCCTGTGCGCATGACACAAGTGCATTCAGAAGCACTATTGCAAAACAAGATGGGGAGTGTGAACAAATCACTTTGCGCAGGTGGTCACCTGACGCATGGCTTCATGACTCCCAAGCGCAGGATATCTGCTACATCGGTTTACTTTGAGTCAATGCCTTACAGACTGGATGAGAGCACCGGCCTAGTAGATTATGACACTCTAGACCAGACCTCCACTCTGTTCCGTCCTCGCCTTATCATTGCTGGTATGCTCAGACACCTCCTGCACAATACAAGCTATAACCAGCTACTGTCAACCCTCGCAGCATTGCCAAAGTCAAGAATGTCTTTTGGTCAATGAGCGGACACGACTCAGTTCAGTTGCTGTAGGCTCTCTGTTACAGCATAAGCTACAAACAGGTTTTGCTCACCACTTGACAGCATCCCTGTTTGCATGAGTAGCTCAGGCCAAACAGTACAGGTTCGTCCCCAGTACAGGTCCGCCCCCAAACAGCTGACAGCAGCCGTCCGTGTGTAGGTGCGTCAGCGTATGCGCGTGACTACAACTACGCCCGCATGAGGAAGGCTGCAGACAATGTGGGCGCGTACCTCATGACAGACATGGCGCACACATCCGGCCTTGTGGCTGCTGGGGTGGTTGCCGACCCCTTTGAGCATTCCCATGTTGTGACCACCACCACCCACAAGTCTCTCAGGGGACCTCGTGGAGGTTTGAACTATGGCCTGACCTGTTCAAGTTGTACAGTGTATGCTGCAGTCTGCTGTGCAATGCTGTGCACCATGACCTAACATATACGTTTCAGAGAGGGTCTTGCGTTGGGCTTCGGCCTGGCCACATGTTGCTGTGCTGCATGTTCAAAACCAGTGTGCTGTGTAGTACTGCCAAGGTCATCATGTCATGTGTAAGGCTGTGAAGGAAGTTCAGAAGTGACAGTGATGCTGGTAGCATGCTTCTGCTCTTGTGAGAGTACAGTAATGCAGAGCAATTTATCAAGGAAGCTGTTGACAAGTTGTCTGTCTGTCTGTGACAACATGCAGGCATAAATTGTGCTTTGATTATCATGCATCAAATAAGATGCAACGGTGTGCAGGCATGATCCTCCCACGCAGAGTCGCAGGAGGCAATCAACCAGTCAATTTGCCTGCACAGTTTGCCAGCACCAACACCCCACATGTTGCTTGCACTGAATGCGTGTGTGTGGGTCTGCCCAGGCATGATCTTCTACCGTAAGGACTTGGAGGAGGCCATCAACCAGTCAGTCTTCCCAGGCCTGCAGGGCGGCCCCCACAATCACACCATCTCAGGCATTGCTGTTGCCCTCAAGATGGCCCAGAGCTCTGCGTTCAAAGCCTACCAGCAGCAGATTGTGGACAACTGCAGAGCGCTTGCTGACAGGTGTGCACTCTCTACATACACAGCAATCTATACATACCTGCGACTGTGCATATGACTATACCTTTGCCTGGACATTTCCGCAACTCAGTTACCTTTTACCTGATCATACACATGTCACCAGAACTGTGGGTCATCACACACCCTGTGGACTCACTGCACTCAAGCATTGTCTGTCATTTACCACTGGAGGTCTGGAAGGGTGATGATCAGGGCCTCACCAGCAATGCTACTCATGTGATACATGCCCATCATTTCATGCTGGATTAAGTTGTGGTGAATCCAACCATAGTGGCATAGTTCTGAAAGTGGCTAATGACGTTTCAGCTTGGTGGACCTCAACTGCATGCAATGAGAAAACCGCATGAAGTGATGGTCCCTCAACTGCATGAACAAAACAGCATAAGTGATAGTTCCTCAAATTGTATGCGGCTGATGTGTTCTGACAATGACCCAGAACATTCGCAAGTATCCAAGTGTGTCAATGTGTCTAGCTTTACACACTCTTTTCAGTCGTAGCATGCAAGGTCACATCAGACTGGCCTGAATCTATGCGTGCTAGCCCTCAAAGCTTTGTAGACATGAAGGTTGTCCATATCATGGTCACAGCAGATGAAAAGCTGTTACAGTGGATGCTCAAACACAGGTTGATGGCGCTAGGCTACACCCTGGTCAGTGGTGGCACAGATAACCACCTGATACTGGTGGATCTCAAGCCATCAGGTGTGGACGGTGCTAGAGCGCAGAGCGTCCTGGATCTGGCATCCATTACCCTCAACAAGAACAGTGTGCCAGGAGACAAGTCTGCCATCATTCCTGGTGGAGTGCGCATTGGCACGCCAGCTCTGACCACCAGGGGTTTCAAGCAGGATGACTTCGTCAGGATTGCTGACTTCTTGGACAGGTGGGGGCTTTTTGCTGTTCTGCTGCACTGCATTCTTGTGCCAGACTATGTAAGCTTACTGCATGACTTTGTTGTGTCACTGCTTGTAGCAGCGTCAATCTTGCATGCAAGTTTGCCCTGCTTTGATGATCAAAGATTGTGCCGTGATCAGCCATAAGCCAGAATACACGTCACTTTGCTACCTGTTTGGCAGCTTTGCTAATACAACGACAGCATGACGTACGAATTGGCATATCTTGCTAAGCAGCTGGTATACAAGAGGCGTTGCTGCATGGTGCAGGGGAATCAAGATTGCCATCGACCTGAAGAACAGCACACCTGAGGATGGCAAGCTGCGCGCTTTCCACCGGCATCTGAAGGCTAATGCTGACAGGAGTGACATTCAGAAGTTGCGAGAAGAGGTTGAGGCCTTTGCAACTGACTTCCCCATGCCTGGGTTGTGATAACACTTACTACAAAATTGGCATTTGCTTGCTGGACTCGGTGTGTGGTGTCTTTTGTTGGCTGTGTACTAGGTCTCTGGTGTTTGTGTTAGCTGAGTACTACATTCATTTACTGAACATGTGTTGATAGGGTTTCTTGTGTGTGTCGATCTGTGTTTTGACTATGGTTCCTGCTGGATGCACCAAGCTCGAGTTCAATGGTACTTAAACCCCCCTGATAAATTGGATCTCAGTTTCCAATGGTACATATTTGCTGAGGTAGTGATGTCAAGCTGGTTTATTACAAAGCATCAGCATTAGGCAGGATCATCTCGTTTCACAATAAAAAAGGCAACCAATCTAGCAATGCAATTGTAATGCAATGAAAACTCAAATGGAAGCAATAAGCAGTCAGCAGCATCAAACTACTACAAACCTCATCATTGTATAGCAACAAGTGGCATAACTACTCAACATGTATGTCAGTAATTTGTTCTCACTGCTGCTGTGATGTTGCATAAGTTCTAAATCTATTCATGTCTGTCTGTAAGATGCGCTCCACCAGCGGTGTAATAGCCTGCAGTCACAAGCAGACACGAGGTTTGTGCAGGCACAGCTTTGATTTCAGTACCTGCTGAGAATGCATACTTTCCCTCCTTGACAACTTACACTAGCGAAAGGAGTCAGTGGTCCTGGCACTTCATACGTTATTGTCAACTTGACTGTACATGCATTTGGACCTTTCTTGTAGAATCTGACTTGGCCCCTGCATGACAGCGATCCCTTGCACCTGTTCATCTAGAAAGCAGCATGCCACCACAGTGGACAACATCAGATCTGCAGTGGCTGATGCCAGTGAGCCAAGACAATACTCTGCATGAGGTGCCAGCCACATGTCACCTGTTTGGGACTTCTATGCCACTGGAGTTGGATCCTGGCAGTGACCTCCAATGGATCTGCAGGTCAAGGAAAGACTTACAAGCTTGCATAGATTGGGTGCAGCTTTGCAACAACATACTGCTCAGCTGCATGCTTATGTGTGACTCTTGTGAGTCGCACACAGCAGCCTCTTTACCTTTTGATGCTTGATAGGCGTCAGGTCAAGAGCTCGCCAAGACAGCTCCCAGTTTCGTCCAAACTGGTTAGTGCACAAAACCCATTTGCTTTGTTTTGGATCGTCAGGGAGTATTTCTATCCGGTTAATCCACGGCATCCATTTGATTATTTGTGTCTTGTCTCGCCACAGGTCCCAAGCAGTTTCGAGAGGTACACTGACATCTACCTGAGCACTGCAAATAGCACGAAACACGCCAAACTTGATCTCAAGATACAACAAACAGCTCCTGTGTGGGATGTTATTTCAAGCGCCTTGATAGTTACTTATTTTCGAGTGCTGCAGACCAACGACGTCCGTTGCTGGTGAACCTTTCTCTTGTGTTGCTTGATCGCTTTAGCAAAACAGGCGCTCTCGAATAATGGACACAGCTGCTGCTTGGGGAACTGAAGGGGGCCTGAAAGGCACAGCAAGCTATGACACGCCACTCAATGTGGCAGTGAGAAGCTCAAGCGTGCAGCTTCCAAGCGTCCTGCATGCCATAGTCACACCTTGCAACTCCACGGCCGAGCAACTGGCTGACAAGTGCGCAAGGACATAAGCTGGCGGACGCCTAGACGAAGCAAAAGCTGCGGAACTCGGCCAACAGATATTATAATCCTGCGCGGTCTGCTCTGCAGGCCAGGTATTGCGTGGACTTGCATGCTACTGCGCAATGTTTGACTTTGACCATTTGATAACTTACACAAGAAGCATTGCAGAATACATCAAATGGACAAATGATCTGTACCGTGGTGCTTTTAATGTTGGTCGGATTTTATGTAGGGTCGCGACCCTCCGGAATATTGCAACAGACCTTCTGCGCAGTTTGATGATTAAAAGTTTAATCGAATATTTTCAACGGGGGTCGGCACAGCAGATAAATACTTTTGATGTTTTTAATACAGGTCTGCTGCTGTTGAAGGTTGCAAAAAATTACAATTAGCTGCATTGCAAGTGCAGACACCAAAACAATGAACAAACCATGCTATGATAACTCAGCAGAGTCCGCTAATTCACTCATCATCATTGCTGCTGCCCTCCGGAAAGTTGTCACTTTCACTTGTGACCTCAGACACTGAGCTGTATGTCTCTCCCTCATCAGCACTAGGATAACAAAAAATTCTTATGCGGTTCTCTAGACTTTCGTACATATTGCAGCTTCTGCACAATCCTGTGAACTCTTTACGAACATCTTAAGAACGGGTTGCGAAAGAAAAGCGAACCCGATCGTAACGACCATCCCGTTCGTTTCGTATATGCTTCGCAAAGCTGCTTGGCAAGTGCGACTGCGTGAAGAATTCGCGTTCTCAAGCAGTTCGCTTATGTTCAAGAACCGATGACGAATTCTCAAATTGTGCGCTGCTTGAGAAGAGAGAAAGAACGAAATGCAAATGCTGCAAGAACGGAATACGAATGACGCACTGTTCTCAACCGGTTCGTCAGCACGTACCACGTATTTACGATTAGCATTACTCAACAATTCATTCATTGTGTCATACAGGCTGCTAGAATTGCTGCATTGCAGCAGTCATCAAGCAGGCACGACAGCCAAGCAAACTCAATCATGTGCTGCACACATGCTGAGCTAGACTACTTCCAATCATATCAGTGCTAGCTCGATTAATCCAGATCTGGACCATCTACTGCTTTGTTGTTTCTAGATCTCAAACTTCTTGCAATTGGAGCAGCTGCTGCACAAGGCTTGGCACTCCTGCCTCTGCCCCTGCCCCTGTTTGCTGCACTATGGTTGCCATCCCCCCCAGCTGCAGCACCACAGCCACCTGTGTCTTTGCTGCTTGACTGAGCTGCCATGACTGACTGAGCTGACTGCTTCTTGGCAGCTGGCTTTTGGATTGCTGCAGCTAGCTTGTCTGTCCCAGGCTTGTGGCCACTGGCAACATCGTGCTGAACAGCCTGCAGGATAACAATTTCTCAGCTGACCAAACTGTAACATCTCTTGCAATCATGAGCAAGCAATGAATGCATGATTGCTTTGCATGGTTGAGCACATTGCAATTCTAGAGATATTTTAACATATGCATTGTGATGCTACCAATAGCAGTATGACCTGCAAAGTTGATAGTACATGTACCTGTTCTCCTTGCACTCTTGTTGTAGCTGCAGGCTCTGCTGGAAGTGGGTCAGACTTTGAAGAGCTTGGTGCAGGTGCTGCAGCACATTCTTCATCCTGGGCATTACACTGATGATTGAGCTTTAAGTGACGCAGCAAAAATGGCTTCGCAGTCAGGGGTATTGGAAGATCGTTGTCTCCTTTGATGCTCCTGCAAATTACAATAAAATCTTACAGCATGCCAATAGCAATTGTAGCTGTACTGGCCAGAGGGAAGCGAGGCATTCCAGATCCTGCGACATGCTTCAAAAGGATAAACAGCGGGACTTACTCATGTGCCAAAAGCTGTTGCAAACCACAGCTTGGACAGCATTGAATGATGCAGCCATGCAACCAACCAGCATACACTGCAAGATGTCATGAGCATGTTCTGTGATGTGACATAGCCTGAATTAGTCACACCTGTCCAGATCATGCCATGCTCCAAAACAGCTAGATCCTTCTCAGTGGTGTGGGTCAAGCCAGCAAATTGATAGGAAGCAAAGCTACGGGATGAAGTCGCAGGCCTTGGGACGGGGCTGAAGACCTGTACAGACATCTAGCTGTCGGAAATTCAGAGATCTCTGGAGCTGTTGAGTTCGCCGGTACGATGGGTCACGTTTGGCACGCAACCAAAGGTTAGACAACAAGAACATGAGCTGTATCATGTCCGATGTGAACAGTCCGATGCAGCTGAGCCAAGATACCCCAAAGCGGTCAGCAATGGTCAGAAAGGCATGCATGCACATGAGGCCAAAAGCCGGCGCCTGCGCTGTCTTGAAGAGACCGCCTGCAGTCTACGACAATACAGAGAGTAAATGAACTTGTGATGAAAACGGTTTGCCAGATTGGCCGTCAGAACGCTTTTTTGACTCAAGAGCATCTTGACTGTCCGCACGCCACGGAGTGCTTCCGTGAGTCAGTCCGTGGCGCGTGCAAGCCGTTACAGGCTGCCTTGATATTGTTGCCGTCAATATTGCACGGTCAAGGCATAAAATGTACCCAGTGAGTTCTCCTATAGGCTTTTGTGGTCCATACGGTTGTACCACGCTCCTCCGAGGCCTTGAGCGGCTCCCTGTCAGGTGAGTCTGCCTGTGCATTGTTGACTGCTGAACCAGACTCGGAGCTTAGAGCGAGTCTCCTAGGCTTAGCCAGGCAAGCATCCAAGTGAAACTAGGCACCTGTCGGGCAAGTTTGACTGCGTTGCCAGGCCCGTCCCGAGAGCCCAATGCCTGCAGGTCCCTTAGCGCAGACAGCTTTCCCCTATCGCATACGTTGCCAACAGTCCTCGCACGTTGCCTTTTCCATTGCAATGCTCCACCAATCCTGCAGAAATTTCGATCGCTTTGTAACTCTGTCCTGAGCGGCTGCATGAAGTCATTCAGCCTAAGCATCTTGGCACTTGATCTGGGCAGCAGACAAGCAAGAATAGACAGTTAGAACCTTGTTACAGCATCATAGTCAGTTTTGTGAGAGGGTGCTTGAACAGCAAACAAGCTGCTGCAGCCTGTGCAGCAGCTATGCAACATCTGCCCAACCTGGTGTGCTTCTCAGCACACACTTCTTGGAAACCTTATGCTATATTTTCATACACCTGTGCAATGATGTTGCGCACTGCATGCTCGCAAGCTCTGGGGAGCATTTGTGCTGCAGAAGCAAGCACCTCAACTGCAGGGTGACAACAGGAAAACCAAAATTTCATTTCAGTGCGCAACTTCCACATAGCTATGATCATCCCCGGCCATGCACACAGTCTTTGTGATCATGATACACAGCAGTCTGCGCTCCTATTGCATACAGATTTCACACGCACAATCATGAAAGCTGCGACTTTGTGCATGATGATGTGATTTGGCGTGGCAAAACCCGTAGTGACGATATTCCCTTTATGTCCATGATGATCTTGACTGCATTATGACTCAAAGCACTGTCTCAATACTAAAATATATACAACGATGTGAGGAATCTGCATCATGCTTACATGGTGCTGTCAACAGCAGTGCATCGTCCTGGGCTGCATGTTGTGCTGATTGAACGCAATGCTTGCACATGAACAGCAACATCAGCCATGCAAGGACAGTGAAAGGGGATGACCATTTATACTAATAATGTGCGCCATCAGGACCAGGCTTAAGTGACCCAAGTGGGGGCTGTCAGGTGCTGGTCATATTCTGGGCAGCCTGCAATGTGAGAGAAAGATGCAAATGAAGCTGTATGTGACCAACACTGCTGGACTGCCTACTCAAAGCCTTGTGGTTCCATATAGGCATGTGCGCAACATCTCAGATTTGTGACCATCTCAAATCTGTGGCCCCTACATGACACCAACAGGTGCCGCTAGGAGCTAACAAATTCTGTCCAGATGGCATCACTGTTCATTGTACATGCATAGGGTTCACAAACAAAAGAAAATGTGATGCCAACAAGCATTTCAGCAGGGTGACGCCACATTCTGCACAGCCAAGCTGCCTACTTCAGTATAATTGACCCAAGTCACTACAGGTCCAGCTCAACATCATCATCAGATTGTTGATCCAGCTCTATGTCATTGTCCCCCATGCTGTCAGACTTGCATGACTGGTACTCCTCACAGTCTGACTCAGAATCTGACACAATGACGTGCCCACAATGTGGGGGTGCGCTCAAGCTAAGCTCTGCTGCAGCAGCAGGTGCATCTGACCTGATCTGCAGCATTGCAGTCCTCCAAAGCTGCATGCTGTTGACTGGTGGAACTGCATGTCACACCACTTGCGCCATTGCTGCTCGCTCCCATCAGCACAGCAGCTCCTTAATTGATGGACCAGCTACAGCAGTGTTGGATGCTCTCTCACGTCTCATGAACAAACACTTGCCTACACATGCTTAAATTCACTCTGACACCTCCTTGCACAACCGACCATTTTTGCCAATACAAGGTCAACACCGCACCAGCAAAGCCCCTTCCATGCATGTACATGAACACATATGGACAGCTTTGGTCCATATGGTCAATCAACAAGTGGTGGTCAAGCAGAGCCCTGTGTGGCTCTCCTAGGTGGGTGTACAGCAGCTCAGCCAGCTAAGCTGGCAAATCAAACACAATGGAAGCCTGATCCCACTTGCATGCATTCTTGTGTTGAGGCAGGTTGATGCGCATGAGCAAGGGCGACAAGGTGACGATGTACAGCCTGTTGCCATCACAACCAGGCAGCCTGCAATCAAGATGCAAGCAAGGCCCTTTATGACTGGGAGCAACCAAGCCCCTGATGCATGACAATCTGACAGGAGGCAGGTGCCAGAACGTCACGCTACCCAAGGCTGCATCATGCAACTGTCTGCTGGTCTGCACGGTGACACCTTATTGCTGCAGATCCGGCTCAGCATATTTCCATGCTGTGTCAATGATGTGCACCAGCTCAACAAGTGAGAAGTACCAAACAGCATCAGCAGCAGCAGCAGCAGCAGCGGCACATGTTCATTCAGTGTTTGCAGCCACCGAAGACACTCCACCAAACTGGGATGCTTGCATCCAGGCTTGATTTGCCACCATCTCAACTCATGCTTGGCGCACATCAAAATGTGTCTGATGGTGAAGTGGCTTTGTTTAGCAGCTATGTGAAAGCTCACATAATGCCAGATAAAGCATGGAGAGGAATAGCTGCATCGTGGGCACTGACACTTGATGATAATGATGGCAGTGCCCAAGCAACAAAAGATATGCTTCTCAGAGTTCTGCCATGTACATGAGCTGTGCGCACAGCCTGGCCTGTCAAGCTGGATGGGGTTTTAGCGCACCAGGCCTTGTATTCTGCTAGCTGCTGTGAGAAGGGTGCTCTGTGAACAAAATGCTTCTTTACAGCATGCAAGCCATGCCTCTGCTTTAATCTGACCCTGTTGCAGCCAGCGATTCGAAGAAGCTGTCCTGTGGAGCCTCAGTTCTTCACAGCTGCGTCTTACGAAGAATATGAGAATATGTTTTTAGCATCCCGCCTGCCGTTCGACTTGCGAAATCCGTTACGAAGTCTATGAGAATTCTCAAGTCGTTCTGCGAACTGCTAACGCACCGGTAGAGAACTGCAAATACGAAACGAACCCTATGAGAATTGTGCGTGCGCGTAGTGTAGTGCCAATCTCCTTGGCAATTGCTGCTTCATCACTGCTGGCAACACTGGCTGTGCGTGCGCAACAAGCTAGATCGTTAGCACTTTTCGCGCTCAAAGCGTCAATTTTGTTCCGTTATCCATTATTTTATATAGGGGACGAGGGCATGAATAATTACATTTATGTTTTTTAAAGGGGGTCGCCGTTTTTTGGATTATTTATTTGATCGACCAACATTAAAAGCACTACGGTAGCCACGGGGGATGTCAAACATAATGTTTGAAACATGTCAGCACATGCAGTGATTGTCAGCATCATTATCAGCGGAGGCTTGTTCATGAACAACTGGGATTCCAGGATTTGTCCTAGTGCAATGTCCTGTTGGCACAGCATTCTTTGCTTCCTTGCGTCCATATTGTCACGTGTACGTCTTGCAGCACCTTCACTGCAGCGCCTCTACTGTACGCAGCGTCTGTACAAAGGATCTGAGCGCAGCATATAAAGAATGACGCACTTGCATGAAGAGACAGAATCAAGCTCGTTTGTTGCGCATCGTTCTGGATGTGAGATTATGTTGAAAGTGTGAGCACTGGAGAGCTGTTGTCAGTAGCTACACAGTACACACACCATGTAAAACACGGTCCTGTTATGCAAGCCCGCCGACTGCCCAGTGCATCTCAATAGATTACTCTCTACCAAGTTGTTCGCTTCACACTTCAACATCACACAAGCAAGCTGTTACTATGTACGCACAGTGTGACAGTACATGCCATCAATGCACATCACACGCCAGTGATAATTGATGAAATCAATGAACAAGTTTGTTGCAACTTTGGGCTTGGTCAAGATGCTCCCTGCATTTGCTTTGAAAGCTATGCTAATCAAGTTAATCAGAGTGTCCAAAATAACACACAGTCCATGTCAGCAACGGCCATGTGGCACCAGCCCAGATACTTGTCACAAAAACCCTTTGCTGCAAAACATAGCAGGACTGCAAGCTGGACTGTACGTGCGGCCGCACTGGCTTGACATCTTTCACTTGGCACAGAATACATGAATGGACTAATCACTGTGCAGCAAAATGTGTATTTTTCAAATTTTGTCTCGGCTTTCAAGCTTTGACATGGTGGCTGCCTTTTTGACCCGTTTATGGAGAAAATTGACGCGAGCACAAGGAGTCTGCTGCCAAGTGTGTCCAGCTGCATTCTTCCAGTAGATTAATTGTGTAGACTGTGGTAGAACCTGGTCAGGCGAAAGATTGTTCATTGCAGTATCCCATTCCTGCGCCAGTACAGGATGAAGCGACTTGAATGAGTTGCAAATGCAAGCCTTCTGATACCTGCAGTAAGGGCAGCCCTGCTTCCTTCCAAATCGCTTTGCAATGGATGACTCAAACAGATGCAGTTGCCCTTTGGGGCATTTGTGACAAACCCAATGCACCTTTTTGTTGCTCCCAAGGGTAAGCTTCTTTGGATCAAGACCTGCCTCCTGATTCTTCTTGAAGTCGAATTCAGCCATGATAGGATGGCCGCTGTCTGACAAGGTTGGCTGCTTGGTGTGTCGCATGTTCTTCTTGGAACACTTTGGGCAGCCGCTGTTGGTCGCAACCTTTTTTGCTATGATGGCTTCCCAACGCCAGCTGCAACCTGGACACATCCAATGGCCTTTGTTGTGGCTGTGTGCCAGGACCTCATCCGCTGTCTGTACATTCCTGATGCTGTCCCAGTAAACAGCCACACAGGGTGCCATAACCGAGAGTGAATTGTGTTTGCAGAGCTTGCGGTTGCAACAGCTTGGGCATTGATAGTCCATGTACTGCCTATGGTGGACATGGGCCTGCCACTCATGTGGCACTCCACAAGGACATTGGTCGCATATCCACCATACCCTCAAACTGCTGTTGGGCTGAATGAGGATGTTCCCTAAGTGCTGATTTTTGGCATGATGCCACTGCTTTAAAATTTCTGGCTTCAGCAAGCTTATGTCTGGTCTCTCCGCCAGCAATGAAGGCTCTTGCTTTGTTTGCAAGCAGGCGCATACTCTTCGATTTCCTGGTGCACAGACAAAGCTGCTTTAAAAGGAGAGATAAAGCTAGATTAGATTTAAGCATATGACTACTTGTCTAGCCATATTCCTACCCGGTGTTCTGGACTCTCCGAGGGTGCGTGATGACTGTCTGTGGAGGACACATCGGTGCGGTTGAAAATGTGCCACGCTGAATGGGCACGTCGAGGTCTGCCTGTACACAGACACTCAGGTCACGGTGAGCAAGTGTAGACAGGTCCCAGCCAACCGCAGGCAGACTTGAATTCAAGCTGAGCACCTGATATGAACACGCGCGCTTACTGCGCAAGACGGACCCCTTGTTGGCTGCATTTGATTTTACTGGCCTTGACACGTCGCGGAAACTGAGAGTTCCTATGAAAATCACCAACAGGTGCAGGTGGATTGACAGAGAGAAATTGAATCAATGTTGCTCCGAAACCAGATGGTGTGCAGGTTTTGAGGGCTCCATGGCGCCATGCCTGCGCAGTGATGGCGCGCACTGGAGGTCACGAATTCTGCAGCATCTTTGCTGCTTTTGTCCTCTGCCCTGCAGCCGTCAGCACGCACTGTCTTGGTTGGTCTGGTTTTCTCTCGATTTGGAATATCTGACTGAACAGCGACCATTGCGACAGCTGTAACCTGACAGGACAAATGCGTGCTGACGGCTTGTAGTCACAGAGTAAGTCATGTGCGATGTCACCACAAAATCAAGCATGTTCTCGTAGGACTCACTGTCTGACAGAGCGCATCACGTATAACAGCATTTTGAGAGTCCATGCAACACAGATGCCTGAACAACAGTGCATGCACAATGCTGTCCAAAGTGTGAAGCCTTGCACATCAACTGCGACTCCGTTTTGTTTCAGTTGCACATCGTTTGTCGACACACCTGTTGGAGAAATCAGGGAGGTTGGGACCCATTTTGGGGCTTGCAGGCCCTGATACTCCCTATGCATTTATCGAAGGCACAAACCTCAACCAGAGTTTGACTGTTCAAAAAGGAAATGTTTGTGTACTGCTGGTACTGCCCTGTTGAACGGACACCAACTTTCTGCTGTGATTGATCAGCATCCATGAGCATTGGCTTGACTATCATTGGCACAAAGATGCAGATAGAATGGTTGATGCTGACAGACACGAACAGTACTGCCTTCTCATGGGCCACCGTGGCACTTCATAAAAGCCAGTCATATGTGGGTCAGCCTGGCACAAGCAAGTGGCGCCACCAGGTCTTGATAGTGTTTGTTAAAGCACATACAAAGCGCTTTGTAGACAAACAGCAAGCTTGGCACACGCGCAAACTCATCTCAACACTGAGACAGCTGCCACTATATCTTGACAATGTTTTGACTTGAGAGTCAACTGCTTTTAAGACTGTTCTTCTCATTTCAAACAACAGGTGTCATGCAGGTCAAATTTCTTACTCAGCTGCCTTGTCACATCTTCCAAAACGTCATTGATACAGCTGTGTGACTGTGTTGTTGTATCTGGATGCAGCCCATACACAATCTGTGTACCTCCATGGGATGGCTTATACATTTGTGACTGATCGTCAATTGGATGTGCTTGAGTGTCCTCAATGTCACTGACAAGCTCATCCAAGCTCCTGATGACCTATACTCAGCAATCAGCGCTTTCAGCTACACCATAAGATCAGCCTGCTACATGATTGGCAGTGATCAGACATAGCAGCTGTTTGGCAGCACGGGATTTGGTGTGCAGACAGCAAATGTCACCTGAGATAGATCACCCATGACCTGCTGCTGCCCTCGCAACACCTCACGATTCAAATCATCTTGCAACAGGACTGCACCGGCACGCTTTGGCTTCCTCTTTTGCTTACTTGCCGTCTGCTTTGTCGCTAGTCCATGGCTCTTCTTGCCTGCAGCATGCTGTCAAGCTGCTTACCATGCAGTGAGTGTTGGCTGCAGCATACAATCAAGTCTGACACTTGGCACCAGTGACTGCATCCTGAATCCATACAGAGCACAATATTGCTTGAAAGACAGCAGATTTGACCTCAGGAACATTGCAAATGCTGGCATTATCAATGCATGGTCATCAAATCAAAGTCAGGACTGTGGCGCATGACTATGCATGCACACCCCATAGGGCGGCAAACTGCTCAGGCTGAGCCTTGTGATGCAAGTGATGCAGTTTCCTGCACAAAGGGCAGCTTCCAGTGTGCAATGAGCAACATGCACTGCATGAAAGGTATGGTGAACAGTGGATGGGATGCAGGGCCTACCTGACGCTGTGGTGGGCTTCTGACGGGCTACTGCAGGTTTGGGGGGGTCAGCAGGGAGGGGTGTCCTGGAAGCCAGCTTCAGATTCTCCTGCTGCAGCTCTGCCACCCTTGCCTCAGCCCTGCAGCCAGCCCAGAAAGATGATACACACTTACCAAAGAAATGCATTGTAGCTTTGCAATGTGCGCTAATCTCACTGAGTGTGAGGCCAGTTTTGCTTCTTCAGAATGGCTCAAGCTAACTTACACACTGTTACATATAGCACGTCGCCTCATTTGGGGTGTCTATCAAAGACTAACACCTTCAAAGCAAGGTCAGGTGCTGCTGGCAGTTTGCCACAGTGCAACATGCTGATTCATACCATGACAAGACCAGCCCCACCATGAGAAGCAGAGCAATGCTGCAATGACATGGCTAGAATTGTGACTGCTGGTCACTGCTGTCTGAGCAAAATGTCACAATGAGCAAAGCATACATGACATCAAAGAATCCAAAATCGCAATCTTGTCAGCAGTACAAACATGGTGGCTGCCAGTAGCATCAGCCTGTGATTGCATGCAACCATCATGCGTTGTCTGTCATGCAGCGTGCGAATTGTTCTGAGCAGCAGGCATTAAATGATGAAATGATTGTAAAAAACCAAGCTTTTGACGGGACATGATGCATACCTTTGTCGTTCAACAGCCTGCCCTTCAAGGCTGCTTTTCAATCCCTCAATCTCACACATGACTTCAGCCTTCCACACATTCAGCTTGGCAGCTTCCATGGCAGCTGCCACTGACAATGCCTGATCTGGCATCCTGCTTTCAGCGTCACCTTCAGGGTCAGCTGCTCTGCTTGCAACTTGCACAGTTGCACCTGATCTGTCGGCCCCACCAGGATGCCCAGAGGATCTAAGCATTGCCTGATCAGCAGCCAGGGCTTGTCTGGGAATAGCCTTTGCACCAGCCCTGGCTTGCTGTTGTGCCTGCTGACTGGACGTGACTTGCTGAGTCCTGACAGGCTGAGCAGAGTTTGGTCCTGTCATGCCTGAGCTGCGCTCCCTGAAAGATGCTGCTGCACTGCATTGAACCTGAGGCAGCAGCTCATCAGGTACACAGTCAGTTTCATGTCCAGCAGCAGCCTGACTCCAGACTGCATGATCTGCAGCTGCTCTAGATCTCCCTTCTTCTTCTGCCTCCTGAACTTCCCTGAATGCCTCTGAAACACCATGCAAATATACATTGTCAGCTGCCAAATCAGCTGCTGCACCGTCTGCCATGGCAGCTGCTGCTTGCTGCTGACAATTGTGCTGGTCTGCAGCCAACTGTGCTTGATGTTCCTGGAAAGACACCGTCCTGCGCGTTGGGCAAGCTGCGCCTGCTGTGTTGTGCCGTTCAGACTGATCTGAGGCAAGCATGTGCTCTGTGTACAAACTGCCTGTCTGAGCACGCTGACGCTGATGAGACGCAGGATCTGCCCACTCATCAAAGGAACCTGAACCAACAACAGCATTGTCAAGCAACTGATGTGCATTGTGGACTGACGTGTCTGTAAGATAGCCACCACTGAAGCTGGCAGTGGCAAAGTCACCATCCTCCAGCATGCCAGGCCTGGCAGCTCCTGTAGCAGCTGC
>JAABUO010004691.1_pt1 | contig 16090 bp, 22 predicted proteins | sample 5559291 | NCBI WGS metagenome assembly JAABUO01 (sample SAMN10711878, study PRJNA513372) | rock metagenome | isolation source: Antarctica rocks | place: Antarctica: Victoria Land, Finger Mt sud
TGAGCAGGGAAAACGGGGGGGAGGGAGGGCTGCCTAACCTGAGTGAGGAGGGTGTGACCCTGTCTGGGCCAGGCCATGAGTCCTTCAGCAGGCTGGTGGTGCTGGGGAGCCTGAAAGGGGGGTGCCTGGCTGTAATGGGGGCCAGGGTGCTGATGGCGCATGAGAGGATGGTGGGGGCTGGAGTGGGCCGGCAGGGCTGATAGTGCTGGCTGTAGCCTTGCCACATCCTATGTGAAAAACTGGTGAAGTCAGACTGGTACACCTGACTAACTTCCAGAACATGGAAACAGCCGCAGCAGGCCAAGCAGCAGAGACTATGTTGAGGACCACATGAGCCGTGTTACCAGGTTACAGCTGCCACTGACTGGCACCATGGGTCTAGAGCTGCTATGAAAGTATGGGGGCCACTCGACCATCGTTATCTTTTTCTTAGAAATCCATGAGCTTATTGTTTTTTCTTTCTTGGTCTGCAATACCAACAAGGCTTGTTCAAAACCGCAGATGCAAGGGTCACAATGTATATCATCAGATGCAGGGCTTACTTCATCATTGAAGAGGTTGCCTAAGCCAGAGGGAGGGCTTAGCAGACCCCCTGGGCCCATTGGGGACAAATTAGGCAGACCAGGGGATACTGGACCAGGGCCGGGGGTCAAAGCAGGGGCAGGGCCACCGGACTGCATCATCTGTGATGACCCAGCCATACCCTGCGGAGGACCCCGCCCCAACGCCGGGCCCTGCCCCATTGAGACCTGCCTGGGCACCGGCCCTGTGCTCTGCCCTGGCATGTGCCCTGAACTCTGTGTTGCAAACTGCCCTGAGTCCTGCCCTGAACCATGACCCAGCATTGGACCTGAACTGTGGGTGGTGAACTGCCCTGAGCCTTGCATGGGCATCTGCCCTGAGCCCTGCACTGTGAAATGCCCTGGCAACTGCCCTGAGCCCTGTGCTGCAAACTGGCCTGAGCCCTGCCCTGTCAGGTTGCCAGAAGCCGAGGCGGAGCTTTTCCTGCCTAAGGCTGCCATGGTGGCAGCATCAAGGCGGCCAAGCTTGGCAGGCGCCCCAATCTGGCCCCCTGCCGCGCGCTTCTTGGCATTGGCCTTCACAATTTCATCTGCTGTCAGCGGCTTGGCAGGGCCCATGTTGGACCTGCATGCCCCACACCAACACTCATGCTGCTGGCCAGCTGCCCGTCACATGCAGCTGCTCAGCATGTGTTGATGCGCCTGTTAGGCATGCACGCAGACAGGCACTATGGGCTGTTCTGCTCAGGTAAGTATCAATCCATTTTGAAACGTCTTCCCAGACGATCCATATTTGATGTGCAGCACAGGCAGCCTGACGCAAGCCGTCTAGTGTCTGGCTGAGCTTTTGGTGATGGATAAGAAGGCCAAAGGAGGGAGAAAATTGGTCATAAGATCTCCATGCTATTGGGCAGCGCTGGCCAACTTTGCAGACAGATAAGTCACAGACTCAAACCATGGGAACACACAATTTGTGGTGGAAGAAAAGCAACAGGAAGCTGCACCTTTTTCGAGGCACTAGGCCTCTGGTGTACGCTTGGGCAGGGCCCAGGGCACCTCTCGGGCCACTTCCCTGCCTCATGTCCTGTTGGGAAAAGGCCCCAGATCTGCATGAATTGCAACAACAAAAGCTGTCAGAATTACTGCTGCTGCTTGAGACATATGTCTTGCTCATGGGACATCACAACACTGTTTTGTTGCATGCTGTCATACAGACACTTAACACGTGCTGTGGAGTTGCTTTGGGAAGAGAGTGAAGTCACACACAAATTGAGTCACAACCTGTACAGTCAACACTGATGCAACGCCCAAGTGGCTAGCTCTCCTGGGTTGATGCTTTGCGCTGCAGCTAACAAGGGGTGTGCCAAGGCCTGGGCATCATTACATCCATGAAACCCTTGTTGCTGAAAAGAAGATCAAACCATAAAATACCATCAGAAATTGTAAAGAGTGCTGCCAATTTCCATTGGCTTGGAAACCGGTACAATACACAGCTAAGATTACAGTCTTAGAATTTAATCCAGCGGTTGCCTGTTGATGTTGTCCTGTATACTGTCATACATGCCCATACCATTTGCGAAGAGGTTTGTGTCAGTGATAGCATGGATGTAAAGGAGCAGCCGCAAGAGTAGCTGCCTAGCCAATGTCAAAAAACAAGAGCAGCCCGTTGCCACATTACTATCTTGTGTACCACATCTATTGACATGTGTCACCACTGACCTGTCACCAAAGCCAGAAGCGCTAGGACCTGTGTCTGAGTTTACAGCCAAGCTATGCTGACGATACTGAGCTGGCTGCTGATCCTGTGGGTACTGCATTGCAGGCTGCATCCCTGTACTGCCTGCAAACCCAGGCTCAGAGGCAACAGCATTGCTGCTGGCAGGGGGAGGAGGCAGGTAGGCTGAATGAGCAGCGCCAAGAGGGCCCAAAAGCTGCCCATAAGGCACAGCAAGGCCTTTTGAGGGCCTGGCTCCAGGGGAGGTAGAGGGAAGGGCAAAGGGCACAGCTCCGAGGCCCCCTAGCTCCTGCCAGTGGCGGGCCATAGCTGCTGCAGCAGATGCTATCCTAGGAAGCCTGCATGTGGTTTGGCAAGCTAAGGTCCAAGACGCAGAAGGACTGGTTATCTTGCTGATGTCTGTGCTTGCCCTGCCGGCAACCAGGCTACTGCAGTCAGAAGCATGCAATGTGCACACTGTTGAAGGCCAGGCCTTGCATTCGAATAGACAAAGCACTGCATTTGAAAGCTTGTTGCTCAAAGCTTGATCTAATTGATTGCTCACCATGGCTTTGGAGCACAATCCTGCAAGTGGTGCGCGGCTGTAAGGATGAATGCACTGGAGGGTAATAGGTTGGGAAGCTGGTTTAAGTTAACAACCTGAAGCGAAAATGTGCAGAGTGAGGCAAGACGAGCACCTGTGTTTCTGCAAGTTGAGCACCCTCTTCAGCAGATCCTGCCCTTCAAGCATGGCCCAGGGAAAGGGCAGTTTCCTGAGGGCTTGTAGCAGCTGCCTGATGAAGCTGATCTGCTGGTCCTGCTCAGCAGCCTTTAGCATGGTAGCCAGAGTGGGCACCAGGTCAGGCACAGCCGCCAGCTTAGTAAGGGTGAGTGTGCGTGTGGTGCGTACCACGGCCTGAAGCTGTGCCTGCCACACTGTGAAGCCCGGATGTTCACCGCTGTCCAGCCGCATGTTGCGCATGAAGTTGGCAAAGTTGCCTGTGGGAGCAGCCATGAACACGGTGTAAGAATGTCTGCTGCACGACAGCAGCAGGGCACTGCAGAAGCTGCGCTGCGGTTTGTGAGTCTGTACTCGGGACCCATCACCCTGGCAATGTGAGTAGTCTTCTTGCTTCTCTGAGGCGATGGTGGCTGCTTTCTCCATGACAACATGGGCTCACTACTGCAGAAGCAATGTGCACTGCAGCATGGCTTGCTGACAAGACTTTGCAAGCAAGCAGCCAGCACTGGACACATCCAGAATGCTGAACCGGCGTATGCGCAGGACCCAAATATGTTCATACACTGTGTTGCATGCTACATCAAGTACATACTGGTAAGCATAGGCAGCGATGACACAAGATACGTGCAAAGTGCTTGTGGCTGAGCGCCATCAAACTATTGGCATGCGTGGGTTGGTCAGTTAATGTCCAAGCAGCCCAAACACTAAGATGTTGCACCCTGTATGCTTTTGTGATGCGTCTGTAGATTCACCAGCTTGTTACACCCTGCATGTCATGAAGAGAAAGGCGCGCCTGCTTTGGTGGGGTCCTTGATGCCACCATTCTCATCGAGGTAGGTTTCCAGTCGACCAAAGGCTTTCTGGCGAGCTCTGTCTGCCTGGCCTGTGGAGTCGGTGTCGCCCTCCTCACCCAGCTGGACAGAGCTGACTGCAGTTTCCAAGCCCTCATCTACAGCAAGCCAGACAGAGACTTGACATCATTGGATGCAGGCAGTGACGCCACCAGTGGCTGCAGTTCCCAAGGCTTGAGCTCTCCATCAAAAGATTGCTGAGCATGCAATGGTACCAGAATACTTTGGACAAGTCGCACTTAGGCAGGCACAAGCTCACGATCCCTTGTGCGCCACCTGGTGAAACCTTGACAGCTTCAGTCAAGCTAAGCTGTGCAGTGCTCTAGGTGTCATGCATGACTCTAAAGAACACTTAAAAGCAAAGCCCTTTTGTGCATTTATTTAGTAGGCGTGATGCTACTTTCAGCTTGAGATAAAGCTGTGCATGCCAAATTTGATATTCACAAGCGTATCACATTGCCCAAAGCATAGCAAGCAGTGCCTTCCTGTTCTGAGTCAGTGTTATCAGTGCTTGATTGCATAACATCTGCTTGCATCAGGTATCTCCAGGGCAAGCTTCACTATGAATGCTTGCCCTGATGATGCTCCATAAGCAGTACAATGCAGAATGTCCAAGGAAGGTCACATTGAGATTGCAGAAGAGCTGCCAAAACCTTCAGTAGATCCTAAGACTGACTGTTGCTTTGGTGCGATTCCCAAAAACACAGCCGCTGTGATCGATGTCACCGCAAATCCAGCTAAATAGCCATTTTATGCTATGACCACACTGTTCCCTTGATACATCAGACCTCAGACACAAATTCCCAAGGATGCACTGATTTGCACAGCCTGGTGACATGCCTGGGCCATACAGATACTGCGGTACAGTGTGCAGTCATGCAAGGTTGTGTTAGGCTGCACGATGCATTGACCACAGTGTTGATGAGAGGCAAGAGGGGGCTGACCTGTGGCTGATTTTTGTGGCTGCGCCGCAGGTGCTCCGGGAGCTCCGTTGGGCAGCCCTGATGCCTTTCCAGCTGCATTGCGCTGTGCACGCTGTATGAAGCTACGCAAGTTGCTCCGCAGATTGGCTAAGTACTGCCGTACTTGTTGCTCGCTGCAGCTTGCCTGCAAAAGCCCTTTGATGAAAGGTATTGCTGATGCTTGAAGATAAGCACACTGAGCAAGGCAATCCAAGCGGCAATGAGAGTTTGGGCAAAAGACCAGGAACCATTGCACAAAGACTTAGCAGCCCTGCTTGGCATCTATTAGTTGCTTGACCAGGCAACACAGCTGAAATGTCAGGAAGCACGACAAGCATTTTGTGTGATGTTTGGTTAGGAATGTGCTTGCGGCACATCAGGATTGTTGATATATGTACCTGCCTGGCCAGTAGGGCAGCCTCCCTGTGGTCAACCCTGTCTTGGGCGCCAAAGAACCTCAGCAACACTTGCTCCTGTTCAGGCAGAAGGCGTGAGGTCTTTGTCTCTGGGCTTGTTACTGTTGAGGTTGTAGGAGCTGCAGCAGCAACTGCCTCAGAAGCCTTTTGAGCACCTGTAACAAAGGTGCTGGCTGTGAGTGAGCGCTGGCACAGCTTGAAGGGTTGAGCTGCAGCTGTTCCTCCAAGGGCTTGTTGCAGCATAGCAGTACAATCTTCAGCTTCACTGTTTGCACAACAAGAATGTGGCAAAGTGCACCTTCAGCCTGTGCAGCATCAATTTCAGCCTTGACGGCCTCCAGAGGGTTCCACACTTGGACTGTTTTGCCATCCTCTTCTATAAAGACTGGTAATTCATTTGCCAGCTGCACCTGTAGCTGTACAGCTGAAGCTAGAGCTGCCGTCTGTTGCTTGAACAGACTGTGCTGTTGCACCAGCTGCAACTTGCACTGTTCGGCAATGGCTGGATCCATTGCAGCAAAGGCAGCACTTTCAGAAGGGCCACGAGGATTTAGCCAGCCAAGGGGCTTGTCAGCCATTTCAGCGCCAGGTCATTGGCATGTCAGATATCTTTATCCATTGTGCTGACAAGCTACCCTGTACAGGACGCGAGCCTGCAGGGCGTACCTGCCATATGCGGGAGATCACTCTGCTGTACAGTTCAAAACCAGCGCTTTGCATGACAGTGACCACATACATTCGCACAAGGTATCCTTGCACCGTGGTGGTACTCTGACTGCCACAACGGCACCAAAGGAGTTGCGCTTTCCTACCGGAACGCAGTGCCGCGTTTCTATTTCACACTAAAACGTTTCGTCTCATTATGGTCACCTCCACGAAGCTGAGGAAGAAGTGGCTTTGTCCCTCAGTGGCGTTTCGGAGCAATTGCTCCCACTACTGTTCGTACAGGCTCCTGTGCATTTGAACAGGCCAATATTCGGCCACACTACGAACTAGACCTCAGTCCTGGTGCTCCTGTGCAAGCTTGCAGCTCTGTGCGTGAGCTTTCTGTCTCAGCAGCGCAGCTGGGGTGCATGAAGCATGCCAAGCAATAAGTTTGCTCAATGTGTCAGGTGCAGACCCTTGGTTGACACCAACAGCTTGTGTCTCATACCTCAGTGATCAGACTATGCTTGCAGGCAACAAGCTGCAACGGCAATCAAGCAGCACTACACGGAGTTTGGGACTTGGCCAAGCACGCAGCAACTTCCTATAGTATACAACGAAGTCTACAATGTCAGCTTCTGCGGATTGAGAACTTGCATGTGTTTGATAGCAAGAAGTTTCAGAAGGTCATTGCTGCTCTTGAGGAGAAAAAGCTTATCACCAAGAAACAGGTAGAGCACCTGAAGAGCTAGTGCTACATGTAGCTCACTGTCTCAATACGATAAGTTTGAAATCATACAGGTGCTGTGCCAACTGCAGTGCAGGAACTGCATTGGTAACCGCCTACCAGATTGCAGGTCCTTACGACTGTATATGATATGCAGCTTGTGACACCAAACGGAGCCACAGAGGACATACTGCTTGATGTGCACACATCACATTATCTGCAAGAATTAAAGACTTCAAAGATGAAGGTCGCTGAGGTGGGTTTCACCAATGGCAATTCTGTGTCTGTTCTTGTCTATGTATGAACATGTTTGATGCCCATGCACACAGTTTTTCACATACACACGTCATGTCAGCTTTGGCCTGTAGCGCTGAGCAGAGAGCTGTGCGCAACTGGGGAAGCTGCGCAGGTCACAGAGTTGCCCATGCTGTTGATGCTGCCGATGTGGCTTTTGCAGTGGAGGGTGGTAAAGCCCATGAAGTACATGGTAGCAGGTACCATGCTGGTATGTTTGATCTCCTTTGCTTGTGATAGCCAGACCCATGCTGTTGGGAGCCCATTGCAATGTAGCACCCACTGCCTGGAAATAACGTCGTCGAAACCCACTGCTGTTGTGGGGTTTTGATGATGTTATTTCCAGGCAGAACATGCATGCTGCATTACCACATGTCAGCCTGACCGTCAACACTTAACACAAACACGCCAAGCTAGCAAGCATTACAGACAGGCTGTGGGCTGCTTGGTTCTATGCTGATCAACAAGGGTGAATGTAGGCGGCGGCCTTGGCAATAGAGCGTGGCTGGTCAATCAATATTGGGGGTGGCATGCACCATGCCTACTCTGGTGGTGGCGCTGGCTGGTGCATGTTCAGTGATCTCACCCTGGCTCTGCGTAAGATACGCAAAGCCTCCCAAGGATCGGTCAGCAAGATCATGATCATTGATACTGACGTGCACCAGGTGCTTCAGCAGTCTGTGCAATGTATGAAGCTTTGAAGCCTACCCTGCATAACACAAACTGTTGCGGGGGGCCAAATGTGCATTCCACCTGCAACTGCATGCTCTATCAAGCTTGCTGGGCTTGCATGACCAGAGCTCCCAGGTGGAAGAGGGTACTGTGCAGTCTGGCTCAGGCTTGATTGACTGTAGGGGAATGGTTATGAGAAAGATAAGCTCACCTTTGAGGACAACCAGCTATACATTCTTGACATTTACAACTCAGAGCTGTGGCCACATGACACATCAGCAAAAACTGCCATCGACAATATGGTCGAACTGAGATGTGGGACCAAAGATGGACAATACCTGACCAGCTTGGAGTCAGCATTGCAGCAGGCCAGCAGAGACTTTCAGCCAGATCTCATACTCTATAATGCTGGCACAGATATACTGGAGGGAGATCCTCTTGGCAGGTCCGTTTGCACCTATGCTCTGCTATGAATTGCTGCTGCTCTTCATGAATGCAATATGTTACTAAGGAAATGCTGATCCTGTATGTGGGGGTTTCTAACATATAGTTTTCAAATTGTTAGATCCACAAGCTTATCCCTGAGGATGCACTGATCTGCAATGCCACAAAGCATTATTTTTGGCAGACACTCTTGTTCCTGTATTACACATGCAGGAAAAGGTTTACATCAGTGATTGTGGCATGCCAAGCTGGACATGTTTGTCAAATGGGTGGTGAGTAATATTCAGGTGGCTGAAAGGCCAAGGGAAGCTTGGGCCCAACTCGGGATCACCTCAAGCTTCACTATATTGAATGCTTACCAGCGCCGTCTTTTCTTTCTTTCTCTCAACATTCAGTTCATGCTTGCACATGGAATTTGCAATGACTTGCATGGTGTATATGCAGAATGAGTGTGTCAATGGAGGGTGTCATACAGCGAGACCAGATGGTGTTTCAGCATGCTCTTGTATGCAAATGCCCCATTGCAATGGTGCTATCTGGAGGCTATGCTGCTGAAAGTCATCAAGCAGTTGCCAAGTCCATTGAAAATGTTCTAAATGTATTCAGCTTGATATCTTGTAGTTGAGAACTGGACCAGTGGCAACAATGGACGAAGTCGGTGCTGGGACTTCTGATGATACACTTGTTAGCAAGAGATTGCTACTGGCATTTGCAGAGTTGCGGCACAACTACTGCTTTCTTGCTCAGCCTCTCATATCACCAGCTCGGTTGACTGTTGGGCATTTGCTGGAGCACAACACCAGTGACTTCAGGTGTTGCACCGAAAATGATACCCCTCTATGTCGGAAGCTTGTATCGGGTGTCAGCAATGTCTGAAGCTGCCACCCTTCTTGCCTTCCCTGTGAGCTGAATGCGAGAGCAAGTTGCACGCAGGATTCGAGCAGGTACGTAAAGTGCACTCAACACACATACATATCGGAACTTTCCTGACGGTATACAAAAAAAGCGAGATCGCAAGGGGTCGTGTGTGAGCAGAGGCTCAGGGATCACGCTTGAGTGTGCAGTTTGTGTATCGTGCAATAATCAAGTTTCCTGATGGTAGGCAAACCGCCAGAGGGCTCCTCAAAACACGATTTCAAGGTTTGGCTGCGACTCCGCACGGTCAAAGCTTCCCTTGCCGTTGACCATGGTTTCAGTGTGGTTTCAGAGGCATATGTGGCTCAAAGTTCCTTCGCGTCCAGTTTCGCTCTGTCTACACTGTCTGCATCGGCATTCCAGCTTGAGAGTGTGGTCTGATCTACGCATCTTGAGCTGAGCCTTCGTTGCATGTCTATCGCACGAACTTGGGCGAAAGTCTCCCGACATACGTTGATCCCTGTAAGGCAGTACACCAACTGGTATGGACCAGAGGCACAACTGGTTCCTGTGGTTATAGAGAGAACAGTACGAGGAGAGCGATCATTTGATATATATTCAAGGCTTTTGCGCGAGCGAATCATAAGCCTGAACGGCGTGATCGATGAGCACACCAGCAATTTGGTTGTTGCACAGCTCCTCTACTTGGAGTCAGAAAACCCAGAGAAGCCTGTACGCAAGCTGTATTGTTAAGGCGTTTGATTGGAACTTGTCAGTCATCAAGAGCTTTACCTGACTGGTTTGCAGATAGCTATGTACATAAACTCGCGCGGTGGTGGAGTCAATGCTGGCCTTGCAATATATGATACGATGCAGGTTTGCCCACATGCTCATAGGCTGCTCTGAGTTAATTGTCGCTACCTTAGGGAAAGTCATGCAGTTTCTGTTACTGCAGTACATACGTAGCCCAGTGAGTACTCTATGTGTGGGGCAAGCTGCTTCAATGGCCTCTTTACTGTTATGTGCCGGTGAGCATGGCAGTCGCAGATCCCTGCCAAATAGCAGAATTATGTTACATCAACCCTCAGGCGGCTCACAGGTATGTGCGTCCCATTCTGAAACATGCCACAAACAGATCAGCAACCTGAGCTAGGCATGCACATGCACAAACTGATCAGTTGAGCATGACATGATTGTGTTTTACAGGGCCAAGCTAGCGACATTGCGATTCAAACCAACGAGATTTTGACCCTGCGGGCAAGACTCAATGAGCTGTATGTCAAACATACAGGACAGTCATTATCACTCATAGGTACCAATCCCATGCTTAGCAATGTCTACCACTCCAGACCTTATCAAGCGTTGTGGTGACATGATTGCTTGCAATGCAGCGGAAACATTGGAAAGAGACACCTTCAAATCGGCATCAGAAGCTAGAGATTTTGGCCTCATTGATGAAGTTATAGACAAGCGACCATTGGACCAGCCAGTTGCCAAGTGATACTGCAAGTTGCGACTAGCTGCTGCTTGTCAGTAGGGCATCAAGATTGTCATTGCCATCAAACCTGAGACCTGCTCATCTGCTGCTCTCCTCAAAAGTGCAGCTCAAAGCTTGTTGCCATTGTGTGCTTCAGTCTGAAACATTGATTACCAGAGCGGTCATGATGCCGGTTGTTGCAGACTAAGCTGTTGAGCACTTAATGTCCTGTCTTCTTTATTTTGTGCCATATCTGACCTGTAGTCTCTGTATGAATAGTTGTGTCAGCTGTCATGCAGCAAACCTGTCAATAAAACCCTAGAGTGTATTGCCAGCTTGCAAATGCACAATAGGAACTTATCTCACACACAGCTTCAGCAGGTTGTAGCAAGCTATGTTGCACTAACAGGTCAGCGAAATATAGAACAGGTGCACTGAGCATAGGACTGAAGGTATCTGAATAGGAAGATGATAGAAGGCTCAAAGGAGGGTCTCTCTGAGCAAGTTCCTGAGTAAAGCCGCACTAATCTGACATAAAAGCAAAAACAGCAAAACATGTCTGCACCTGGCTGCATTCCCAATGTGAGCCTGCTGAGGCAGCAGCCCTGCACTTGTACATGCATGCCCCAGCACTGAGGTCAGCTACCAGTAGCTAAACGCTTGGAATACGACTGAGCAAACTTTAGGCGGCATGATCATTAGCTACCATGACCATCAGGTATCACTCAGTCTGCTTGATACCGGTGCCTACAATACAACATCAAGTCAAGGCAATGGAAGGCTGCTCTTGGGTACCTTGCATGCAGATGTACACCTATAGCACCTGTCATAAATCATAACTTAGAAGTTATCTGAGTCCTTGTGTTGACACTGTTCAGCATGCTCACTGCACCGCTCTTCTGAAAGCCACATACTGCATATTGACGTGATTTGCAGGTATCAGCGATTAATGTGTCACACAGTGTGAAAGCTTGGTTGCCATGTGTGTGCTGCTGACAATGGGGCTTGGTGCATGTATGAATGCCGCCCAGGCATGTAAAGGTTGAGCTAGAGCACAGTGGAATATTAGATTGAAAGCGCAGACCTTGATTGCCCGGACAATTCATCTCAGCGCGCTTGCATGGAACCTAATTGCTGTTCATGGCTTGCAGAGAGACTCTCAGCTGTTACATCCTGCATTTCCTGTTACTGCAAACTGCTCACGCACGGCGTGCTTTGGATGATTGTCAGACACACTTGGCATCCACTTACACATTTGCTGGTTATTGACAATTTAACCACCCTGTGCTGCAGTCAAGATGTGATCTGCCCTGTGCCTTGACGGTCATGCATTTTCAAATCAGCACAGATGACTGATGCATGCATGCCTGTATGATTTTGCAAGTGCCCAATGCCAACTGTTTACATCACACAGACGCTGCTACCAGGACCTAGGTCCTGGTGTGAATGAATGGTGCCCCCTCATTTTCATCCTGCCATGACCAGTAAGCATACACGCATACATCTTGGCGAATGATGCCATAACTTCTTTGACAATGCCATCCAGTCCAGTCCTGGGTCTTGCTACTGTGGATGAGCAGCAAGCATCTGCGCAACACTATAGGAGACATCTGTCAAGCTTACGCTTCAGGAATCTCCACATCACCAGCATCGATCTGCATGAACAGAAGGAGGATTGTCAACTGGGTGTGTCATGCAGCAATAATCAGGTCTTACAGCACAACCCTAGATAGTGCCAACTGAGGTGTCAAAAATGGGCTTGAAGTCCTTGCCTTTTCCTGGATATCCTGAGGGTCCTCATGGTCTACATGGCAACCAACTGATTTGCATGTTCCCAAAATCTCCTTGACTGTGCCTGAGAGTTCCCTCGCACAACTCCTGTCCCTCATGACTCTGGCAATCTCAATGACATCATCTAGGTCCAAATTGCCAGTGTGCTTGATGTTCTTTTCCTGCAGTTGTATAAGGCTATGTGAGCTGTGCGCTGACTGGTCTGGGGGAAGCGGTGCTGCAGCTTAGTGTGATGGGCTATTGTCATTTGTCTCCTCAGAAATTAGGAGCAAAGGCATAACGCAGCTGACCTTCTTCCTGTCTCTGACAGGCTCCTTCAAAGCCTTGATGACTAGAGAAGCTGCTGAGGGAATAACTGAAACCTTGGCGATACGATTTTGCACTGTCAATTTGCATGTTACACGCAGGCCCTTCCATTCCTTGGCTGTCTCCTTTGCAATGTCCTCTCCAATCTTTTTGGGAGATAGACCAAGAGGACCGATCTTTGGGGCCAACGACGACGCGGCACCAACCTCGCCACCTGTTGCCCTCACATAGACCTCTACCACCTGCGAGGGATCGAATTTGGGAGCCATTGCGGCCTTCCTTCGCAGGCAAAATGCAGTTCGCAGCAGAGAGAGAACCAAAGAGCCGCCTCTACCTGCATCAGAGCAGAGAGTTTACTAATGGTAACTTTGACGTAAAAACCCAATTACCGTGGTTGCAATATGAGAGCAATTCAGTGTACAGCGGCTTCATACGCGATGTAAAGGCAATCAGGCCTTTGAGGCATGTAAAATCCGGGGCACTGGTCTATCGCCATGGCGTTCGCGAGCACTGACGTGAATGTTTTGGTCTACAAGTACATGGTGGAAGCAGGTCAGTACACGCAAGGCACGGGTTGCTAAGACTTTGTGGCCGTGATTGATCTTGTAAACTGATTGCAGGCTTCATGCATTCTTCTTATACGTTTGCCAATGAGAGTCAAGTCACAAAAGCATTTCCGGACATGTCCTCAGTCCCTCCTAATGCCCTGATCCGGTTTGTGCAAAAAGGCCTGCACTACACTGAGATGGAGGCCAACTTAAAAGAGGTACGAGCAGAATGGCTGTACTGCATATTCTTGGTTTCTGCAGCTTCTAGCTTGTAAAGCCTTAGCTTTTAGGCAGGACTTGCAACATCCGCCATGTTGCAGGACCGCCACGCAGTTGAAGAGGACTACCAGCTTGTTGCCGCTGCTGATGCAATCATGAATGACTCCAAAGATCTGAGAGACCTTGTACAGACTCAGCGCGCAGACAAAGAAGAGGACTCTGATGACCAAGAGGACAGGCGTGACTCCTCTGAGCAGGGAACACCACAGTTCCAATCGCTGCGGTCGCAGGTCAGGGTACAGCCAGCAGAGCAGAAACCACTAAAGGGCCTCAGAAGGGGCAGAGGCAGAGGCATGCCGCCCCAATCACACTCCCTCGCACGTCAATCTCAGCTTGATCAGCCACATCCAGCTCAGCCTGCCTCTGACCGCCACATGCCTGAAAACCAGCAGGCTGCCACACATGCAGACAATCAGACCCCTGGGCATGCTACAACCCTGCGTGACATGCCAAATGGTCATTCTCAGCATGCTCAGCCTGCAGCACGGCCCCTCAACACGCTTAAACCTCTTTTCCCTCCACAGATCACAGTGCTAGACACTCAGAGTAGAGAAACACGTGTTTGCTCATGGTGCCCCACAGCTGCAGTACTGGCATCTGGGTAAGCAAACGCATGTCCCCACTACCTACAATCACCTACAAACTGTGAAGCCGTCAAGCTTGTTGGTCTACGCATCCTGCTCCACATGCACAGCTGTCAGTCAAGTACCTGTGGCAGCGTCACCAGCACATATTCTCTTCATTGCTGCGCCAACTGCTGTCCCATTGCACAACTGTACACCATGTTTGCACCTGGAGGATGTGTATATGCCATCAGAGCATCTGGTGTAGCGATGACACATGCATTCGCTCTGCGGGTATGAGACGTTTGTAACAACAGTTGCCTCCTTTGTTGGCCGTGATGCTCCTGAGGCCTGAATGCCAATTTACATACACATCTTCAGGATCCTCTCAACACACGTGACTTTTCACGAGCACAAATGCACCATGCTGAGCATTTGACTGTTGTCACCAGCAGTGACATGACTGCAGGCTTGGGGATCCTGAGGCGCTGCTCTGGTCAGGGGATGCTGGGTGTAGTGACACACAGATGCCCACCGTGCTAGCGCACTCAGGTGCTGAAGCTGACAAGTCTTCTGTGGTGGAGTGCATGGACTGGCAATCTGATGGGGCCATGCTTGCCACAGGCTCCATGGATGGTTGGATACGAGTATGGAATAAGTCAGGTGTCTCTCACCTACTGCTCACTGCATTGCCTGTCGTGTTTCAGCTCATACCCTTCACCTTCTCTTCATCCTTGCACCAGTCTTTACCCTTGCCATCTGGCCAAACCCCTGGCTCCCACCCTCATTGCACCCTTGCCTTCATCCTACATCGTCCTGCCCTGATCCTGAGTCCATCATGCTTTGGCTTGCTCTCCCACAATCATCACTTGCGGATCATTGTGCAGGCGCTTGGTCCAGTGCGTTTCCTTTGCTCAATTGGCGGCAACGATAGTGTCACACCAACTTGATGCAAAGCATCATTTGAATGATGCTGCGTGACCCCTTCACATGTATTTATTGTTGCTTGCCCTATTCATGAACAGAAGCGCAGCTTGCCGCTGTGTCATGGGCTGGCTGGCATCAGCAAGACAAGCAGCTCCACTTGCTCCTGACAAGGCAGTCTCACAACTGCCCTCTGCCGTATAACTGCCCTGCAAGCGTCTGTAGGCACCCTCACACGTCGCACTTGTCCATCTTCTGGCAGCCAAGATGCCATGCTGTGTGCAGGGCAGTTGTTGCAGACCCTGAAGGGCCATGGCTCAGCAGTCACCTGCCTCAAGTTCTCCCGGCACACCAACTTGCTGCTGTCAGGCAGCTTTGACAAGGCAGCTATTGTATGGCAGGCAGACACCGGTGTTCAAATGCAGCGAATCACAGCTCACGCAGGTACACATGTGGCTCTATATAATCCATCTTGTCACCTGTAAAAGTGTTGTGGTCGCTCTTTTCTCCCTGTGGGCATGACAGGATGTACAGCGTCGCCTCGTGTCAGTTGGTATATGTTCTCAGTCTGCTCAAATGGAAGCAGTCAGGACTCCAGCTACTTGCTGCATGCATCAATCATGTGCACTCTGCTCGTTTGGCTTGCATAGTGTGTCAAGGCTGCATAATCCCAAATGACCGTGCAACAATCCCCACAACAATCGTGATGTCAACTCATCAACAACACAATATTTGCAGCGTTCTTGATTACAATGGTTCATGTCGTCATGACTGCTGCTGCAGGTAGCGTGTGCTGTGTGGCATGGAAAGATGATCAACAGTTTGCCACTGCCAGTGCTGATCACGTCATTCACTTGCATTCTGGGGACCATGCCTGCACAGCAACGCTTAGAGGGGATGCTACCGACCTCACTCAGCTCACCTGGAGCCCCAATGGTAATCACCGACTATCAGGCAACCAGTCAAAGTCACGCTGTTTCATGCCAGCAAAAGCGTTTGCTGCCTTGCATGGCATCTGCCTTGTTGTGTAGACTCTGGCTGTCATGCACTGTAGCTATCTCTTGCATTTTCAGCTTTCCGTATGTACTGCTGTCGGCAAACACGGAATGTGCAACTGTTTGGATATAAATCAAGGCAGTTGCTTATCTTGCTGTCTTTGTACTTGGGCTAGCTCTCACAAGCAATGCTGTAGCCTGACATGGCAAAGCTTACTGCACTAGCTAGACCAATACCCCATCAGTTTGGCCACATTCCCATCATGGCGCAGCTGAGATCTGGTTGGGCAGACTCTCCCTGCTGCCCCAACCTCTCCCCCTCCCCTTACCCCTCCTCTTTCTCCCCCCAGCTACTCCCCCTGTC
>JAABUO010004693.1_pt1 | contig 16088 bp, 15 predicted proteins | sample 5559291 | NCBI WGS metagenome assembly JAABUO01 (sample SAMN10711878, study PRJNA513372) | rock metagenome | isolation source: Antarctica rocks | place: Antarctica: Victoria Land, Finger Mt sud
TGCATAACCGGGGCAGGCAGATTTGATCTATGCCAGTAAGGACATCAAGCAGAGCCCCACATGAAAGCTCAATTTACCCCTTGTCCTCGGTACTTTCTTCAATCAGTGCCCAAAAGCGTATTCTTTTCTTCAATCAATGCCCAAAAGCGTACTCTCTTCTTCGATCCGTGCCCAAAACTGTATTCTTTTCTTGAATCAATGCCCGAAAGCGTTTCTTTTCTGTTGTTCAGGTGAGGACGTGGACAAGGTGGGAGGAGCAGGAGCAGACAACAACTTCATGACCTTGAGCGACAGCAGCACCTGTGGCAAGATGACAGCTCTGGCAAAGCTGCTGGACCTGTGGTACCAGCAAGAGACTGCCAACAAGGTGAGATCAGTGCCCCTACTTGCCTACTTATTGACCGGCTGACACGCAGCAGGCTGCTGCCTTTGGGGGCTCCCATTATGATCGCTGAAAAGCGTGAAGTTTTGTTTTCTTTCTGGCTGACACGCAATACTGAGGTGGGCAGCTTGAACCCCAACAGACACAGCTCCTGGCCTTGAATACCAATTCCGACTTCTTCTGGGTGTGGGCTGCCACATCAGCAGGAGCCCGCCATGATTGCTGTTAGGTGTAGACTTGTTTGTTTACTTCTTACATAACGAGGTGAGGCTCAATGCGATCAGATATGACGTCCTGTGATTTCTGACAGAACATTCTGTCATACATCCTGTCTGTTATCCTGTCCATAAAGCAATGATAGCTGGTGCTGATGCCACACCAAAGTTGCATTTGCATGATGCTGTGTTATGACACCACAAATTTGGACAACACAGGGCAATGCATATGACTACCTAGAAGCTGGTTTGTGGCTTCAACCAATTCTGGGCAATTGGGATTCCTCTCAGTATTAGTACCTGTGACAAATGCTGCTTTTATGCCATGCTGTGCGCATGCTAGACATCACAGAGAGCTTTCTGGTCACGATTACACTATTGTACGCCTGCATGCATGTGATTGTGCAGCATGGCAGAGGTTGCATACACGAGCAAGTATTGGTGTTCATTGAATACAAGGTGCTGTTCCTTCTGCCTACCTGCATGCATGCATGTATCATGACACAGCATGCACCCCTGTGCAGGGAAACAGGCTGCCTGGTACTGGTGTTCAGTCACATTGCACGCATGACACACATCATAGAGGGGTTGCTGGTCATAGATGCCATATCGTCTGTGTGCTTGCATGCAAATGTGCAGCATGACCCAACTGCGTACCTGAGCAGATACTGATGTTCATACAGGGGTTGCTGTTCAGAAAGTGCGGTGTCTTCTGCCTGCCTGCCTGCATGCAGGCAGCATGACGCAACATGCACGCCTGTACAGGTACTGGTGTTCAGTCACTCTGTACGCATGCTGGACATCATAGAGCGGCTTATCATCATGACTGGCTACGTCTACTTGAGGCTGGATGGCTCCACCAAGCAGCAGGACCGACAGACCCAAGTGGACCAGTTCAACAACTCAGCCTCTGTCTTCCTGTTCCTCATTTCCACCACAGCCGGTGGCCTTGGGCTCAATCTCACATCTGCTAACAGGTGTGACATGCTTCTGGTGTTGGACTGTAATGATCCCCAGGACTGTAATGATCTCCAGGACTGTAACATCATTCCCAGGACTGTAGCATCATCCCCGCAACTGCAACATCATTTATAGGACTGCGACATCATCCCTAGGACTGCAGCATCATCCCCAGGACTGTTACGTTGTCCCCACACTGTCTTCAGAATCTGTCTTGCTGCGTGTCTCTCAACGCAGATGACTTTTGCAGAAAGATGACACAGACCGAGTGTGTGAGGGGATCTGCTTGAACTGACACGTGGTAGGCTGAAGTGTTCAGCATGCAAGTGAACCCATTGGCTGCATGAAAGGATTTCTTGTCTTGCAGCAGCAGCAAAATTACTGCTGATGCATCGGGACTTGGTGTTGCTAACCCACCACATCTGTTGACAGTATCGTCAAAGTAGAGCTATGCATTCAGCGTTCCATGCGTATAACTCACGCTAAGAGTTGCAGCCATACATGTGACTGACTGTGAGTATGTGGCACTGGTGCTCACTGATCTCTATCACATGTGGCTGGAAGCTCAGCAGTCCAGTCATGCACCCAATGCATGGTGTTTACACCCAACAGCCAAACCACGCATGTGCATTTTGACGTAGGTCATAGAACAGGGTATTTTGACATAAGTCATAGAACGTGGTACTCTGTCACAGGACATAGAACAAAGAACATGGTACTTTGTTATACAACATAGGATACAGAACATGGTACTTTGATACACAACATGAAAGGTCTTTGACTAGATCATACGGCACTGTCACATAGAAAATAGAACAGTGTACACATATGCGTGGTTGCATGCCTGCTTGAACAGGTTAAAAACAGATATTACTTCAAGCCTGCTCTGTGCAGTAGCAGATGGGGTCTGTAGATGCCATGACACGCGCCACTGCTGGGGAATGCTTGCTTGTGGTGCAGGTGTCTCTTTGTTTCCACTCGGCATGCCCATGCGCTACATGTGATGCCAATGATTCGCCATCTTGGGTTGCTGATTGCGAAGGGGAAACATTCGTATAGTTGGCTACAGCTGGTGACAGCCACATGATGCTGCTGTGCTGCATGCAGGGTGGTGATTGTGGACCCTAGCTGGAACCCTGCTCACGATCTTCAGGCACAAGACCGTGCCTTTAGGATTGGGCAGCGCCGTGACGTAGGCGTCTACAGGCTCGTATCTACAGGTGCCGTCTTACATCACACACACATGCTCGTTTGCATGCATGCACACATGGATGGGCAGACGGACAGATTTATGTACAGCCTCACACCTTGCACAGCAACCTATGTACCCATTCAAACAGGCAGATGTTTGCTGGCAGCAGACTACAAGGGCTGCGCACCACTGGACCCATACCTCACTGCTGCACCGTGAACATGCACACTTCTCATCTGCTGCTGGTGTTGCGTACATGTCCTGCATCTGTTCCTACCAACTGCTCTGGCTTTTGCTATTTGGTGCTACTTCTAGGCTGCTACGTCCAAATTTGTCTTTTGCCCCCAGTCTCAACCAATTTGACACGATGGGTTTGTTGCGCTGCTTTGTTGCAAGGCATGAGGTAATTTCAGACATGTCTCAGCTCATTTCATAGCAACATTGCGCTGTTTGTGCTCACCATCTTCCTGTGAGTCACGAGCTCAACCGATCATGTCCAAATTGGACGCAAGGTACTTTGGAAGAGATGGTGTATGCAAGGCAGATCTACAAGCAGCAGGCAGCCAACACAGCCATTGAAGGAGCCCGCGAAAGGCGGTACTTTGAAGGCGTGAAAGGGGTTCAAGGTGAAGAAGGAGAGCTGTGGGGCCTGGCCAACTTGTTCAAGCTGACAGCAGAAACTGTTGCCACCAGGGATATCATCGTTGCTGCTGAACAGAAGGAGCTGAGCTACAGCATTGAGGCCTTTGATGTGGCAAATGCTGGTGAGGGCTGCTTACAACCAGCTGCTTATGGCTTATGGCTGAAGTGCTGTGTCCGAGCTGATTGTACTGAAACCTCGGGCTGCCGATGCAAGTTGCAGTTCTTACATATGCAGGTACAAGAAGCTTCATTCCAGCACACAGCATACTGTACATACACTACACAGTATTCTGTGCATTCTGAATACTGTGTGTAAAGTATGGTGGTAACATGTCATGCATGGCAGGGGGTTTGAAGGTCTTCAGATTCTGTTCATGTGTGCTATGATCAACCAGCATGGTGCTTGAGACAGCATACACTTGCACTGCTGCGGTTGTGGAGGGTCCAATCAATTGCAAGCAGACTGCTGATCCAGACGCACAGTCTACTTAACTGACTCGTGATTGGCCTATTGTACATGGCACACCCCAATGGTTGGCATAAATTTAGATTCCTGCAAAGGCCAAGGCTCTACCCCATGAGGGGCCATTGGCTCTTGTGCTAGACACGCAGTCTGTCAGCATGAGAGGCCTGACAGCAAATGCTGCATTGGGAAATGAACTAATCAGCCCATTAGCATTGCTGCTGGTCCAAATACGATATTTGTCAGCGCCAGCATCATGACAGCAAATGACACTGATGCTGCAGTTCTTGAAGATCCTTTTGGTAGTGACGTGGCAGATCTAGACACAGCAGCAGAGGAGCTTGAAGTTGAGGACCCAGGGCTTCGAGATTTGGCCTTACGGCTGACAAAGAATGCATTGCATCAGGGATCTGTCCCTCCTGATAGCCAGGCCAGGGGCATGGGTGATGAGCAGGGTGGCAGAGGCAACGCTGTGTCAGCAGCTGTGAAACCTGAACCAGCTGATGCTCCTGGTGTGCATTCAGGACAACAGCCTACGACTAATGATGTGGACACAGAGATGCAGTTGCTTCAGGTCAGTGAGTCAACTTGTGTGGCTTTCATGTTCTTTTGTGTAAATTGTCATGCATTGTTCTGCTCCCAGCATTGCTGACATCAGCTTTGACGGGGCTTGACTCAATCATGCAAACCACAGGTTTTGCGCTCATGAAAAAGCATGTTAAAAGCATTTGCTGCGAAGGACAAGGTTGTAGTTGTGAACAGAGCGTGTGTTTCACAGGAGGGTGGAATGCTTGCAACACACAGGCATGAGTCTATATTAGGTGGGAGCAGGGTGGAACAGATGTTGTCTAATGCAGCAGAGCGGAGAGCATCCGAGCAGCAGCAGGCTGTTGCACCTGGGCTGTCAAGTGCAAGGCGGGTTGCTGTGTCAGACAGCACCAGCAGTAGGCTGAATGTGGTTGCGATCTTGGCGACATGGAAACATGTTTCAGTAGAACAGATGGCGCAGACTTTGCTAGGCATGACAGCAGCAGAGCGCACTCAGTTGCGCAACGAGTACACTGGACAATGAGTTTTGCTGGTGGTTCAGGTCTTACAGTGATACTAAACAGCTATCTGTAAATGTGAAAGAGAGGCTGCGCTCAACATTTTGCTTGACAGCCCGCACTCTACACTATTTGCCTGCATCAGGGCACAAAATGGTTAACTTTCTGGAGGCCAGCATTTGTCAATGAAACAAGGACCTGACTAGGATGGTGATGAGTTTGTTGGTGGAGGGCGCTATTGCAATCATAGCATTCTAGGCCTAGCTGCCAAATATACCTCGCCTACTCGTCATCGTCCGGGATAAGCTCCTGAATGTTTTCCACGAGCTCGTGAGCTTCGCTCAACAAGTCAGCACAAACTGCTTGGCCTGAGGGCACCGTGCCGTTGATTTCGAACTTCTCGTCCACGTACATCTCGTCTATGGAGCGCAGCTGCTCGTGGACTGGACTCAGCTGCAGTAGCCGCACAACAGTCAGAAAAACCTTGCAATTGCCTGCACACGTGACGTCAGTTCGGGTGTCCCTACCTGAGCCTGCGTTGGGGTCCCACTGGCCTGGAGCTGCTTAAGCTCACCAAGGATGCCTTCCAACTTGGTCTTAATGGGTTTCAGCTCGGGTGCAACCTGTTCATCGCTCATTATCGCTGTGATTATGGGTCAGGCCGAAGCAAGCAGGAAAAGGGTGTAACAAAGGGAAGCGCTGGAAGTCTATTTCTAGATGCTCTGCGACACGGGTTCTGACTATACATCAGGAATTCTAAAGCAGATAATGCGTACCCTTAAACCCTATATGGCAAACTCCAACCCTTCAGTTGCGCAAGCCACAGAGCGATCTAAGCAGTCCTGCAGTTGCGTTTCGAGGACAACGCTCATGCCCTCTGACTTGCGTCTGCTGTGCTAGAGTACGGTTTAGGTATACCGGCTTTCGCGCGATGATGCAGCGCGTCGGGGCTGCCGACCTACGACCCTGCAGCTGTCCCGGCGGACTCAATTTGCTTCGTGGTCGTAAAGTCAGCAGAAGTAGCAATGCACAAAAGACCTGCATGAAAGCCAATACTTTCCAAGTAGAGGTACACCCTTTGCAAGGCCCCAAACGGAAGCACCAAAGCTCGTTCAGTCTCTGCCACAGCCTCATAATTTTCAACACAGCTCACATATCACCAGCAAATTAGACTTCACCCGTGGAGCTGACACTGCTGTTTTCGGTTGTTCAGATAGACGTGCCTGAGGGCATTCCAGTTGATGAGGTGATGAAACGCTTCAAAAATGAAAGCAGAAGGGTCAACACTGTTGGCGAGGTAAGTTACATTAGTACTGCCAGTGTTACAACAACCTTGCTGTGCCTGCCATGATTGATATTGGCAGACTTGAGCCTTATGCTTGCCTTTTGCTGACAGGTGCGGCGACGGAGGTATTTTGAGTGCCACCAAGACGCTCTCAAACGCAAAGAGAAACAAAAGCACATGAACAAGCGAATGTAATGCTCAGCAACTGCTGTTGTATCTGCTGTCATCTGGAATAATTGTCTTAAGACGTTCATGTATGCAGGGCCAAGTTTGACAAATTTACACCTAGGCTTGAAGATCGTATAGACCCACATGTGTCAGTACCCTTTGGCGAAATGTTTGGCCAAGGCGTAGATGACATGATAGGCGGGGTGAGTTTGCACCTTGGTCAAAATAGCAAAGTCTGACTTCATGCATCAGGGTTGTGCTGTCTACTGCATTTGCGCCTTTGGCAGTCTTTGCATGAGCAGCGTCTATTGCATGAAGAGGCAAAGCTTTTGGCGAGAAATTCAAGACGTTGTGGCTCAATGGCAGTGGGCCTGCAGTTGGTGATAGTCATCGACACATTCTATCTGGCTTGTTTTGTGTGCAGGGCGAATTTGGACCCGGCTCTTTGTTTGGAAGCGGTTCCAGCCTTTTCACACGGACGATTGACAACCCGGACTCAGAAGCCAAGTCTAACAACAGCGAGAGTCCTGTTGGGCGCTGGGGAAGCCGAAGAGCGTCTGAGAATGGAGCAGCTCCCAGGAGCAAAGCAAAGAACGGTATGTGTGGCTTCTTGTCATGAGCTACGCAGCATTGGCTGAGCCTGTGCAGGGTTGTTTTGTCAGGATGTCATCATGCTCTGATCACAGTGTAGGGATTCACTGTTCAGTAGTAACAGGAGCGTGCTGCAGCAGGCACTGCGGTTCTGCGTAAGTTTTGTCTGCTGTGCAATAGTTCAGTGGGCTTGTTTGCTGTCATCGATTTTGCTGGAAGTCCTGTCAGTCAGCCTGCAGCAAATTAAGCTAAGAATCATCAGCCAGTGTTTATCAGCTGGTCGTACACATGAATGCTATCTGCTGGCATGTATCCTGCACATACCTAGCTCATCATGACCTAAAAACGTTATTATTATTACTAACATTATTGTTATCATTATTATGATTATTATCATTATTATCCTGCAGACACAGAGGCTCCATTGACAGCCAGGGCAAGGAAAGCTGCACAAGCAGTCAATGCTCAAGGCAAGCAGAGCACAGCGCCTGCAGGCAAGTCAGTTACAGCCAAGAACCAGCCCAAGCAAAAGCAGAGGCAAGCTCCTGCCAACAATGGGGCTGGAAAGACAGGTGCTTTGCCCATCAATCCAAATCAGCTTCAGGGCAATGGAAAGGCCAAGACAGGCGCAACTCCACAAACCCCCAAGGGTCAGGCACCGGCTCCCAAGAAGAAATGGCAAACAGCGCGGCAAAAGAGGGTCAGAGCCCCAGGGGCTGCTGCTACAGATCAGGCACAGGGCAAGACCCCCTCTGAGGCAGCACCAGTACAGAAGAAGCAGCCAGTTGCAGTCTGAGGACCTGCGTTCAGACTCAGATAATATTGCTCTTGCTTCGTTCTGTTAGGCATGTGTGCTGGTGAAGCTGAGAGCTTTTTCACTGGCCAGCAGAATGACAGTTGTGTACACTAAGTTTGATGTAGCCTCCACTGCGTGTCAGATTTTGCACAGCTGCTGGCTCGCACTGAGCCAATGCCAGGGCTTTTTTGACAGCATCAACATGAGAGAGTCCTCTGCCACACAAGGCTGAGTCAGCTTGGTGTGGGCCACACTGAACTACCACGATTTTGTTGCCAATGCGTGTCCTGTAAATCTTGATGAGCTCAACAGGCGCTCGAAGTGGTCGCATGACTGGGCACATGCCTGTGCAATTTGCTCCATTTGGTTCCGGAGCTTTGGGTATAGGGTTTCTGATTGCAAGCCGCATCGTCTGTCCCTGTAATGTCATCCCTAGACAAGACACTCATCTGGCGATCGTTTGTGTGTCTTTGTAAGTCACACAGAATGCAGAGCAGCGCTTTGCGGGTGGGTTTGAGACCGACATGCTCGCCCGTGCTGCTGAGAGCTTCCTGCAGGTGCAAGCTTGTGATCCAGCGTAAACCGTGGAGACCGGTTAGTGTACGAGCAGCGAGCGGTGAGTAGATGTTCCTCACAAAGTTTAAGTTTTACTCAACTGTTGATGGTCGTCAATTGAGTCGTTGCTGCAGATCGTCACCGGCAGGCGGTCGACGCGCAAGCAGGCCAAAACCTGGCTTCAGCAGAAGTGGTGAGATACGTCAGGGTGCTTTCTTGATGCAGAGAAACTCAGCTTTCTGATGACTGCAGCATGAGCGTGGCAACTGTACTTGAGCATTTCTGTCTTGTTGCAAGCAGGTTCCAGAATACCCCTCTCCCTCCAATAATCAACAGTCCCAACAATATCAGCAGCATTACGGCGTACCACAGTATCCCAGCCCACCACCTCAGTATGATCGCAAAGGCTCATCTGGTGGATGGCCCAATGTGTTGTGGGTTTTCATTGGAGTTGTCATTGCCACTGTTGTGAGCAAGGTGTATGGTGTTGTCAGCAGTCCAGGGGGGGTTCAGGGCTGGGTGAGCACTGCTACCTTGCTCTCATTGTCTGGCACATCAACAAGCATCTGCCAATATGCCAGCAGACACGTCGCAGTGCAAAGCTAAGGAGTGTAATGCACACTTGCCCTCCCTCAAATCTTGTTTGTATTGGTTTGCACACTTGTGCATACATATTAGCAAAGTAGGCGAGTATACACATAACCATGCCTATAGGCTTCTGCAACGCATGCACTCATTGCAGATGATGCAACAAGCCATGAAAGCAGCCATGAAGAACATGGGGGGTCAGCCAGGGCAGCCGGGGGCCAATCCCTTTGGAGCAGGGGGCATGCCAGGTGGAATGCCAGCAGGCTTCCCAGGCATGCCACCCAACATGCAAGGGGCTATGGGCCAAGGCTGGCCGCCTGCAGTCGACACAACTGCTCGCCCTGCAGGTCAGCACACTCTCAACCTCTGCCTTTGAGTCTTGCTTGTTGTCAGACACACGCACAATGCAAATGCCATCTATGCTTGCTCGCACCTGTCCCCAGCAGGGGTAGTTTTGCCTTGCACAAAAGCACTGGCAACGAGTATGCTTCGTCATGTTATGCATCCAGCAGAGACAACCAATTGGCTGCAAGAGGTGCTCGTTCGCACGCATGGCACTGCACATTCAGCCTGTTCGCCTAGCGTTGTATGCCATAGCTGGTGCCATAAGGCATGCATGGCGGTCCATGCCAAATGCAGAAGACCTGACTGTCAACAGCAGACCCCTTGTGCTTGTATGCTGGCATGAAGCGCAATCTGTTGTCCCTGTACATTTCATAAGGCACACTGAAAAGCAGCTACACACAACTTGCCTGCTGGTACCCTCACAACTCATCTGATGGACTGACCAATTCTTCAACTCCCTACCTTCCAATATCCATTCAGGTGCTCCTCCACAAAGTCAGTCAGCTGCCAGCTCACAACAACCCCCCTTCAATCAGGATGTCAACAAAGGCAAGCGTTTCCAAGAGCACAAGGCCCAGCAAGCCAAGAGGGAGACTGTTGCCGATGCCTCACCCAGGAGCTCACCCTCCTCACCATCTACAGCCTCCTCTGCCCCCTCCAGCACCTTCGTCAACCCCCCTAAGCAGTCCGCCTCGTTCTTTGACGTGGTGTGCTTCTCTGAACAGCTTCATAATATTGCTGCTCAAAGGGCCCCATGCAGGCTTCAAGCAGTCATGGCATAGGTTTCCATATCCTTGTCAGCCCACACCAGGCCACAGTCAGCGCATACATACTGGCAGAGGCAGAGGCACAATCATCACATTCTGCTGCTGCTAAAATGCAGCAGCATTACTGAAGCTGTAACACAACCTTCCAATGCATTACTTATCTCGCCGACTGCATCTCAGCTATAATGTTGAGGCACTGGCAGTGTTGCAGCCTGCAACGGCGCAAAGAGCACGGAAGGGTCTTGTTGCGATGTCACATAGCACGTTGTAAGTGCTGACCATTCCCATGTATGTAGGGCGATGAGGATGAAGCCTCCAGCAGTAGTGCTGCCAGCAGCAATGCAGCAGGCCCTGGTAGCACCAGCAATGGCTCCTCAGGCTTCTTTGACAACAACCAGGTACTTCCCTGAATACTTTTGTTATGCTACTCACTATGCTTTTGGTTGACGACTGCCATCTTAGCTGTCAATGTCAGTAGCTTTCAGGCCATGGCGTTATAAGTATGGTACCAGAAATCTGCCTTCCTTCTGGCCATGCCTACAGTTGCAATAACGTCTGTTGATGCTCAGTTGCTGAGTGGGCTCTGTTATGACACAGTTCCCTGGGGCAGGCGTTGGCCAGCAGCAGCAGCAGCAGCAGCAACAGCAGCAGCAGGCTTCAAGCAGTGGGGCCAGTTCTGGAGGCAAAGGTGCTGTGGAAGCTATGGAGAAGATGCTCAAGGTCAGCTTGCATTGTGCAGCTGCTGAAAGCTTTTGAATGTGCTTAGACTTGTACAACCCCTTGTATCACAGTTTTGCATGTTTGCTGAGTATTGACTCTCAAGCTAGACAGTGCTGCTTTTTTAGAGTCAGGCTAAACTGCTGCTGTGTCACCTGTGTGCATGTTGCATGTGCTTTCCGTCTGCTCATATGAGTGCCTGCTGTATGGATCTGTTCGATGACCTAAACTGCAGCCAGATTTGTGACACGTGTCCAGGACGATGCAGATTGTCAGCAAACCAAAGCACTCGGAAGCCATATGTGAATAGCTTTGCAAATAGCTTTGCGAGCAGCTTTGATGCGGTGTAGGCTGCCGTCACTTCAGAGCAGACTGCTGCTGACATCTGTTTTGATGGTCTGCTGAAATTTGTGTGCAGGACCCAGCCATGCAGAAGCTGTTGTATCCATACCTGCCAGAAGGTATGAGGAATCCTCAGACCTTTGAGTGGATGATGAGCAACCCTGAGTACCGGACCCAGCTGGAGCAAATGATGGAGAAGCAGGTCAGTTTTGCCGACCAGCACCATCAGAAAAGAATGAAAGGGGAGAAAAATGAGTCCCCCACCCAAAAGAGTGGCGTGGCAGTTTTGGGAGACTCAAGAGGGCCGCCTGCTGATCACAGTCAGCATCATCACTCAGCAAACACAAAGCAGAGCCACTGTCTCACCTGCGTCGATTCAGCATCATGCGCCTGCACCCCTTTTTGTCTTCTTCGTCTGTGTGTTGTCTTTGTCTTGCTGAAGCCTCGTCTTTATCTTTTGGTTTTCTTGCAGATTCAAAGCTCCTCTCTGCCTAATGTCACGCAGGCAAACATCAGCATGCCGCTGCCCATGCAGTCAGCTGCATATCCAAGCGTCTGCAATAAAGCCTGTGATCTGCACATCCCAGTGTGGCAGAGGGAGTCACCTCTGCAGTCAGTGTGGGGATTCTGTGCAGGGCGCCTTTGATCCCAGGATGATGGAGGCACTGCAAGGAGAAGCAGGGAGTGTGGACTTTGAACAGTCACTGAAGGAAATGAACATGACTCCTGAGGAGGTCATGAAGAAAATCATGAGCGATCCAGAACTTGCTGTGGTAAGCCTTCAGACCTGTGTAAGAATGAGCAGCAGTAGTTCTCATGCTGATGCCCAATGCGTGCACATTTGCTGTATCGCCGTCCAACAGCTGTACGCTATGCCAGTTTTTGGTATGCATGTCTGCATGGATGAGGACAAGAAAATCATAAGCATGATGCACTTCTGGAGTGACTTGAAGCGTTTGTCAGTGCTTCATCATGGTCATACATTTATGTTGAGATGAAAGGGGGAATCACATGCGCTGTAAGCATATATGCTGGTCGAAAGGAAGAAACACATGTGGTATCAGTCAGTATGCATGTTGATCCCTGTAGGCTTTCAGCAAGGCAGAGGTGCAAACAGCCATCATGGACTGCACTCAGAACCCCATGAACGTCATCAAGTATCAGAGCAACCCTGAGGTCATGATGGTGAGTCACTGCTCTGACCCACAGTCTGCCTGGCTCTGTGCCACACGTCCTTGCTTGGTATTATAGCCGTCTTTTATAGCCTGTTACTGCAGCTTACAAATGCAGAGGTCCATTTAGTGTAATATCACTTGCCTTTTTGTGCTTGCTGACGTAGCTTCCTTGTCCACTGAGCACAGTGTAGCTGTATCACACATGGTATCCAAACGCCTGCCAGCAAGTGCTACGCGTTTGGACGTCATGTGTGATGAAGCTACACTGTGCTCAGTGGACAAGGTCTCCAGCAGACAAGGTCTCCAGCAGTGCTGTAGTTTGCAGTGTTTTCTGGTTGTCTTACATATCTGTGCGCTGCTAGGTGTTCACCAAGATGCAGCAGCTGTTCCCACAAGGAACAGGAGGTGGCATGCCACCTATGCCAGGCCAGCAATGATCATGCATTGCCTGCAGATGACGCTGACTACTCAGCGTCACTGCCTTGCTTTTGATGGTGGTGTTGAGTCTTTGTTTGTGCTAACCCCTGAACGTATGCATCCGTTCTTACCCTGCTATGGCTTGTAACATGATCACGCACGTAGTAATACTATATACGAAGCTCCAAGTCTAGCTAGGACCTTTAGGACAACTGCTGCTTTTGGTTTGTATCAGAGTTTTTACACAAATGGTTGTTATGTGTTCTGAGCGTTGCTCCCGCGTGGTAACTGTGCAGTTTTACAGCTCCCTTACGTCTATTTGTGAAAGCCTACATCGTATATCGAACCAAAATTGCTGTTAGTAGCAGAGATAGGTTGAGTCAGCGTTAGAAAGGCTAAATGCTAACACGCAGGCGTGAAAAGCAGGTTTCTTATAATGTCAAAGAAACTTTGCTACCTGGCAGGGCTGCGTTTGCTCTCATGTGCCTCTGGGGTCGTGCATCCGCTGGCACAGTGTGTGATCAAAGCTAGGGCAATAGTCAGGGCCGGCCCTCAATATAAACTTTCAAATCTGCAGCGCTTTGTTTGTCGATTTGTCCCCTTCAATTGCGTTTCAGCTAAGACCGAGAGTGCAGCCTGCCTGCTTCTGCTTTTCTGCACGGCGCTGCGTGCAAGCAAACGCGTAGCAACCGGGCGATGGATCAGTACGAAAAGTTGGAGAAGATAGGCGAAGGCACGTATGGAAAGGTATACAAAGCCCGGGAGAAGAACACAGGCAAGCTTGTTGCCTTGAAGAAGACTAGGCTGGAGGTGAGCATTTTGTGAGAAGGGTAAATCCAGCCAAGCTAAGCTATGTGTAAAATGAACAAGCCTGAGCTCGATCGCACTTTTGCAGATGGAGGAGGAAGGCGTACCTTCGACGGCCTTGCGCGAGGTGTCCCTGTTGCAGATGCTCAATGAGAGTAATCACGTTGTAAAGTAAGCAACAGCCTAGAGCCACCTGACCTGCTGCTTGCGGCTGGCCCGAGCTCCAAATGCTGCTCTTGTGCTGCAGGTTGCTATGTGTCGAGCATGTTGAGGAGCACAACAAGCCATGCTTGTATCTGGTGCGATGCATTGCCGAACTTGCAGCGTGCCTGTATTTTGTTTATACAGCTGACCAACTCTTGCCAGATGATCTGTGGCAATACAGGTATTTGAGTATCTGAGCACAGACCTGAAAAAGTTTATGGACAGGACTGGTAAAGGCAACGCTAATCCCATGCCTCAGCAGCTGATCAAGGTACGTTGCAGTCAGCAAGCTGCATTCTTCTGGCGCCAAATGAGTCAAAGTAGACTTTCTGCCACCTGTCAATCGTTGCTGAGAAAATCTTCCTTCTTGCTCTTACAAATGTCATGACTTGACGTTCAAGGTTTGTGTTGTTCTGCAGAGCTTCATGTACCAGCTCATCAAAGGTACTGCACACTGTCATAAACATGGGGTTATGCACCGAGACTTGAAGCCTCAGAATCTGCTTGTGGATGATGAAACAGAGTGCCTGAAGATTGCTGACTTGGGATTAGGACGTGCCTTCAGCATACCAATCAAGAGCTACACACATGAGGTCAGTCTGATTTGTTCGCTGTTGCTAGCCGCATTTATAGTCTGTGTCACAAGCAGTCGCAAAGGTTCCTCAATATATGATTGTACCAAGCATAACTGTCATTCGTGACCTAGCATGCTACATATCATGTACAAGCCGTCTATGATTGTGCATTGCTAGACATAGCAAGTATAGCGTGGCAACCTACGGGTGCCATATTTCCATTTGTGAAGCGCTCAAACGCCTGACCAACAGCCATGTATGCAGATTGTGACGCTGTGGTACAGAGCGCCTGAGGTACTGCTTGGTTGCACACACTACACACCTGCAGTAGACATGTGGAGTGTGGCCTGCATCTTTGCAGAGATGGTGCGCAAGGTATGCTGCTACTAAGCAACAAGCATCTCCAGCTTGATTCTGTCGTAGCTCCTGTGGCCAGGCTGATGGCTGCATCATGATGGGAGCAACTGTGAGAACACCTCTGTGACACACAGCAAGTAGCTTCATCAAATGAGCAATGCCTTCAGATGTCTGTTGTGTTACAGCAAGCCTTGTTCCCTGGCGACAGTGAGCTTCAGCAGCTGCTGCACATCTTCAAGTTTCTGGGAACTCCAGATGAGGCAATATGGCCTGGTGTGAGCAAGCTCAGAGACTGGCATGAGTTCCCAAACTGGAAGGCACAAGAGATGACACGTGCATTTCCCAGCTTGGACCAAGCTGGCATTGAGCTGATGAAGGGCATGTTTGTGTATGACCCCGTGAAGAGGATGTCGGTGAGCACTCAGCATGTGCTGGCTCTGCAAATGGTTGTGACCATATAATATGACGCACATGGCTACTGTCTGCGTGGTGTGCTATCATACGTTGCATGCTTTCCTGCATGTGGATCATCTCCAAGTGGAGTCTACATACTTGATCACTGGTTTTGCTTCTGTTGGTTTCTGGTGCTCTCAGGCTACCTGTGGATGATGCACTGTCCTGCTGTCCAGGCCAAGGAGGCGCTGCAGAGCCCCTACTTTGATGATCTTGACAAGGAGACTGTAGACGCCTTGGAGAGTGATATCATCAGAGCAAGGGAAGGGTGATTCAGCTAGCTGTGACCTGTAACATACCCTCGTGTTTGGTTGCATGGTTTGGTGCCCAAGTTTTTCAGCTCTCAGGACAAAGCTTTTTTGTGGCGTTTGTCTGTGGTCTTGTTGCAACACTGATTTGGCTGCTACCTTTTTGCGCAGGAAGCAGCTCACAGTACACTACTGTCACGCAGTAGCTGTTTGGAAATAGTCAATGTTCTTGCTGTTGTGAATGGATATTTGCTTTTTTGCAAATTACCTGATTTTGCTTTCCAACCTTTGTTCTTACCTGACAGTACTGTTAGTCAGCAAGATTTGCTCATGAAATCTGTTGCTCTGCTTTGATCAAAATAGAACACATGGCACCTGTCAACTTCTGCCTCAGAACATTCTCATGGCTGTTGTGATAAAAATGGTATGGCAGTTTTGCATGCTTTTTGTGTGCTTCTTCTTCAATGCATGTTGTGGCTCAGACAAGCTTGCGTACACGGTCGCGGTCAAATCCGGGACGCAGTCAAACCTCCAAAGAGAGCGCGCAGACCCTTTGCCAAACATCGGAAGCGCTGCTAACGCCCAACACCCTCAGCATGTGCAGTGGTCACGCAACTGCTCACCTGCAGTCGACTCCAAACACTGCGCTCTTACTTCGGCCACTCGCTACCGGGCGCGGCCTGCGGCGATCCAATGTGAGTTGCGCGAGGTTCCCATAGCGTGCTTGTTCACACAGGCCTGCTCTCCCTGAATAGTAGCTGCTTCGCCCGCGCTTAACACATGATCATGGGTCAACAT
>JAABUO010004694.1_pt1 | contig 16086 bp, 15 predicted proteins | sample 5559291 | NCBI WGS metagenome assembly JAABUO01 (sample SAMN10711878, study PRJNA513372) | rock metagenome | isolation source: Antarctica rocks | place: Antarctica: Victoria Land, Finger Mt sud
TCGACGAGCAGGAGAAGCGGCTGCTGCGCGAGGCGGGCATCTCCGTCTTCACGATGCAGCAGATCGACCGGCAGGGCTTGGTCGACGTCATGACGCAGGCCCTCGCCGTCGCGCGGGGCGAGGCGGGCGAGGCGGGTAAGAAGGGCGAGGCGGGCAAGAAGGGCGGGACCGATGGCTTCCACGTCAGCTTCGACCTCGACGTGCTCGACCCGCGCGAGGTTCCCGGCGTGGGTACGCCGGTCCCCGGCGGCATCAGCTACCGCGAAGCGCACCTCGTGATGGAGATGATCGCCGAGACCGGCAGGCTTACCTCACTCGACCTCGTGGAGGTCAACCCCATCCTCGACCAGCACAACATCACCGGGCGGCTCGCGGCCGAGATGGCCTGGAGCGCCTTCGGCAAATCAATCTATTAGCTGTTAGCCGTTGGCTATTAGCCGACAGCTGACGGGAGCGCAATCTATCGCCGCGCCGCTGGCGGGGATATGCGATAACATGGGTAGCCTATTCTATCCAACCCGCGACCACTCTCTCGCGAGGGAGTCGTGGCGGACCCTTTTCCATCGGAGCAACCACGTGACGATCCTGGCCGACAACGATACCCCCGGCGCGAAATACCGCGGCCTCGCGGCCGCCTGCGCGCCGCGCCGCCTGTCCGTGACCCTAGACTGCAAGGTGCGCGGCGGTCTGCACACGCTGACCACGGCGACGGCCACGGCGACGGCCACGGCGACGGCCACGGCGACGGCGACGTACCGGGGTGAGGGCGGGGCCGGAGAAGGGTTGGGGGCCTAGCCGTGCTGGTGATGAAGTTTGGCGGCAGCTCGCTCGCCGGCGCCGAGCGTATCCGCCGCGTCGCCGAGCTCGTGCGCGACACGGCGCCGTTGACCGATGTAGGGGATGCGCCGCCCCCGGTGGTGGTCGTCAGCGCCATGGGCGGGGTGACCGATCGCCTCTTCGCGCTGGCCCGCACGGCCCTGACCGGCCGCGCCGGGCAGCAGGCGGCGCTCGACCAGGTCGAGGAGCTCCACCGGCGCCACGCGGACGCGTTGGGCGCTTTCGCGGGCGCAACCGGGGGGTTGGACGACATCATGGCGGGCTATTTCGCCGAACTGCGCGACATCGTGATCGGCGTTTCGCTGCTGGGCGAGCTGTCGCCGCGCTCGCTCGACGCGGTCGTATCCTACGGTGAGAAACTCTCCACACTCCTCGTCGCGGCGGCCCTACGCGCCTTAGGCGTGGACGCCGAACCCATCAGCGCCGAAGAGATCATCGTCACTGATGCGACGTTCGGCAGCGCGGCGCCGGACCTGGCCGCGACGACGGCGCGCGCCCTGGAACGCGTGGTCCCACTGATCGACAGGGGCGTCGTCCCGGTCATCACGGGCTACATCGGGGCCACACCGGACGGCGTCACCACGACGTTGGGCCGCAACGGCTCCGACTATTCCGGCGCGATCATGGGCGCGGCCGTCGGCGCCGCGGAGGTGTGGATCTGGACCGACGTCGACGGCGTGATGAGCGCCGACCCTCGCCTCGTGCCCACGGCGCGCTCGCTGCCGACCCTGAGCTATGCTGAGGCCGCCGAGCTGGCCTACTTCGGCTCCAAGGTGATCCACCCGCGCACCATCGTGCCGGCCGTCGCGACGGGCGTGCCGATCCGCATCAAGAACACCTTCAACCCCGCGCACCCGGGCACGCTCATCGCTGCGACGAGTGAGGCGGGGGAGGGCGCGGTCAAGGCGGTCACGGTCATCCGCGAGCTCGCGCTGATCACCGTCGAGGGGCTGGGCATGCTCGGCGTACCCGGCATCGCCGCGCGCACCTTCGGCGCCATGGCCACCGCCGGCATCAACGTACTGATGTTCTCGCAGGCCTCGAGCGAGAGCAACATCGCGCTCGTCATCGCGCGGCGCGAGGTGCAGGCCGCCGTCGACGCGCTCGATGCCGCCTTCGCCGTCGAGCTGCGCCGCCACGAGGTCGACGCGGTGCGGGCGCGGCCGGGCGTGGCCATCGTCACGGTCGTGGGCGCGGGCATGCGCGGCACGCCGGGCGTTTCTGGCCGCCTGTTCGGCGCACTTGGAGACGCCGGCGTCAACGTCATCGCCATCGCGCAGGGCTCCTCCGAGATCGGCATCTCGTGCGTCGTGCGCGAGGACACGGTCGAGCAGGCGTTGCGCATCGTGCACGGCGAGTTCGTGGAGGTTTCATGATAGACGTCGCCATTTTGGGCGCCACGGGGGCCGTGGGCCAGCGATTCATCCAGTTGCTCGATGGACACCCCCTGTTCAGGATGCGCGAGTTGGCGGCGTCGGGCCGCTCGGCCGGCCGGCGCTACCGAGACGCCTGCCACTGGCTCCTGCCCACGCCCATCCCGGAGCGGGTGGGCGAGATCGTCGTCAAGAGTCTCGACGCGCCGCTCTCCAGCCCGCTCGTCTTCTCGGCCCTGCCGTCCGACGTGGCCGGCGAGGTCGAGGATCGCCTGGCCGACGAGGGCCACGCCGTTTCCACCAACGCGCGCAACCACCGTATGGACCTCGACGCGCCCCTGCTCGTCCCCGAGGTCAACTGGGCGCACGTCGAGGCGGTCGAGGCGCAGCGGTCGCGCCGCCGTTCGCGAGGGTACATCGTGGCCAACCCCAATTGCTCGACCATCGCCCTCGCGCTGGCGCTCGCCCCGCTGCACGCCCAGTTCGGGCTGGAGCGCGTGGCCGTCACGACCCTGCAGGCCATCTCCGGCGCGGGCTACCCCGGCGTGCCGTCGCTCGACATCATCGACAACGTGATGCCCTACATCGGGGATGAGGAGGAGAAGCTGGAGAGCGAGCCGCGCAAGATCCTGGGCGGCTGGCGCGACGGCCGCTTCGTGGACGCCCCTGTCACGCTCAGCGCGAGCTGCAACCGCGTGGCCACCTCGGACGGGCACCTGGAGTGCGTCTCGGTCGGTCTGGCCACCCCGGCCGCGCTCAACGACGTGGCCGAGGCGCTGCGGGGCTACCGCTCGCCCATCCTGGAGTTGGGCCTGCCCAGCGCGCCCGACCCCGCCATCATCCTGCGTGACGAGCCGGACCGCCCGCAGCCGCGTCTCGACCGCGACGCCGGGCAGGGCATGGCCGTCACGGTCGGCCGCCTGCGCCCCTGTCCCATCCTGGGCTACAAGTTCGTCGTCCTGGGCCACAACACCGTGCGCGGCGCCGCCGGCGGCGCCATCCTCAACGCCGAGTTGCTGCAAGTCAAGGGTCTAATTTGAGCAAGAGACGTTCAAGCGACTTCAGTCGCCGGCTCCATCCTGCTATCCGTGCGCGACAGCGACGAGGCCCACCATGCCGAGCGCGTAGAGCAGCAGCACCACGAGCGAGTCGACGCCCATGCGCAGGATCTGCCGCTGGGGTCGGAAGATGAGGCCGTAGAGGTAGACCGTGGTCAGCAGGACACCCAGCCCGGCGAGGTAGATGTCGGTGCGCTGCGCCCGCGGCAGGACGGCCTGGCCGGAGAACAGGTCGGCCAGCAAAAACAGGGTCGGCAGGAAGGCGTTGCCGCCGAAGATGTCGCTGACGGCGAGTTGATAGTCGCCGAGCTTGACGGATGCCAGCCCGGTCGACAACTCGGGGATTGACGTCGCGGCGGCCAGGAAGGTCGCGCCGAAGAGTACACCGGTCATGCCGATATGCCCGGCAATGGAGTTGCCGCTCTCTTCGAGCGCCACCCCGGCGACAAGTGTTATAGCCGCGGCCACCAGGAACACGACTACCTCGCGCGCCGTGCTCTTGCCCTTGTCCGCGGAGTCCTTCTTCGCGCGCGCGGTGGCCGTGTCTGACGGCTCCTGTCCGCCGGGCGCGTCGCCTTTGGCATACCACGGCAGGTCTGTGCGCGCCTTGCCGAGCAGCCACAGGCCGACAAGCCAGAGCGCCGCGATCAAAAGGGCGCTCGGGTCGACGCGGGCGACGATCAGCGAGGCCGGGAACTGGGTACCCATGATGGTGACGACGAGTACGGCGACGACCAACACCCCCTCGAGCACGAGCGTGAGCGAGACCGCCATGTAGGTCAGGGGGCGCCGCGCCCGCACGCCGAAAAAGTCGAGGATCACCAGCACGACGGTCTGGATGGCGATGCCGCCCAGGATGTTGCCGATGGCGATGCCGAGGTTGCGCGTTAGCGCCGCACTAATCGTGATAGCGATCTCGGGCAGATTCGTGGCGATAGCCAGCAGGATCAGGCCGCCGAGCGCCTGGCCCAGTCCGAAGCGCGACGAGAGCAGGTCCGTCGTGTTGGAGAGATTGGTCCCCGCCACCCACACCGCAGCGGCCGCGGCGACGAAGATGGCGATGAGGATCGGCAGGGACAAGCTATCGAACATACAGCCCTTTCGTATTCCTGATCGCTCTGTCTCATTGTTAGGCCTCGCTATCACGCGGGTCGAGGGAGGGTATCCCGGCCCGGCCTACGTCACCTGCTCCCCAGGCGTTGCAACTGGCGCCAGGAGAGCAGCCAGGCCAGTTCGCCGTCGGCGGGCTCGAGCGCGCGCAACTCGACGTGCGCCAGCATGGCCTTGCGCATGTGTACGCGCCCTCCCGTCACGGCCCTGACGATGCCCGACAGCTGCGGCTCGTGCCCGACCAGCAGCAGCCGCGCCCCCACCTGCGCCTGACGGCCCCGCAGCAGCGCCAGCGCGGCCTCGGGGACGCGGCCACCCGCGAGGGGCAAGGCATCCTCCGCGCGCATCTTCAGCGCCTCGGCCACCGGCGCGACCGTCTGGCGCGCGCGCGGCAGCGGGCTGCTCAGGATGGCGTCGAGCTCCAGGTCGAGCCAGGCGATGCCCGCGGCGACGGCGCGCGCCTGCTCACGCCCCCGCAGGGTCAGCTCGCGGTCCTCGTCGCGCGGCGCCTCGCCCGCCTCACCGTGCCGCAGCAGATACAGGTCCATACTCTCCTATCATGCGTCGTCGCGCAGGAGCCGGCGCGAGAGGCGCTCGGCCATGGCGACGCTGTAGTTCTGGCCGCGGTCCTGCGGGTAGACCTGGAACATGTTGGCCAGGTAGAGGTTGGGTATGGGGGTGTCGTGCGGCGGGATGCGCCGCGCGTACTCGGGGGTGACCACCGGCTGCGCGTAGGGCGCCGCGAAGGCGTGCATGCCCGTCACCCATTCGCCCCTGAAATCGGGGTTGATGCGCCGTAGGTGCGGCAAGAACTCGGCCGCGACCTCGTCGACGCTCTTGCGGAACAAGGGGTGGTTCATCGGCAGGTAGTTGCCAAGGTAGATCAAGCGCCGGCCGCCGTAGTCCTCGGGCGGCATGTAGTTGGTGTGCTCGACGAGGGCCAGGAACGGGTAGCCGGGGTCGTTGATGTTGAGCCAGTAGGTGTTGTTGTAGCGATCGTCGAGAAACTGGCGGTCCAGCTCCAGGATCAGGCAGTGCGCGCCGAGCGCGTCGCCCCGGTCGTAGCGCGCGCGGTAGTCGTCCGGCAGCCCCGCCGTGAGCCGCATCATCAGCCGCGTCGGCAGCGTGGAGACGACGCGGTCGAAGCGCAGCTCCTCGTCCTCCACGCGCACGCACACCGTCCCGTCGGGCTGGCCCTCGATGCCGGTCACGCTCGCGCCGAAGCGTAGCGCGCCGCCGTGCGCGCCGATGTCCTCGGCCAACCGGTCGTACAACTGCTGGAAGCCGCCGCGCAGGTAGCCCAACTCGGCGGAGCGCAGGTGTACGCGCGACCAGAACCACGGCAGGCCGATCTCCTTGTAGTGGTCGTGGAACTTGGTGCGCAGCAGCGGCTCGAATTGCAGCGCATAACCCCGCTCGCCCATCCAGGCGCGCAGCCACGGGTCGGCGACCTTGCCCTCGAGGCGCGTGTGGCTCGTCTCGACATACTTCAGATAGGCCACCACGGCGCCCATGCGCAGGCGATCGACCAGTGGCAGGGGCTTGTAGCGCAGCAGCGAGAGGGGGCTGTCGAGCTGGTGGATCTCGCCGTTGACGAGCGTGGCCGTGACCGGACGGGGCCACACTAGGCGGTCGCCCAGGCCCAGCTCCGCGATAAGGTTTTGGGCGGCGCGGTCGGAGCGGAAAAGATGGTGGTAGAACTTGTCGAGGTACGACGGGCCCACGCGGAAGCCGGCGGCGAGGCCGCCCGCCTCGGGCTCGCGCTCGATCAGCGTGACCTCGTCGCCGGCCCGGGCCAGGCGATACGCCACCGTCAGCCCGAGCGCCCCGCCGCCTATGATCCCTGTCCGCCGCGCCATGTGTCCTCCGCCCTCTACATCGCATCCACCGTTGTTTCCCCATTGTAAGCGAGATCACTGTTCGGCAATAGAGAGCGGACGTTTTCTCATAGCCGAACCAACCCGTTGTAGTCGTTGACAAATATTACTTTAGGGTTATACTAGGCTTATGTGGAGGGCTGCATTCACGGAGCAGTTCGGCGCATGGTTTACGAGTTTGGGCGACGAGGACGAGTTGGCGTCGATCCGCGCGGCTGTACGCGTGCTACGGGACGAGGGGCCGACGCTGGGCCGGCCGCTGGTCGATAGGGTTCATCAATCGCGCTACAGCAACATGAAGGAGTTGTGGCCGCTCGCCACGAACATACGCGTCCTGTTTGCCTTCGACCCTGAGCGACACGGCTATTTTACTGATCGGTGGCGATAAGACGGGCGAGTGGAACGAGTGGTACAAGCGCACTGTTCCGGTGGCCGACAATCTCTTCGCGGACCACCTGCGCGCCTTGGCCGAGCAAGGCGTTAAGGATAAAGACACACCTGACAAAAAGGGTAAAAGGGGTAGGAAGCGATGAGCGGGGTCCGTAGCTTTGACGAGTTGGAGGCCAAGACGCCGCGAGAGAAGGAACTGGCCGACCATTATGAGCGACTGACTCGCGCTGTCATGCGGCTGTCTAAGCTTCGCGAACAGCGCGGCGTCACGCAAGAGCAGTTGGCGAAAGTTATGTTCGTGTCGCAACCGTTCGTGTCCAAGGTCGAGCGCAATGGCGACTTATGTGTATCCACTCTTACGAATTACGTCGCGGCGCTCGGCGGCGAGTTGCGCCTCACCGCTATTTTCCCCGATCGGCAAGTGGTCGATCTGGATGTGCTCAAGGGCGACGCGCGCGAGGTGTCATTCCCCGATCTCGCGCCCGTGTAGCGCCGCTTCGAGATAGAGCTACTCACACGCGGTCAGCGCGAGGACGCGCACATCGACGAGGGGTCGGAAAACGGCTTCGATAATCTATCAGCCCCAGTCTCAGCCTGCGTAGTCGCGCGGGACGCGTGGAGTGATGCGGCAGAGCATCTCGTAGGCGTTGGTCCCTGCGTGCGTCCCTATCTCGTCGGCGCCGATATATTCCTGCCCTTGCCGGCCGATCACCACGACCTCGTCGCCCTCCGCGACGCCCAGGGCGTCCGTGACGTCGAGCACCGTCTGGTCCATGCACACGCGCCCCACGATGGGGCAGCGCACGCCGCCGACGAGCATGCGCCCACTATTGGAGAGGGGGCGTGGTAGCCCGTCGGCGTAGCCCAGCGGGACGAGACCGAGAGTGCTGGGCCGCGCGGTGCGGAACGTGTGGTTGTAGCTCACCCCCGCGCCGGCCGGTACGCCTTCCACGCGCGCGAGCCGCGTGCGCAGGGTCAGGGCCGGGCGCAGGCCGCGCGCATCGGCGCGTGGGCCGGCGGGGTGGTAGCCGTAGAGGGCGATACCCGGACGCACGAGGTCCAGGCGCGCCTCGGGGAGGTCGAGCGTGGCGCCACTGTTCGAGGCGTGGCGGAGAGGCGCGCGTACCCCGCGCCTCTCCAGCCCCTCGAGCGCCTGCATGAAAAGGTCTAGTTGCGCCCGCGCCGGCGTCTTGTCGTCTTCTTCTGAGGACGCGAAGTGCGTGTAGACGCCCTCCAGCAACAGGCCGGGGAGCGCCGCGATGGCGGCGATCTCATCGACCGCCCGCGCGGCGGGGATGCCGAAGCGGTTGAGGCCGGTGTCGACCTTGGCGTGCACGCGCGCCGTCACGCCCAGTCCTCGCGCCGCGCCGGCCGCCGCCGTCGCGTTCGCGAGCGAACCGATCGCCAGCGCCAGCCCGTGCGCGAGCGCGGCCGGGTACTCCGCCTGGTCCGACGGGCCGAGAACGAGGATGGGCGCCTCGAGCCCGGCGCGGCGCAGCGCCATGCCCTCGTCGACGGTCGCCACGGCCAGCCAGGCGGCGCCGGCGGCGAGGCAGGCGCGCGCAACGGGGGCGGCGCCGTGCCCGTAGGCGTCGGCCTTGACCACGGCCATCAGGCCCACGCCCGGCCCCACCATCCCGCGCAGCAGGCGCACGTTGTGCCGGATCGCCCCCAGGTCGACGACAGCGCGCGTCACCCGGCGCGATGTCATTTCGCTTACGCCGCGCTGGGCGCGCCCGTCACCGTGGAGGTGGTCTTGAGGATGGTCCCCTTCTCGCCCACGACGTAGCAGGTGCGGGGCTTCGCGCAAGAGACGCCCCGGAGGTTGCGCGTCGTGCCGCTCGCCTGGCCACTCCAGGTGACGCCCCCGTCCGAGGTCGCCACGATCGTGCCCTTGTCGCCCACGGCGTAGCAGGTGCGCGCGTCGAAGCAGGCGATGCTGTTGAGCGCGTTCTTCGTGCCGCTCGTCTGGGTATTCCAGCTCGCGCCCCCGTCGGTCGACGCCGTGATCACGCCTTTGTCGCCCACGACGTAGCACGCCCGCTTATCCGGGCAGGTCACGCCCAGCGCCTCGGCGTCGGGGTCGTTCTGTTCGGTCCACGTCGCGCCACCATCGGTCGTGCGCAGGATGTACCAGCCCGCGGCGACGCACGTCTTGACGCTCGCGCAACTGACGCCGAAGAGGATGTGCTTCGAGCCGGTGAGCGGATTGTGCTCGCCGTGCCATAGGCTCCCCCCGTTAGTCGTGGCCGCGATCGTCCCACCACCGTCGCCCACCGCATAGCAGGTGCGCGCGTCGGGGCACGAGATGGCGTCGAGGTAGTGGGTCGTGCGGCTGCTCAGAGGATGCCACGAGGCTCCGGCGTCGGTCGTCGTCACGATCGCACCCTTCTCCCCGCCGGCGTAGCAGACGTCGCTGGTAGGGCACGACACGCCGGCCAGGTAGTAGTCGAGGCTGCCCGTCTGGTAGGCCCAGTTGCGCCCACCCGTCGTGGTGGCCATGGTCGAGTAGCCCGTGGCCGTGCAGGCTGTGGCGCTCGTGCACGAGATGGCGCTGATGTCGTGCTTCGTGTTGTAGTCGGGGTTTTTCTGGCTCGTCCACCCAACCGATGCGGCGGACGCCCGGCCGGCGACGGTCGCCGCGGCTGTCCCCCCGGGCAGGGACGCGGCGGCCGTGCCGACCAGGGCGACCAGGCCCACCAGCGCTATTGATATGCTACTCCTCATGCCGAGATCTCCTCCATCGACGCTCTCTATAGGGCCTGCGCACCGGCCACGCTAATCATACCCCATGGGGCAGTCTACCAGCGCCCATCAGCGCCCGTCAGCGGCCCATAAATACGGCGGTGTCGCCGCCGCCGGGGACGATCGGTGCGAGGGGACGGCCCAACAACGCGCACCAGCCGCGCGCGCCTACACCACAGGCCACGTCCAGCATAAACGCCGGCTCCGCGGCCCGCAATAGGACCACACCGCCGTCGTCCATGGCCACGGCGGCCAGCGTCCCGTCCGGGCGCCAGGAAACCACATTCTGGTCCCAGGCCGGATGATACGTGGCGAGGACGGCGCCGCTGGACGGACGCCACAGGCGCAGCGGCACGCCCGTCGCCGTGACGGCCAGCAGGTCGCCGTCCGGGGACCAGGCCAGGCCGTTGATCGCCGCGCCAGCCGCCAGCCGCGCCGCGCCTACTCTCGCGTTCCCCGTCCTCGGCGCCGGCGCGGCCGGCGCGCCGTAGTCGGGGACCTGCCGCACGGGCGCCTGGTGGAACGGCGCGACCAGCGTGCTTCTCGGGAGCAGATCGGTCCCCGAGAGTAGCCGGACCGCCCCGTCGGCGCAGCCGGCCGCGAGGGTCGCCCCCGACGGCGCCCACGCCAGCGCCCAGACGGCGCTGCCGAGAGCGCGTGCGGCGCGGCGCCACCCCGCGCCGCGCCGCCAGAATACGACGCGGCCCTCGGTCGTGCCGGCGGCGAGCCGCGCGCCATCCAGCGCCCACGCCAGCGCCGTCGTGCGCCCCGGCACGGTCAGCGCGCGCTGCGGGACGACCCTGTATGCGGGCGCGGGCGCCGGCGCGGGCGCGGCGCCCATCGGACGACTAGGCGCGCCCATCGGCGTCACATCCCATAGCGTGACCGTGTGCAGACCATCGGAGACGGCGAGCGTGTCGCCGCCGGCACCGCGAACATCGTGGCCGCGGGGCGCGAAGGCGACGGCCGGGACGCGTAGCGGCGCCGTCCTGATCGTCGCGATAGGCGCGAGGGTGGGCGCGGCGCCCGCGCCCGCGCCCGCGCCCACGCCCACCCTCCACAAGCACAGCCGTCCCGTCGGCCGCCGCTGTCGCGAGCAAGCGCCCGTCGGGCGACCACGTCAGCGCCCCGACGAAGCGGCGGTGGGCCTGAGCGACCCGCGCCGCGAGCCGCCCGCGCGCGACATCCCACAACAGCAGGGCGCCACCCGAGTAGCCGGCCGCCAGGAGGCGCCCGTCGGGCGACCAGTCGACCACCTCGGCCGTGCCCGCGACCGTGGTTAGGCGGGCGGCCGGCGTCACGCTCAGGAGCCGGATCAGCGCGTCGCGCACGAGGGGTGGCGGCGGCTTGGGCGGCGCCAGCGTCACTCGTTGGCCCATGGTTGCGCGCACCCGCAGGCCGACATCGAGGGGAAGGGCGATGCACAGCAGCGACACGACCGTCAAACTTGTCTGCAACCACACCCAATTCGAGCGCCATACCTCGACCGCGCCCTTGGTCCGATGTGGCGCCCTGTCGCCGTGCAACGCCCGCACCCGGCGGACGCGCGCCAGAAGCCAGGCGTTGGCGTCGTAGGCGGAGCCCTGCTGCATGATGTTTCTGTCCCGACGCTCCCGGTAGACACGGCTCCCGGTAGGCGTGAGAGGACGTTAGCCCCCCCGGCGGCGGCGCTTGGCCTCCAGCAGCTTGCTGGCCGTGACGGAGGTCGCGCCGGCCTCGGCGCCCTGTTCGGGCGCTGGAGGCGCGGACACAGGAGGCGATAGCATGGTGGAGACCGGCCGGGGGGCCGGGGTCGCGACGCGCGCGCCGTGGCCGGGGCGCGCTGTGAACGAGGCCGGCGTCGCGACGGGTGGCGACGCGCCCGGCCGCGCTGTAGGCTCCGTCCGGCGCTCCTGCCGTTTGACGCGTTGCGCGCGCATCGCCGAGAGCGGCGCCGCGGCCACGGCCGACGCCGGGACGCCGGCCACGGCCGGCGCCAGCGCGCGTCGCCGGCGTAGCACGGCCAGGGCGGCCAGGGCGGCGCGAACCTCGGCCAGCCCGACCAGCAGGCGACGCGTGGCGATGTCGAACGGCAGCAGCAGCAGGGCCACCAGTAGCAGGGGGACGGTGAGAGGGCGCGGGGCGTAGACAGGCGGCAGGTTGCCGGCGAAGCTCGCCGCCGCGTTCGCGTCCGAGAGCAGCGCCCCGCCGCCCGTCGCCGCCGCCGCGCCCACCAGGCCGCGGTCGAGCCCGGTGGCGCTGTACTCCGGCGCGTAGGGCACGACGGCGCCCGAGCGCAACGTGTACTTGTGGCCGCCGCCGGCGGCGGTCACGTTCACCACGTACGCGCCCGCGTCGGCCGCCGCGACGTCGCCCTCGTACTGCCCCGGGGCGGTGGGCTGCAGCGGGAGCGTGACAGAGCGCCCCTGTTGCGTCGCGGCGGAACTGGTGGGGCTGTCCACGCGCGCGGTCACGGTGGCCCCGAGCGGCAGCCCCGTCGTCGTGACCGTCAGGCGCAGCTTGCCGCCGGCCGGCGCCGAGGAGAGCGAGAGATAGGGGCTCGACTCGGGCGGCAGCACCCACGAGACCATATTCGACCACAGCCGGTTGCCCCCCCTACTCTCGATGAGGTCGTGGGTCCAGCGGCCCTGCGCGTCGCTCGTCCAGGCCACCGTGCGCCCCAGGCCGTACTGCCACTCGGACAGGATCGGGTCGATGCCGTGCTTGGTGACGTGCGCCAGCACCTCCTCGGCGCCGCCCACCGGCTTCTCCGTGGTCGCCACGTAGCCGTCGAGCGGTGCCCCCGGGAGGCCGTCGATGATGGAGCTCGCGCCCGCGCCCGCGCCCACGGTCAGGACCTCGGGGACGAATCGCTCCTCGACGATGCCCGTGCGCGCGATCTGCTTGGTCTCCTTCAGGAAGATCTGCGGGATGCCGTTGGGGTTGTCGGCCGGGTAGTAGTGGCCGCCGCCCCAGCGCGCGATGTCGGCCATCAGGCCGTAGTCGGCGAAGCCGCCGCCCGCCGCGCCGGTGGCCACGGTGGAGACGGTGATGCCGGCCTTGCGGATCTTGTGGATCAGCGGAGAGTAGTCGTCGGCGGCGTCGCCGTCGCCGAGCAGGATGATGTGCTTGATCTTGGCGTCGCTCTTGCGCAGAGAATCGTAGGCGGCCTGCAGCGACGGCGTGTAGCTGGCAGGGTCGGTCGGGTCCATCGCGTCGATGGCCCGATTGATGGCCCCCTTGTTGGTAGCGTATTGCAGCGGCACGGCCCACCCGTTGTTGAGCCCGCCGACCCCGTTGGCGTCGTTGACCTCCACGCGGTCCTGCGGCGTGAGCAGCTTGACCACGCCCTCGGCCGCGGCCTTGGAGATGTTGATGTTCTGCTGCGACTCGAGGCTCTCCACGATGAGCGCCACGGCCACGGAGGGGCTGTCCTTACGCCGCGGCAGCTTCATGCTCACCGGCAGGAGATCGTCGAGCGTCGTGTCGGTATAGCCGCCGACGCCGTAGCTCTGCGGTCCGCCGATGACGACGAGGCCGCCGCCGCCGTCGACGTACGAGCGCAGTGGCGAGTGCTGCGGGTCCGCCATCAGCTGCGGGTCGAGCTCGTAGGCCGGCGCGTCGACGAGCGCCACGGCGTCGTAGCCGCTCAGGTACGCCAGCGACGGCTGGACGCTCGCCCCCGGGATAGGTCCCTCGACCGTCATGCCCTTGGCGCGCAACGACGCCGCGACAACGGCGCCCTCGCCGGGGCTGCCCTCGGCCACGAGCACGCGCGGCGCGCCGCGCACGCGCGTCAGGGCGTCGCCGTCGTTGTTCTCCGCGACCGTGTCCTGCGAGGGCTGCAGCACCACGCGCAGGCGGTGGTAGCCCGGCGGCGGGGCGGGCAGGGCGACCGGAACCGCCGTGTCGCCCGCGCCCAACGACACGGCGGGATGCCCCACCAGGCGACCGTCCTCGTAGACGTAGAGCGAGGCGGCCTGGGCGACGGAGCTGCGCAGGGTCACAGTGAGGGGCAGGCCCGCGCCGCGCCGCAGGCTCGACGGGGCCTGCACGTTGGCGACCAAGGCCTCGGGGCCGGCCACGGGCGCGAGCGGCACGATGTCCAGGCGCGCGCCCTCGTCGCGCAGCAGCCGCGCCGCACCCAGCGCGTCGCCCGCGTTCTGCCGCCCGTCGGTCAAGAGGACCACCCGCTTGCGATAGCCGACGGGGAAGAGCGCGCCCGCCAGGTTGAGCCCCTCCTCCAGGTTGGTGCTGCTACGGTTGACGAGCGACTGGAAGCCGGTGAAGTCGCGCAGCCTGCCGACCGGCTGCTCCACCAGGGCGTCGGCCCCGACCGAGACGACGGCAGCGGCATCGTCGCGCCCGCGCGCCTTGAGGGCGTGCGCGATGAAAAGGGTTTCGGCGTCGGTCGCGCCGGAGATGGAAGCCGAGAGGTCGGCCACGAAGACGGTGGCCTGGCGGGTCTCGGGCTGCTGCCACGTCGCGCCGGCGAGCACCAGCACGAGCGCGCCGAGGATGGTGAGGCGCAGGGCCAGGGCCAGCCGGTGGCGCAGCGGCGAAAGATTGCCCTCGTCGCGCAGCCACAGCCACGCCGCCCAGCCGAGTATGAGGGGCAGCAGCAGCAACAGGAAAGGAGTAGTAAACGTGAGGGTGAACACGACGAGGCCCTCTCTGCGCTAGGCCATGCGATGCGGCATCCGCGTGCGATACCAGGCGCTTACATTGTGGCCCGCCTCGCGCCTCGGGTCAAATAGCTTTAACTTTTAGCGATCAGGGTATCGCTGACGTATACCGTTGGGCGTCGAGCATGCTGACGCTGCCCGGCCCCTGCGCCGCGTAGGTCCACGAGCATCGCCCCCTCATCAACATCTCGACACGACAACCCACGCGGTCCCAGAAGGTCGGCCGAGTCGCGGTCGCGCTCATGTTCACGATGAACGCGCGCCCCGCGCGCTCGTCCACGACGGCGTCCACGGGGTCCTGGCCCACCGCCACCGTATCGACCACCGCCCCCGTGGCGCTGTCGAGGACCGTGGCGGTCCCACTCACACTGTTGCCGATAAAGGCTCGATGCGTGCGCTCGTCCACGGCGACGACCATGGGGCGGATACCAACCGGGATCGTGCGCAGGAGGGCGCCGGTGCGCGCGTCGAGCATGGCGACGCGGTTCGTGCCGAGAGTGGTGACGAAAACCCTGTGCGCGACCGTGTCGACACCGACCGCGTCGGGCCCCGGGTCGAGGGTGATGATCGCGGCAAGGCGGGCCCGCCGTGTGTCGAGCACGCGGACGCTGCCGCCGCTACTCGTCACGAACGCGCGGCCCGTCCCCTCGTCGACCGCGACGGCCATGGGGCGCGGCCCCACCGTCACCGTGCGCAGAACGGCCCCGCTTCGCGCGTCCAACACGCTCGCCGTGCCGACGCCCGCGAGGAAGGCCCCACCCTGGTTGACGACGAGGACACGCCCGGCGCGCCGATCCACGGCGATCCCCACCGGGTTGGCGCCGACGGCGACCGTGCGCAGGACGGCCCCGCGCGCGGCGTCGAGGATGGTGACGCCACCGCGCGCGGGCTTCGCGAAGGCCACGTCAGTCAGGACGAACACGCGCCCGGCCCCTTCGTCGGCGGCGATCCCCCGCACGACGCCGGGGATCGAGACACTGCGCAAGACACGGCCGCGGCGTGTATCCAGGATACTGACGGGGCTGGCATTCGGGTTAAGGGACGCGCCCCCTGGCCCCGCCCCGGCCACGAAGGTGTGACCCGTGCGGCCGTCCATGGCGACCGCTAGCGGCAGACCGTGGCGCAGGTGGACGGTCATCACGACGGACCCGTCGCGGGTATCGACGAAGCTGACGCTGCCGTCGCCCGTGTTGATGACGGCCGCGCGCCCGGCGCGGGCATCGAGGGCAATGCCGGTGGGCTGCCGGCCGAGGCCGAGGGTCTTGAGCGGCTGCGTCGGTTTCTGTTTCCCGCCCATCCACAGCCATCCGCCGGTGAGCGCGGCGAGGATCAGCGCTCCCGCGCCTACACGTGGGGCCAGGACACCACGTCTCACCTGCGCTGTCTTCATCATGTGACTCTCCATGCCCTTGATTTTAACGCGTCAGGCCGGGCAGGCTCATGCTGGCCCGCGCCGGCTGTCAACCCACGCTCGGCCGCCCTAGCCGGTCGGCGTCGACACCGTCTACGCCTGGCTCGGCCTCGTGCTTTTGGTCCGGGGATTCGGCGTCGCCCTCAACACCATCCCCGCGATGACCGCGGAGCTCGCGGCCGTCACCCAAGACCAACTCCCCGACGCCGCCTCATCCTGAACGTGCTGCAACGCACCGGCACCTCGATCGGCACAGCCCTCGTCGCCGTCCTCTACACCGGCCACCTGGCCGGCACATCCACGCCCCGACAAGCCGCCGACGCCTTCCGCTACGCCAACTGGTGGCTGTTCGCCGGCGCGTGCCTACTCATGCTGCCCGTCTACCTACTCGCCCGCGCGGAACGGAAGGCACGCCCCGGTCGAGCCGCGATCCCGACCGCGCAGACGGCCTGAACGGCGAGCGTCCCCACGGCCGACCGCACGCGGCGCTGTCCGGGCAGGCGCGCGTCTTGGACTGGGCCACATGACACTTGACGCTGGTGGGAAGGGCACCTTCCTCAGACACGAAAGCTCGACAGTACAAAGTGCGGCCCGTTGCAACGTGGACCATCCAGACATTGC
>JAABUO010004696.1_pt1 | contig 16085 bp, 15 predicted proteins | sample 5559291 | NCBI WGS metagenome assembly JAABUO01 (sample SAMN10711878, study PRJNA513372) | rock metagenome | isolation source: Antarctica rocks | place: Antarctica: Victoria Land, Finger Mt sud
CTTGATCGACTTGTATAACGCGCAGGCGGAGATTGACGACGCGGACAAGCAGATCAGCACGAGCGGGTCTTTGTGAGTTAATGAAACGCAGGAACAAAGAAAGCGCAGGGATTTCTTGCACACCCTTGATTGCATTTTCTTAGACAGGTTCTTTCTTAGACAGATTAATTCACTATGCATTATATCGCGGAAAACATTCCCCGTGAGGTAAACGGGAAAATTTGGGCGTCTTTAATTGCGCCCCGGCCTCTGGCGCTGATTTCGACCCAGAGCGCTTTGGGCGTGCCGAATATCGCGCCGTATAACTCGTATTCGGGGCTGGCGACGTATCCGCCGATGCTGGGGATTTCATTCTCCAAACGCGACGGCGAAGACAAGCACACATTAGAGAATATCAAGGCAACGCAGGTGTTTGTGGTCAATTTAGTCCCGCGCTATCTGGCCGATATTATGAACCGGTCGGCGGAAGGCACAGCGATTGAGGATGACTTTGCCCGGCTCGGCCTGACGGCCCTTCAAGCGGAAACCGTCAACTGCCCGCGCATCGGCGAAAGCCCGGCGAGTATCGAATGCCGCGTGACGGACATTTTTCCGTTGCCCCCGAGCAAGTGCGAGATGGTGGCGGCGCAGATTGTCGGCGTGTATATGCGCGATGAGTTTGTCCCTGATGGCGGCGGGTTTGACCCGATGGCGGCGGATTTGCTGTCGAGCGTCGGAGCCGAGGATTACCTGTCGCTGAACGGCGAGACCCTGCACCTGCCGAAGACGTGGGGGTAGGGGAAGCATTTAGCAGAAAACCGGCACTGGAAGTGCCGGTCTACTCTCGCGTGAAAGTCACTGCGTGACTGCGGATTCTTCAGTCGCGGAGCGACTTTCATTCACCAGTAGACCGGCACTTCCAGTGCCGGTTTCTCTTAAACTTTTTATGAACCTCTCAAGCCCCGCCGCCGTATCCGCGCTCCTCAAACGGCATAATCTGCATCCGCGCAAGCGCTTTGGGCAGAACTTTCTCGTGGACGGCAACACGCTGGCAAAGATTGTCGCTGCCGGAGAGCTGGAACCGGGCGGCGTGGCGCTGGAAATCGGTGCGGGGCTGGGCGTCCTGACGGCGGCGCTGGCGGAGGCCGTCACGGAAACCGGGCGCGTTGTCTCAGTGGAAGTGGATATGGATTTGCTGCCGGCGCTGGAAGAAACTCTCGCAGAGAGGCCGCAGGTGCAGGTCGTCACGGCGGATGCGCTTGCGTTAGACTGGCCGGCGTTTCTCGACGAACATTTTCCGAACGGCGTCACACCGGCGGTTGTCGCCAATATCCCCTACAACATCACGTCGCCGCTGCTGACGACGCTTTTAGAGCAGCACGGGCGGTTCTCGCGGGTGGTGCTGCTGGTCCAAAAGGAAGTCGCGGCGCGGCTTGGGGCCAAAGCGGGAACGCCGGATTACGGCTCGCTCAGCGTGTTCGTGCAGTATCACGCCCAGGTAGAGACCATCGGCATCGTCTCGCGCCGCGTTTTCTTCCCGCCGCCTGACGTAGACAGCGCTGTGGTACGCCTAACGCCTCACGCCGCGCCGCCGGTGGACGTGCCGAGCGAGGCGCGGCTGTTCGCGGTTGTCCGGGCGGCATTTGGGCAGCGGCGCAAGGCGCTCTTGAATGCCCTCAGCGGCGACCCGGTGCTCGGCTGGAGCCGGGAACAGGCGGCGGCGGCGCTGGAAACGGCGGGGATTGACGGCGGGCGGCGGGGCGAAACTTTGACGTTGGAAGAGTTTGCGCGTCTGTCTTAGTAGCCGCGCCCCTTGCTTCGTCACTCTTCGCCGTCTTCTTCCAGCCCTAAGCGGCGCTCATCCAAATCTAATGCCTGCTGAACGCGCTGCAAGACTTCATCGCTGATTGTGCCGTCGTCGCGCAGGCCGATGACGGTGCCCCGCTCGGCTTCCACCATTTCGCGGCGCACCCGGCGCAGGGTGGAGGCCCATTCCTCGCGCCCTGCATCGCCGTCGCCGTCGGCGCGGGCGGCGTACCGGGCGGTCATGCGTCCAAAGTGACCGCGCAGGTCCTTCACTAAATCCTCCGGCAGGTCTTCGGCGTCGGCCATCGCGCTCAGGCGTTTTAGGCCCGCTTCCCCGGCCTGACGCCGCGCTTCGGCTTCTTCCTGCGCCGCTTCGCCGTCGCCGGTGAGTCCGAGCTTCCCAATCAGCCAGGGAAGCGACAGCCCCTGCACCACAAGCGTTGACAAAATCACGGCGAACGTCAGGAAAATCAGCAGGTCGCGCTGCGGAAACGGGGCCGCGCCGGTAATCGTCAGCGGCAGGGCCAGCGCTGCCGCCAGCGAAATGCCGCCGCGCATTCCTGTCCAGGCCACCATCGTCACCTGCTGCCAGGGCAGGTCCAGCACATGCTCTCCGCGCTGCGGGCTGAATAAGCGGGGCAGATAAGCGGCGGCAAACACATACACCAGGCGCACGGCCACAACCGTGACGCAGACTACAGCGGTTTCTAAAATCAGCCGGGGCAGATGGTGCGCCGCGACTCGTTCCAGCAGGGAGCGAAGCTGCAAGCCGACCAGAATAAACAGCATGCTGTTTAAGAGAAAGTCAACCATGCCCCAGACCGCGCCTGCTTGCAGGCGCGTGGATGCCGACATAAACCGCGAGGACTGCCGGCCCAAATACAGGCCCAGGGCGACGACGGACAGCACCCCGGACACGCCGAGTGCTTCCGCCGGCAGGTACGCGGCAAACGGGGACAGCAGGGAAATCGCATTTTCCGTGTTCGGGTCCGGCTGCAAGCGCCGCCGCACCGCACCGATCACCCAGCCGAACGCCAGTCCGACCCCGATGCCGCCGAGGCTCGACCAAAGGAACTCACCCCCGGCATGAACCGCCGAAAACCGGCCCGTCACCGCCGCCGCCACCGCCAGCTTGTAGGCCACCAGAGAAGCGCCGTCGTTGATGAGGCTTTCGCCGGTCAGCACCGTCAAAATAGAGCGCGGCACCTCAAGCCGCTGCACAATGGCGGCGGCGGCCACGGGGTCGGTTGGGGCGACAATGGCTCCCAGCGCAAACGCCGCCGCCCAGGGCAAGCCGGGAACAAGCGTGTGCGCGACCCAGGCCACCGCCCCGGTTGTCGCCAGCACCAGGCCGATTGCCAGCAGCAGAATGGTACGGCGCAGCCGGACGAAATCACGCCACGAAGAAGTGGTCGCCTGCGCGTAAATCAGTGGCGGCAGGAATACGAACAGCACCAAGTTTGGCGGCAGCGTCAGACGCGGCAGGTGCGGAATGAATCCTAGAGCAAGCCCCCCCAGCACGAGCGCGATAGGCGAGGGGATTTGCAGCCGCTTCGCCAGCAGCACCAGTGCGATGACGGCAGCCAGCAGTCCGGCTAAGGCATCAAGCTTCTCCAAACAGGCTCCTCTCCAAACAGGCTCCTCATGGCACTAGGACGATTTTGCCGGCGGCTCCCGGCTCCATGATCGCCTCATGTGCCTGCGCGGCCTCCCGCAGCGCGTACTCACTGCCGACGACCGGGTTCAGCGTCCCGTTGGCAAGCCCTGCGCCGAGTGCGGCATGAAGCCGGGTCAAGTCCGCTTCGGTGGCATTCATCAGGCTCATGCCGAGGATAATCGAATTGCGCTGCATCGTTTGGCGTGGGTCAATCTCAATGGGTCCCCGGCTGCCGATAACGACGACGCGCCCGCTTTGAGCCACAATGCCTAAATCTTTGGCAAGATTGACATTCGCCAGCATTTCCAAAATCACGTCCGGGCCTTTGCCGTTCGTCTGCGTTTTAATTTCGTCCAAGTAACCCGGCTGCGTATGGTCCAGGACGAAATCCGCGCCCGAAGCTTTAACCGCGTCCCGGCCCCTGTCGCTGCCTGCGGTGCCGATGACCGTCATGCCTGCCGCATGAGCAATCTGCACGGCGGCCAGCCCCACGCCGCCGCTTGCGCCGTGAACGAGAATTATTTCGCCGGGCAGTGCAGCGGCCCGGTCAAACAGGCCGTAATAAGCCGTGTAGTAAGGAACATGAATGGCCGCGCCCTGAGCAAACGTCAGCCGCTCCGGCAGCGGACGCACCTGGGCTGGACGGCACAGCGCTTTCTCGGCATACGCGCCCGTAATCGTCCCTACCGTGTAAACCCGCGCTCCGACCTCAACCTCGGTCACGCCTTCGCCGACCGCTTCCACGGTTCCTGCCGCATCCGACCCCGGCGTGTAGGGGAGGGGACGCTGCCCGTAGCCGCCGGTGTGGATGTAGACGTCTACCGGGTTGACGCCCACCGCTTCCAGTTTGACGACCACCTGCCCCGGCCCCGGCTGCGGGTCGGCGATTTCTTCTAACTGCAGCACTTCCGGCCCGCCGAAATGATGAACGCGAATGGCTTGCATCTTCCTTAAACCTCCCTCGCGTCCACATAGCACCAGCGCCACTCTTCGCCCGGCTCGAACGACTTCATAATCGCGTGCTGGGTCTGCCCGAAATGCTTTGCCGCATGCTTGTTTTTGGATGAGTCACAGCAGCCGATATGGCCGCATTCCAGGCATTCCCGAAGATGGACCCAGGTGTCCCCAAGTGCCAAACATTCCTCGCAGCCGTTGGGCGTGCGCGGCCCCACAGCGCGGATTTGGTTCAAGTGTGTGTATGTGTCAGGCATTTGAAATCTTCCTTTCATCGAAAACACGCTGCCGGGAGGCTGCCGTTATTATCTTGCTGTGTTATCTTGCCATCATTGACAAAAAATCAAACTTCCCATCTCGTCATGACTCAGTACGCTCACTAGTAAGCCAAACTACTGTTCGCCAAAGAGATAGATGCTATAGTGGTCGTGGCGGCGGAACACACTGCTTGTGACCTGCCGTGCCGTACATCGCGCAGTTCGCTCCCACGAAAGGTACCGCCATGTTTTTCGCAGTTCAACGTACACCCATTACCGCAGCCGCCCTTTGTCTTGCCCTGGCTCTTGCCGCTCATCCCGCGCAGGCCCAGCAAAAAATTACGGTCGGGACGACCAATGGCGTCGTCAACGGCATTCCATTTGGTCTTAGCAACACCGGCCAGCCTCTTTATGCAGCCGGAAACGAATTCCAGGAAATCTATTCCAGCACTTACTTTCAGGCGGTCTCTTCAGGGCCTTTGACCATCAGCGACATCGCTTTTGCTTCCTCCAGCAGCTTCGGCTTTGTACAGCCCAGTACCGCCACATACAACGTTACCTTGAGCCTCTCCACGACAAAGGCTCAGGTCAACGTGAACAGCTTCAAGGCCGATTTCGCCGCAAACAAAGGAGCGGATTTCACTCAGGTCTTTAACGGGACGCTGACAGCCAATCTCCAGGCCAACAATACTTTTGATTTGGTGTTTCCGACGGCTCCCTTCACTTATGACCCCAGCCAGGGCAATCTTTTGTTCGATCTTGTCGTCAATCAGGGCGCTTCGGGTACGGGTGAAGCGGAGTTTCTGACGACTTCCGGCTCCCAAACTCTTCGCGCCTACAAGTCGGGAGCCACGTCGCCTACCTTTGTCGACCAGTTCGGCCTTTACACCCAGTTTACAGCGATCCCCGCTGCTGCCGTCCCGGAAGCTTCCACTACGGTCAGCTTCGGCCTGCTGCTGGCATTCGGGGCAGGGTTCGCGGCGTTTAAGCGCAAGCGTTCAGGAAAGGCGGCTTAAAGTCCGGTAATTTCATTGCGGCGAGTTTTACTGCCTGTGCTGCCTTCGATAAAAAGCACCGCGCAGGCGGCGCTGAGCAGGGCTAAAATCGCGGCAATCGCCATAGCCCACCGAAACCCGGCGACATAGGATTGGGCAACGGCGGCGGAAGCGGCGCGGCGCTGGTCTGGCGGAAGCGTCGCCGGCACCGAGGCCGCCGCAAGCTTTGTGCGCTGGCTGCCGAGAGCCTGCCGCACTGCCGGAGGAAGCGTTTGAATTCTGCCGTCAAGCGAATGCCCGAACGCGGACGCAAGCACAAGGCTTAACGCCGCAATCGCCAGCAGCCCGGCCACGCGCGAAACGGCATTGTTGATGCCGGAGGCCGCGCCGGCAAAACGGGTCTCAACACTGCCCATCACCGCCGTTGTCAGCGGCGCGACACTGACCGCCATGCCCAGCCCAAGCACGACAATGGCCGGGAACCATTCTGTCCAATAGGACCCGCTGACGCCGGGCCGGGCCAGCAGGGCGAACCCCGCCGCCGCGATGACCGGGCCAATCATCAGCGGTCTTCTCGCCCCGAACTTTGCCGCCAGCCCGCCGGACCAGCGGGACAACCCGGACATCAGCAGCACAAACGGCAGCAGGGACAGCCCGGCGGCGGTTGGGGTGTAATGCTGCACTTGGATCAAATTAAACGGCAGGAAGTAAAGCGCCCCACCGAGCGCTGCATACAGCAGAAATGTCAGCGCGTTTGTTCCGGTAAAAGTGCGCGAGTGGAACAGCGCCAGCGGCATCATCGGCGCTTTACTCCGGGCTTCGACGGCGACAAAACTGCCCAGCAGCACAAGGCCCCCGCCAAGCAAAAGCAGAACATGCCCATTTGTCAGCCCGGCCGAAGAAGCGTTCACCAAGCCGTAGACGACCCCGCCGAGGCCAAGCACCGCCAGAAATGCGCCCGGCCAGTCCAAACCCGCCGGACTGCTCTCGTCCCGGCTTTCCGGGACGTGAACCCGCGTAATCACCAGCACGGCCACCGCCAGCGGCAGGTTAAGAAAAAAGATCGCCCGCCACGACACATGCTGGACCAGCCAGCCGCCCAGGACCGGGCCGAGCGCGGTCGTAATCGCCGTCCATCCCGACCACGTTCCAATGGCCTGCCCGCGCCGCTCGTTTGGGAACGCCGCACTGATGATTGCCAGGCTCCCCGGAACCAGCAGCGCCCCGCCGACGCCCTGCAAGATCCTGGCCCCGATGAGCTGGCCGATGTTCGGCGCAAGGCCGCACCAGGCCGACGCCAGCGCGAACAAAGCAACCCCCAGGGCATAGATTTTGCGCCGCCCGAAGTGGTCGCCCAGCGAGCCGCCGACAAGAATCAGCGCAGCGAGGAACAGCGCGTAGGCTTCGACAATCCACTGCACCTGCCCGCCGCTTGCCTGAAAGCGGGTCTGGATCGCCGGAAGCGCGACATTGACCACAGTGCCGTCAATGAACGCCATGCTGGAGCCGAGAATGGTCGCCGCCAGCACCCAGCGCTCCGTCTGCGGCTTTATCTCGGTCTGCCTCAAAGAGGCAGCCGCACTTGGAAGCGCGTATCGCCGGGCTGAGAAACGACGCGCAGGTCGCCGTGATGGCGCGTGACCACAATCCGATAAGCCGTGTCCAACCCCAGCCCGGTGCCTTTGCCGACGCCTTTTGTCGTAAAGAACGGCTCAAAGATGCGCCTTTGAACGTCAAGCGCAATGCCAGGACCATCATCGCCGATTTCGACGAGAATACCGCCGTCTTCGACTGCTGTTCGCACGAACAAATGGCCGCGGCCGTCTAAAGCGTCCAGCGCGTTGTCCATCAGATTGGTCCAGACCTGGTTTAGCTCGCTGCCGTAGGCCGTGATGCGCGGCAAATCGGGCGCATAGTCCCGGACCACTTCAACGCCGTGCTTGCACTTGAACTGCAAAATCGTCAATGTGGTTTCTAAACTTGCCTGCACGTCCACTTCCTGCTGCGGAGCCTGGTCCATGTACGAGTAGGCTTTAATCGCCGTCACCAAGTCCGAAATTCGGTCCGCACTCTGCTCCACCGTCCGCAAGAGCGCAATGGCTTCCAGGCTTGACCCCAGCCAAGCTAAACTCTCGGCAAGCGTTCCCGGCTCCGGGACCTGCGCCGCGAGAGCATCCAACGACTCTTCTGTGAACCCCGCTTCGGCAAGCGACGAGGACAGGCTGCATTCGTCGGGAACGGCGTGTTCTTCCAGCCAGTCCGCCAGCGCATCTTCACGCTCACTCAGCGCGAGAGACGCCAAGCCCGGCGGCGCGGCCCCGCGCTGCACCGAAAGCAGCAGGTCTTTTTGGGCCTCAGTCAGATTACGAGCGCCCAGCAGAAACGACGACCGCTGCATAGTCTCTAATGCGCCGTGGAGCCGGCTTGCCGCCCGGTGGACTGCCGACGCCGGGTTGTTCAGCTCATGCGCCAGCCCAGCGGACAGCTTGCCGAGGGCCGCCATCTTTTCCCGCTGCTGCACCAGCGCGTCCGCCTCGGGCCGGCGCTGAGCCATGCTGGCAATAATTTTCGTCGCAATCACCGGGCAGGCCGCCATGATGTCCTGAAACTGCTCCAAAGTAATCCGCAGCGCCGACAGCGGCCCGGCGGCGCGTCCGGTCGCAATGGACGGCTCGCCGGTAAATAGGGACAAAGCCCCGCTGAACTGCCCCGGATGATGCTGGGTCAGCAGGACTTCTTCCCCAGCGACCTTGCGCGTCACAGTTAAAGTGCCGTCTAAGATGACGAAGAACTCGCTTTCCGCGCCGCCTTCAGAGAATAAAGCCTCGCCGGGTTGAAGCGCCTGCTGCGTTCCATGCGGCAAAAGGCAGGCCACTTCTTCAGCGGAAAGCGTTGGGAAAAGATGGTTTTGCCGGGTCTCTTCTGTCATGCTTATTTCCTAGATGGGCGTGGAACTGAAGTTCTACGCTGTGGGCGCAGACGCCAACTGTCCGCCTTCGCGGACAAGGATAAGGTCGAAACCGTAGGGGCGCTGCTTGCTGCGCCCTCTGCTTTTTCGTCTTTCACCGTTCTACTTCACTTTCGCCAAATACTGATGAATGAACATGACGGCGATGGAGCCGCCGCCGACGGCCGAAGCGACTCGCTTGACGCTGTCGTGCATCACGTCGCCCGCCACGAAGACGCCGGGAACACTGGTTTCCAGCAGGTACGGGTCTCGGTCCAGCGGCCAGCCGTCGGGACGCTTGCCGTCCTGCATCAGCGCCGGGCCGGACAGAATAAAGCCGTTTTTGTCCCGCGCCACCACACCGTCCAGCCAATCCGTGCGCGGCGACGCGCCGATAAAGATAAACAGCGACTTGGCAGGGATGATCTCAGTTTCGCCGGTATCAGAATGGAGGACTTGGATGCGCTCAAGCTGAGCCTCGCCCTCCACCGCCGTCACCGAGGAGTTCAGCCAGACCCGCACGGCCGGCTGTGCTTTCAGCTCGTCAATGAGATATTGGGACATGCCTTTTTCAAGCGAATCGCCGCGCACGAGGAGCGTGACGCAGTTGGCGTACTTCGCAAAATACAGCGCGGCCTGCCCCGCTGAGTTCGCGCCGCCGATGAGATACACGTCGTCGCCTTTGCAGAACAGGGCTTCCGTCATCGCCGCGCCGTAGTAGACGCCCGCGCCGGACAGCGCTTCCTCGCCCGGAATGTTCATTTTGCGCCAGGACACGCCGGTCGCAATCAGCAGGGCATGGCAGGAAACTTCCGAGCCGTCCGCCAAAGTCAGAATACGATACTGGTCCTGGATGCGTAAATTCGTGACTTCCTGGGACAAAATCTCGACCCCGAACCGCTGCGCCTGGGTCACGGCCCGCCGGGCCAAATCCGCGCCGCTGAGGCCGGAGGGAAAGCCCAAATAGTTCTCAATGCGCGAGGAAGTCCCCGCCTGACCGCCCGGTGCTTCGCGCTCCACGAGCAGCGTTTTGAGGCCCTCGGACGCGCCGTAGACCGCCGCCGCGAGACCTGCCGGGCCGCCGCCGACAATGACAAGATCGTAAAACGGCTTTTCCGCCGATGTTTTCAAGCCGACTTTTTCCGCCAGGCTTGCGTTGTCCGGGTCAGACAGGCTTGTGCCGTCCGGGAACGCCACCAGCGGCAGCTTGGGCGCGTCCGCGCCTTCATAAATGCTGCACGCTTCGGCGCTGTCCTCAATATCCTGCCAGTTGTAGGGAACCTGGTTGCGGGCCAGAAAATCTTTGACCCGGTGCGAGTCCGACGACCAGCGGTTGCCGGTCACGGTGATGCCGCCGAACGGCGGGCGATAGCCGGCCTTCCAGTCGTCCAGCAGATCGGTCAGCACGGGATAAAGCTGCTCTTCCGGCGGGTCCCAGGGTTTCAATAAATAATAATCGGTCTTGACTTTGTTGATCGCTTTGATGGCCGCTTCCGTATCGGCATAGGCCGTCAGCAGAATGCGCTTGCAGTCGGGGTACAGCTTGATCGCCTGTTCCAAAAAGTCTACGCCGCCCATGCCCGGCATCCGCTGGTCTACGACCAACAGCGCGACCGGCTCGTCCCGCTCCGACAACTGCCGCAGGGCATCGAGTGCCGGCTCGCCGCCGTCCGCGCTGAGTATCCGGTAGTCGTGACCGTACTGCCGCCGCAGGTCGCCCTTAATCAGACGCAGCACATCGGCGTCGTCGTCCACTGCGAGAATGACCGGTTTCACCGCCATCTGCCTTTCCTCTGGAACCTTTGTTCCATACGCCCCGTTAAAACTACTATGAACAGCCGACGCATTGAACCCGGTCCCGGCCAAGAGTCCGTTTGGGATTATCCCCGCCCGCCGCGTCTGGAAGACACGGACGCGCATATCCAGATCGTTTTTGGCGGCGTCGTCATCGCCGACAGCCGCCGTGCAAAGCGGGTCCTCGAAACCAGCCATCCGCCGGTCTATTACCTGCCGCCGGAAGACGTGCTCTTGGAATACTTTACCCCGGCGCAGGGCCGTTCGCTGTGCGAATGGAAGGGCCAAGCCGGCTATTATACAATCACAGCCGGCGGCAAAACCGCCGCCCAGTCTGCTTGGTATTACCCAAATCCCACGCCCGCGTTCGCTTCTATCCAAAACTACATCGCCGTCTACCCCAGCCGCATGGACTCCTGCACCGTGAACGGCGAAAAAGTGACCGCCCAGCCCGGTGACTTTTACGGCGGCTGGATTACGTCAAACATCGTCGGTCCCTTCAAAGGCGATCCCGGAACAATGGGCTGGTAATGATCTAGGACACGAAAGACAGCAGAAAAGGCCCGCGCCGGTGGCGCGGGCTTTTTTGCTGCACAGAACAGACCCCCTAGCCCCCAATAATGGGGGAACCGGAATAGGAAGCAGAATGTCCCGTCCGGCTGTCTTCTCATGTTCCCCCATTATTGGGGGCTAGGGGGTCTTTTCAACGCGCGTCAAAAACTCCTCCACCACTTCAAGATACCGCTCGGTTTCTTCAGCGTGCGGCATATGCGAGCTTTCCTCAAACAGCACCCATTCCGCGCCGGGAATGCCGCGCTGCACCGTTTCCGCAATCAGCGGCGTCGCTTCGTCGTACCGCCCGGACAGCACCAGTGTCGGCACCGCAATCTCGCCGAGACGCGGCGTAATGTCCCAGGGTTTCAGCTTGCCGACCACAAAGAACTCGCTCGGGCCGTTCATCGTGTGGTACACTTCCGGGTCGGCGTCAATCTGATCAAACGACCGCTGCACATACTCCGGCAGCGGGTCCACCCGGCAGACGTGGCGGCCATAAAAGACCATCACTGCCTTCACATACTCCGGCGAGTCGGTCGTTTCGGCCTCTTCATGTTTGACAAGCGTCGCCTGCACATCTTCCGGCAGCTCCGCCCGCAGCCGGTTCGCTTCCGAGACCCACTGGGTCATGCTGGCCGGCGAGTTCGCTATGATTAGACTTTCCAGACCGGCCGGCCGGGTCAGCGCGTACTCCATGCCAAGCATCCCGCCCCACGACTGGCCCAGAATATGCACCCGGTTCAGTCCAAGCGCCTGCCGCACCGCGCCGACTTCCTCCACAAACAGCGGCACGTCCCAAAGCGCCGGGTCATGCGGATGGTCCGACAGCCCGCATCCAAGCTGGTCGTAAAAAATCACCTGCCGCCCCGCCCTTGCCAAAGCCCCAATCGGCTCCAAATAGTCATGCGCCGCCCCTGGCCCCCCATGCAGCACCAGCACCGGAAACTTGCCGGGGTCCGCCCTCTCCCCGACAATCCGATACCAATCCGTAAACCCCTTAAACGGCAGCCGGCCTTCTTGAGCGGGAATGTTTTCTGTGTAAGTGGACATGAGCGGAACTCCTAACGCTACGCTGTTTCAATCTTCATTGGTAATTGCTTCCGGGCGTGCGCCCTGTCGTACTCGCAAGCCCCTGACAGTGCCGGAAGCCTCTTCCGAGGCATCAAAAATCGTAAATAAAATTCGATAAATCGCTTTGCGATTGCGATAGAGCAGGAGCCGGACTTCCTGACCAAAATCTTCCGCTTCCGGGGCGAGGGAACAGCGGCGCGGAAATTGGGCGAGCGAAAAACAAGCGTCCAGAACTCCGCTTTGCAGACGCGCCGCAGCTTCGGGCGAAACGCGAGACACCTGCAAGTAGCAGGCATCAAAGTCAGCCTCAAACTGTTCGGAAAACTCGACTGTATAATGACTCTCCGGCGGCTCCTGTCTCACTCGGCTGCCTCAAAAACGCCGGGGCTGATTTCCACTGCGGCATCCCGTCGAGGCCAGTCATCGGCGTAGCCATGCTTTGCCCGCTGCTCCGCGATATACTGTTCAATCGGCTTTCCCGGACCGGAGGCCAGTGCCACGCGGATAGCCTCCACGGTTTCTCGGTATTCCTGCGCGTCAGCCTCTAAGCTATTCGCCAGCAGCATCTTTGCCACGCTTTGCGGCTCCTGGCCTTCGCGCCGGGCTTTTTCACGCAGCATTGTTTCTGTCTCAGGATCAAGAGTAATAGTCATTGCGTCTCCTCCCCAAACGAGTATACCTGTTCCCACTTCTTTGAAGCGGCGGATTTGGCGATGGTGTCGAGCAGGACGTTGTTCAGGTAGCCGTCGCGGAAGCTGGGGGAGGGGTTTTCGCCTTTGCCGATGGCGGAAAAGGCGTCGTACAGCAGGTTGGTGAACGTATGCTCGTAGCCGATGTTGTGGGCGGTGGGCCAGTAGTGGCCGGTGTAGTGGTCCTGGCCGCCGGTGACGCTGACCGTGCGGAAGCCGTGAGTACCGGATTGGGTGTCTTCGGTATAAATCTCCAGCTCGTTCGGGCGCTCGGCGTTAAAGACCAAGCTGCCGAGGCTGCCGTTAATCTCGAAGCGGTTGTGGTTCTTGCGGCCTAACGCAAAGCGGGTGGCCTCAAACGTGCCGAGAGCGCCGTTCTTGAAGCGGGCCAGCGAAAGCGAGGCGTCGTCTACGGTGACTTCGCCCATGACGCCGGACGCGACGCCGCCCATGCGGTCGTCGGTGGCGGCGACTTCGCGGCGCTCTTTAATAAACGTCTCCAAAACGCCGCTGACTTCGGTGACTTCGCCGACTAAATAGCGGGCCAAGTCAAGGCAGTGGGCCAGCAGGTCTCCGTGCGAGCCGGAGCCGGCGGTCTCTTTTTGCAGACGCCAAACCAGCGGAACGTCCGGGTTGACGCACCAGTCCTGCAAGAACAGCGCCCGCCAGTGGTAAATCTGCCCAATCGCACCGTCGTCAATAAGCTGCTTGGCGAACGAGACTGCCGGATTGGCCCGGTAGTTGAACCAGACCATGTTGTAGACGCCGGCCTCGGTGACGGCGTCCAGCATTCGCCTGGCTTCTTCGGACGTGTTGCCGAGCGGCTTTTCGCAGAAGACATGCTTGCCGGCCTGAGCGGCGGCAACGGCAATTTCGGCGTGCATATTGCCGGGTGCGCCGATGTCAATAATGTCAATGTCGGGACGCGCAATCAGTGCCCGCCAGTCGGTCTCGTATTCGTCCCAGCCGAACGTCTCGGCGGCGCGTTTGACCCCAGCCTCGTCGCGCCCGCAGAGCGCTTTCATCTGAGGCACGACTTCCAGCTCGGGAAAGAAGCGCCCGACCTGACGGTAAGCGTTGGAATGGGCCTTGCCCATGAACTTGTAGCCGATCATGCCGACGTTGAGTATTTTGACTGCCATCACTTGACTCCCTAAAATCAGAGAAAATGAGATAAAAATAGCCCACCGAACTGGGGTTCGGTGGGCTGATCGGTTCTAATTACCGGCCGAGATAGTCTACGACTTTTGCGTTTTTTCGCAGGTTCTGGACATATGCCGGGATTGCGGCCTGCACCTGCTGACGCCGGGCGGCGGCGGCGGCGGCGGCGAACAGCTTGGCGTCCGCCGGCGTCGGCGCGGCGCTGGTGCTGTCAATCTTAATCAAGTGGTAGCCGTACTGGGACTTGACCGGGGTGGGCGTCACCTGGCCGGGCTTCAGCGCAAGCGCCGCTTTGAGGAAGTTCTTGTCAAACGGGGTGCTGGCGTCAACAATGCCGAGGTCGCCGCCTTTGCCTTTGCCGGACGGGTCTTCAGTATACTCATTGGCGACAACTGCGAAGCTTTTTCCCGCTTTGAGTTCGACCTGAGCTTTGGCGATGATCGCCAGCGCTTCGGCGTCCGTATGCGGCTTCGTGCCGGGGGCCGACGCGGGGCCGGCGGGGCCGGTCATAATCAGCAGGTGCCGGGCATGGTACCGCAGCGTCGCGGGCGTCTGGGGGAGGGATTTTGTGACCAGCGCTTCGGCTTCAAGCTGCGGGAAAAGCTGCTCGCGGAAAGACGCCAGGGTTTCATGGCGCTGGGCGAGAAGGGCGGCCAGACCGCCCGGCACCTGCGCGGTCGCCCGCTGCTGGACAATCGCAAGCTGGGCGTCCACCTGCGCCGGCGTCACGACGACGTGCTGCTTTGCAGCCTCCTGGTTGATCAGCGCAATCAGGACCATCGTGTTCAATATCTGCGGACCGTACAGAGTAATCGCCTGATCGGCGACCTGCGAGCGGTAAATGTTCTGGCCGTTGACGACGGCGGCGACTCCGGGCGGTCCGGGAGTCGTCGGCACAATGGTGGGCGGCGCAGCCACGGGAGGCGGCGGGGGCATTCCGGGGTTCATCGGTACTGCTTGGGCGAACGCGGCAGGCGCGGTGACAACCATTAAAGCGAGGCCCGCCGACCACCGCGAAGAAAGACGTGTCAAAATAAGAGAGTTCCTTTCGCGGCCAGAAATCGTACTCGTGGCCGTGCGTGTCAAAATAATCTGTTCTTCAAACAATCTGTTCTTCTATGTTACAACAAAAGTCCGCCGCCGTCAAGGGCAACTGACTTTTGCACGGGCGCTGGTCGCAAAGATTTAGCCTACGCTTCGGCAACAACTAAGTCCCCCGAAACGGATTGCAGGCGGACCGAGCCGGTGCCGGTTCCGAGGGTTCCAGTCGCATGGCGGTCGGTGGTGACGGCGTCGGTGACGGGCGCTTTAAGCGCCAGGGTGCCGCTGGTCGTGTTCATCTCGATGCGGGCATCCGACCCGGCAGGCAGCGTCAGGCGCAAGTCGCCGGAAACGGTGGTGCCGGAAAACGCGCCGGAAAACGCCGACGGCACGGCCCAGTGCGTGTCGCCGCTGACCGTCACTAGGGAAATCGCCGGGCTATTGGCCCCTTCGGCTTCGACATCGCCGCTGATGGTCTTGACGGTCAGCGCCCCGCTGACACTTCGCAGTTCAGCGTCGCCGCTGACAGTCTCAATATGGATTTGCTCAGCCTGCGCGTCCGTCACGCTGGCCTGGCCGCTCTGGGTGCGAAGATGAACGCGGGTGCCGGCGGTCGCTTGGGCCACAGTGATGTCGCCGCTGGACGACTCGAACGACCCCTGCGAGCCGGCGTGGATCAGCCGCGCGTCAATGTCGCCGCTGCGGCTGGTAAGGCTCACCGTTTCGCCCGACACTTCCGAGGCGTCCACAACCGCGCTGCTGGTCTCGACAGTTACACTCCCGGACGGCAGCTTCCAGTTCCGCAGGTGAACGTCCCCCGACGTGCTGCTCAGGCGTGTCTCTCCGGGCGCACCTGCGAACGGGTCAGTGGCCTGCACTTTGCCGGAAGCGGTCTGCACGGCAAGCGCCCCCGACGTTCCCTGGGCCGTGACGTTGCCATAGGTCGTAGTCACTTCCAGGGCGAGAGCCTGCGGCACACGAATCTCATAATCCACCGTCAGCCGCTCAGCGGCGTCTCTTGGCGCGGCGATGCCGACTTTGCACCGGCCATTTTCCACTTGATGGGTCAAAAAGACCTGCTGAAGCAAAATCCGCGCCTCGGCTTCCGTTTCCGCCCAGGCGGTTTTAGTCACCGACGCTTCGGCGGTTCCTGCCGCCATGTCCGCGCCGATGACTGTG
>JAABUO010004697.1_pt1 | contig 16081 bp, 12 predicted proteins | sample 5559291 | NCBI WGS metagenome assembly JAABUO01 (sample SAMN10711878, study PRJNA513372) | rock metagenome | isolation source: Antarctica rocks | place: Antarctica: Victoria Land, Finger Mt sud
CGTGCCCGCACCAGGACGTCCTCTGCCGCTTCCTGGTAGGCATAGCGTGGATAGGCGTTTGGTCCCCGCACCAGGATGCCGCCGCTATAGGGGGCGGCGTTGATAGCGGCGACGCCGGTCCGCCGGCACACGTCCCAGAATGGATCGGCCGCGGTATTGAGCAGCGTGTAGCGGTTGTGTGAGATGGCCACCTCGAAGAGGCCGGTCTCGACGAAGCGTGTCATCAGGTCAATCGGGCCACCGGCGACACCAATATGTGCAACGCGACCATCCTCCTGGCAGCGCCGTAGCGCCTCAACGGGGCCATTAGGGGCCATAGCCGCCTCGAAGGTGATGTGTTCGGGATCGTGTAGATAACAGAGAGGCAGGCAGTCAAGCCCAAGCAGGCGCAGGCTGCGGTCAACTGAGCGGTAGATTTGGTCGCCACTGAAATCACCCGTCGCGAGGTCACGGTCGGCCTTGGTGGCCAGCACGAACCCCGTGGGCACTCCCCCGCGCTCGCGCAGCGCCACGCCCAGGCGTCGCTCGCTCTCTCCATCGCCGTACGACGCGGCCGTGTCGAGGAAGGTGATGGGGCTATCGAGGATGGTGCGATAGGTGGCGAGCGCTTGTTCTTCGCTCACCTCGTACGCGAAAGCGGCGGGCATATTGCCCAATGGCGCGCAACCAACGCACAGCGGCGTGACCTGTAGCCCCGTCGTACCGAGTATCCGTGGTGACGGCGACCCGTCCAGGGACGCCGCTGTCGTGTCTCTCACCTGTGACATACTACGCCTCGACGTTTCTCACCGGCGCTCCCGTTGCATGTGCCGTTGTCCGCGCATCCCGCGCGAAGGGGCGCAGGTGACGGAGAAAGTGTTTTTCCAGGTCGTCCGCGTAGGCGTCGGGATGCGCCCGTAATACGTCCATCAGGTCGTCGTAGAAGCGGCGTTCGCCGGCGGCGTTCCGCTCCGTCAAGACCGAGCCGAACGTCACATGCAGGATCTCTCGCGCGTCGAACTGCTCCAGGAGCGCGGACAGGTCGCGATCCGCCAGGGACGCGGGCGTCGGCGCGCGATCGAGGCGGGCCGAGACGTGATAGCTGGCGCGGTCGGTCTCGTAGCGTTCGCGGGCGAAAGTGTAGATGGAGCGCAGCAGGGCGGGAGCAAGCTGTCCCACAGTCCGCAGCGCCTCCAGATAGCTGGTCCCCGCCGTCTTGAGATGTACCATGCCGTGGGTCTGGCGCACAGCGGGCTCGTAGATACGAAACTTATCGGAGCCCGAGTGCAGACTGAGCTTGTACGGCCCCAAGGCGCGTGCGATCGCGGCGTGCACGGCGATATTAGTCTCAAATACGCTGACATCGCCGATGTAGTCGACGCCCTTCTCGAAGCGGCCGACGTAGCGCGGCGCCAGGCTGACCCAACGCACGCCCAGGCGTCGTAGTTCGGTCGCAAAATAGTAGTGCTCGGCCTGGGAAGTCGGCGTCTCGGTCTCGTCGACCGAGACCTCGACCTCCCAGGCGCGCCCCACGCCGACCCGCGCCAGATGGCGGTACAGTGTAACGACCTGCGCGACGGCCCGACCATACTTGACCGCCGCACGCTGGAGTGCACCCTCATCACAGGGGATCATGTGGTCGTCGCAGGTGATCGGCGCGGTGAGATAGCGCGCCGCGAGCGCCGCGGGCGTGTCCTCCAACTGGTCCCACGGCAGCGCGGCGAAGCGAGCGCGCAAGGCGGGCGCCGACGCCGTATCCGCCCCGGTATCGACGTGCTCGCCGGGATCGAAGGTGTAGAACGTATAGCCTGCCGCCAGGCAGCGATCGATGTCGGCGGTGGTCTTGAGGTGGTCGGCGTCGGCGCCGAAACCGCTCTGCCAGCCCTCAGAGAAGACACCCCACATGGCGTCGTCCAGCACTTGCTGCGGCGTGCGGCCAGTGCGGGTCATCTCGCGTATCGACTGTTGCGCCGGTAGCGGCGCCAGGTCGCCGCCGGCGGCCCGCACCGCGCGCAGGTGACCAGGCGTTGCCAGGCCCAGACGGTCGCCGAGACCAACCGTGGTCCGCAGGCCGAACACGGCGGGGCGTAGCCATATCAGGCGAGCGCGTAGCGCAGCGGCATTCTCGTTACTCAGGGGGCCAAGGAGCACACTGTTCCCGGCGTTGTCGCTACGCTCTCCCACGAAGCCGTCAAGCAACGGCGATCCTGCCGTCGCCACGACAACCAGGCGCTGCTGACCGTTCTCCGGCTGCGTCAGCGCGTATGCCGCCCCATCGTGGCGCGTCAGTGAGGGTGCCTGTATGCGCAGTCCTGGTAGCTCCGTCATGATAGGATCGACGTGAGGCTCGTCCATAGCTTTTCCTTCCTTGATGAACCAAGTGAGCGATGACCGGCGGCGTGTCGTGCCTCGTGTCTCGTGTCTCGTGTCTCGTGGGTGGAGCTTACAACGCGACCACGGCCTTGATGACGCCGCTGTCGCGATCAAGCCAGCCTGGGAAGGCGTCGATCAGCGTGTCGAACGACGCCCGATGCGTGATCCAGGGTGTCAGGTCGATCTGACCGGCCTCGAGATAGGTGATGATGCGCCTAAAATCCGCCCCGGTCGCGTTGCGCGTGGCCAGCAGCGTCAACTCGCGGCGGTGAAAATCAGGGTCGTGGAAGGTGACATCACCCTGAAAGAGCCCGACAAAGATCAGGCGGCCGCCGTGGGCCACATACTGGAAGGACGCTATCATCGACCTCGGATTGCCGGTAGCGTCGAAGACGGCCGTGGGCAGGTCGTCGCCGACCTGATCCTGCAGCGCGGCCAGCGGTTCGTCGCGCGCATCGATAACAGTGACCTGAGGCCACAACCGCCGGCAGAAGGCCAGGCGCTCCTCGCTGATATCCATAACCATCACATCGGCACCAGCGAGAAGCGCGAACTGGATCACCGACAGGCCAATGGGTCCGGCACCGACGACAAGCACACCCTCGCCGCCGGACAGAGCGGCGCGCGCGACCGCGTGCGCGCCGATACTCAACGGCTCAACCAGCGCAAGCTGCTCGAATGACAGGCCAGGCGCGGTGTGCAGCCGTGCGGCCGGAACGACGGCGCGTTCGCGCAGGCCACCGTCGATGTGGACCCCGAAGACCTGGAGGTTCACGCAGCAGTTTGTCTTGCCGCGGCGGCAGGCCGCACAGTGACCGCAGCTAAAATACGGTTCCACGGCGCAGCGCGCGCCGACCTCAAGGTCATCGACCCCAGGCCCCACGGCCACGACCTCGACGCCCAACTCGTGACCCAGGACGCGCGGGTACGTAAAGAAGGGCTGCTCCCCCAGAAACGCATGATAGTCGGTCCCGCACACGCCGACCTGACGGACCCGTATCAGCGCCTCGCCCGCTCCCGGCGCGGATGGCTCCGCCGTCTCGGTGAGACGCAGCGTGCCGGGTGTATCCAAAATGAGTGTCTTCATCATTGCTCCCATACAATCATGGCGTACCCGTCGACCGTAGCTGTGCTGGCCGTTTAAGGTATCCGTGAGACACTTGTGTTTTTTCCGCCGCATGGATTCGCTAAGCGGCCAGCACAGGTGTGTGACGGCCATGGCTTCATGCGCACCCTGCGCGATGGCCTCTACCGCTTGAGCGAGCCGACGGGCGACGGGCGACGCGCGCCTCCCGCAGGACCCGTCCTTGATGCGCGCGTAGGATGACCTCACCCAGCGTCTCGCCGCAGCATAGCTGTCCCCGTCAACCGCCGACAACGACGCCATCAGATCGGCGCTTGCGTCCCGACCCCACCATAACCCAGCGCACCGGTTCCGGGGTTACCCCTGATGCTCGGGCTGCTCGGCCAGCCAATCCCGCAGGGTCGCCACGCGTTCAGGATAGCGGTAGCTGCGCGCGAGGAAGCCCGCGCCGTGCCGCGGCATCGGGTCCTGGTCCGTCGGCTGATAGCGCAGGTCGACGCTCCAGCGCACACTTTTTGCATTGTTTGGCGTGGACATATGGACGCAGCGGTCGTTGAAGAGAATGGCGCCGCTGGCTCCCAACGGGAGCGGGACGACTTGGGCCTTGCGCGTATGCTTGTCGTCCAGTTCCGTGTAGCCGGTACCGGTGTGTGTCTCGGCATGGTACGAGAGCACGCGCTTCTTATGCGTGCGCGGCATGATATGCAGGCAACCGTTCTCCTCCGTGGCGTCCACGAGGGGGATCCATACCGTGATAACCGGATTCGAGTTGGCGTCCGGCCAGTAGGATTTGTCCTGATGCCAGGGGACGGCTCCCGCCGCGACACCCGGCACTTTGGGCCGCACGTTGTAGACCGGGTTCGCGAAGAGTTCACCACCGATCAGTGACTCGACCGCATCCAGAATCCTTGGGTTGGCCATAAGCTGGTAGTAGCCGGGTAGGCGATCACGCCAACTGCGGCCATAGCGCAGGAATTCTTTGTCCGTCAAGTCGCTGAACAATAGGGCTAGTCGCGTCTCGAAGGGCTCGTCTTCCCATTTATCGCCGATGAGGCCATCGGCATAGAGCTCGTCGGCGATCATGGTGACTTTATCCATCATCGCTGCGCGGGCGGGTGCCATGTCCCCCTCATCCAATAGGTGCGGCAGCACGAGGTACCCTTCCGTGTCATAGAAGGCCACTTGTTCGTGTGTCAGACTGCCACTCGTGTGTATGACGCTCTGCATATTTGTTACCCCCTTGTTGGTCTCCTCTTATCATCTCTGGCATGCCCGTTCGGCACAGCCATACTCCCAGTGTAGGCTGTGCCATACTCCCAGTGTAGGCTGTCAAAGCGGCACCATCAATTGCCCTCACTCACCCTTTTCTGGTAAAAAATCACTATGCAGCCCACCGAACTCTCTTGGTCTATTCCGCTAGATATGCGGCCGACGGTTGTGAATATGGGCATCGCGGTTCACGGCCGGACATCGGTCGAGCGGTATCGCCTGCAAAGCTTGTGGTGTATGCATCTCTACGGTTATATGGCCGATCTGTCTATCGATGGGACGCCTTGCGTGATTCGCCCCGGCTACGCCAGCGTTATCCCTCCAGACAGGGCAATGGAGTACCATTTTGCCGGGCGATCTGTCCATGCCTATGCTCATTTCACCTTGCCCGGAGACCAACGACGAGACAATCAACAGGACGTTCCGGTGGTACCTGCGGTGCAGGACCTTGCCGATCGCTTCGGCACCCTCTACAACGCTTTTGAGCAAGCTGTCGGCTATGTCGCGCTGCAGCCGCGACGTGCCGAAGTCCGGCTCTGGGACTTGCTGTGGCAGTTAACCGACTACACCCAGAAATCCGCCGCTCCGGTCGTTCATCCAGCCGTCCAGCACGCGCTGCATATCATCGAAGTCCGGTTGAGCGATCCCATCATAGTGCCGGCCTTGGCCCACGAGGTTGGCCTCTCGCACAATCACCTGACGCGGTTGTTCCACGCTACCTATGGCGTTACGATCAGCGCCTACATTCGCCAGCGCCGCGTGGAGCGAGCGCGGCACCTCTTGCTCCATTCCACCCTTCCTATCAAAGCCATCGCCGCGCAGGTCGGGATCGCGGACCTGCATCTGTTCAACAAAACCATCCGCCGAGTGTTGCACGACTCTCCGCGTCGCGTGCGTGACCGCTTCGATTCCTAAACCTTCATTCGCGGCAAAAGAAGCAGAAATGTTCGTTAGTCACCTCGTAACAGCGCCTGCGCCAGGATCTTCTCGGCCACCTCCATCGTTTTGAGGCAGTCCCGGAACGGCGAGCTGGTGACGTCTTTGCCAGACTTGAGCGCGTCGATAAACTCGCGGCTCTTGGCGCGGAAGCCGCCGAAGACGTAAAGCTCATCACTACCAGCCACCGCTCTGGTATCGTACTCGGCACCCTGTGTATCGCCGTCGGCGTACAACCACGCCTTGCCCTCGACGTCGGCATCGGCGCAGATGCCGGGCGCATGCATCTGCACGCGGAAGATGCGCCGTCCGCTCGACCAACTGGTTACGACGAAGCCGGTCGACCCGTTGTCAAACTGTAGCGTAGCCCCAATCCAGTTGATGTCGGGGACACCGATACGCTTGCAGTGGCTCTCAATGGCGACGACCTCACCGCCGCATATCCAACGGACGGTGTCGATGGCGTGGGTGCAGTCGTCCAACATGTGATCGCGCGCATCCATGAACGGCGCGGGCGCGCATTTGAAGAACTCACAGACCGCGTGGGTTATCGGCCCCCTGTCGAGGCACTTCCGGCGCAACGTGACCAGCAGCGGGCAGCTGCGCCGTTGATGGCCGACCTGCGTAATCACGCCTTTCTGCGCGGCGACGTGGGCCAGCATACGCGCCTGGTGCCAGGTGATGCCCATCGGCTTCTCGATGTAGAGGTTCTGTCCTTGTTGCAGCAGCCACATCCAGATGTCGTACATGATGTGCGGCTGCCCGATAGCATAGACCCCATCGGGTGCGCATTCCTCGATCATGGCACGGTAGTCGGTATAGCGTTTCTCGATCCCATAGGCGTCCGCCGTGGCGCGTAGGCGGACCGGATCGACATCGCAGGCGGCCACTATCTCTACATCGTCGAATGAGGCCAGCGACGGGTAATGGACGCGGTTGGCCATGCTACCCGCCCCGATCATAGCAACACGCGCCGTGTCTTTCATTCTCACCTGGCCGGGCATCCCCTTCCCTTCCTAGCGCCCTTTCAAAGGCGTTCGTTCGCACTCCCAGAGGCGCTAAGCGTTATTACGCAAACAGTGACCGCGCGTAGACGAGATCGTCCGCAATCAGACGGTTCACCTCTTCGTCGTCGCTATACTCGGCCGTGAGGCAGATGGCGCCGCTGTAGCCGCGCTCTCGCAGCTCCCTGGCAACTGTTGCCCAGGAGCATAGTCCCTCTCGCCCGCTTGTCCAGTAAGCATCGTAGGCGGCAACCGGCGCTTCGGGGCCATTGGCGCGCCGCCAGTAGGCATTTTTCAGGTTCACCAGGCACAGGTGCGACCACACGATATCGAGGGCTAGTGCGGGTATTTCACCATTGAGCGCGCAGTGGGCACAATCGAGGACGGCGCCAACATGTCTGCGATCATAGCGCTCAATCAGGTGGCGGATACCCATAGCATTGGCGATGTAGCGGCCATAGTGATTCTGGATGCCGATCGTCACGCCATAGCGGTCGAGGAGCGGCAGCAAGGCATCGAACTGCTGCCGCACATGTGCCTCATGGTCAAGGTAGCCGCGCCCTCCTGGAATAGTCACGCAGATGCGAATGAGCGGAATAGCAGCTTCAGCGCACGCCGCAATCGTCGCTTCATCCGGTGATCCAGCGACACTGGTGATCTTTAGGCCATAGTCCGCCAGTATGCGGGCCGCCGCGGGCAAACTCCGCGCTGCGTTCTCCGGTTCGACCTGGAATCCGGGCCGTACGGGTAGTTCAATCCCATCAAAGCCAAGTTCCTTCATGAATGCTCCAAGTTGGGGCAGTGGCAGCTTTGGCCAGGGCTTCGTAAACACGGAGAAGGTCACGCGTACGTCGCTCATGGTTGCGGCCCCTCGCTACGCGCATCTTCTGCCACGAGCGCGACCGCCGACATGGGCGTGACCACGTAGCTCTGGCCTGTCGCAGTCTCGAAGAGCGCCACGTCCGGCTCCGGCCGCACCACGACACACGCGCCGTCCTCCGTGACCACAGCCATCGACGCCTGGGTGCGTATCCGGCACAGCCCGCCTCGTGCGGCACGAATCGTCGCGCGGTGCAGGCACCCGTCTCGCCAGGTGAAATCGACCTCGAAGCCGCCGCGCGCGCGTAGGCCTGTGACTCGGCCGTGCCGCCAGGCCGACGGCAGCGCCGGCAACAGGTGAATCTCGCCAGCGTGGCTCTGCAGCAGCATCTCGGCGATGCCTGCGGTCGCGCCGAAGTTACCGTCGATCTGGAAGGGTGGGTGGGCATCGAACAAGTTGGCGTAGAGGCCGCCATGGACGACGTCCGTCGTGAGGATGTCGACCAGGGTGAGCATGTTCGAGAGCAACCGGTAGGCGTGATCGCCGTCGAGCAACCGCGCCCACATATTGATCTTCCAGGCTTTCGACCAGCCCGTGCCACCGTCGCCGCGCAGGTCCAGGGAGCGCCGTGCGGCCGCGACGAGCTCGGGCGCGCCACGCGGCGTCAGCTGTCGTCCCGGATGCAAGCCGAAGAGGTGCGACACATGCCGGTGCGTGTCCGCAGGATCATCCCAATCCTGAAACCATTCCTGCAGCTGCCCCAGCCGGCCGATACGCAGTGGGTAGAGGTGGTCGCGCGCCGCCCTGAGCCGCGCCCGGAAGTCGGCATCGCGGTCTAGGATGGTCGCCACCTCGATGCAATTCGTGAACAGATCATGGATGATGGCCATGTCCATGGTCGAGGCCATACTCACGCCAGCGATCTGCCCGTCGGGCGTCGTGAATTTGTTCTCCGGCGAGGTCGAGGGCACGGTCACCAGGTGGCCCTGCCCATCCTCGATCAGCCAGTCGAGGCAGAACTCAGCCGCGCCGCGCATCAGCGGGTAGGCCTGGTCGCGCAGGAACGTCTCGTCGCCGCCGAAGGCATAGTGCTCCCACAGGTGTTGACACAGCCACGCGCCCCCCATGGGCCACATGGCCCAGACGGGATCGCCGTGCCCATCATCGCCGGGCGGCACCGTTTGCCGCCACAGATCGGCGTTGTGATGGGCGACCCAGCCGCCGCAGCCGTAGTTCGCCGCGGCCGTCTTGCGACCAGGTCCACTGAGATCACCGATGAAGTCGAGCAACGGGGTGTGGCACTCGGCCAGATTCGTTGTCTCCACCGGCCAGTAGTTCATCTGAGTGTTAATGTTGATAGTCCAGTTCGAGCTCCAGGGCGGACGGACCTGGTCGTTCCAGATGCCCTGGAGGTTAGCCGGCTGTGTCCCCGGCCGCGACGAGGCAATCAACAGATAGCGCCCATATTGGAAGAGCAGCGTCACGAGTTGCGGATCATCCGCGCGCTGCCAGTCGCGAATGCGCTCGTCGGTCGGGCGGAGGGCGGCCTCGGTCGTCCCGAGGTCGAGCGTAACGCGGTCGAAGAGCCGGGCGTGGTCAGCGATGTGCGCGGCGCGGAGCGCGGCATAGGGGCGCGTCACCGCAGCAGCCAGGTCCGCACGGGCGCGCGACGTAGGATCGCGCCCGTCACGGTACGATGAACGATCGAAGCCGTTGAAGCTGGTCGCGGCAGTGAGGATAAGCGTGACGGCGTCTGCCTCCTCGACACGCAGTCCGCCCTCCGCCGCCGTGACGCGTCCGCCCTCCGTCGTGGCATTGAGACAGACCGCGAAGGTCATCCCCCCAACGCCTTCCTCGTCATGAACGATTGGCTGCTCACCCTTGTAGTAGTTCGGCATGACGTGCGTCGGGCAGACGCCGGTGAGCATCAGATCGTGTGCGCCGCGCGCTTCCACCCGGCGCCGTTGTTGGCTGTCCAGCGTGGCCGTGAAGCTAAGCCATCCGGGCTGATCGCAGGTGAGGCGGACCACGATCACCTGGTCCGGCGCGCTCGCAAAGACCTCACGGGTACACGTGACATCGCCGCGTCGGTAGCGCGCGCCTGCGATGGCCGTGTGAAGGTTGAGATCGCGCGTATAATCCACCGACTCCCCAGTGCCGTCGACGCCGTCGAAACGGAGGTAGAGGTCGCCGAGCGGCTGGTAGGACTCGTTGTACAAGCCCTGCATCTGCCGGCAGAGGGCATCGGCTCCGGTGTAGTCGCCGGCCGCGACCAGCCGCCGCACCTCGGGCAACACCTCGCGGGCGTGCGGGTTATCCCAGTCGCGCGGCCCTCCCGACCAGAGGGTGTCTTCGTTGAGTTGGAGGCGCTCGACCGCGACGCCGCCGAAGATCATCGCCCCCAGCCGTCCGTTGCCGACTGGCAAGGCCTCGACCCATTGCGCCGCGGGCCGGGTGTACCACAGCCTGAGGTCATCGCTTGTCTCGATCATCAATCCTCTTTACCCTTTCAGTCCGGTCGTGGCGATGCCTTGAACGAAGGTCCTCTGGCCGATGAAGAAAAGGATGAGCAGCGGGATCACCGCCAGCAGGGAGATCGCCAGAAGCGGCCCCACATCGGTCCCGTAGGCGCTCTGGAACGTCGCGATGCCCAGCGGCAACGTATACAGGTTGCTGTTCGTCAAATAGATCAGCGGCCCGAAGAAATCGTTCCAGGAGAACACGAACTGAAAGATGATCACCGTCACCATCGCCGTCCTCGCCAGCGGCAGCATGATGCGCCAAAACACTCCGATGGTCGAACAGCCGTCGATGATGGCCGCTTCCTCCAATTCGCCCGGGATGGACAGGAAGAACTGCCGCATCAGGAAGATGAAGAGCGCGCCGCCCACCCCGAGGAAGGGCGGGACCAGCAGCGGCAGGTAGGTGTTGACCCAGCCCAGTTTGAAATACAACGCGTACTGGGGGAACAGAGTCACCTGGAACGGCACCATCATCGTGGCCAGGGCCACGATGAACCACACATTCTTCCCCCTGGCCGGTAAGCGGGCGAAGCCATAGCCGACGACACAGGAACTGAACAGCGTCCCGACGGTGCTGCCGACCGCGATGATGAACGAGTTCAGGTAGTAGCGCGGCACCGGCACCATCGCGAAAGCCTGGTTGAAGTTCGTCATACTCAGGGGATGCGGGATCCAGACCGGCGGTATCGTCAGGATCTGGCTCGGATCCTTGAACGCCCCGGACAGCATCCAGATGAAGGGCAAGAGGAACAGCAGCGCCACTACGCTGAGCACAGCGTAGAGCACCACACGGCCCAGTAACGCCGCCGCGCGCGCACCCACGACCGCTCGGGACGCTGCGGCCTGCGCCACCGGGTGGTGCGCCCGCTGGGGAGGCAGTTGCAGGTCACTCATCAGGCCGGTCCTCCTTCGTAATACACCCGTTTGCGCGTCATCCAGAACACAAGCAGGCTCACGACCAACGTCAGCGCGAAGAGTATCCACGCGATGGCGGACGCGTAGCCGAACTGATAGTAGGTGAACGCCTCCTGGTAGAGGTACATACCGATCGTCAAGGTAGCGTTCACGGGCCCCCCGTTGGTCATGACATACGGCTGCGCGAAGATTTGCAACGAGCCGATGATGGCCCAGATGGCGTTGAAGAGGATGATCGGCGAGAGCATCGGGATGGTGATCCGGACCGCCTGGGTGAGGGCGCCCGCCCCGTCCATGCGGGCCGCTTCATAGAGCTCCGCCGGGATGTTCTGCAGGCCCGCCAGGAACACCACCAACATAGCCCCGATCCCCGTCAAGCTCATCAAGATCAACGAGGGCATGGCCGTCGTGGGGCTATTGAGCCACGGGGGCCCTGGGATGCCGACCAATGCCAACAGGTTGTTCAACGGCCCGTATTGCGGATTGAACACCCACGTCCAAATCACGAAGACCGGGATTCCGGTCACGACATAGGGTAGAAAGAAGAGGGTGCGAAAGACGGAGCGGCCAACGAACTTACGATTCAGCAAGATCGCCAGTACCAGAGCCAACAGCACGCCCAAGATCACGCTGGCGACGGCGTAATACAGCGTGTTGACGATCGCCCTGCCGAAGAGCGCGTCCCGTGTGAACAGGTCGTGGAAATTCCGTGCGCCGATCCACGTCGTGGCGTCGATCCCGTTCCATTTGGTGAAGCTGGTGTACAGGGAAACCAACATCGGCAACAACGTTAGGCAGACGAAGCCGACGAGCCACGGCGAGATAAATAGGTAGAACATTCTCGATCTGCGCATGTCTGTAATCCCTCCCGCCCTCTCCTCGGCCCTCCACGCTCACGACTCCGCTCCCGGCCGGTCATCGCTTGATCCGAACGGCGCATAGAGCGCCACCCATGACGGTCACCGCAGGCGTCCACGATTCAGGTGCTCCCGGTCATGCCACCTCGACGTGAAGATGGGCTTCGGTATGGACAGGTCCGCGCTAGCGCCTTGCCGAGTCTAGACAGCACGACAGGGGACGGGCTGGTATCGACATCGTGCGTCAGGGCTATGCGTCAGGTCCCCTGCCGTGGACGCCTCCGTTCCATACCATCACGGACGGATGTGCCCGCTGCGGCGTCATGGTCCACCGACCGATAGGCGTCCAGGGCGTACAATCGTCGTGATCTAGTGCTGTTTTAGAGGGGATAGTTTGACGACGGCCAGTCCTGCGACTGCGGTCGCAGGGCAAACAACGCCGACTACGGTCGGATGACATGGCCGCCACATTAAACATTGTCCCTCGATTCCGCATTAGTCGGTATTTTGTTAAAAAAGTGGGCTGAGTGGACTTGACCGATGCGAAAAAGTGACATTTAAGGCCACGAAAACGGCGGTATACCGCCGTTTGGCCGCTGACTTTCGTGCCGGTTTTCGACCACTCATCCCCATTGCTTAGAGGATCAACAAAGTACTGTAGTGGGTTAGTCGTCATATACCTTGGCATTCGTAAGCCACGGGCTTTGGTTGGGAGGACCCTTCTACAAAAGATGACCAGCCGTTCACCAGCCTCATGAAGGCTTTCTAATAACCTTTGGTGCTAGTTGAAACCGCCGTTTTTATCGCGCCACTGTCTCCCTGGCCTAATATTTGTTGCACAGATGCCTAAGGACGGGCCTATGCAGGCTATCGAACGGGTTCCGACGACCCTGACTCGCCCGTATGTGTACCGTTTGACGCAATACAGAGGCATTGTAACTACTTCCATGGCATCAAAGACGTTGGAGAGGCTCCCCAACTAGCACTAAAGGTTAATACCAGTTGACGTGGCAACTGACCCACTAGGCGTTGTCCGTGCTGGACGCACGCCGTCGGCGTCCAGCACGGCTGGGACATTGCCCCAGCCGCCATCCGGCTTCCCGGGGTGACCCGGCCCGTGTGGCGGCGTGCGATCACCGTCACCTGCTACCCCCGGGCGCGGTCAATCAACTGCTGGCCCTCCTGTTGGAATCCCTGCATCGTCTGATTCACGGATTGCCCGCCCTGCATCTGTTGAAGAGTCGTAGTGAAGCGGTTCCAGATCTGGGTGTATACACCCCCATCATAGTCGAAGGGGGATCGTGGAAGCGCCGCGATCGACGTTGGCCCACGCTGCGGGCGGATGGGCCAGCCAGTCGTTCAACGCGGGGCGATAGGCCAGGCTGGAGAATTGCCCCAGGATCTTCAGGGCGGCCGGATCGGTGGTGAGCCACTTGGCGAACTGCCAGGCGGCCGCCTTGTTGGTCGACGACTGCGAGATCGCCGTGTAGTTGGCCTGCAGGACGCCGTGCCAGTCGGCCGGAAACGGAGCAACACCCCACTTGAAGCGCGACCCAATCTGGGTCGCCCAGGAGTCCTGGTCGTACGATACCCAGGTCTGATCCATGGCGGCCTTGCCAGTGAGGAAGGGAGAGATCGTGTTGGGTGTCACAATCGCCGCAGGCATGGCCTTGTACTTGAGCATGAGATCCATTTGGAACTGCACGGCGCGTTCGACCCGCGGATCCGTGGCCAGCATCTTGCCCGCCTTGTAGTCGAAGAGTTGGCCGCCGTACAACTGCGCCACGTTGTACGATACCGGTGGCAGGGCGACACCCCAGATCTTGTTGGCGCCGGAGCCGTGCGTCAGGGCGATTGCATCGCGCACAAAGTCCTTGGTGGTCCATCCTACTGTCGGGAAGGGCAGGTGATACTTGCGGAAGAGATCTTGATTGTAGGCCACCGCGTCCCCATAGACGATCTTGGGGATCGCGTAGACCTTGCCGGCGAGTGTCGCCGGTGCCCACGTGCCCTTGACGAAGCTATCCTGTTGGATGTGATCTGCGGTCAGGTAGGATCGCAAGTCGGCGAAGGGATGGTAGGCTGCATCCAAAGGCCCGATCCAACTCTCGGCCACATTGAGCACATCGGGCGCGCTGTTGCCACGGAAGAGCGTGGGCAGCTTGAGCAGGAAGGCGGCGGGCGCGTCGAACTCACTCTCGACTTTGACGGTCGGATGTGCCTTCTGGTACAGCGCGATGACCGCCTTGTACGCCTGCAACTCCTGCGCATTGCCCCAATAACCATAGCGAATCGTCGTGCTTGCCGTAGCCGCTTGGTGTCGGCTTTGCGCAAAGGTCGGCGCGAAACCGGCCAAGACACTCGACGCTGCAAGACCGGACGCTGCCGATAACGCCCATAGCGTTGCTTTCACAGGAATACTCCTCCCAAATATGACTACACCTTATAGATGGCGTCAGCGCGCGACATTGCCATCCGCCACATACTGTGGTGCAGGCTGACGGGTGTCGTCCTGGCCTGTGACGCAGGCCAGGACGAGGCTTACCCTTGGCCTCTCAGAGGACCGTTTTGGCACACTCTCTTTGCTATTCCACCTCCTCAGGTCCAGTGATGCGGATTGCAGTCAAAATACAGTCGATGTCGACGTTACGCGGAAGGGGCGCGGTACAGCGTCTGGGGGATGTTCTCCAGGCGGGTCAGCCCGTAGTCGGTATCGTACGTGTCGTCACCAGTCAGGAAACGCCACAGTTTGCTGCGGTTGACAATTTCCAGTCGCCCCGTTGCGGGCTCATACCAGGGATACCCCTGTGCCAGGATCCGAGGAATCTCCGGATCGTTGAGGTCGTCGGTGTTCCACAGGCGAACCTGACGCACCGTAGGGTTCAGACGGATCTTGAACATGTAGCGAGTGCGCCCGGTCTTGTTCTGCCTCCCGCAATGCCAGATCCCATGGTGCAGCGCCAGGACTGTTCCGGCTGTACACACTAGTGGGATTTGACCGCGCACATTTTGGTAGCGGCCGATGTCAGTTTCGTTGATGCGGCGCAGGTGGCTGCCGGGCACCAACAACGTTCCGCCCATCTCCAGCGAAATGTCGTGAGGATAGTACATGAGCTGGATGTCAAACGGCAGGCGTGTGTCAATAATGGCATCAGCATGCAGAGGTTGGGCGTGTGACTCCGCCGCTGCCCTGACATGGATCGCGTGGTGGTCAAACAACGGGCCCGGCCCCACCAAGCTGGCGACGATGCCCTGTATCTCAGGCAGGCGCAGGATGCTGCCAATCGCCGAGGACGTGGGATAGACCTCCACAAGGGGCGTGCCGGCAGGCTTAGACTGGATGCCTCCCTCAAGCTCACGCATGGCAGTGTGATTGATCTCATCGGGCACCAACGCATCGAAGCGAAGAAACCCCGCAGCGACGAACGTTGCCATCTGCTTAGATGTGAGGAGATAGGGCTGCTCAACCATCGATCACCTCCACTTGCTCGAAGATACACTCATGTTTGAAGAAAGAGGTTCCGTATTCGTCGCCTGGGTAAGGCGGAATCAACTGGGACACTTGTAGTAGACGCCAACCATCTCTTAAGGCGTCGAGCCCCGTTTGATAGAGTGGAGTATTGCCGTCACCGGTTGTATGCGCCTCCTTCCCAGTACCATCGTAGATCGACCATCCAATGACAGTGCTGTCTAGCGCTGAGTCCGCCAAGTACAGTACGAGCACTTTCTGCCGCTGTTCACTCATCATGTGCTCCTTCGTGTCACCCTGGGTTATGCGTCCCTGTGCTCATGTAATGAAGCTTGGAAAAACGGATTCCGTAATATCGGTGCTTGAGCATCCCGATGATGATCGAGCGACGCCCGGCGAGCGCGCAGCACGATTTGGATTGGTACTAATTGGTACTATAGCGCCGCACAGGCCCCCCGCACCCGATCCGCCAGCGTGGCGTCCGCCGTCGCCACGCCATTGAGGACGCGCGATATCGTGGCAATAGAGACACCACCCTGGTCGGCTACGTCTTGAATGGTGGCCAGCTTTTGCTGCCGCTGCGTAGAGCGGGATGAGCATGGACCCGACGCGGACACATTCCCCTCTCAATCCTCTTGCTATTCAACACTTGCTGAGAAAGCGCTTGCAGACTTGCCGTTACTCTAGCACGGAAGCACCCGCCTGTCAAGAACTTACGTTGCCTTGTGTTAGTGTTCTATGATTATGTCACCGTCTAACTGTCCAGTGAAAATGTCACCCTGTAGATATGAAAGACAGAGTGACATTGACGATGCAGGAACAGAAGCGCCTCTTGGTGCTCAATCGGATGGAA
>JAABUO010004699.1_pt1 | contig 16076 bp, 19 predicted proteins | sample 5559291 | NCBI WGS metagenome assembly JAABUO01 (sample SAMN10711878, study PRJNA513372) | rock metagenome | isolation source: Antarctica rocks | place: Antarctica: Victoria Land, Finger Mt sud
TACGAGTAATTTTTCACGTCCACCACCAGCCGAAGACGCTCGTCTTTGTCGTAGACTGCAATATCAAACCGGCGCTTGAGGTGTGCACCCGGATTTTCCCATTCGCCGAGGCGCACCATTTCACTTAAGCAAAAGCGGCAGACAGTGGCGGCTACCACTCGCCCTGGAGACACCCAAATCGCCATCACTGGCGCGGGCGTCAGCCCCAGACAGCCGGGTAGCCGCAGGTCGCACTCGCCGATTTCCACCACGCCGGAAGGTTCAATTTTCATTCTTAGCTCCTAAATCACCGTTTGTTGTTGCCACGCCGCAATTTGAGTCTGGGCGTCCTCAACTAAATCTTGACGTTCCTTAGCATTAAGCGCTTCCACAAAAGACGCATGAAGGCTGGTTTCTGCTTCATCCAAAAGAACATCAGGCTGATTAGTTGTTCGGTTCAAGCCCATGCGGTACCGGTCGGCATGGGCCAATCCGTGAGCGAGGCAGGAAACCTCTGACATTCTGACCCGTGCCTCGGTTCCAACGCCCGGCTCGACATCCGCACCTAAATAAACTGCATTGGCGGCTTGATTAAACCGGGTCCGGGAACCATGTGCCGCAGCCTCGGAAACGATCAACAAGCAGACCTGGTTCCCATCAAGATAATCCCAAATCGCCCGGCAGTTCTCAATCTTGCTTTCAGACAGGCCGCGCTGGTTTCTGCTGGAAGAAAGCATTTTGAGTGTCTACTCCACCGTGACGGATTTTGCCAGGTTGCGGGACTTGCTAGGCCAGTTGTAGCTCTTTGGTCTCGTTGCGGTCTTGTCGTTTGACGAGTTTGCCGCCTTGAATCGCTTGGAACAGCCCTGAGTCATGCAGCCATTCTTGCTGCTTGTCTTGGCCTGTTGGTTTAGCAGTTGAATTAACTATAGTCATTAACCAGGAAGAAACACCGTTCTCCTGCCGTCTGTGTTCAGGGGCATTTGTACCCTCCTGAAAGTGAGGTAGGTCATTCTGCACATCAAAGCAATAACTAGGCAATTCTTCCGGGCCAACTTCCCTCTCCCAAAGATAAAAAGGCGTAGGATAAATAGCGAGCAGGAAGTAGACATGATTTGGGATACCAGAATGCACGATTAAATTTCGGCGAATGCGTGTCGCCCAGTCTTCCAAGTTTGTCGCCACATCATAAGGAATTTTTTTGACTTCCACCACAAGCTGAAGCTTCTCATCCTTATCATAAACCGCAATGTCATAGCGGCGGCTGATGTGTGCGCCAGGATTCTCCCACTCTCCCAGCCTTACCATTTCTTCTAAACAGCGGCGGCAGACGTTGATCTGTCGGCGGCCAGGGGAAGCCCAAACCGCTGTAATGGGGGCTGGCATCAGTGCAAGACAAAATGGCAACTGTATCTCACATTCACCGATCATCACGACACCGGAAGGTTCAATTCTCATCATTTTCCTCTTTGCTGATAGTGTAAGAGAGCCTTATTATGATTCGATCTCGTGCATCTTCTATTAAATCATTTCTGTCGGAAATGCTAAGCGGCTGCATAAAAGAAGCATGAAGACTGGCTTCCGCTTCGTCAACCGGATTTGCGGCGTCTGTATCTGGTCTGTCAATTTTCATTTTATGATAGCGCTCTGCGTGTGCTAATTCATGGGCCAGGCAGGCCATTTCCGACATCCGGCTTCTTGCGCTTATTCCATTACCCGGCATCACGTCTGCTCCAAGATAAACGACAACCCTATCTTGATTGAACCGTGTGTGCGAGCCGGATTTCGTCGCTTGAGAAACATCCAGGGGACAGCAAGCATTTCCATCTAAATTTTCCCATATCAACTGGCATCGCTCGATCTCTCGGTCCGTTAGCCCTTCCTGGCTTCTGCTGGAAGAAAGCATTTTGAGTCTCTACTCCACGGTGACGGATTTTGCCAGGTTGCGGGGCTGGTCTATCTCGCGGCCCAGCTCGGACGCGATGTAGTAGGCGAGTAGCTGCATCGGGATAATCGCCAGCACCGGCATGAACGTGTCGTGCGTGGACGGAACGCGCAGGACCATGTCCACGAAGTTTTCATTCAAACCCTCGTCGCCGATCTTGACGATGCCTAAAGCTGTGCCGTCACGGGCTTTGACTTCTTTGACGCTGGACTGGATTTTGTCGTAGAGCGCGGACTGCGTCGCTAGGCACACGACCGTGACTCCCGGTTCTACCAACGCCAGCGGACCGTGCTTGAGTTCCCCGGCGGCATACGCTTCGGCATGGATATACGAGACTTCTTTGAGCTTCAGCGCCCCTTCCTGAGCGGCGGCGTAATCAAAACCGCGCCCTAAGAAAAAGAACGACGACGACGACGCAAGCTGCTTCGCGGCATCTTGAACCGCGCTGGTATCGGTCAGTATTTCCGCTACCTGCTCGGGCAGGTTCTGAAGCTGCTCGACATACGCCGCGACAACGCCTGGCCCCAGCTTGTTTTCCTCCTGGGCGATATACAGCCCCAAAAGATACAGGCCGATAAGCTGGGTGACATACGCTTTTGTGGATGCCACGCAGATTTCCGGGCCGGCGTAAGTGTACAGCACTTCGTCGGCTTCGCGGGCAATCGACGAGCCGACGACGTTCACGACGGCAAGCGTCGTCGCGCCTTTGATTTTTGCTTCCCGCAGCGCCGCCAGCGTGTCCGCCGTTTCGCCCGACTGAGAGATGATAATGGCAAGCGTCTGGGCGTCCACAATCGGGTCATTGTAGCGGAACTCGCTCGCCACCTGCACTTCGACAGGCCGGCGCAGCAGATGCTCGTAAAAGTTCTTGCCGACAAGCCCCGCGTTATACGCCGTGCCGCAGGCGACAATGACGATTCTGTTAAAGTCTACGAGCTTGCTGGTCGGCAGCGTCAGCTCCGGGAACGCCACTCCGTGCGTCTCCGTGATACGCCCGCGCAGCGTGTCCCGAATGGCCTGGGGCTGATCGTAAATCTCTTTAATCATGAAGTGCGGGTAGCCGCCCTTCTGCGCCGTAGACACGTCCCAGGTCACATGGAATACTTCGCGGTTTAACGGATGGCCGGACAGCGTGGTCAGCGTGACGCCTTCCGGGGTAATTTTGGCAAAATCGCCGTCTTCCAGCACCAGCACGTTCCGGGTGTAGCCCATGACGGCGGGGATGTCCGACGCCAGAAAGTTCTCGCCTTCGCCGAGGCCAATAATCAGCGGCGAGGCGGTTTTGGCGGCATAGATTGTGTCCGGCTCTTCGGTAGACACCACGCAGATCGCATACGCCCCCGTGACTTCCGACAGCGCCGCCCGCACCGCGCCCTCTAAAGACCCTGCCGAGTTTAAGTGCGACTCAATCAGATGTGCCAGCACTTCCGTATCCGTGTCGCTTTTAAAAATATGCCCGGCCTCGGTCAGCGTTTGCTTCAGCCCGATATAGTTCTCAATAATGCCGTTATGGATGAGCGCAATCCGCCCGGAGCAGTCGGAGTGGGGATGCGCGTTGACATCGTTTGGCCGTCCGTGGGTCGCCCAGCGCGTGTGGGCAATCACCGTGCCGCCCGACCTGTCCAGTCCATCCAGCGCCGCCTCTAAATTGCCGAGCTTGCCCTTCTTCTTCAGCACCGTGACCTGCGCTTCGCCGGGCTTCACCACCGCCACGCCCGCCGAGTCATAGCCCCGGTATTCCAGCCGCTTCAAGCTGTCCAGCGTCAGCCGCACGCTGTTGGCTCGTCCGCCCACATATCCCGTAATTCCGCACATAAAAACCGCTTCCCCCGCGCCTCTGCGCCGCTAATTTGTATAGTATACCTCATCAATCCGCCGCGAGTAAAAGACGACGCCTTGACGCTCCGTGTTCCGAGTGCTACAATGACAGCGGAGCGTAATTCTATGCCACTTGTCTTAGACTCACTCGAAATCAAAAACTTCCGCGCCTTCAAGCACCTGCGAATTGAAAAGCTAGGCCGCGTGAACCTAATTGTCGGCAAAAACAACGTCGGCAAGTCCAGTGTGCTGGAGGCATTGTGGCTGTATGCAAGGCGTGGAGATCCCAACTTAATCTGGAATGTGTTGCGCTCAAGGGACGAAAGCGGAACAGAAATCTCGACTGTACCGCCGACTGAGTCGGCTCGTATCAATGCGCTTAGGCATCTTTTCTATGGGCGCAAGGTACTCCAAAGCCATCCTCCTTTTGTTCGAATAAGTTTATCTCAGGCTGAAGAAAATGATATTTTCTTCATCGGTGTTGTTGAGCCAATTGCTCCTACCGAGGGACCAGATCAAATTCAAGGATTTTCGTCGTTTGATGAAATGGAAGCATTTTTTGATACTGATTTCTCCCTAATAGCTGGATACGGTAGCCAGGCAATTTATCACTATCCGCTTGCTCCTAATGAACCTCGTGTCAAGCAGTTCAAGACAGAGCATCAGCCTCACAATTGCGTCAGTGTTTTAGCGAATGGGCTTTCCGATACAGAGACGTCAAGTTTATGGGATGCGGTTGCCCTAACCAGCTTAGAAGAGGACGTACTTTTCGCATTATCTATCCTTGCGCCAAATATTGAGCGTGTCAATATGATTGGCAGTGCCGAACCATTAGTGCGCCGTAATGCTATCGTGAAGTTGAGATCAGATGTTGCGCCTATTCCCCTCCGAAGCATGGGCGAGGGCATGAACCGGATGTTTGGGATTGCTCTTGCGCTCGTCAATGCCAAAGATGGGATGCTGCTGATTGATGAGGTGGATACGGGGCTGCATTATTCGGTGCTGCCGGATTTGTGGAAGCTGATTTTTGAGGTCGCGCATCGCCTGAACGTGCAGGTGTTCGCCACGTCCCATAGCTGGGACTGCATCCAGGCGTTCCAGTTGGCGGCGGAGGAAAACAAAAAGGAAGAAGGAATTGTCATTCGCCTCGAAATTCAGGACGGCGAAGTGGTTCCCGTGACGTTCGACGAGCGCAAGCTGAGCATTGCAACCCGCGAGCAGATTGAGGTGCGCTGATTTGGCTGACAAGTTCCGCCTGTTAGTTGAAGGCAAAGATGACGAGCATGTGCTGTATCAGCTTCGGGATTATCATAGCCTGCCGCAGACGTTCCGCGTTGTTGACAAAAAAGGAATTGACAATCTGTTGGAAACGCTGGACGTGGAACTCCTCGCCGGAGGGCTGGAACGACTCGGCATTATTGTAGATGCGGATACTCGCTTGCAACCGCGCTGGGAGTCGCTTCGAAACATTCTAGTTCAAGGCGGCTACACGGAGTTTCCTTTAAGTCCGAATGAAGCAGGGACAATCATTGAGCAGAAGGGAAAGCGCATCGGCGTCTGGATTATGCCGGATAATGCCGCCGAGGGAATGCTTGAAGATTTTGTCGGCTCCCTTGTACCGCCCGGCGATGTCCTTTGGGTCTTCGCGCAGGAGTGTGTAGATGAGGTCATTGCTCAGGATTGCCGGTTTCCGCTTGTCCACCGAAGCAAGGCTCTCATCCATACCTGGCTCGCGTGGCAGGAAAAACCAGGTGACCCTTTAGGACTTTCCATTAGAAGCAGTCGTCTCAACCCAGGTGCGCCTGTTGCCGAACCTCTGACAACCTGGTTGCGTCGCCTCTTCGACTAGCGTACTTGCTGCTTCTCGTCGGGGGCTAAATCCGCGGCGTCGTCGCTGATGGGGTCTACTAATTCCGCGCCTTTGGGCTTCATCCAGATGATGGCCCACTTTGCCATGTCCTCAAAGATGCCGTTCAGGGCCTGGCCTTTGGGGGTGAGTTCGTACTCGACGTGTGGGGGCATGGTGCTGAGTACCGTGCGGGTGACGACTTCTTCTTCTTCTAACGCCCGCAAACGCTCGCGCAGGGTCGCCGGGTTCAGGCCGAGCGTCCGGGCGATCTCGTTGAACCGCTTCTTGCTGCCGAGCAGGGTGCGGACAATGTGCAAAGTCCACCTCTCCGAGAGAAGGTTAAGCGCGGCGCTGACGGGGCAAAATAGCTCCGGGCCGTGTTCTTCATGCTCCATGTGTTTCTCCATTTGTCTTGTGACACTTGTTCTGTAACACCGGCGAGGAAAAATGGGTGCCGGCGGCTGGAACCATTCTTTTGCCGCTGTCATTGAACGGCTTGTGGGGTGCATTAAAAATCAAAGCACTTCACAAATTATACCTTAGAATTGGAAAAAAAGAATGCGGCTTTTATATGCACCTTTTGTGGCGGGGCGAGGAGCGGTTGGGATTTTACTTTTGAGGCTGGTGTTCGGACTGGCGCTGATGTTTCATGGGTTCCCGAAAATCCAGCACCCGACAAGCTGGATGGGGCCGGGCGCACCTGTGTCGGGCTTTTTCCAGTTTCTCGCCGCTTTTTCGGAGTTCTTCGGTGGTCTGGCGTTTATCACAGGCCTCTTGACACCCATTGCGGCGCTCGGTGTTGCCGCAACGATGCTGACCGCGCTGGTCACTGTCCATTTCAAGCATGGCGACCCGTTTGTGACCCAGCATGGCGAGTCGTTTGAGTCCCCGCTGGAGTATCTGACGCTGGCTGTCATGCTGATCTTCACTGGGCCGGGCCGCCTGTCGTTGGATGCTCTTTTGTTCGGACGCAACTCTAAAGCGCAGGCTGTTCCCAGTGTGGCCCGCGCCTCCTAGTCACTAAGAAAGAGATAATCCTATGGCTGATGTGAAGATTTTGATTGCGTTCTACTCGCGTGGCGGCTCGACCGAAGCGCTTGCCAAAACGATTGCTGAGGGAGCGCAGGCGGAAGGAGCGGAAGTGACGCTGCGCCGCGCCCGCGAAGTGGTCAGCCGCGAGGTCATGGCCCATGCCGAAGGCTGGACTGAGAACGCGGACCGCATGAACGCGGAGTATGAAGCGCCGACGCCGGCGGACGCGGAAGCCGCCGACGGCATCATCTTCGGCTGCCCGACCCGCTTCGGCAGCATTGCATCGGAGCTGAAGGCTTATATCGACTCGCTCGGCGGCCTCTGGTTTTAGGGCAAGCTGAACGGCAAGGCGGGCAGTGCGTTTACGTCTACACAGTCCGTGCATGGCGGCAATGAGTCTACCAGCATTGCGATTTATAACCCGATGGTGCATCTCGGCATGGTGATTGTCCCGCTCGGCTATGCCGACCCGGTGCTTTTCAAGGCCGACACTCCTTACGGCGCGTCTGCGGTGACGGGGCCGGACAACGCGCCGCCGACGGCGGACGATCTGGAAGTCGCCCGGTTCCAGGGCAAGCGCGTCGCGCAGGTCGCAAAAGCCCTGAAAGCTGCCGGCATGACGCAGACGAATTCGAACATGTAGGGGCAGGTCTCCGTGCCTGCCCTTCTTGACAACAGGGCGCACACGAGACAAGAGGGCGCACACGGAGGTGCGCCCCTACTCTGGCTCCCTCATTATTGGGGGCGGGCAAAACCCAGTGAGGAAACAATGAACCTGCAGCTTACTGGCCTGCATCATGTCACGGCGATTGCGAGTGACCCGCAGCAAAATGTTGACTTTTATGCCGGGCTGCTCGGCCTGCGCCTGGTCAAGCAGACCGTCAACTTTGACGATCCGCAGTCGTACCACTTCTACTATGGCGACGGCGTCGGCAGCCCCGGCACACTGCTGACGTTCTTTGCCTGGCCGCATGGACGGCGCGGCAGGGCGGGGCTGGGGCAGGTGACGGCGGCATCACTTGCGATTGGGCCAAATTCTTTAGACTTCTGGCGGGAGCGGCTGACAGTGCATGGCGTAGTGCCGCCGGAGCCGCAGACCCGCTTCGGCGAGACCGTGCTGGGGTTTAACGACCCCGACGGAATGCGGTTAGAGCTGGTGCCGACGGCGGAGGACGCCCGCACCGGCTGGACCGAGGGACCTGTCCCCGCTGAACATGCCATTAAAGGCGTTCGCGCTGTGACGCTCCCGGAGCGCAGTACAGACAGAACGGTCGCCCTGCTGACGGAGACGCTTGGCTTCCGGGCTATTGCCACTGATGGGGTGGGGACACGCTATGCTCTCGGTGAGAACCCGGCCACGTTCGCCGACGTGTTCTTTGCGCCCAATTTGGTTTCGGGCCAGATCGCTGTCGGCACTATTCACCATGTCGCCTGGCGCACTCCTGACGACGCCCAGCAGGATGCCTGGCACAAAGACATTGCCCGGCAGGGCTACGGAGTCAGCCCCGTGATGGACCGGGACTACTTCCATTCCATTTACTTCCGCGAGCCGGGCGGCATCTTGTTTGAGATTGCGACCGACCCGCCCGGTTTTGCGATTGACGAGTCGCCGGAAACGCTGGGAGAGCGGCTGCAGCTCCCGTCCCAATACGAGCCGATGCGGGCGCAGATTAGGGCGCAGCTTCCGCCAATCCATGTGCCGGGGAGCAAACGAACAACAGACGAGTAGTTTTCAACTACTCGTATCCGCCTCCCGTTTCCTGCTTGCCTGCTGATGACCTATGCCAACCCAATTCAGCTTTATTCACAACTATATTCCTGCGCCTCATGCCGCAAGCGCAGACACGCTGCTTTTGCTGCACGGCACCGGCGGCGACGAGAATGATCTGCTGCCGCTTGGCAGGATGCTGGACCCAAACGCGAACCTGCTCAGCCCGCGCGGCAGTGTGCTGGAAAACGGAATGCCGCGCTTCTTTCGGCGGCTGTCGGAAGGCGTCTTGGACGTTCCTGATTTGATCGTTCAAGCGCGGGCGCTGGCGGAATTTGTGTCGGGTGCGGCGGCAGAATATAAGTTTGACCCGAAGCGTGTGACTGCCGCCGGGTTTTCCAACGGTGCAAACATTGCCGGGGCGCTGCTGCTCCTGCATCCGGGCATTCTCAATGCCGCCGTTCTGCTGCATCCGATGGAGCCTCTGGTTCCTGAAACACTGCCGGATTTAGCTGGAACACCCGTGTTCATCGGCGCGGGCCGTCAAGACCCATTGGTTGCGGTGGCGGAAACCGAGCGTTTGGCCGCGCTGCTGCGCTCGGCAGGGGCGGAAGTCAGCGTAAGCTGGCAGCCGGGCGGCCATGCGCCGACCCGCGAAGAAGCGGCAGCGGCAAAGTCCTGGCTGGAGGAATTACAGTGAAAATCGCCCGTATTCATCATGCTCAGATCACAGTTCCCGAAGGCAGGGAAGACGAGGCGCGGGAGTTCTACTGCGGCGTCTTGGAACTGCCGGAAATTCAAAAGCCTGAGTCGCTTGCCGGGCGCGGCGGCTTTTGGATTGCAGTGGGGAGCCAGCAGGTGCATGTCGGCACGGAGCCGGACGTGGACCGAGCCGCGACTAAAGCGCATCTGGCGTATGAAGTCAGCGGTCTCGCGGAGTGGCGGCAGGCGCTTCAGCAGCGGGGGATCAAAGTGCTGGACAGCATTCCCATTCCCGGCTTTGAGCGCTTTGAGTTCCGGGACCCGTTCGGCAACCGGGTTGAGTTTATTGAGGCGGCGCTTTAAGATGGCCGGACCTTCGTGGACATTTCTGACCAACCATGCCCGCGTTCTGCTGTGCCTGGCCGAAGAGCCGGACCTGCGCCTGCGGGAGGCGGCTGAGCGCATCGGCATCACGGAACGCGCCGTGCAGCGGATCGTCACCGATTTAGAAGAAGCCGGCATCATCATGCGCCAACGCGAAGGCCGGCGCAACCACTACACGGTGAACGAAGAGGCCCGCCTGCGCCACCCCAGCGACGTAGGCATCACGGTCGGCGATCTCCTGCGCCTTCGTATTTAGATTTTAGGCGCGAACGAAATGGACGCGCCATGCGGCGTCGGCACGATTTTGATCCAGTATTGCGGGGGGCGGCTGCCGATGTCGCTGATGTCGCCGTACCCAAAGGTCATCAAAAGCGATAAGCACAAACAGGCCGCGGATAAGCTGAGGTGCAGCCGGTCCCAGCGCAGCAGGCAGATCGGCCAGAACCAGGTGACGTACCACGGAAACGGCGGCTTCAGGAACAAAAACATTACGCCTACCGAAAAGACCGCCCAGGCCAGCAGCCAGCCGCCTAGGCGCGGCGCACGCCAAAGCCAGACCGTCAGCGCCGCGTACAGCAAAACCAGCATCCAGTTCTGGATCAAAGACGTCAGCAGCGAGCCGAGTCCCAGTCCCAGGCCGTGCGCGGCAAACCAGGAATGCAGCGACGCCGCTTGAGCCACATACGCCGCTCCCTGCCCGTAGCTCATCCGAAGCTGCGCGGACGCGAGAGTCGCCGGTCCCGCCCAAAAAGGCACAAAGAACAGCACGAGCGGAAGCAGGACCAGCAGCGGCGCGGCGGCCAGCGCCCCGAGCATCTGCCGCCAGGAGCGCCCGTGTTCCAGCCGCGCGTATTCTAAAAGCGCCCACGGCAGCAGGGCCAGCGTCACCGGCTTGATGCTCACCGACAGGCCCAAACAGAGGGCGGCGACGAGATATTTCCTGCGAAAGAACAGCGCGGCTCCCCACAGCAAGAACGCAAAGCAGACCAGATCGTTGTGGCCGCTGCCGGGGCCTTCCAGCAGCAGCATCGGGTTCAGGCCGATGGCGAGCAGCGTCACGTTCTCCCGGCCCGGCGCAAGCCGCGCCGTGATGCTCCGTCCGGCCAGCGCCGTCAAGACAAGCGCCCCGGCTGCCAGCAGCTTCATTGCCAGCACCTGCGTCCAGACGCCGCTGTGCTTCAGCAGTGCCACCACCCCAATCTCCATCCAGGTCCAGAGCGGCCCGTAAATCGTCGGGGCGTCCCAGGTCAGAAACCGCGCCACGGGGTCGCTGCCGTGCGCCAGCGCTTCCGGGCCAAACACGTAAGGGTTCTGGCCGTACAGCACAAACAGCCGGCCATGCGAGACGTTCGCATAGGAGTCCGTGGACAACAGCGGCGGCATGAAAAGCGCCACGGCGACCGCCGCGCCGGCAATCAGCAGCGTTAAAGGCCGCGCCGTCAGCGTTTTCCCGCGCAGGGCCGCCAGGACAAACAGCGCGTAGCTTGCCCAAAGGAGAACGACCAAAGTGCGGAACGCCCGCGAGAACCAGCGAAAAGGCCATGAATGGATGCCCTCCAACCCGAGATGCCGCTGAAACTGATGCATCCCCGGCGCATTGAGGCCGAAGAAAAACGAGTCATAATGAAACGGCAGCGTGTAAAACAGCAGGCTCAGGGCGACCAAACAAACGCCGAACGCCGACAAGCCCAGCAAAAAAATGCGGCTCGGCACAGCCTTTGCCACAATGGCCTGCGGGAAAGGACGTATACTTAACGAAGATGCCATTAAACAACTTTCTGTGCGGCGGCCCAAACAAAATGAAAAAGAATCGTGCAGACTCAGAAAGCTCGCCCAGTTACATTCCCTGTTATCGCATGGTATAATCTCAAAACAGTACGCTTCCTATCACAACGCTTCCTATCATACATTTTCTTGTGCGTTTGTACCAGGAACGAGACGGAAGGAACGCGGCGAACAGAGAAGGGGAGTCACCGGCTGAAAGCTTCCTCACGCGGCGCTCTTCGAAGGACCTTCCTAGAAGCATGAGCGTTTCGTTCACGTTACGAATAATTGAGTGTCCTCGCCGCCGCTAGAGAGCGCGGCGGGGGAACCGAAGTGGAACCGCAGTTCACTAAGACCTGTCTTCGGCATGCGCCTTTTGGCGTGTGCCAAAGGCAGTTTTTTTGTTGACAGGCGAAAACGAGAAGGAAAAGGAGAAGAAGATGAACACGCTTGAAGAAATGCCGTATGTTCTGGTCGTCGGGGGACGTGAAGCGGAAAAAAACGGTTTCCGTGCGAAGCCGCGAAAGCGGGGACATCGGTGCTAGGACGCTTGGTGAGTTCGCCGCGCCGACACAAGACGCGCGTGAGGCGGGAACCGCTGCGGCGATTATCTGAACTTTGGTGTTACTTCCAGGACGAGAATTCGGTACCCTTCATCACGCAGCTTTCAATCTGCGTGAACAGCGGGATGCCGCCCGGATATAGGCCGTCCTGATGCTTGGGCCAGTCCGGGTCGGTGTAGAAGCTGGCCCATGCCTGCTCGCGGTGGGCCAGGTTCTCGAAGATGAGCATGATGGTCAGGCGAGGCAGAACGCCGATGTAGGTAGTCCAAAACCCCATCGCGAACATGCCGTGAGCCTCAAACGCGGGAGCGCCTTCTTTGCCGAACCACTCCACCGTCTGCGCCAGCCGGGCCATGTCGTCAAAACAGTAGACGCGCTGCTCGAAGACCCCGCCGGACAGCCGGCTCGGCTGGTTTCCCAGGCGCGGCTGCCGGGAATAGTCCGTTGCTTTGAGGATCGAGCTGGTAAACGTGTGGATCGGGCTGCCGCCCCATTCGGCGTTCGTGTCCCGCCGAACCTGCTGCCATTCCGGGTCGGCCTCGAATGTGTCCCAGAGCGTCTGCCGCCGGCCCAAGTCTTCCCAGGCCAGCATGTAAGTCAGGCGCGGAATAGGAGTGTCGACGATAATAGACCAGAAGCCGACCGGCTCAATGCCGATGCGATTCCAAATCCGCAGGATGTGGTCGGCGAACCGCTGCGTGACTTGTTCCAATCCCCGGCTGCTGCGGATGTCGTAATGGCGTAGTTCGTAAAGCATGATGTCAATCGCTGTTCAGAAACGAAATTACGTGGGACTGAAGTCCTACGCTATGGGGCGCAGACGCCGACCGTCCGCCTTCGCGGACGAAGATTAGAATTAAGTTGAGTGCTTCTGCTCCTTGTCCGCGAGGGCGGACACTAGGCGCTTCGCCCCATAGCGTAGGACTTTAGTCCCACGCTCACTTTTTGCTTTTAATCACTCTTCGCCGATGCTTCCCCCGTGGCCTTTAAGTGGAAATACGCTTGCAGCATAGCCCGGCAGACTTTACCGGCGGTGTCGCCGCCGTGGCCGCCATGCTCCACAATCGCCGCAATCGCGATGGTCGGATGACTGTACGGCGCAAAACAAATAAACAGGCCGTGCGTCTTTACCGCCCCATAGGTCTGCGCGGAGCCGGTCTTGGCGGCGACGGCAACGCTGGGGAAGCTGACGACTTTGCCGGTGCCGTGCGTCACCGTCATCCGCATCGCCATCCGCACCCGCTCTAGGTTCGCTGCCGAAACCGGGACATGGCGCACAATCGTCGGCGTCGCTTGATAAACAGCGTGGCGCGAACTCGCGTCCATGACCTGTGAAACTACATATGGCTTCAAGACGTTCCCGCCGTTTGCCAGCGTCGCCGCCACCCGCGCCATTTGCAGCGGCGTCGTCAGCACATCTCCCTGACCGATGGACATGTGCAGCGTGTCCCCGCCAAACCACTGGTCAAACGCCGGTCCCAAGCGATGGAAATGCTTCATCTTCCACGACGGCGAAGGGATCGAGCCGATGTCCTCGCCGCCCAAATCTATTCCTGTTTTTTCAGCAAGCCCGAACTGCTTGGAATAGTAGGACAGCCGGTCCGGGCCGACTCTCTGGCCGTAGACATAAAAGAAAACGTCGCACGATTCGGCAATGGCTTTGGTGAAATCGGTCTCGCCGTGCGTTTCCCAGCAGCCGAACCGGGCGCGGCCTAAGTGGTAAGAGCCTGTGCAGTAGACACTGCTATTCGGGGTAATCACGCCGGCCTGCCAGCCGGCGGCGGCGACGACAGGCTTGAACGTCGATCCGGGCGGATACATCGCCCCGATGGCCCGGTCAATCAGCGGATGCGCCGGGTTCTGGTGCAGCGGCTTCCAGTTGGCGGACGTGATGCCCGTGGCAAACTGGCCGGGGTCAAATGTCGGGGCGGACGCAAGCGCCAGTACCGCGCCGGTGCGCGGGTCGAGCGCGACCGCCGCGCCGGTAAAGTGATGCGCGGCAAAGACCCGCTCGGCGGCGGCCTGCGTCGGGGCGTCAATCGTGAGCTTAATCGTGCCGCCCGGCGCGGCGTCCTCGGAGTCCATAGAACGCACTGTCCGGCCATGCGCGTCAATTTGGACATCCGTGCCGCCGGGCCGGCCATGCAGATAGCTTTCGTAGGCCGACTCAATGCCGGTCTTGCCCAGAAAATCGTTCTTCGTGTAGATCGGCGTTCCGTCCGCGTACTTCCGGGCGCTGAGGCTGCCCCACTCGCTTTCGTTAATCCGGCCCATCGTTCCCAGCAGGTGCGCGGCCAGCGTGCCGTGCGGATACCAGCGCACCGGCTCCGGCTCGGTGCTGACGCCGGGCAGGTACGGCTTGTTTTCCTCAATCTGGGTCACCGTCGTCATCGGGACATCGAGTGCGATTCGCAGCGGGTCAGACGAATTGATCTGTTCCGCGTCAATACTCTGCTGAATGTCTGTGGGCGTGGTATGGAGCAGAGCCGCCAGCCGGCCCAAAGTTGCCGGGTCTTTGGCAACGCTTGGCACGGCATAAATGGCAAGACGGGGCCGGTTCGCGGCCAGCAGAACCCCGTGCCGGTCTGTAATCACGCCGCGCGGGGCCGGGGTGCGGATGCGCCGGGCCTGGTTTGCGGCGGCGGCGTCCCGGAAGTCGTCCCCCCGCGCGATTTGAAGGAACCAGAGCCGGGCGGCCAGCACCAGAAACAGCAGGAAAATCACGATGCCGAACACCCACGCCCGCTGCGCCGCCGCCCGCTGCGTCTGCTGGCGCGAGGGAGGTGAGTTTCGAGGGTCAGGCGGCCTGAGAGATGGTTTCGGGGTCGTGATCATAAACGGCGTGGTCTACTGAACATTTTTTCGGCTGCGATATACAAATGTCCCTGTAAATACAATAAATCCGAGCGACGCAAGCAGAACCCACAGCGGCATAACGGCATCTGTGAAACTGGCGGAATACCGGCCAGGGCTAGTCTCCACGACAGGTCCGGCAACCGGCGGATGCAGGCGCGACGTGCCAAGCGATATCAGCAGCATGGTTGACACGCTCCCTACGCCTAGTATCTGCCATTGACGCTTGTTCATAGTTCGGTCCGGCATTTACAACCTGATCGTCTCAGATGAAGCATTAAACCGTTTCGCGGTGAGCAACAGGCGGCATCGTCTGCATCAGCGCTCTTAAAGCCGTGTTGACTGCTTCCGCAGTTTGAAAGACTGCGGCGACATCTGCGTCTAGCTTCACAACAGTGGGCACATTTTCACGCCGTGCGAAGCGGTTAGGCCGCGCTTTGCTGTAGTCAATTTCGTATTCCGGCAGCATATCGTCTGCCATGAGTTCTGCGACCTGTTTATCGGAAAGCGACTCTCTCAACAGGATTTCCGTATCTACGCTAGTCGAAGTTGTTTTCATATTCTTTGCGCTCCTGGCGCGTCGCTTGGCGTGCACTGATGAGACGTACTACACCCATGCGTTCTACAAAACAAATAAAAAGTAGTCGGCCCTTTTCCGAGTGCCCGATGATAATTTCGCGCGGCTCCTGCTCAGAATGCTGACGATCATCTGTGGTGACAGCAAGCGGATCATCAAAAACACTTTCCGCCTCACCGAACGAAACTCCGTGTTTACGGAAGTTGGCTGCCGCTTTGTAATCATCCCTAGCGAACTTCATGTCACTTCCTTGTCTACGTTGTGTGCCTATGTCAAGTTTCTACTGCTCGCCCGGCGGCGGGGGATACATGCGGCTATAGCGGTGCGGCTGCTCCCCGCGTGGGTAGGTCCGGGAAACCTGCTGCGGGCACCACTTGGTCGCAAGCATCCCGTCTTCCGGGTTGACCATGACAGTCACCGTGTCACCGCTGGACGTATCGGCGTCGGCATGGCGATGATGGCGGCGCGGCGGCGTGGGCGTATTGTCGTCCGTTTGAGAAGCGTCCGGCGCGGGGGGGCTGTCTGCTGAATTGTTGCCGGTGTCGGCAGGACCGCCTGAGCTATCGGCAGACGGCGCGGCGTACTGCGGGGAAAGCGTGGCCGGCTGGCTGCCTGACGAGAACGCTTCGGAGTGCGAGCCGGGCGAGCCTGCGGGAGCCAGCAAGCCGGAAGAGTCGTCCACGTTGACCGTCACCGTGCCGTCGCCGTTGTCCTGAGCGGGATCAGCCTGCGGCTGGTCGCGGTGCGTCCGGCGGCGGCGGGGGTGCGCGTCTTCGGAAGAGGAGTCCGTGCCGTCACCTGTGCTGTCGGCGGAGCCGGTTGTAATCGCTGCGGCTTTATCTGCGGCCGTAATGGGCTTCGCGACCGGAGCCTGCTTGGACTTTTCTAAGGCGAGTTCTTTC
>JAABUO010004700.1_pt1 | contig 16071 bp, 15 predicted proteins | sample 5559291 | NCBI WGS metagenome assembly JAABUO01 (sample SAMN10711878, study PRJNA513372) | rock metagenome | isolation source: Antarctica rocks | place: Antarctica: Victoria Land, Finger Mt sud
AATGGTGATTGAACATGACAGCTGCCCACCACCTTGCCGCTTAGAAGCCGGCCGAGAAGCCAGGATTACATAACCAGCTGTGACGGACACGTACAGAAAAGGGCAACGCCAACGTTCACTCAACGAAGAAAGAGTGTTGTTAAGCAGAGCAAAACCTCATTTGACGTGCTTATAAACTGATCAGCACCTCTTTCGTGCCAGTCGGCAGCATCGCTTGCTGCACACCATAGCATATATAGCTACACAGGCTGCGCAACCTCGACTCTGTGTGTTAGTAAAATTCGTGAAGATCACTGCAGTCAACTTCGGCCCACAAAGTCTTTGCCATGAAAGCCTACATCTTACTGTGTGTCGTGTTGGCAACCACGAGCTTGCAGCTCAGCCACGCTCGCCACGCGCGTTCCTTGCTGCAGAGCGCCTCGGCCTCGTCAGAAGCTGAGGCCGCGTCATGGGTGTCTGCGAACTTGACTAGCTCCTCTCCTAACGCGACAGCTGCTTCGTACGCTGTTGCCCAAGCAGCAGCATCCGCAACTTCTTCCGGCCATGCATCGACAGACCTGGCATCTGCCTTCGTCACTGCGCTGGTGAAGGGAGATGCCGCATCTGGTAACGCCACCGCCCAGGCCTTCGCGTTGGCCTTGACCAACACTAGCGGGAACTCCAACAACCAGCAGACCATCGCTCAAGCATACTCGTCGGCGGTGCTGTCTTTTTACGAAGCCAATAACATCCAGGTGTGCACTGCAGTGCCCTGAGCAGCTCACACTCAGTGACGTAGTTGTGACACAGACTTTGCAACGTCTGCCTAAGCCATTCTTCCACCCTCAGACTGATCATGCTATCCCTAGGAAGGCATAACTCATTGTATCTGTTGAGTTTGGATGTGCCTTGTGTGCAGGCTGCCTCACAAGCTGTTGCTGCAGCCCTGTCTGTCAACCAGGGATCTTCTGTTACAGCAGCAAACATTGCTGCCTTCTCAGCTTCCAATGCCACTGCCATTGCTGCTGCAAAGACTGCAGCCAACGACACTGCTCGCCCAGGCATTAACTGCCTCGACTACAGCTATGCCTATGCAGATGCCATCACCACAGTGCTGCAGAATAATCAGACCTCTGCTGCTGCTACTGGAATCGCAGCTGCCTTTTCCCAAGGCTGTGCAGTCTCAACAGCCACCGGTCTTGCCATCACAGAGGCCATCTACAACATGGGATGCAACAATGGCATTGGAGCTGCACTCATCAGTAAGGTTCCATTGCACTCAGCAAAAGCCTGTTGGTGTGTTGTGCTGTCTGTACGCTCTGTTGTTTATGAGTGTCAGAGTTCCTGCTGTCTTGCTTACTGCCCCATCACTCACAAAGCTTAGCCAAATTCAACAGTGAAATGGTTACAGTCAAGCACCTGCATCCATGGCGGGGTTGACTAAAGCAGGAGACCTCAAACACATCGTCCGAGCACGTCTGCATATCTTGTAGCTGGAATAGGACAATACATGTACAGGGACAAGCAGCTGCATAGTCCCAGTCACAGATGCTGGGCTGACGACTAATTTGTGCCTAGTCAGCAGTGCCTCGATTAACACCACACGTGCATTTCCAGGTGCACAGGCTGTAGCCTCAGACAGCACCAACAGTTACTCAGGAGGAGCAACAGCATTCGCCTCAGCATCAGCTCGCTTCACTGTTGTGCGTCAGTGCCTGCTGAATGCTACAGTCGCAGCAAGCGCTGCAGCCAGCAGTGCTGTCTCCACAGCTCAAACTGCCATTGCCAGCAGCAATGCAACTGGCGCGACCAGTGTGATCCAGAACAACATCTGCAACCCTGTGACTGCCACAGCTGTGGCCCAGGCCTTTGCTGAGGCTATTGCTACCGGCACTGGTTGCAATGGTGTTGTATACACTGCCATCTCAAGTATGCCTCTGCCCATGCAAAAAGTGACTGCCCTGCTGCAGTGATGACTGCCTTGTTTGGTGGGCTGACACTAGTGCTTGTCTTGCTTTTCTGACAAACTTGTCACTGACATTCTAAGCAGGTGTTTTTGTCACTGGTTCCAATATGCATAGCATTTTTTGTCTATTTTTTTGCAGCTGTGCCATGGCATGCTTAGGCCACCTTGCAGCAAGTCAGCCACACAAGCTCCCATGAGTGAAGTCACAAAGAAAGTATCGCTTGGTCAAACATCGCCGTCCATTGACCAAATTTCTGTTTGCTTGCAGCCGCTTATGCGTCATCAACCGCTACCATTACATCATGCGGCGGCGGCAGCGCTACAGCAACTGCCACAGCATCTGCTGCAGCGTCACTCTTCTTCAGCTACCCATCCATTGCCAATTGCAAGAACCAGACCATCCCAGTAAACCCCACCCCAGCAGTCCCCATCACCGCCGTCCCAACCCCTTCAATCACCCCAGCTGCCACCCCTGCAGCCACCCAAACAGCTAGCCCCGCTGTGATTGTGACTCCAAACGGCCCATTTGCCCCTGGTCTGGCCCCAACAGCGGCCCTTGTGTCTGGAAAGGCCCCTGCCACTGCTCCTGCAGCTGCTGTGGCAGCTGCACCTGCTCATCAGGCGGCCCCGGCTCCTGCCCCTGCAGCAGGTGAGACTTGCATGTATCTACTTTAGCTGCCCAGGTGACAGTCATTGTAGATAGGCAGCTGGGTACTTTTGTTCCAACTATCATTTCTGGTGTGCTGCTATGCATACATGCAGGATGCCAGGCATTGGCATAGCAGATTGTTTGTGCAGTGCATGAACAGCAAGCGGCGCTGCACACAGGCGAGCCTGAGTGCCACATTTGATTGCTGTGCCCAACCTCTTTAAGACTCTAGTCCTGAACATAGAACAGAAAAGACAAAATAGGCCTTTTGGTTGTCATAACAGGGGCCTTCCAACGCAGCAGTTTGTAGCAGTCCTGTTGTGCACATGACAGATGCTTTGGTGCAGTAAACTCACCATGGGATGTGCCGATGCAGGCACACCAATTGCAGCAGCACCCCAGTCTGCACCATTGTTTCCTGCTGCCATGGCTCCAGCAAGCAATGCGGCATCTACCTCAGGATGATTCATCTCAGACAGTTCACAGCTGATCAGAGCTAAGTTTAGCAGAGCTTGGGTTGAAGATGATGAGCCATGTTTGGCGTTGTGAGCAGCAAGATGAGCTATACAATCAGCAACAGAGTCATGACTTATACATAAGAGCGTCAGAACAAATGAATGAGTGCAGTCCAACTAATGACACCTGAAGCAAGTGCAGATCAGTGCTGAGTGAAGGCAGACCTGGCGCAAAACGAGTTTGTGTGAGTTTGTGAGTTTGAAGTATCGCAAACGAAGGTTGCAAAGGATTGTGAACCCTTGAATTGTGTTGTGAAAGTTCAGAATTGAATATACTGTGACTCTGTGACCCTGTGTTGTGAAAGTTCAGAATTGAATATACTGTGCCTCTGTGACCCTGTGTTCTGCACAAAGATTTTCTGAGATATGTGTTACTGATGTGTTGACTGGTAGGCTATAGCTAGGGTAGGTCTTTGGTAGCAACTGGACCAGCCTTGGTGATGATTGGCTTGCAAAATCGTTACCTTTGTAACAGCTGTGTTGGCATCCTGTTGTGTGTAACAATTACATTTGCTGATTCCTACATAACAGGTCTGGATGGAAGCTGGTTTTGTCTTGTTTGGAGGCTGTGGTCTGCAGTTATGATATGTATACTGTGGCAGGCACAAATGCCACCTTCACTTTCATTCTGTGTCACAAGCTTGTGCCAAAAGGTTACCATACAGCACAGTATGTGCACGAAGTGCCTCCTTCGACAAATGTGCACAGCCCTGCCTTTCAGCTTCTGTTATGTCCACAAAATAATTCATTAATTATGTTGTTCAATCTGGGTAACATATGGCAGGTTTGTCACAAGGGTCACAGTAACTCTATGCGTCAGTCAATGCCGACAAAGCATAATGAACCGACGGCAGGCTCCTGGTGGTGATGAGAGGTTTGTCACAGACCGTCTGTGTGACGACTTAAACGTAATTACGATGCCGGCCCGCTGACAAGATCTGATGAAACGCCAGCTGGCACAAGTCGGTGTCGGAAAGTGCTTTTCCGAAACGTAGTGACACGCAGTGCCCACAGCAGCTCGTCACTTCTCTTCTGTGTTCACCATAGCCATGGCGATTGCGAAATCAACGGCACTGCAGGGCACAAGCTCTCCACGAGGATGGTTCGTTATCTCACGGGCAACTTTCTGGATCTTCTGGGCGCTCAGCACGGTATGTGCATTTCGAGTTGACTGCCTTGTCGCACATAAAGTTTTTGACATTATGTACTGGCGAACCAGCTTCCCTGCAAAGACGGTCTGTGTTTTGTGATTGCTATTGCTTGATCAAGCGTTACGACCCGCGCCAAGCTTACGTAGCACTATTCGTGTCCTTTGCCTTGCGCAATCATTTCTGAAAGCTCCGCTGACAGTTACATTGTATTGCAGCTTGTCAGCACAGCGTTTGCTGTTCTCGCCCTGATCAGCTTTGTTCAGATGCACAGAGTACACAACACAGCCAACTTCTCCGGAGGCAGACAGATCCGCGGCCCTATGGCAGGTACATGCCTGCTGTTGTCGAGTCTCACAGCGAACACCTTCAAAGTGATGCAGACATTAGAGACTAAAAACTGACACTCCTGGTTGTGTGCTGCAGCGGAATTCTTTGGGGCAGTAGCAGTGGTCTTCACAAATGCATTGGCATTCATCACATTGCTGTGGAAGACAGCCAGGCGTGATGGCACTGGGTTCTGGTGAGCTGCATGACTGACAACTGACTTCTGTGCTGCTTTGACACTCCAGCCGCACATACTTAGTCATTGCAAATCCCTACCTGCAGCTTGTAGCAAATCCAGCAAAACCTGACCAGTCTGTGCATATTCTATGTTCTGGTGATAGCTGAACAAAACCCTTGGCCTTGCAATTGCAGGTATGGCTATGTGGTGGCTTCCTACGGCATCACAGGCCTCTGGCTGGTCCTATCTGGCATTGTCATGTGGGCTGGCAACGACAAGACTCTGTGGAACACAAGTATGGCTCCTGACTCATCTTGCACCTAGGTCTGCTGCTTTTGTACAGTACGCCATGACTCATGCAGCAACTCAGTGTTTGCATTTGCCCTGCAGCATTGGATTTGTCTGCCCTGTCACCTGCTGCCTGTATTGCGTAGCTAGCCAGAATTCCTCTCTGCACTGATCATGATCTGAGCCATGAGTTTCACTCATGCTGCAGAGCACCATGTCCAAGGCGCATTGCTATTAACAACAAATCAGAGCCAGAAAACCAACCTCTTGGGCAGTTTTCTGACTTTTTTTGTTGAAAGCCTGCATACACCTCGTTTGCTGCGTCATGCTTGAATAAATCAGTGAGCCTCAGCTGCAAGCCTCAAAAGCAACCACCTTGAACATATGTTGTGACAAAACACATGCATGCTGCAGTTGCCTGACTGGTTGCCTTGTTGCTCATGCAGCATCTCACTGGGGCCATGGCTTGTCAGTGGCTTATGATGTGGCCTTTGTATTGGCATGGGTGACAGCTGGAGTCTACCTGCTCACATGGGCCATGCTCTTCTTCTTCAGGAGGACCTTTAGTCAACCTGCTGCAGGTCAGCCTCTGCTTAGTGATCACCAGCTTTGCCATGCTTGCGCATAGATGCATTGACAATGTTTGCATATAATTTGGTATGTGTTGATGCTGGGCTTTTTTGAGTTCATCATTGACATGGCAAAACCCAGCAGATAGGGTTGTACTGCATGAACAACATCAAACATGTAGGCTGTCACATGTTGCTTGTAGCGCTGAGTTGTAACTCATGTGACACTGGCTGTCGATCATTTGCAGAGTAAAAGCATCAGAGCATAGCAGTTCATGTTGACATTATGCTGTGTGCTGCAGTGGTTCATGACACAGAAGCTGGAATGACTAGTGCCTACCCAGCTGCCAACACCTACACATCACCTGCATTTGCAAACAGCCCCAGGGCAGCTACCACAACTGCCCCACGCGGCTGGTTTGCACGCAAGCCAGCCACAGCTGCAGGTCCCCTGACAGCAGGAGCAGCTGCTGCTGCAGCTACCAGCACTGCCACCAGCGGCAACACTGGATCTGTCCCTGTCAGCACTCCATCACCAGTCGGACCATTAGAGACAGCGACACGCACACCGGCACAGACAGCAGCGCCCAGTCCATACGGTGCTTTCACACAACACAATGGACACCAGAGAAGTGATAGTGGCCCGGCACAAGAGCAGTCCATGCTTGCAGTTCCAGAACCTGCTTCAGAAACTGCTGGGGCCAGAAATGTGGTGTACGCCAGGGAGTCTGAGATGAGCCCTGTTGGGCCTTCTGGGGCTACAGGGGCATTTGGCCCTAGCCAGGCAAACAATATGAACGGAGCAATGTATAACAAAAACAAAGCTGGCTTCTTCCAGTCTGCATAACCCTTTGCGGCAGAAGATGCAAGACAATGCTCTCCTGCTATGAAGATCTAAGCCTGGCATGTTTTAGAAAACTGACATGCACTTTGGAGCACCATAACTACTTGCAAGCCTAATTGTTTTCTGCAAGATTGCAACGTATTCACTAAAGATATGTACATGATGTTTATACGGTAAGTTCTGACATGCCGCAGTGCTTTGTGCAGTACAGACTATTCGTAACTTATGCATTGCAACTTCTTTTGTGTATGAACACTATGGACTTTTGTTTTGTTCATCCCCTGCCTTCTGACTTGTTTTGCAACCTCTCGCAGCTGCTTTATTTGATTTGAGAACGTTGCATACTACAAGATACAAAATTGACACTAGCCAAAGTATACTACTCAGTGTACATACGTAATGGCGTTCGTATATGCCAGTTATTGAAAACACAGCATAGACACATGTGATGAGCATGAAGGCTATGAAGTACATATGTTGAGTCATCATGAAGTCCAGACAAATGGCCTGGCAACACTGTGTTATTCGAAGCGCAAGCACGAGGGATTCTGTGTGAGCAGGAGCTAGAGGCTCAAATATGTTTGACAAGCTCTTAGACAACAGCACGCATCCTGACCAAGCCCTGCAAAATGCATGAGACACAGCATCAATTGTTACTCAGCCCACAGCGCAAGCCGCACAGCATTGTGAGGACACAAATTCGCTTTACTTGGCATCCACCATTGCAATGTTGACCAGCAAAAATAACGAAGCAGGCCAATACCATATTTTCAACAATACATGGACAACATTGACAAACATCCGTAACGGCTTTGTATAGCTCCAGGTCGAAAACCCTGAGACCATAGCACAAGAATCGAAGAAATGTCATTGCAAAGTGCATTAACTGCTTCAGTCACTACCATTCAACAAGTCACAATCTGTGAACACTGACACACTCTTGTAGAGGTCTTCTCTCACCGGACAAATGCAATCTAGACCATGACATCAGGAACCAATGCTAATGCCAGGAAACTTGTATCAGTATTTCAGCTGTCCTGTGGTGTGGCCTGCGTGACAACTCTCTGCCATTCTGCTGAGGGTGGAAGTCAGCCATGCAACTGATGACAGTTCATATCATGACAAACAGCATGACTAACTCAATAAACTTTTCCAGGAGCCTCCATGGTCATGAGCAGGTATCAGATGTCTGCAACGACATCGTTTGGTAGCATGGCTTCCAGAAAGAAGCTGTTGGCTGCTTCAGCAGGGCCCACATGGCTCAGATACAAAACACGCTCTGCCCTTGTCATGGCTACATATGCCACATTGCGCGACTCTCGCGTCTGCAGCAAGCACTGCCAGTCAGGCAACAGCTCAAGATGCAATGGCATGTGTCTGTTTTGTGTTGCATTAATGTTACTCCTTGTGAAGTGTGTCCCAATTTGGGTCAGATGTCAATACCTGAAGCTGCCCTTGTTCAGGTTCTATGAATTTTTGACTGTGTCTCAGGTCCTGCCAGACAGATGTGGGCACAGACAGATGTGGGCACAGACAGATGCGGGTAAAGACAGATGCAAGCACCGACAAGACACTTCTGTGCAGCTTGTCATCAGTGTCAAGCAAGCAATTGAGACACATCGCGATTCAAATAGCTGGAGTGGGTCTACTTGCCATGCAACTGAGGCATCTTGCATGCCTCCAAAGTACCCATTGATCAGCATTGAGATGCAGCTGTGGCTGCTTTCAAGTGACATTCGGCCACATCATCCAAGCAGGAAACATGAGGAGGCTTGCCTGCTGCAGGTCTACCCCAGAGGAAGCACACGGCAGGTAGTGCCAGGCTTTAGTGTCCAGCCCAACCACGAAACACACCACGCACTCCAAACCCTTGACGGCATGCACGCTGCTCACACCAACTGCAGCCAGAAGAGGAGGGCATTGTAGGTCTGCAGCTGAATGCAGAATTTGCCCTCTTTTTCTTGAAAATGTTTGTGGCTTTTTTCTTAGAATATCTGGGGGATGATGAGCAAAACAACCAAATGGCAAGAGGTTGAAAGAGAGAAAGGTGGTTGCTCATGGAGACGTGAATTCCATACATCACTGGACTATAACCATACAGTAGAAAATGTGAAAACTGGCCTGTCACGCTGTAAAAATATGCTGTTGCCTCAGCACAGTCGCAATGCATGCAGGCATAGGTTTTAGGCAAGGCAAGCGAAAAAACGTCTGATGCTCACATCTTTTGCCAAATTCCCAAAATGCAGGTCAGGATGTAATGCATATCAGTTCTGACACAAGACATCAAGAATGGCGTTGAACCGCCTTGCATGAATTCTTCCCCTTCTTCCTGATACATCAGTCGGTGTACAAACCTTGTCGCGACTGTTGCCAGCAATGCCGCTAGATGGAATCTGGCCTCTTCAGCATCTTCTAGTAATGCATTGTCTCCCGCCAGTACCACATGGGGCTTCAGCCCTCCCCGGCTCAAAATGCCCCTCAAGTGGAACAGCTGCCACCTGGCTCGAGCCAGAATCCTGATCTGGCTGTAGGGCACCCCTGGACCCCTCTGCACCCCTGCTCGATCATGCCAGACCCCTACAGCAGTTGTTGTTAGCGACAACGCTGAGGAGTTTGTCTTGATTGGCGTCGCAGCATGATGTCTTTTGCAGTTGTCTGTGCACTCTAACACCACACACCCTTGAAGCAGGCTACTCACGCATTCAGGCAGCAGCTGCTGGTTACACTGTGATCATTCAGACATTGCTGGCCAGCACTACATATTGCATTATATTGACAACAATGATGTGGGCCAGCAACAAACCATCTGTGTCACAAGAGAACATTGATAACACAACTAAAGACTATGTGGCCAGCCCCTACCATATTCATGCCACCACTTGACACACTCAAGAATGTGTTGACCTTGTGCCTCCTTGCTACTATACCGCACAAACTGCACAGGCTTGTCTTCTGTCCCAGGGGCAGCTTGAAGGGCTTTTGGAACACAAGTGCCCCGGGCAGGGTTCTGGTAGTTGCAGGCAATGAGGGCGTTGCTGTGAGCTACAATGCTGGGGGTGGATCGATAGTTAGTGATCATGGCAAGTCGCTGCACTGCTGTGTAGTCCTGCTCAAACTGATCCTGCAAACACATCGACTCACAATGATTTGCGTCTCAACATGCTCTCACGCTGCAGGCCGGAATTTGCAGTACAGGAACACAGCAGAGCTAGCTAGTGGTGCAATGCTAGGTGAACCCTACTAAGATGGTCCAGGGCTCGCAAAACTGCCATCTTGTCTGGGCATCTGTATTCCATGCAATGTTCCCTGTAACATGTGCAGGTAGCAATGTGTTTGTGACTAATGTGTATGTGACTAATGTGTTAGTGACGAACATGTAGCCGATCCATGGTGTGTGGCCAATGCTGATATTCCTGCTACTGCAACTTCCGGCAGGGACAGCAGCAGAAAGGTGTTGTGTGTACACACGGTACAAAGGATTGCACAGCTATGCATTGTGACCGTCACCTCTGATTCTGCATTGCGTGCCAGTGGGAGGGTCTACTCACTGCATTGCTGTCTGTTGCCTGACACAGGCAAATGGGCAATATGCTTTGTTGAGATATTCTGCTATATGTTGGCATGGTTGCAGACTGCACTGTTTCATCTGAAACAGCATTTGGCAGCTAGTCACAACACACTCACCTGATATGGATCAACATAGAAGCTTTCCTGATACCTCATGAGAGACCTGTCATAGAGCTTCTGTGGTCGCTTCATTGGTGTGTATGCTATCAACGCCACAGAGAGCTCGTTTGTGTGTGTGTCAGGCTTGTTGTTGACGCTTGGCAACCCACGACGCGCTGGCTTTGATTATGTACAGCCTGCAAGAACACACAGCCTGCAACAACATACGTTGACTTCTTGCAGGCTGGCTTGGTGCAAGAGCGCTTGGGCCGGCATGTTCAACACCTGTTGAAGTTTGGAAGGAGCACATATGACCCTCTGCAGTACAATGCTGTTGTGGCTGACATCAATCATCCATTGCTAATCAATGCAGGTCTCACATGCTGCCCTTGTCTCATGGACACAGCATGTCTTCTCTACACCTGCTGATCTCATGCACTGTCAAATACCCTGCGGCGTGTATTCCATAAACTAACACATCTTCACAGTTAGTTCACCCGCAGTCATTTGCCAAACTGTTTCGCAAACCTTGCACAAAGTTGTTCATAATTTGTTGTGACTTGTGTAGTGGCTACACATGGTGTCTTGCTGCTCAGGTCCTGGCTCTGGCAAGACGACAGTCATGGCATTGAGGGCGCTGTACATCATTGGCATTCTCAGGCAGAACGGCGGTGCCCCTGATGATGTCGTGGCTCTCACCTTCTCCAGAAGGTGTTCCACAATGCATTTTAGTCACGCTGTTGCTGATACCTCCATTACTGTTCATGCCCAGGGATCATGCTGTTGCTGTCACAACTTCCATACATGGTGTGATAGTTGGCATGTCAAGACTGGTGTCTCTGGACAGACGTGACATTTGGGTCCACTCATTGTCAGCCCTTCATTCATGATGTCACCGGGCTCTTTGCAATGGCATTGTTGGGCGTTTTGGATGCTTTGTCACGGCTGATGTTACTCAAGGTCACTGTTTTGGGGTTGTGCTAGTGTCACCCTTGCTTGGAGACAAGGCCAAGGTGTGGTCTGTGTTGGTGTAGGGCTCAGCAGCATATGGAGCAGACTCTAGATGGGCTGTGTGTCAGAGTCGTACACAACCATACCTTTGATGGCCTGTGGCTCAGGATGGCAAATGACTTCAACAGACTTCAGGGCAAATCAGCCATCAGAGTGAGTGCTCATGTTATCTAGCTGCCCTGCATTGGGCGGTGCTATGCTGTACCATGCTGTGCTGTCCTATGCTGTGCTGAGCTGTGCCATGATGTGCTGCAACATGCCATACTTGGTCCATGCTGTAGCACACAATGCTGTGCCGTGCTGTGTCTCGCCAGCTGTCCAGCTGTTTGGACGCCTTGACGTGTCTTGTTGCGCTATTATTATCTGTCTGCCACACACAATGCAGATCTTGCTTTGTTCACATGACGTGTCATGTCAGCGTATGAATCAGCCAACAGAAAACAGCTCACAACACAAAGCAGCTCACAACACAAGGAGTCAAACATCAAAGCGACCAGCATCTTGCATGTTGACAGATCTTGGGTCAAGAAGAGGTGAAGGACTTTCTCTCCAGCCACATTCAACAAGAAATGGAGCTATGGCGTCAACATGGCAGATGCCAATTTGATCCAAAAGCGGATGTGTGTAAGGATCTGCTTGACACCATGTCAGAGCTGCTGTGCCATCATTTGCAGCAGGTGACACCACTGTTGCCAAAACTGGCTTGCTCCGCCAGCTCAGCGTATTGCGCAGCAGTTGTGACTGCACCTTTCGCACTATACATGCACTTCAACATTATACATTGAGCACCTAGCATAGGACGTCATCCCTGATGGCATTGGTGACATGACTGGTGTCGTCTTCAACTCAGTCAAGCCTGTTTCTGTTGCATGTTGGTTGTGTGCCCTTGTTTATCTTTTTTGTCTCCATACCACACAAAAACTTCCCTACAGTCCAGGGCTTGCAGTGCATGTCCACACCAAACATGGCACTCAAACATGTGTAACCAGTCATCACATTTGCCATTATTGTTGAGGCTGTCTTGCAACTTCAGTGTGTTCTGCAGAAAATCATAATTGTTCACACTGTACAAATGCTGCTGCTGCTGCTGCTGCGACTAACCACAATGAAGCTGCTGCTGCAAACCTGTCTTTCAGTTGCTGCTGCTGTTCCTGTGGTTGCGGGTGTTGATGCCCACTTTGTCTTGTCCCGCATTGCGTTTTGGGCTCATGAACCTGCGGTCCTCTGGCAACACACAGCTTCTAACAATTCCCTTCTGCTGCAGGGCTTTGTAAAATATACCAAGGTGGGCGTGTACAGAATGCAGCAAGTGTGGGAGCAAGCGGCAGCTCAGCGTGATATCATGGCAGCCTTCTTGTCAGACTCAAGGATCAAGTATGAGCTGGGCAGCTCTAAGCTGGCACTCCAGCAGAGATGTAGACATTGTTGTCAAGAAAGCCATCAAAGCCCTGGTGCACAGTCTACAGGTCAGAACCCCTGCCCCACATGTAAATCACAGCAGTGTGTTGAATATGAGCGAAACAGTAGGTCTAACTCACTTCAAGCTCGCACAACAATGGGTTCTCAACAGCGGCTGGGCTGACAACAATGGGTACACAGCAGTGGGTTGACAACAATGGATTCACAACAGCGGGTGTGTGGACAACAATGGGTTCTCAACAGGGGGTGTGTTGTCAAGAATGGGTTCTCAACAGCGGGTGGGTTGACAACAGTGGGTTCACAACAGTTGGGTTGACGACAGTGGGTTCACTGTGAGTGCAGGACGGCGATGCTATTGTGTGGGAGCTGCTGGGGCAAGCAACACGCATCTGGCATATTGCCACTCAGCAACTATCCTGCAGTGAGAAGCCTGCCCTCAAGGCAGCTGCCAGGATCTTTGGCTATTGGAGCTCGCGACAAGCCTGGCTGGTGAGCGCTTTGAGGGCACAGCACACGCAAAGCATGGGTGCACATGCATCAGCGTATGACTGTGGCCGATCTGAGCCTGAATTGCATGCATGTATGCTCAGCAGCTTGCTGACTCTGTCACACGTGTACCTGCTCGCTCGCTCACTCACTCACTTGCTCACTCACTCGCTCGCTCTCTCTTTCATTTGCTCTCTCAGGCATGCATACACTCACTCATGCCTGCACTCACTGATGCATGCACACTCACTCATGCATGCACACTCACTTACCTACTCACTCACTCACTCACTCACTCACTCAAAGGGCTCACTGCCTGCTGCATTTGATCCTGACTGTTTTGCTCCGGGCTGCTGCCTCAGAAGCCTCCTGCCATGATCACTGAAACACATAGACTGTTTGTGTCATGCTCAGCATGTTACTAGCCTTCTATCCTGGCTTGACCACGACATGTTTTTGATGCAGTTGGATGAGTTCCAGGACGTAGCGCATGCTCAGTACAGGCTTTTGAACGCCCTCACCTGCAATGCCAGCTCTGGTAGATTGTGTCAGAGGGTGACTATTGTGGGAGATGGTGACCAGGCTATCTATGACTGGCGAGGAGCTGATGTGCGCCTTTTTGAGGTATGGCATCACTGCCAACAGCGTTGTCAGTTTTGCACAGACTCATGCCAAGGCTCTGTCATTTCTGACACCGCCGCCAAAATATTGTGAGCTTTACACAAACTCATGCCAAGACTTGGCCAGTTTTCTTTTGAACGTGTGCATAGATACACTTGTGTTGTGTTAAGTGACCTGCAATGCAGTGCATAGCATATCACCAACCCAGCTTGTTTGACTGTTGGTCCGGTTCAACATAAACGTGTATGCTGTTGAGACATCGATCTGATTAGATCCTGTACACCACACCCCTGCAGCCTTTGCCATTGACCCCAAAGCTTACAGGACTTCAAAGTTGCAATGGGCAGCCCCCGCATCAGTTCAGAAGATGCTGCTGATGCCAGACAGTCCTGTTACTAACTGTACAAGGACATGCATGGGTGCATGCAAGCCCTGACAGCATGGCTGACACCGATTTCACTGCACTTCACAGGGTTGAATGTCTGCAGGTATTTGCAATGCAAGCAGGTAGACACAGCAGAAGCCTTTGAGCTGCTCAAAACTGACCTGAGGATGAAACTCGTTTAGCAACTGGTGGATGTAGTCTGATAGGCTCAAGGACCCGGCATTGCCTGCATCAAATAGTCAGCCTTGCAAATGTGCATCTTGCTCCACACCTGCACGGACTGCACTCACACTGGCAGCGCCTTGAAGTACATCACGCAAAGACCCAACAGTAGATACGTGCCAGCCAGCTGACTGCACAGTGGCTTTTACGATGCAACCTGATTTGTGGCTACACTGCCACTTGTGTTTTGGCCAAAAGGATTATCGTATGTAAGCATGGCATGCATAGAAGGACTTGGAACCAAGCTGAGCCAACAGCTATTTACTGCATGCAAGCACGGAGGCACAGGTACCAGGCCATGTCATTTTTTAGTCCGGGTGAGGCTTATGTAGATAATTCTGCGGCACATGATGCTCATGCAGAACTGTAGCTCACCTGGTAGCTGTGCTGTCTTGGTGGTCATTGCTTGCAGCATAAACACTGCCCTGTCAGCACGCTGGGGTCCAGATTCACTTTGCCAGTGTCTCTGTATGGTCAGTACCTGCAGCAGCAAAGCAGGCGCAATCCAGTGTCACATTGTTTCTGATGTTTGCTATTGCACCCTTGATGTTGCACCCTTCATGTTGAAGCTGATGCAGGTTTGTACAAGTGCCCCTTTGAGTGGCATTGTCTGAAAGTCAGGGTGCATAACACAAGGCACAGCATGCCATTGTGCTGCAGGTGAATAGTGGATTGCATGCAAAAACATCTGCTTGTTGCCACCTGGCTCTATATAATATGGCATCCAGCAAATCCATGGTTTGGTCATGTGTTGATATCAGGAAGGAGCATATCAGGGTTATAAATGCCAGGTACCCTTTCTGGTGTGTCCTTGCCAAAGCTGATGATCATGATGGGGGTGTCTGCGTACCTGATGCAGGAGGGGGCGTAGCTCAAAGGTGAACAGCCCAGCATGCATCTGCTGAGTGAACTTCAGGCACAAGGCTTGCACCAAGCTGAGGGTAGCATCCAGTACAGGCTGCTGCTGCATCAGTTGAACTCTGATGCATGTGAGGGCAACTAAGCGGCGCATGAGGCAGGCTGATGCTGCCTTGGCCTGAAAGGACTTGTGGGATTCATCTGTGCAGTGGTGGCTGTTTGGGCTGCGGCGCCATCTGGATATAAGCTGAGACAGGCCTTGTAGCATCTGCAGGGAAGCAAAATACAAAGGTCAGCATTCACCTTTGCCTGATCCGCTGCCTAATTGAGCAACAAAGGATTTTCTTTGTATTATGTGCAATGGCCATGCTTGCAACTTACCACTCATGCACAATATGCACCACCTGTTCAAGTGTGCAAGCAATGTAAATCTAGACTGCAAAAGATGCTAAGCTAATGCAGGTACTTAATGTTGGAATGACAAGGGCTGTTCAAGTCAATAAGGTGATGGTCTATCTGTCACCTGTGCACACTCAGCGTCACCATAAGATATGGCAAAAGATTTGACTCCTTCTGGGTACAGCAGCAAGCCATTGTCAACCCAGCAAACTTCATCAGCATTATCAAATGGCTTTCTAGCTCCGACAAGGGATTGAAGTTGCGCCTCCATCTCCAGCAGCTGCCTTCCTGTTGCTGTATGCTCAGGCAAGAGATCACACCTGCTCAGCCTTGAATGCAACACTTCAGCACTGCGACCTTGGAGCAGTGGCAATGCAGAGGCAACAGGGCTGCTGTGTAAAGATGTGTCTATAGCTTGCTGTGACATAGGAGTAGGAGAATTGAGTTCTGTGTTGGCCTCCACTAGAGGGGGTCTGGCAAGTTGAGGAGAGGCTGCGTGTAGCTGGTGTAGTGCACTTGTTGGTGAACACTGTGCTGGTTG
>JAABUO010004704.1_pt1 | contig 16058 bp, 8 predicted proteins | sample 5559291 | NCBI WGS metagenome assembly JAABUO01 (sample SAMN10711878, study PRJNA513372) | rock metagenome | isolation source: Antarctica rocks | place: Antarctica: Victoria Land, Finger Mt sud
TTAAAAAGCTAAAAGATTAAAACAAGAGAGATTTTAATACGAGAGAAATGAAGTTAACATTAAACATAACAGAGTATAGAAAGAAAATAAACGATGCACGCAGCGTTGTAACGTTATCTTAATTATTAAGATTACTAAAGTTAGATTTAATAACTGAGACTGTTAAAAAGATCGAGACAAACGGCTAACGCATAATTAATTTAAACAAGAACTCTTCATATTACAAGAATCTCGATAAACTCATTAAGAAAAGTTTAAAATTTTAATAATTAAACAATTTTCTTTAAAAACATTAAATGAACAAGAGCAGACAGCGTAACAAGTTCTTAATTTTCTTAATATGCTTCGTTATATGTTTCGTAATCTGATTAATAAGTATTTTAATTTCTGCTCGTTATTTACAAATTCTATCTTTACTATTTATCACGCACATAATTACATTTTCGTTAGTAAAGAGATTAATCTTACAATAATAATTTCTGAAGATTAAGCGAAAAGCGACATGAATGCATTCTTAATTAAGCACAAATGATTAATAAAAGCTCGTAAATATCTTTTAAAAAAAGAATAAAGATAACGATGAAAGTTTTAATATAATCGTTAAAGGCTTTCAGATGATGAAAATAAACTATATCATGCATCGTGCTTAATATGTAATTATTATAAAATCTCAGTTCACTGTTAACGTGAAGAATTAAGTTAAAAAAAGAGCTCATCGAATTAACATTACACGAGAAACATTCTGCTATTAACTGATTTATCTTAAACATTCAGTAAAGAAGACGATAATTCGCAAAGTAAAGATTAAAGCATAATTTATATTTATAATCGCAGACATGCGAAAGAACGAAGAATTAATTACGAGTAATACGAAAGTGTCGCTTTACATAAAGATTTAGTAAATTATTTTAATTACTTCGAAAGTGAAAGCTCGCTAAGCTTATTAATGTTCTTAATTAACTGCAGAATAATAAATTAACACATAAAACAGAATGAAAACAAAAGTCTTAATCATATCTTTATACAGCATGTAAAACTAAGTGAAGATAATAATCTTCTTGTTTAACTTCTTCGTTAATCACAGCTTAATCTGATCGAGCGACTTCTCTGTCTTCTTTTTTATGATATTCATATAGCTTTTAACGTTAATTAACGAGAAGAACGAGAAAATCTTAAAATCTTAAGAAAAGCAATTCGAATATTTATTCGAATTATTAATTATCGCTTTAACAATCTGTGTCTTAAAGTATTTATTTTTCTCTGATTTAAATGACATATTAACTCAGATCTTCTTTTTTTACGATATATAATTATTCGACTTATATGTTATTTCTGTCTTTTTTCTAAACGTCTTCGTTCTTAGCAGAATTAAGTTCTTAGTCGTTCTTTTAAGCACTTTTTTGTTAAATTTTTTACGTTGTACTCGATAAAATACGACGTGTAATTTAAGATCTTTTACTGTCGTATATAATTTTTTATAAATTACGTAAACGCGATTCTGTTTCATTCTTAAGAGATAATCGTGATACTTAAGCAAGAAGATAAATAATATTCTCGAGCATGTAATGTTTATTAAACTGCGAACTAGCGCACGTAACTTTTTAATTATTTATCAGTAATGTATTAAACTAACGTTATTATAACGTGAACTAGAATAAAATAAAACAGAATTCTCGATTATATCTTTATTATAACAGTTTATTATATGTTAGCATTAAAAGAATTTAATAATTTATTTTACGATAACAGACATCTCATTCTTAAGTAAACACAGCTCAGATCGTATGCTTCATGATAAGCTATAAATTATAAAAATGCGACGCTTTCGTGTTTAACGAATAAAATATTTACTAGTTTAACGATATTTTAACGATATTTTAACGATATTTTAATCTTTACTAGAATTAAAAGAAAACATGTAAAGCTCTTTAAGGCTGAGTTCTACGATCGCATGTATTTCTTTCTCGAGTAAGAACAGAGAGAGTCGAATGCTTCATAATAATTAAAAATTATGAAAATGTAACGCTTTTTAATTCGACGAATAAAATATATACTAGTTTAACGATATTTTAACGATATTTTAATCTCTTTTAGAATTAAAAGAAGACATGTAAAGCTTTTTAAGACTAAGTTTTACGATCGCATATATTTCTTTCTTAAGTAAGAACAGAAAGAGTTAAATGCTTTATAATAATTAAAAATTATAAAAATATAACGCTTTTTAATTCGGCGAATAGAATATTTACTAGTTTAACGATGTCATAATCTTTACTAAAATTAAAAGAAGTCATATAAAGTTCTTTAAGAGCATGATCTCGCTTGTTTTCTTTAGCTTTTTTATCTCATTTCGTATATTGCGCTCGCTCTTTCGTGCAGACTAAATGTGTAACATAATAAGAAGATTAATCATATCTGTCTTACATTTTCATACTCATTACATTTAATGACTCGCGATGAATAAATAAACTGAATAATAAAGTATTAACAGATTCTCGTAATAAAGAGATTATATTAAATATTATTATTTTCGTATCTCATAACTTAACGTATTATATGCAAAGCATATCTGTTAAAAATCTTCGTCTCATAAAGCTGAGCTCGTTTACAGAGTTTTCATCTTCTAGCTAATTTTTTAGAAATAATAATTAAATGTTTTAATTAATTTACTTCTTTAATAACATTTAGTTAACATAGCTTTAACTTCAGAATTATTAATCGATCTTACTTACTTCTTGTAACTTCTTTACAGCATCGTTAGCTCATTTCTTATATCTTTCGCTAAAACATTATTCAGCTTTTAGTATTTAAAGGTTTCTTCGTGACATTAAAAATCTAGTCTCATTAGCTTTTTCTCGTTATTAAGCAATTAATATCATTAGCTTTAGCTCAGATGAAAGTAAGTAAAATCTTAATAAAAACGTTTATTAAAGCACAGTCAGTTAATTTACATTAAGATATTTTTAATCGTAGCTGAATTCTTAATACAATCATCATTAAGTTAATATGATTATTCTTTACGTAATGTAAGTAACGATATTTATTAAAAAGACTTTAAATGAAATAAATTATAATTAAAGATCGTGTAAATCGTAATTCATCTTAAGATGACGAAAGTTAATTTATTAAATCTTAAGATACGATTCATCTTTAAGAACTTTAAAATGTAACTGAAATTCATTTTAATTAATATTATTACGAATCAGACAGAATGACGAATATTAAATAAATAACGAATGATAACGCTTAAGGCTATGATTTTACGCGTCTTTAATGAACTTAAGCGTGTAAAAAGTAAATTAATGAATATTTAACTGTCTTTATTAGCCGTTAAAAAGAAAGCTTTCATTAATAAAGTAAGTGTAATAATGTCGAAATTCTTCGATTCGCAGTTATTCGTTTCTTTTAAATTACTCATTCGAGAAATAAAGGCTTACGAGCAACAAGTAATATTTAATACAGAAGAGATTATTAAGAAAAGTGTCGAGAAGCTTAGTCGATTCATTTATCTCGATTATTAAAGATTTTAAGCGATCATAATTAAACGTTTACGATCAGAAAAGAACGATTTAATTTAAACGAAATGAATAAAAGCATTAACATCGATCTTCGACGAAATGTTTAAAGAATTATTATTAAAAGCAGTTATCAGAACGATTTAAAAAAGATTCTTTTTATCATTTTACTCGAAGGCTCGTAATGATATTTTAAAAATGAATATGAAATACGATAAGATACGAATCGTTTTAATCATAATGAATAATGCGATTTAATTTCTTTAAAACTTTAAACATTTATAATCTTTACTCACATCGTGTCGAATCGTTAACTTCACATAATTAAAAAGATCATTAAAAAGACGCGAAGAATCTTTAAAGATAATACGCATCTCGTTAAGAACATTATTAATACGTCTTAAGATTAAGAAACACGATGCTCGTTCATGAATCTCTGATCATTTAAGTGCTCATGTAAGAACGTCTCGATGACGACGACTTAAATGAATATTTTAAAGAATGAATTAATGTTAATTATCGTGCTTAAATCATTAATACGAAATTAAATTAAAGAATGAATGATTTGTATAAATGTAAATTATTAAAGAACGATCTTAAAATATTATTTAGCGCATGATAATGATAAAGTAATTAATAAAATAACTTCGAATGAACTGAAATGTTTATTATTTAATCGTAAACATCGTGCTTTACTTAAATTAAAGCGCTTCGTAATTATAATAACGATAAAATCGTATTTTACGTAAGTAACGAAAATCATTCGCAAGTATGAGTTTAATCGAATATTCGATTAAGAAATTAAGATACTTATTAATATTAAGATCGAATTAACGTTATATAATATTAAATACGAAAAGTCATTCGTCGTCTGAAGTTTCTTTATTAAAACGAATTTAATCGCGATTATAAAGTAACGATCGAATAACTTAAAATTATATTAAAATTATTAAGAGACAAGCTGTCGCACGCTTAATTTTTATCGAGAACATTTATGTTTCGAAGATTAAACGATTTAACGAAACTTATAGCCTGCTTAAAGAAAGAAGCATGATATAATAATGTAAAGCTAAGTCATTATATCGTTAACGTACTAACGACTTTCGAGATTAAGTATAAGAAGTTAAAAAAAAAAAACGAATAGATCGTAGAAATGAAATTCTGTGCTTAAGCGTTAACTGTAATAATGATCATTTTTATAATACGAATTAATAATCGTATTATTTAATTTCTGAACGATAAATTTATTCTTAATTTATTAATATAGCATTAATTTAACGTTAAGATTAATGTTAATGCGAAATATGTAAATTAAAGAAAAAAAGAAATGAATCGAATTATCGCGGATCTGAAGACAGTTTATGCTAAAAAATTAAAGATTTAACACAAGCGAAAGATTAGTACGAAAGAAATGAAGTTAATATTAAATTTATTACAGTACAGAAAAAAAGACGAACGACGCACGCAACGTCGTAACGTTACTTTAATTATTAAAATTATTAAAATTTAATTAAGTAATTAAAATCGTTAAAGAAATCGAAGAGAACGACTAACGCATCGTTAATTTAAATAAGAACTTTTTCTATCATTAAAATTTAAATACATTAATTAAGAAAAGTTCGAAGATTTAGTAATTAATTTAATTTCTTCGAAAAAATTGAAAAGATAAGAGCGAAAAGTTAAATCGATTCATTATATTCTTAATATGTCTCGTAATGTGCTTCGTGATATGATTAATAAGTATTTTAATTTTTGTTCGTTATTTACAAATTCTATCTTTGCTATTTATTACGCACATAACTATATTTTCGTTAATAAAAAGATTAATCTTATAACAGTAATTTCTGAAGATTAAGCGAAAAGCGACATGAATGCATTCTTAATTAAGCACGAATGATCGATAAAAGCTCGTAAATATCTTTTAAAAAGAGAACGAAAATGATAATGAAAGTCTTAATACAATCGTTAAAGACTTTCAGATAATGAAAGTAAATTATATTATGCATCGTGCTCAATACGTAATGATTATAAAATCTCAGTTCACAATGAACGTGAAGAAATAAATTAAGAAACGAGCGCATCGAATTAACATTAATCGAGAGATTTTTTATTATTAATTAATTTATCTCGATTATTTAATGAAGAAAGCGATAATTCGTAAAGCGAATATTAAAGCTTAGTTTATCGTCATGATCACTGATATGCGAAAGAATAAGAAATTAATAGCGAATAATACGAAATTAGCATCATACATAAAAGTTTAGTAAATTATTTCGTAGCAATTTATGTCACGAAGTTTAAGATTACATATTAAATAAATGCTTATTTAAACAAGTATAAAGTTTACTGAATAATAACTTACATTACTGAAACGCGAAAATTAAACAGATACGTAAGATTATATACTAATGATTTTATAATTCTTTTAAAATAAACTTAATATGAAAGAAAATACATATATTAAATTAAGAAACATAAATAGAATTAAATGAATAAATTACATGTCGAGCTAGCGTTATTATAACGTGTACAATGTTAAAATGAAAACAGAATTCTTAATCATACATATAATAGCAGCCTGTTGTATGTTAGCATTAAAAGAGATTATTAATTTATTTTATGATAATAAATATCTCGTTTTTAAGTAAATATAGCGCAAGTTAAATATTTCATGAAAAGCTGTACAGTGTAACATGTTAAATGCGACGAATAAAATACGTGCTAGCTTAATGATTTAACGAATAAAATATTCGCTAGTCTAACGATATTATAATCTTTACTAAAATTAAAAGAAAGCACAGAAAGTTCTTCGATTATTAATTATATGAACGTAAACATTCTGTTATTAAGTAAAGACGCAAGTTAAATGTTTCATGAAAATCTGAAAAATCTGAAAATGCGACTCGTTAAAATGCGACGAATAAAATACGTGCTAGCTTAATGATTTAACGAATAAAATATTTACTAGTTTAATCTTTATTACGTAAACATTAAACGATCGCGTTACGATATTTAAATTTAATTAATAAACTTCATAATCATTATCATCTTAATTATTCTTTAATTTAATCATGCTTAACATTCTTCTTACTGCGCTGTCTTTCTAGTCTTATTACATTTGTTAAATGCAGATTAATACGTCGCTAACTGTTTATTCATTAAAATTCTTTTCTCGCTTTGTTTTAATGATTACGTTTTTATCATTACTGTTTTTAATCGAGCTATTTTTAAATTTATAAATCGTTTAACAGAGTACATTCTCGAATTAACGATGAATTAAACGAATCTTAAACTTAATTCATAACTGTTATCGTTAAATTCTGATTTTTATAATTAAAAACAGAGAAATTAAACAAAAGTAATTATAATGAAGAAAATGCGACTGATAAATAAAGAATACGAGCAGCTAAGCGTTATAATAAAGCAAGCGATGAGAATTGTAGATCTTTTAAGAAAAAATCTTAACACTTAAGAGATTCGACTTCAGCTGCAAACGATATTACAGAACATTAAGATAGATTATATAAGCTTTAATATATTACGACACTGATTTAAGTAAACATTATTAAGCATGACACGTCGCGTTAACTTTAATTTTAAGCGTTTTAATGCAAGAAAAGCGTTAATAATACATTTATTAATTCTTACGTTACGAGAAACCTTAATCGACATAGAAATTAATATCTCAGAAGTAACTCATTTAAATTGCTTTAATAAAGATACACTCTTTACGACGAAATCGCAGAGCATAAGTAGCTCTTTCTGTTTAATTAACAATATCGTGAAAGAAAACAAGAAGTTAAACGTTATTAAAGTTATGAATCTGAACTTTAATAAATAAAAGATAATTTTAAAAAAGAATATTACTTATGATAATTTTCACGACGTTATTATATATAACAGTAATAAAAACTTAATTAAGATAATCATCGAGCGATCGTGAAAAGAAATACTCGTAAGAATACATGCACGAGATTAAAGTCGTTTTTGTTTTAACATTAAGAAATTAAACTCAGATAAGATAATAACGATAATGATTTAAATACGAGACTTTATTAATATTTACTCGTACAGATCTTATTAGTGTTTCATTAACGAATTTAATAAACATAATCTCGTCATTTACAGACTCGAACGAATAAGAAGATTTAAATTATACGAAAGTCGTTATCGAAATTACAAACGATATAATATTACTCATACAGCAGAAAAGATTACTACGAAGTTAAAAACGTAAATGTAATAATTTTATGTTATCAGATAATTAAATTTATCAGCGAGTGTAAAGTAAACGTTATAAGTTTAATAAGAAAAGCTATCGTTTAATAACTTAATTATAGTAAAAATTCTAGAATCAGATTAATATTTTAATGAAATAAATAAGCGCGATCGCAGAGTTCGAAGTTAACTTTATTTAAAAGAAACGATTAATCTGCGATGAAGATTAAGTTACATCGTTTTTTTAAAAAGAAAAACATTATTCGCGTGCTTAGTTTAATCGAAAAAGATCTTAAAAACGTTAATGTACGAACTTCTCTGAGACTGACTCGTATTATGAACTTAAAGAACTTAAAATTTCGCACTTAATATTTCGCACTTAAACTCGCTTAAACCTTTAAAGAAGAAAGTCTGATGAATATTCGAATAAAGAATGCTCGAATTATTTAAATATGATTCTTAATTTATACGAGCTAAAAAGCTTAGTAATAGAGATTAATAAGTTTCTAAGTCAGAAGCAGTTATATCTTCGTGCTTCTTTCTTCGTGAATATTAATCTTAAAGTCGTAAATTCGTACGTCTTAAATGTCGCGCTTCGAACGAGTCTTTACGATCTGTTAACTGATTTAATTACAAGTACTGATTACGTTTCGCGTACCGTGAAGAAAATTCGTAGCGATGTCATTAAGATGTTTAATTCTTTTAAGAAATTCGAGTATCTTTTTAAAATGAAAGCGAATTCTTGAATTATTACTTTACTGTTATCGCATTAAAAGTAAGATCTTTACTTCATAATCTTTAAGAAGAAAAAGCGTATGTTTAGCGAAGAGAAGAAAGATAATAATTCTTTTTAACGTCTGAAATTAAGATTTAATAACTAAAGAATGTACTTTAATGTTATAACGAGTTACGAAGAATTAACTTAATCGTTTAAGATTTTAAGAAAAAAGCATTTTAACGAACATGATAAGCTTAAGAAAAACCTCGAGCGTATTATCATTAGTTGTTAAAAGTTTAACAGAAGCTAAAGAATGAATTAAATAAATATTATCGTAAAAAACTGACGTGTTTCTTATTCGCAATTATAAAACGACTTTGCTTATATCGCTTAATAAGTATTATAATTAACTAAAAAAAGCAAGTTAATAAGCATATTACATCAGATTCTTTATTTTACTTCTTTATTATATTACATTTATTATAAAGATAATAAAAATTAAAACATTAATCATTTATTATAGTTTAATATTATCATTACGATTTACTTTACGAACTGTTATTTTTAGTAATTAATTATAATCGTTAATGTCATGAAGAAGAAATTAATAAAAAGAAAAACGAATAAAGTATGACATGATCTGCAAGATTTAAAAGAAAAGACAGATAGTTTATGCTACTTTAACATTAAATCTTTACGATATTCTGATAATTAAATGCTTTATTTAATAATAAAATGTTAAATTAATTTTAATTAACTTAAATTATCGCAGTCTGCACGATATGTTAAATTAATTTAAATTAACTTAAATTATCGCAGTCTGCACGATATGTTAAGCTAATACGAATCAGCGTTAAAATAAACTAACTTTAATTAACTCAGATTATCGCAGTCTGCATGATATGTTAAACTAACTTAATTTAGCGCGATTTAGTCGTAAAAACACGAATTAACTTAATTAATATAATAATTTTAATTATATTTAATGATCGTTAACTTTAATCATAATAAAGTAAAGATCTGCGATCTGTTATTATTTCTTCATCGAATTTTACAAACTTTCTTATAAACACTCTTTTTACATTACAGTAATGAGTAAATTTAAAGAGATAAGCTCAGAACGCTTCTTAAATTATTAAGAAACAGATAGAACGAGAAACACATTAAAGATATTTTTACTTACAATTCTTAACAAATATAAAGATAATAATTTTAACGATTATTAATTTAAAAATCGATAATATAAAAAGCATATATACTTACGTTTAACGCGTTCGAAGAAGATACTAAACTCATTCTGCCTGCTTAAAAGCGTATTCGCACACTCGAGATAAATAAAGAAAATAATAATTTCATTTTATTAGCTCGAAAGCGAAATCGAGCGTCGTTCTCGAAAGATTCGTTAAATTTTTTAAGTAAACTGAAACTTTTAATAAGTTGTTTTAAGACTCTGTTAATCTGACTTATTTCTTAAAAGATTTAATAATAAGACATATATAAAATAATACGAAAACGTTTAATGCATCGAGATTTTACAAGAGTGAATCTCTCGATCACGCGTTAAATCGTAACTTTATTTAATATAAGAAAAAACATTATGTAATGATGATTATACACGAATCTAGCGTTAACGACGAGCTCGAAGACACGAATAAGAATCTTCGTTTTAAAACAGACGAAGATAATCACGATCGTTACATAAAGAAGAAAATTAAAAAAGAAAACGCAAGCGACATCGAAAAGCTTAAACTAGTATGAAATAATCTTTCTCGAGTTAACGCGCGAAATCATTTATCATTAAATAATCATTAAATGATTATAATCGTATGTATACTCATACTCAAAGTCGCGATGTTTTTAAAATTTTACGTTATATTAAATTTAAGACAGAATGATGTTATTAAAGTCGATTTTTTATAATCTAAGTCTTAAAAGATTATGTTTAATGATTTTATTAAAGAAATCTAACGAGTTTAATGTCGTTTACTTAAAGAAATAAATTAAATTAAGCGCGAGTCTAGCTTTTATTCGAAAGAGTTTAAGAAACGCAAGATATTATTATTATAAACAAAGTTATATTTTTAATTATGCATTAATATTATCTGAAAAGTAAATGTATAATTATATTAAAGATATACGTTATCAGATAACTTTTAAGATTAAAGAACTTATCGATAATCATTATAAATTCGTTAAAGCGTTAAACATGCGAGATTACGTAATAAATCTTTTGCACGAAGATAACTTTATTGCTTTAAATATTATAAAAATACGTAATATTTATAATACGAGACATAGCTAATTAATTATTAATTAAAGAAACAGCGTTTTTACGTCGAAATTATATACGCGTTAATTAAACATTATTATTTCGTTACAGAAAGTAATTTAAATCGTCATTATTTAACGAATACATACTTTAATTTACTGCGAATAAAAATAATAATCTTTATCATTATCGCGATATAATACTTGCTTCGAGAATACGAAATAAAAGAAAAATTAAATTTATTAAAATTTAAAGAATCTTTTATTACACGTGCGTTTTACTTTCGCTAGAATAAGAAAAGAATGTCTTTCTCATATTATTAACTTGTTTTCTTTAAACGTTTACGAAAGGTTTCTTAACGCGCTTAAAATTAAATACTTAAGTTAAAAAAGATAAATTTAAATTTTAACTTATCTTGAAAAGCAAGCTAAATAATAAGTAAGTTTTAAGAACTCGAAGAATTAAAGCACGATGAAGTCGTATATTAATTCGTATCATCATAAAATAAACGACTTAATGAAACTTATAAGCGATGACGAAACTTTAAGTATGTTAGTGTTATCGTTACAGAAAGTAATTCTCGATTTTACATTATTATTTTAATTTTTTACGTTAAATTCATTAATCGATTTAACTTTAAAAGCTTTAAGTCGTACGAAAAAGATAAAAAGTCTTACTTTCACGATGATGATTAAGTTACGACATTAAATAATATATAAAATTTAAGAGTCGTTAACGAAAAGAAATTAATTAATTTTATAACAAACGTTTTAAAGAGTAATTTATTTCTTAAAGAAGATTAATATATATTACATAAAGCGAACATTAATAAAAGCACTGTCTTTAATTACGAACTAAGTTATTCGGAGTTTCTTAATGCATATAAAATGAAATAATTAATTAATTTATAATACGATATAAAGAACGTTATAAAGAATAACATTCTGAATAATGAAAATGAATATTAAGTTATATTAAAACGTGTACGACGAACGAATTTAATAATAGTATTATAAGATAATTTTACTAAGTAATAATCTTCACAGTAAGTAGTTATAATGCTTTTATTTAAGAATTAGCTTAACGATAAATTATTAATAAGCGAAGAAGATTTCATAAAACGCGATAAAAGAAATTATTATTTTAATTAAACTGTAATGATAGCAAGCGCTAGCTCGACGTCAGCGCTCATTAAAAGCAAGATTAAGTGACTTGTCAGATGACTTCAGATCGCTCGATAAGTTAACGTTTCTTATAACGTATTAAGAATGATTTATTAAAATTAAATAGCGAAATACTAACGATGAAGTCATTAAGAATATTAAATAAGCTGAAGCTCATTCTCTTAATGTTCTTAGCGATTAGTTTTACATATTAATATCATAATAACTGAGTATAATCATAACAATCTATTATGTCTTACGTCTTTTATATTTAAACGCGCTAGCGAATAGCTAACGAAGTTAATCTTACATAAACATTTAAACATAACGAAGAACTTTATTTAAACAAATATAATTTTAATTATAATTTTAATCGAGTTAATGCTTAATAAAGTAATTATAATTTTTATAATTACGATTTAATTATAATAAAATAATAAATAAGTAAACAGTATGTAAAGAAATAAAATAACAGGTTTTAAAAAAAAATTATGTAATATATAATATACGTTTACTGCGAAGATAATAATAATTAGCTTAAATATATTAATAATAAACATAATGTTTAAAACATAAATAATTTATTAAAAGATAACGCGATACAAAGTATTTAACATAAAGATAAACTGTAAAATGAAGATGAGAAAAATTAAATTTATTACTGAAACTATTACAATAATATTAATGTAATAAACAAAGTTAATATAATAAACAATGTTAATATAATAAACGATGTTAATGTAATAAACGATGTTAATGTAATAAACGATGTCATTTACGCTATTAAACATGCGCTCGTAGCTAATCACGTTAAAGTGATCTTACAAGATGAAAGATCGATTAAAGTAATAAATCATTTAATTTATTAATTAATTACGTAATTAAGCATTCGTCGAGATTTATTAATGAAGTCTTTAAAAATGCTAATTGCGTGCAGAAGTAATTATTCGATCGTTAATTTAATTTATAAGAATATTTTTAAATATTTTATATTAACGAGCGAGTTTTGCTCTAAAAAGATTTTCGTTAACTGTTAAAGCCTCGTTTTAACGAGTGTAAGCAAGCGTTATGCGCTTTTTTTATGAAAGTTCGATATCTTCAGAAGGTTTAAAAGATATACTAATAAAGGGGATGAAGGGGGTAGCTGCCATCGTTTTGCTGAATTGTTGAAGAATTATATTAATAGAATATGAAATGTGAATTTTCAGCCCTATGGCCTGACGACTGCTAGGTTTAGCCGAGTGCTAGGTGAACCCTTCTATGGACGTTTGGGGTAGCATTGCAAACAAAGACATGATGCGCCGGCGATACTTCAGTCATACATTCAAGGCTCCGTTATGTCTGAAGGATAGTCTCGTCACGTTCTGTTATGATATCCCACCTTGAACGCTGCAGCGATTGTGAAACCTCAAAAACCAAAGCAGGATGTGTGTATAACCACCGTTATCGTGCTCTCCGGCCGCTTGCAGCTTGGCGATCGGCGGTCCATGTGTTCCACGACATGAGACTCCCATGCTAATCATCTGGCGTTGTAGGTACACAGCTTCGTTTGCCTTCTTCGAGGCACTATGGAGCGCCGGCGTCACACACGTTTTTGTAAACTTGGGATCGGACCATCCCAGTATAATTGAGGCCATCGTCAAAGGCCAAAATGAAAAGAAAGGCCAGTTTCCAAAGATTATTACATGCCCCAATGAAGTATGCTCTTCCCGGACTATACCCCTCCAATTCCGACAGCAAGACTTATACCATGGCTTTGCCTCTTCTAGATGGTCGCCTTGTCCATGGCGGATGGCTACGCTCGTCTTACCTCCAAACCCCAATGTGTAATCGTCCACGTCGACGTCGGAACCCAAGGTCTGGGAGCAGCCGTTCACAACGCAAGCTGTGGCCGCGCTCCTGTCCTTGTCTTCGCCGGCCTCTCACCCTTTACACAGGAGGGAGAGATGCGCGGCTCCCGTACCGAATATATTCACTGGATTCAAGACGTGCCGGACCAGAAGCAAATTGTTGCCCAGTATTGCCGGTACACCGGAGAGATCAAGACGGGGCGAAATGTCAAGCAGATGGTGAATCGTGCTTTGCAATTTGCGACGAGTGATCCCAAGGGTCCTGTCTATCTGTTCGGAGCCAGGGAGCCCATGGAGGAAGAGCTAGAGCCGTATCAGTTGATCCAGGATCATTGGGGAGCGACGGGTGCAGCAGCTTTGACCGAGGACGCAGTAAAGTTAATTGCGAAAGCGCTTGTTGAGGCAAAGAAGCCATTACTCGTGACGGGCTACTCTGGAAGAAACCACGCCTCAGTGGGGGAGTTGGTGAAGTTGGCTGAAACAGTGAAGGGGTTGAGGGTGCTGGATACTGGTGGAAGTGACATGTGTTTCCCAGCCGATCATAGGGCAAGCCTCGGGCTCAGATATGGCGTCGATGACAGCGTAAAGGCAGCCGATGTGATTCTAGTCGCTGACTGTGATGTACCGTGGATACCAACGCAATGCAAGCCAAAAGATGGAACAAGGATATTTCACATCGATTCCGATCCATTGAAGCAGCAGATGCCGGTCTTCTACATCCCTGCAGAGGCAAGATGGAAAGTCGACAGCTGTACGGCATTCCGGCAGCTACACCGTTGCATCAGCAGCGATGACACGCTCTCGCAGAAAGTCGAATCTTACAACGACCGATGGGAGAAGCTCAAAGAAAACCACGAGAAACGCTTGAGCAAGATCCGAGAGTTGGCACAACCGACACCCGAGGGCAATTACAATGTCTCCTACCTCACAGCCGCCATCCGCAAAGCCGTGCCCGCCGACACCATTTTCGCCATCGAGGCTGTCACCAACACCGTTTTCGTCGCCGACCAGATCCAAGCCAGCATTCCCGGCACCTGGATCAACTGCGGCGGAGGCGGGCTCGGGTGGAGTGGTATGTATCCTCACCAAACCTCCCTCGACCCTTCCTAATCCAACCAAACCATACTAATTCCACTCATCTCCAGGCGGCGCATCCCTCGGCCTCAAACTCGCTGCCGGCCCCTCCCGCTTTATCTGCCAAATCGTCGGCGACGGCACCTACCTCTTCTCCGTCCCTTCCTCCGTGCACTGGATCTCCCGCCGCTACCGCCTCCCCGTCCTCACTATCGTCCTCAACAACACCGGCTGGCAGGCCCCGAAACGCTCGCTCTTGCTCGTGCACCCGGATGGCGCTGGCGCGCAGGCCACAAATGAAGAGCTGAATATTTCGTTTGAGCCGAGCCCGTATTATGCGGATATTGCCAAGGCGGCGGCGGGCGGGGAGTTGTGGGCGGGGAGGGCGAGGACGGCGGCGGAGTTGGAGGGGATGTTGAGGGAGGCAGTGGAGAAGGTGAAGGGGGGGGTGGGGGCGGTGTTGGATGCGATGTTGGATGCGCCTCCTGAAGGGGCGATGGGAGGAGGAAAGGAGGTTTTGGTAGGGTAGGGTGGATGGTGGGGGAGAGATATAGGAGTGGGGTTCGATGTGACAGTGAAGAGATGATGGGTGTTTAAGAATGAGCTCCGACTTAAAAGATATTCTGCATGGCATGATTATAGAGCATTTGGTAAAACCATTTTTTGCTTTCGTTCGCAGGACGCTCCAATTCCATTCTTCTCTTCCCCTTTCCTCTTTCACCCCTTCCCCTCCCCGCTCCCCCATCGTTCTCAATCTGCCCCACTGTATTTCAACTCTTCTCTTCACGTCTTCGTTTTAGCTTCTCTGTTTTATATTCTTAATACGCTTGTTGATATGTTATGTGGCATTTGGTAAGAAAAAGGGGGTTTTGTGCTATCGTTCGTTGATTTCATGGAAATTGGCGATAGTTTTTATGTCTTACCTCTGGCCCCTTTCCCTTTCTCTTTCCCATTCCCATTCCCCATCCTTCTCCTCCTCCTCCTCCTCCTCCTCCTCCTCCTACTACTCCTCACTCACCCCTTTACCACCAATCACCAATTCATAAGCCCCCCCCACAAGCCTAAGAAGCCCAATAACACACCCCATCACCCCTCCCCCACATAACTACCCCCACTTCCCTACATCCATCACCCTCCCTATATCCCTCTCCCTCTCAGCCATCATCTCCAGCTTCACGGCAAAAATCAACGGAGGTCTCAAATATTTCCATAGTCCTAAATCAAGTTTTCGCATGAAAGATGACTGAACGGAGG
>JAABUO010004705.1_pt1 | contig 16057 bp, 13 predicted proteins | sample 5559291 | NCBI WGS metagenome assembly JAABUO01 (sample SAMN10711878, study PRJNA513372) | rock metagenome | isolation source: Antarctica rocks | place: Antarctica: Victoria Land, Finger Mt sud
TGGCGGATCATCTCGACGATCCGCGCATTCGCCTCGTCGAGAGCGATGAGGATATTCTGCTCTACGAGATCGGGCATATCCCTGGCGCTGTCAAGATTGACTGGACAGCGGACCTGCAGGACCCACTGGTACGGGACTTCATCAGCCCGGCGCAGTTCGCCCAGTTGATGAGCCGCAGCGGGATCGCGAACGACACAACCGTTGTCTTCTACGGTGACAAGAACAACTGGTGGGCAGCGTACGCGTACTGGTTCTTCACACTGAATGGCCACCCGAATGTGAAGATCATGGATGGTGGCCGCGCGAAGTGGGAAGCCGAAGGCCGCGCGTACACGCGCGACGCGGCGAACTATCCGGCGACGCAGTACACACCAGGCACGTATCACCCGGAATACCGCGCGCTGCGCGACGAAGTGCTCGCCTTCATTGATTACGCGAATGGCGGGCACGGCGAGAAGCCACAGGGGCCGCTGGTGGATGTGCGGTCGCCGCAGGAGTTCTCTGGCGAGCTGATGCATATGCCGGCCTACCCGCAGGAGGGTGCGTTGCGCGGCGGTCATATTCCCGGAGCGAAGAATATCCCGTGGGCGAAGGCGGTCGCGGAGGATGGCACATTCAAGCCGATCCCCGAACTGCGCGCCCTCTATGAGGGGCAGGGGATTACGCCAGATACGGATGTGATCGCGTACTGCCGCATCGGTGAGCGATCCAGCCACACTTGGTTCGTGCTCCATGAATTGCTCGGCTATAAGAACGTCCGCAACTATGATGGCTCGTGGACGGAATGGGGCAATGTCGTCCGCGTACCGATCGAGAAGTAAAAGGCTCTTGTGAACCGCCAATACTGCCCAGAGGGCGCCCGCAAGAACGCCAAGAGAAGATTCTTAACGCAGAGGACACAGAGGCCGCAGAGCACGCAGAGATAGATCATTATTTCCTTCTCTGTGCCCTCTGCGGCCTCTGCGTTAAGTCACTTTTGGCGTCCTTGGCGGTTCGTTCCCACACGTTGACTTGCGAGCAGGCATCGTGCCGCGCTATCATCGTCGGTGCGGTGGCATGAGACCACTGATCGTTTGTTGATGCCACTGTTCATCTGCGAAGAAGGGGACGGGTTACACTGTGAAACTCACCGCCGAGCGGCTCCCGGAAAGCCAGATCCGGCTTGAAATCATCTCCGACGAGGACGAGTTTACGACCGCGATGGATAAGGCGACGAAGCGGCTTGCGCAGCGCGTCACCGTGCCCGGTTTCCGTCGCGGCAAAGCGCCGCGTACGCTCGTCGAACGGCACGTTGGCCGCGCGATGATCGTGGACGAGGCGAACAACACACTGATGGATGATCTCTATCGGCAGGCGCTCGAACAGGAAGACTTGACGCCCGTCACCCGGCCGTCGGTCGAGATGCTCGCCGCCGAGCCGCTCTCATTCCGCGTCGAGGTGGAGATCGCGCCGACAGCCGAGGTTGCCGGCTACGAGAATGTCCGCGTCGAACCGGAGCATATCTCCGTCACTGATGCGGACGTGGACGAGTATATCGAGCGCCTGCGGGAGGACAACAGCCCATGGGTTGATCCGCCATCGCCCCGGCCGGTGCAGGAGGGCGACGAGGCCGTTGTGGATATTTCGGCCTTCGAGGGCGATGAGCCATTCGACGAGCCGACGACGGGTGCAACCTTCGTGCTTGGTCGGGACAACCTCCTGCCGCAGATTCGCGGCATCATCGTCGGTGCGACGGTCGGCGAACCGGTTGAACAGTTGGTGACATTCCCGGAGACGAATGTCGAGGGCGACGAGCGTCCGATCCCGGAGATACTGCTCGGCAAGACGCTCACGTACCGCATGACGGTGCAGAGCGCGAAGGAGCGCGAACTCCTCCCGCTCGATGACGAACTCGCCGCCTCGCTCGGGGGCCGCGCGATGACGCTGGCGGAACTGCGGGCCGAAGTGCGGCGCAACCTGCTGCAACAGAAGGAGATGCAGGCGCGGAACACCCTCGTCATGAGCATCATGGAGAAGTTGCGCGACGAGATCGCCACGGTGGACGTTGGCCCGGCGCTGATTGACCAGCAGACCCGCGAAGACGCGATGCAGCAGTTACAACAGATTGGTGGCATGGGCATTGATATCAACGAAATCTTCGGCACGAACACCGATGCGATCAATAACTTCCTCGAACGGATCAAGCCGGAGTCCGAACGCCGCTTGCGGAATACGCTGATCCTGCGCGAGATTGCCAAACAGGAAGAGTTGACGGTCACGCCGGAAGAGGTGCATGAGGAAGTGCATCGCCTCGGTATGGCGCACGATGTCCTCGATGACGAGCGCACCGTCGAGATGATCACGGAAGACCTGCGGGAGCGTAAGTTGCTCGACCGTGTCGTCGCGATCGCGACCGAAGGGCAGGGCATCATTGATGACTCCCCTGAGAGCGCGTATATCCTTCCTGCAAGCGACGAGGCCGATGCGGACAGTGCGGCAGCGGCGCCGGAAGGCACTGCGACCGAAGCGCCTGACGACGCGGCTGCCGTTGCGGCGGACCAACGTGTCACTGCAGAGCCGCAGGCGACGGCCGATGCGGCGGCTTCCGGTGCCGTTGATACGGAGGTTTCGTCGGGGGACGATGCCACAGAGACGGAGAATGCTGGTACAATGGAGCAGGATGGGGCACCAGCCACGACCGACGCGCCAGCCAATGCCGATGAAACGCCGAAACCCGCGTAACATTGGTCGCGCCCGTCCGTTATACCGATGGGAAGGAAAAGGAACCGGAGATGCAGAGACATTCACAATCAGGATTTGACATCAACAACATTATCCCGGCGGTCGTCGAGAGCACGAACCGCGGCGAGCGCTCGTGGGACATTTACTCCCGCCTGCTGCGGGATCGCATCGTCTTCGTTGGCACGCCGATTGACGCGCAGGTGGCGAACGTCTTTATCGCGCAGATGCTCTTCCTCGAATACGAAGACCCTGAGCGCGAGATCAAAGTCTACATCAACAGCCCTGGTGGTGAAGTCTACGCCGGCCTCGCGATGTACGACACGATGCAGATGATCCGCTCCGAGGTCTCGACGACCTGTATGGGCATGGCGGCGAGCATGGGAGCGGTGCTCCTTTGTGCCGGGCAGCAAGGCAAGCGCTATGCGCTCCCGAACTCCCGTGTCCTGATCCACCAGGGGTCTGGCGGTTTTCGGGGGAACGTGCCGGACATTGATATTGCCGCGCGCGAGACGATCAACGTTGTGACACGCCTTGTCGAAATCATGGCGACCCACAGCAACCAGCCATTTGATAAAGTGAAGCGCGATACCGAACGCGATTACTACATGGGCGCCGAGGAGGCGAAGGATTACGGGCTGATTGACGAAATCCTCATGCCGCACCCGAAGAAGGTCGCAGCAGCGTTGGTGGCCTAGCGCACCCGATGGGTGTGCGTTGTACCGTAACGCCAGCGCGCTCGCGGGCGGAATGAGGAGTTTTGGGGGATGGCAGGTACGCGCGGAACGACCAATAGCGGAGGCGGAAGCCGGATGCAGTATCGTTGCTCCTTTTGCGGTAAAGGGCAAGACGAAGTTAAACGCCTGATCGCGGGGCCGGGTGCGGTCTACATCTGCGACGAATGCGTCGAACTCTGCCGTGAGATTATCGAGGAAGAAGATGTGCCTACCCCGAAGGTGCAACCCTCCTTCGCTGGTATTTCGACGCCGAAACGGATCCATGAACAGCTCTCACAATATGTTGTCGGGCAGGACTTGGCGAAGAAGAGCCTCGCCGTTGCGGTCTACAACCACTACAAACGCATCACTGTTGGCGCGGAGCCGAATAACGATGTCGAGTTACAAAAGAGCAATATTTTGCTCGTCGGCCCGACTGGCTGCGGGAAGACCTATCTGGCGCAAACGCTCGCCAAGATTCTCAATGTGCCCTTTTCGATTGCCGATGCGACCGCGCTCACTGAGGCCGGGTATGTCGGCGAGGATGTGGAAAACATTCTTCTCCGGCTGATCCAGAACGCCGGTGATGTCGCGCGGGCTGAGACGGGCATCATCTACATTGACGAGATTGATAAGATTGCGCGCAAATCAGACAATCCCTCGATCACGCGCGATGTCTCCGGTGAAGGCGTGCAGCAAGCGCTTTTGAAGATCATCGAGGGCACGACGGCGAATGTTCCACCACAGAGTGGTCGGAAGCATCCGCATCAGGAATACATCCAGATTGACACGCGTAACATCCTCTTCATCTGCGGCGGTGCGTTCGAGGGATTGGAAGACATCATTGCCCGGCGCATGGACTCGAAGCACGCGATGGGATTCTTCCGCGATGGGATAAATAGCACGAAGGCAGCGGATGAGAATCTCCTGCGTTTCGTCACGCATGACGATCTGCTTAAATACGGACTCATCCCTGAGTTCGTTGGCCGTCTGCCAATCACCGTGAGCCTCGATCAACTCTCGCGCAGCGAACTGATTCGTATCCTCACCGAGCCGAAGAATGCCGTCATCAAGCAGTATCAGCGGCTGTTCGGTCACGATAACGTCGAGTTGACCTTCTCGGAGGACGCGCTCGAAGAGATCGCCACGCAGGCCGAGAAGCGCAAGACCGGGGCGCGCGGCCTCAAGACCGCCATCGAATCGCTTCTGCTTGATGTGATGTACGAGATTCCGTCGCTTGACAATGTACGCACCTGCGTCGTCACCGGTGAGACGGTCCGTAGTGGCAAGCAACCGATTCTCATGACCCTCGGTGGCCGCGAACTGGAACTTGAAGACACCGTCGCGTAATTCGACGAAACAACGAGAAACGAACGACCGGGCATGCTGCCCGGTCGTTCGTTTCTCGTTGCGATCTGTCTTTGGAACGGCGAAGCACCGGCTGTGCGACGCTATTTGCCCGCTGGTGGTGGCGGCAGGAGATCGTGGCTCTCATCGTCCCCTGTGCCAGTATCGGTATGATTTCCGGTGTGTTCTTCGTCATCGGTGTGCGGGCTGAATGCCGCACCCTGCTGATAGCCGCGCACGCTCGAACCATAGGGGCGGGGCGCGTAGCCGCCGGTCGGCGGGGTGCGCGCGGCAGGGACGACGCCTTCGGGGCGGGCATAGGCTTGCCGGGGCGGGAGGTCCGCACGGGCGAACTGCGCGACGTTTGCTTCGAGGTCAATGAACTGGTCGGCGATGTCCATTAGATCTGTCGCGGCTTGGCGCGGTGTCGCCGCGACCTCGATGCGCAAGCCGGCATTCTGTGCGGCGTCCACAAGGTTCACGAAATCCCCGTCACCGCTGACGACGATCGCGACATCAATATGCGGCGCCTGTGTGAGAAGATCAATCGCCAGTTCCATGTCCAGGTTTGCCTTGGTGCTGCCATCTTCAAAGCGGCGGAGGGCCTTTGTTTTGACGCGGAAGCCATTACGTTTCAACCAGGTGATAAAACTGTGGCTACTCTCGTCCTCCGGGTTGTATCCCAGATAGGCGTAGGCGCGGTGCAACCGGCGGCCGGAGGTGAGAAAGTCGAGCAACCGCGCGTAGTCAATGCGGATACCCATATCCCGTGCCGCGAAATAGAGGTTCGACATATCGAAGAAAATGGCGATGCGATCCGCCTCATCATGCCGTCGGGACGCACGCATGGAGAAACCCCTTTCAATCAGCCAGTTTACAAAGCGAGATCACCAGACAATGCCGAACAGTCAACCAAATCGGAAGAAGACGCCGTTTTCCCGGTCCGGAACATTATGGCGGCAGTGTAGCATGCGTTCACCTGCTAAAACAAATGATATTTATGCGCTCTCGATGGGGATTAGGGGACGCCACACTTCGTTGATGCCATCGTCGCTGACGGCATAAAAGTACCGAACGTCGCCATTCTCGCGGTAGGCGAGGTTGTGTCGCCGCACACCATCGTGATTACTACTGCCCCAATACCCCAACGATCCGTCCCACCGCATCGCGTCAGGATCGGGGAGACCTTTCTCGCGTTCGAGGATCGCCTGACGCCATAGCCGCCGGGCGGATTTCCGTGTCACATTGTCCGCGACGCGGCGGCTACGGAGATCGCGCATCGTGTAATACCGTTCGCCGTCACGCTCCTCGACCGACAGGATTTCGACGCCGGTCTTCGGCGTCTCGGCAGGCTCAGTGCCATTGCGGCTGACAGGCGATGTGGAGGCATCAACCGGCACGGTCGGCGATTCGAGAATAGCCGCTAGCTGCGGAATTGCGGATTCGGTCACTGATTCCGGTGGTGTCGTCGCCTTGCGTGTCCGTCGCCGTGGCCGTGCCTTTGGCGCGTTCGTTTCGGGCGCGGGCGCTTCGGGTGTGTCCGTTACCGATACGACCACCGCCTGATGATCGCTGGCCGGTTGAGCCGCGATGGCGCTCGTCGCCGACGCGACATCGGCGGCGGGTTGCTCCGGTTCCACAATTGCTTCGGGTATCGCCGATCTGTCCGGAGCCGCGATGATTGGCTCGGCTTCCGTCTCGGAAAATGGCGCTTGCGTCTCGGTATCGGGCGGGTCCTGCGCCGGTCGGCGTCGCGACCGGCGGCGACGCGGGGTGCGCCGTTCTTCTGCTTGCTCCTGAACCGCTTCAGTCTCCGGTTCTTCGCGCGCATCTTCGCTGGCGGTGTCGGAATCCGCGAAGTCGCCGTTCTCGTCCACCGCCTGGCGTGGCGCCGTCCAGTCGCGGATGCGCTCCGGCTCAGCGGGCGATGCGGCCTCGACAGCGCCGACATTGCGCACCAGTTGCACGATCTCATCGCGGAGCGCGACGACGGTTTCGCTCTCCTGGCGGACAAAGACCTGACCGGCGTCCGTCGCATACGGGGTATTGTCACCCTTCGGCACCGTCACGATCAGTACGGGCTTGCCCGCGCTACTCGTGACTTCAACCTGCACATCGAGCTTTGGCACGACGCTCCGAGCAATGGCGTCGGTCAGGCCGCGTGCCGCTTCTTCGGCATTGGGCACGCCTGCCACGGGATGTGTCGGATTCGCCGCGACGCCGACATAAATCGTGCCGCCGTTTGTGTTCGCAAAGGCGACGATGTCTTTGGTGATTGGCCGGTACCGGCTCCGTTGGCTGCGTACCTGCTCGTGGAACGACTGCACAATGCTCTGCCCTTGCTCGCGCGCCGCCTGGATCGTGTCGAACGGTGAGGCAGACATGGATTGGTACGGACGGATGCGGGTGAATTCTTCGGAGAGAAAGAGTGCCTTGAGCGCCGCGAACGACCGTTCTGGCAGCGCCACTTCGGTCGCACGGTCGCCGATGCCCAGATCAGTGTCGCGGTGTGCTCCCTCGCGGGAGAGTCGATGCGCGTCCGATCCCTGGATACAATGCATACGGCGCGGATACTCGGGTTTGGAGCCGTTGAAAAAACTCGCTGTTGCCCGGCGCGTCATGTCATCGAGGTCGGTGACTTCGAGGGCGTGGAGATACTCGGACTGTGTGTAGGCGATTTTCGTCGGGCCGCCGAATCGGAAACCCTGCATCGCGACGCCATGCGCCGCGTCCACATGTGCGGGGATGACGAGGCCACCGCTGTCGTGGATCACTTCGTACGCTGCCAGCACGTCGGCGGTTGCGCCGACCTGCCCACTGCCCATCTCCATCTGCTCTTCCGGGACATCGAGCGCCATCAACACATGTTCGAGCCGCCGCACAGTTGTCTCCGGCGGGAAGATACCCAGAATGTGGAAACCATAGGCCGCAGTGAACTCGAACCCCGCCAGGACGAGAATTTTATCTCGCAGTCGGCGGTATTCATTGAGAATGTTCTTTTCGGCGGGAGCGAGCCGGTCGAGTTCCTCCAGCAGTTCGAGGTCTTCGATCTCCCGGCGCATCGCCGCGATGCCGCTGACACTGTTATGGTCGGTGAATGCAACGATGTCGAGGCCGCACTCCTCCGCTTTCTGGAGAATTGCGAGGTACGTGGCCGACAGGTCTTGATAATCGGCGGATGCTGGGGTGTGAAGATGCAGGTCCATGCGGAACCATGTCATCTCCTGCGCATCGTGTGTCTGATGGCCGCGTCCGCCCCGTCCGCGTCGTGTCCGTGACATTGGTGAATCAATCACTCCTGGTACAAGTACGCCGAAAAGAGATGCCATTACCGCCCCGATTGTCGCATAGGCCCGATAGATGGGCAAACCGCCCCGCATTCTCGTTGCGAGACACATGGGCGCACGTACGGTACAGTACATATGGAACAGAGTGGGTGGGGTAGAGATCGAGGTGAGCATGAGCGACGAATCGGTAGATTTGCACGCATTTCTTGACCGACTGGCGTCGGACGCACCGACGCCGGGCGGTGGCGCGGCGTCGGCATATGTCGCCGCACTCGGTGCGGCTTCGGTAGCGAAGGTGGCGGCAGTCAGTGTCGGGAAGCCGAAATTCGCTGCCCATGATGCGGAATTGCGCTCCCATCTCGATCATCTCACTTTGCTGTCCGACCGCTTTCTCGTACTCGCGGCGGACGATGCGTCGGCGTTCGCGACATTCATGCAGGCATACCGTCTCCCGAAAACGACGGACGCGGAACGCGCGACGCGGGCAACCGCGTTGCAGGAAGGAATGCGCCAGGCGGCCGCAGCGCCGCTGCGTATCATGGCGGCGGCGCGCGAAGTGCTGGACGCGGCGGAAGCAATCGCGATCACGGGCAACCCGAACGCGCTCGGCGATTGCGGTGCGGGCGCAGCAATGGCAGTCGCGGCGATGCGCGTCTCGCTCCTCAATGTCACCGCAAATATCGCGGGCCTTGTGGACAGTGCCGAAGTGGCAGGCTACCGGGCGCAACTGCACGACCTGATGGATGGCGCTGCCGAGCGCGAGCGGGCGCTGCTCGAGACGATCCGCCGTCGCCTCGCCGGTGAAGTCGCATGATCCCGGCGCGGTCATTGGCGCGGGATGTGGCCGAATCGGGCGCGCGGATGCTGCTTGGCAAGCCCGTCGCGGCGGCAATTACCGAGGAAGTGCGGGCCGGTGTCGCGGCCTTCGTGGAGCGCTATCGCTACGTTCCGACGCTCGCGGTGATGACCGTCGGGCCAACGCCAGCTGCCGAGCGGTATACGGAGACCTTGCGCAAGCAGTCGGCGGCCGTTGGGCTGGCGTTTGAGCGTATCGCGCTCGATCCCGACAGCGATGAAGCGGCAGTCCGCGCGCGGATCGTCGAACTCAATCACCGCTCTCAGATCGCCGGTGTCCTCGTGCAGATGCCGTTGCCTGCCCATTTACCCCCGACGATCGTCGGCGAGACGCTCGATCCGTATAAGGATGTGGACGGCATCACGCCCGTGAATGCGGGTAATCTCTCCCTCGGACTGCCCGGATTGTTTCCTAGCACGCCGCTCGGTGGCGTCGCGCTGCTTGCGCACTACAAAATTCCGTTAGCGGGGAAGCATGCCGTGGTCATTGGCCGCTCGAACGTGGTCGGTCGGCCACTCGCGCAACTGTTTCTCCGGGAGGATGCGACGGTGACGGTTGCTCATTCCCACACCGACAACCTCGCGGATGTGACGCGGCGGGCGGATATTCTCGCGGTCGCGGTTGGGCGCGTCGGCTTCATCACGCCGGAGATGGTGACGCCCGGTGTGGTCGTGGTGGATTTTGGTACGACGTTCACGCCGGACGGCCTCCGCGGTGATGTCGCGCCTGATGTCGCCGCTGTCGCCTCTGCATTCTCGCCGGTACCAGGGGGAACAGGCCCGGTCACGAACGCAATCCTGCTGCGAAACACGCTCCGAGCCGCGCGGGAGATGATGGCAGTGCGCAGCCATCTCCGCTTGCACGACTGAGAACGAGATCGAAACCGGGAGAACCGCAGAGACGTAAAGATGGGAAGATGAACACGAAGGAGAATAGGACAATAATTTTTCTTTTCAGCATCGTATTTCTTCTCTGTGATCTCTGCGTCCTCTGCGCCTCTGCGGTTCTCCCCGCTTTCGATCATGTATCCATCGGTAGTGTCGCGTTGTAATGGAAGGACATAGACTGTGGACGCCGTTCCAAGCAACATCGCGATCGCACAGGCCGCGACGCTCCGCCCAATCACGGAGATCGCGGCGTCGCTCGGTCTCGGGGACGATGACATTGAGTTGTACGGCAAGTACAAAGCGAAGATCCATCTCGACGTGCTGGCGCGAATGCGCGACCGACCGCTGGGAAAGTACATCGTCGTCACGGCGATTACGCCAACACCGCTCGGCGAGGGGAAGACAACAACGACGGTCGGTCTCGGCCAGGCGCTCGCTGCGATCGGGAAACGGGCAATCATCGTTATCCGCCAGCCGTCGCTCGGCCCGGTCTTTGGCATTAAGGGCGGTGCAGCGGGCGGCGGCTACTCGCAAGTCGTGCCGATGGAAGACTTCAATCTCCATCTGACGGGTGACTTCCATGCCGTTACGGCGGCGCACAACTTGGCCGCTGCCTTCCTCGACAACGCGCTTTACCAGGGCAATTCGCTCGATATTGACCCGCTCGCGGTTGCATGGCGGCGCGTACTCGATGTAAACGACCGGGCGCTCCGGCAGGTGATCGTCGGACTCGGCGGCAAGGAAAACGGTAGCCCGCGCGAGACAGGCTTCGATATTACGTCCGCGTCAGAAATTATGGCGATCCTCGCGCTGGCAACTGGCCTTGATGATCTCCGCGTGCGTCTCGGTCGGATCGTCGTGGCGCAATCGCGCGCGCGGCGCCCCGTCACGGCGGAAGATTTGCAGGTCGCGGGCGCGATGGCGGTGCTGTTGAAGGACGCCATCCAACCGAATCTGCTGCAAACGCTCGAAAATACGCCCGCGATTGTCCATGCGGGGCCGTTCGGCAATATCGCGCATGGCTGTAGCAGCATCGTGGCCGACCAGATTGGCCTGCGGTTCGCGGATTACGTTGTCACTGAAGCGGGATTCGGCGCGGACCTCGGCGCGGAGAAGTTCTTCAATATCAAGTGCCGTGTCAGCGGCCTTGCGCCAAGTGCGGCCGTCCTCGTTGCGACGGTGCGGGCGCTCAAGGCGCATAGCGGGAAGTATCGCGTGATCGCGGGCAAGCCGCTCGATCCCGGATTGGGCATGGAAGATGTGCCCGCGCTCCGTGATGGCCTCGCGAACCTCGAAAAGCAGATCGAGAATGTCCGGCTTCACGGTGTTCCGGTCATTGTCGCGATCAATCACTTCCCGACCGACACCGATGCGGAGATCGCGCTCATCCGCGAGGTTGCGCTGAAGGCGGGGGCGGCGGAGTGCGTCGTCAGCCGCATCTGGGCGGAAGGAGGAGCGGGCGGGCGTGAAATGGCCGAGGCGGTCGTGCGCGTCGCCGCGCAGGGCAGCGATTTTCACTTTCTCTATCCACTCGACGCGCCGATCAAGGAGAAAATCGCGACGATCGCGACGCGCATCTACGGCGCGGACGGCGTCACGTTCCAACCCGAGGCGGAGCGCAATGTCCGCGACATCGAGCGGCAAGGCTTCGGAAATTTGCCGATCTGCATGGCGAAAACACATCTCTCCCTCTCGCACGATCCGACATTAAAGGCGCGACCGACGGGCTTCACGGTGCCGATTCGTGCGGTCCGGTTGTCGGCGGGCGCGGGGTTTGTCTACCCGCTCGCGGGCGATGTTCGTACGATGCCGGGACTCGGCGCAGACCCCGCCGGGGCACATGTGGACCTCGACGCGGACGGTCGCATCGTGGGGCTTTTCTAGACTGATCTCTGAACGATCACAACCGCAGCGGTTCGCGATGCGTATCATTCTCTAGGGTCGGCGATGTCAACGTGGGAAACCCGCTGGTATGCGTCGTGTTGCGCTGGTCAGCAGGCGTCGTTCGGGCGCGGGTACCACTCGCCGCCCCGGAGTTATGTTATGCTCGTACGTGTATCTACGGTGGCGGTCCTCCGCCCCCTGCCGCGCGCCTGATGCGCGATCAAAGGATGGTGTCTCATGCCGCACGACGACCTGCCGGGTCGCCCCCATTTGCTCACTCCGAACGATCGGAATCGCAAAGATCGCAATCCGCTTGATGACCCGAACAAGCGCGTCCCACGGATCCCCCGTAAGTCGGAAGATCCAAACAACCCGCAAAAGCCGCGCCTTCGTATTCCCAGTTGGGTCTGGTGGATATTACTCGCGGGCTTGCTGATCTGGAATATCCTCGCGCTTGCCAACCCCTTCGCGACGGGTAGTACCGTCGTCAATTACAGCGCCTTTTTGAATCAGGTACAGACAGGCAATGTCAGTGAGGTGACGTTGCAGGATCGTAACGTCACTGGGATATTCAAGACCGCAGTGAAGGTGCAGAACGGTGATGTCATCAGCGGCCCAGGTGTGCTCACCGCCACGCCGACCGCTGCTCCAACCGCGACGGCAGGTGGCAACGCCACCGCTGCGGCGAAGACGGTGACAAATTTCAAGACGAGCCTGCCGGTTGTCGAGAATCCGACACTCCTGCCGCTTCTTCAGCAGCAGAATGTCAAGGTGAACGTCAAGGGCACTGATTCGGGTGGGTTTGCGTCTCTCTTCCTTAATCTGCTGATCAGTCTGCTCCCACTCGCGCTCTTTATCGGCCTCGCGGTCTTCCTTGGGCGGCAGATGACACGCGGCCAGCAAGGTATTATGGGCTTCGGCAAGACGCAGGCGCGCGTGCATGATGCTGAACGGCCTCAGGTGACGTTCGGTGATGTTGCCGGTGAAGACGAGGCGAAACTGGAACTGACCGAAGTCGTGGACTTCCTGAAAAACCCCGGCAAGTACCACTTGCTTGGAGCGCGGCTGCCACGCGGCGTGCTCCTCATTGGCCCCCCGGGCACGGGCAAGACGCTGCTGGCGAAAGCCGTTGCCGGCGAGTCCGGCGTGCCGTTCTTCAGTGTCTCCGCATCCGAGTTCGTGGAGATGTTCGTTGGTGTCGGCGCGTCGCGCGTGCGCGATCTCTTCAACAAGGCGAAGGCGGCGGCGCCCGCAATCGTCTATGTGGATGAGATTGACGCCGTCGGTCGGCAGCGATTCGCCGGCCTCGGCGGTGGCAACGACGAGCGCGAGCAGACCCTGAACCAATTGCTCGTCGAGATGGACGGCTTCGATCCGAAGCAGGAAGTCGTCGTCCTCGCCTCCACGAACCGACCGGACGTGCTCGACCCCGCGCTCTTGCGACCGGGCCGGTTCGACCGGCAAGTGACGGTCGGGCTACCGGACCGCAAAGGGCGTGAGGCGATCCTGAAGATCCATTCCCGTGGGTTGCCACTCGCTCCAGACGTGAACCTCAATCGTGTCGCGCAGTCCACGCCTGGCTTTGCGGGCGCGGATTTGGCAAACCTCGTCAACGAGGCCGCGCTGCACGCGGCGCGCGCCAACCGTCAGCAGATCTTCGCGCGCGACTTTTCCGAGGCGCTCGACAAGATCATCCTTGGTACGGCACGCGGGCTGATCCTGACCGAACACGACAAGAAAGTCGTGGCGTTTCATGAGGCAGGACACGCGGTGGCGGCCTACTACTCGCCAAGCACCGATCCGCTGACGAAGGTTTCGATTGTGCCGCGCGGTCGCTCGCTCGGCGTGACAATCCAAAGCCCGGAGGAAGATCGCTTTAACTATCCGAGGGCATACCTCCTCAGTCGCCTCGTTGTCATGTTCGGTGGTCGTGCGGCGGAGGAGATCGTCATTGACGAGATCACGACCGGCGCGGAGAGCGACCTCAAAGAAGCGACCTCGCTGGCACGGCGGATGGTCGGCCTCTGGGGCATGAGTGAGGAAGTCGGGTCGCTTTATCTGGGCACTGGCGAGCAGGATGTCTTTCTCGGCCGCGAACTGACGCGTGACCGCGACTACAGTGAGGACACGATTTCCGCCGCTGACCGCGCGGTGCGCGAGTTGCTTGAACGCTCCCATCATCGCGCGACGCAACTGCTCACCGAGCATCGCGTAGCGCTCGATACGCTCGCGCAGCGATTACTCGACGACGAAACGCTCGATCAGGAACAGGTCTTCCAACTCTTCGAAATGGCAGATGGCGGCATGCCGCGTCATGGCTACTCGCCGGACCCCGGCGAACGACCCGCACCTGTTCCTGAGCCTGCATTATCTGGCGGTCTTCGTTCTGACACCGATGTCGTGTCAGCGTCGGAGACGCCGCTGACGACCGATTGAGCGACGAGCATACAACCGGCGGGATACCGGGCGGGGAGTGGCGATCAGCCCTCCCCGCAGGACGTACGTACATTTTGGCCTGAACGGTTGACGCGCGCATGTATGCGTCGTATGATGCATGTATTAGGAGTTGAAACGGTGACACGCGGCGGTGATTAACGATGGTTGTGTTCCACCCATATCGCGATCCATCAGCGATTGATGAGCCGCAGCACGACGCCAACAAACCGCCGCAGGGAGTTTTGAGAAAGCCCTGCGGCGGTTTGTTTTTGCGGGTAGGGCGAATCGCCCCATGATAATTCGGGAAGCGGCTTGGGAGCGAGCCGCGTCAAGCCAGGAGGCGGTCAGATGCATTCCAGCATGATCGGAAAACTTGAAAAGGCCCGGCGCTATGCGGACGAGCCATGGCGCGTGTCGCTCCAGAATCTCTCGGTCGCGTTCAAAGGCGATAATGATACCCACACCGTCAGCGCGGAAAGCGGCGAATGGCGGTGCTCGTGCGATTTCCATGCCAAGAATGGCACCTGCGCGCATGTAATGGCTGTGCAGAACCTCATGGATCGCACCTTCAGCGGCGCGACCGTGGATCACGCCGCGCACCTGCTCCGCTCGCGCTGACAATCGGGCGACAAACAGATTCAGCGAATGGGCGGCCCCAGCGGAGCCGCCCGTTCGCTCGGTGATTCACATCAGTTGAGACTGAATGTCGCCTCGGTGACGTGGACTGTGCGGACGGCGACGCTTCGATCCGGCAGGAGTTCGCCCCGGTCAAACCGCTCCCGTTTGGATGCGCTCGACCGCACGCGGACAATCGGCGGCCGGTTCACCAACGACGCTGCATGCGTGCCGCTGACGATCGCGAGATTGATGCACGCGGCAGTCAGGTATGAGAGCAATCGCTGGCGCACGCGGTATTCCTTTGCGACTGGTTAGAGACGTTCAAAGCGCACGATTTTCAGCGCGAAGATGACCGCGCCGCCGACCGGCACTTCCATCACGTCGGAGGGATACCAGGCGTGGATATCGAGCATATCGGGCGGCACGACCTCCATCCGCTCGCGGCAGTGTTCCATGATCATCCGTTTGACGCGGGAGACCTGCCAGTCCTCAACACCGACCAGGAGGGTCGTGCTGCCCATCCGGAGGAAGCCACCGGTGCTGCCGACTCGGGTCAGCCGGAAGTTTGCCTGCGTGAGCGCGTCAGCGATCGCATTTGCGTCGTAATCCTGCACGATCGCCACGATCAGGCGGGTCGGTACGTTACGCGCTGTATTGGGGGGTGTATACGTATTCACAGGCGGCACGGTCACGGGCGCTATCCTTCCACACGTTAGTCGTCTTGTACCCGGTGTTTATACCACGTTGTCGCCGCATGGTACACTCGTCAACCGAATGGGTGAGGGGTGCGAGATGCCGACGGCGCGATCAACGAAAAACAAGGGGCCGCGAGGAATTCTGGCGCTCGTTGTCGCGCGCGCCGATCCGGCACACGTTGAAATCGCGGGCGTGGACACGGCTACGAACGCCTGGATACGCGCGGCAGGCGCGACGGGAGAGCGATTCTTTCTGCCCGACCAACTCGTGTTCCCAAATGGTACGCACCTCCAGAGCCTCGATACCCTGCGTGTTGCTGCCGTCACACCGGCGCTCCAGATGCCGTTCGTCGAAACCGCGATCATTGATTTCGGCCTCGGCCTCGGCCTCGTCCGTACCGGTCATATCGAGGAGCGCGCCCTGAGCCGGACACTGGCGGAACTCGCCACGACCCATCTTGATATACTCCTGCCTGCCGGCAAGCGCGTCCTGACCGCGAAGGATTTTCAGCCGGGCGGGCGACAGCGGTCTATCGCGTTGATCCGGCCCGATCAACTGCAACATATCCACTTCTCGTATGTGGATGAGGATGTCCGTGTCGGTGTCTCATTC
>JAABUO010004707.1_pt1 | contig 16053 bp, 19 predicted proteins | sample 5559291 | NCBI WGS metagenome assembly JAABUO01 (sample SAMN10711878, study PRJNA513372) | rock metagenome | isolation source: Antarctica rocks | place: Antarctica: Victoria Land, Finger Mt sud
ACAGACTCTTGTGAGAAGTTGTGACAGCTGAGCATAAACGGTTCCTTGCTCTGCATGTGATGCAGTGGAGGCGTGCTGCAAGAACACGTCACCACTTGCTTGCATGTTGCTTCATCCCTCTGTGATTCCGTATGTCCATGACCCCGCGTCTCCGTAACAGGATTGCCGGCGGTGGCCAGGAAACATGACTAAACACAAATGCGCTCAGCTGTACATTTGGCGCATTTCAGAATGCGCTAAGGAAACAATTTATGGGGGAATGCGATGTGCAACATGCATGCAAGATGTTGAAGGATTTCTATGATTAGTCATCGCATGGACTGCTGCAACACAACAGAATGTGAGGCATTGCAGGTTCTTCTCTGGTCTTCCTTCATGCGCAGTTCGACGTTTGCAGGCTTGCTTGCGACTGCACTTGTAGGGCGCAAGGCAACACGCGACCGAGGTCGTATCGAGTAGAGTGGGTAGTCGTTTATGGTGACGCAGGGGATGTCTACATCTAGTCACTGAAGTCCGCTTTGGGTGCTCGTCAAATGAATTTCCCATGATCAGAAGCCCGAAAGTCATTGTTTTGGAAGTGGACAAAGATTATGGAGTCCACGTCGGAGCCCTCAGCGTACACGGAACAGAACCAACACTTCACTCGTTCTCAAACTCGGCTGCACTATAAAGCGGCCGGAGTGCTGCCATTCTCATTTCAATACGGCAGTCCCGTGATTCTACTTGGAGCAGAGCTAGCAAAGACTGGCCCACAGGGCAAACTGTACAAGACTATGTGTGAGCACACAATGCTTGCTAGCGTCACAGCTGGTTTCGTATTGCACATGCTGCATGCAACCTGCACAGGGTGCATGCCTACGGCATACTTTGGTGTTGTGCTGCTCAGGGAGAGATTTTGGCGGACAAAGAGAAGCCATTGATCCTGACTCTGAGACAACTGCAAGCAGGTGTTGCAACACCTCTGTCTATTTAGCTTGGCACAGCTCCTTTCCAAAAAGCGTGTCTTGCAAACTCATGCCTTTGGTGCAATCATGCAGGGAGTTTGCAGAGGAGACGATGGGTCTTTTTGGGGGATGTGAAGTGAATGGGTCAAGTGTTGCAGCTTGTAGCAGGCAGATGCACACTCAACTCATCCAGAGACAGCATGTGCTCAAAGTTGTGCATCAGTTGAAAAAGGTGCGTGCATCTCTGTCCTTTTTTACGCAACATGTCCTGTCACAATTCATCATTGATGCCACCATCTTCATCACATGCACCATCACTGGTCCGGACTTTGCAGCACACTCCGTGATCTACTGTGATGCGCATGAATGACCATCATATATGCACATGCTGCTAAATGACCGTTTGACCAGCTTGCATTGTGCCATGCGCTATCTTAGGGGCTGTTCTCAGCATTTTGCTGAGCTCCACACTTTGCTTTCTTTCTGCAGGGGGAGTATCATATGTATGTTGCGCAGACACCGCATATTGACCCTCTCATGTTTCACCTAGCACTGCAGCAGAACGCTGAAACAGATGCTGTGGATGGAGCAGAAAAGACTGCTTTTGCATGGTAGGCTCGTCTTCACTCAGCTGCCATAATAGCTGTCAGCACGCTTCTGCTTTTTCTTGACTGTGCATGAGTGTCAATGTGTAGACAGTCTGCTCTGATGTGCGACTTAGGCAGTTGCTAACAAGCCATCCCAAACCAGAGAGCCTTTGCAAGCTTTGATGTGCGTGTCTGTTTGTGCATCTTTTCAGCGCGCTTGCTGGCAGAGAGAGCCGTATGAAGCAGATCAGCGAAGCTTGCGCTTGCCCACACACCGCTGTTTATGGTTCCACTCAGTCCCAAAACTTTACCCTTGGCGATTTCATGAGGGAACATCACCCAGTCAAGATCGTTGCAGTGTGAATGCGTCTGTGTGGCTGCAGGGTGGCATTGTCTGATCTTCTGGCAGCCACATCTGTCTGTGCAAAGCGCTATTTCCTGAATGCCTACGTGCATACAACTGGCAACAGGAGGCAGCCTGTAGTGCATGGACTTCGCAGCATGCAGCTTCACCCCTGCTTTGCCAACAGCCTTCGTCTTGCCCAGGTAATCAACAGATCAGCCTTGGTAGGCTGGCTTCGTCTAACTGGCCCAACCAATACTTTACATAGTATGTGCTGTACTATTGATAACAGTATATTCCACATTGTTGTTGGTATGCTGACTGCCAAAACATGACCTCATATAGGCAGGTACTCAGGGCTTTGCATACCTCTCTCTGAAACATGAGTTCATGAATGAGATACTGCTGCGAGCCGTTCCGGGTTGCTGTTTCAAATCTGATGCTGGTTGTTGGGTTTTGACGTTGTGCTTGTTCTCGCAGGATGCAGGTCTGCTAGCCCTTGTGGCTGCAGCGCAAACTGCTGATGTACCATCAAGTCTGCATACACAGCCAGAAGTCAGCCCCTCAGGGCTTCAGCAATTGCCATACAAGGATGGTCACCTGATGGGTATGACTGCTGCGGGTCACGAGCCACATGCCCATGACGCAGATGCTCAGACTGTCAAAGCTGCAGTGAGTAAGCAGAGAGGGGTAAGAGGAGGCAGGAGAGCTCCCAGGAAACGCATAAGCGGCATCACGCCAGAGCATATGCTGTACTGGGTGTTGCAAGCTGACATTGCTGTGCAGCTGCGCTGTGAGCAGAATGATGGTGTAGTCAGCATGGCAAAAGAGTCTGATATGCCATCAGAAAGTGATATGGCTGCGGTTCTGGAGGCAGGTGATGCTGCAGTAGCAATGATGGATGTTCTGCCTGTGCCGCTATCAGAGGCAGCTCAAAAGCGATTGACACACACAAGGACTAAGAGTCCTTCAAAAGCTGCCAATCAGCATGACAAACATCAGCCAGCATGCGCCCAAAGAATGTCCAAACGGAAAGAATGTTCTTGAAATGTTGTTCTCTCAAGGCTGTCATCTAAAGCTTGTGTACCAATAACGCACCTGATGTCTTTGCTGTATCATATGATTTTGCTTACCCCGGTTCTGGACTTTGCTCTCCTTGTGAAGTAAGCTCCTGGGCATCGCTACTGAACTCAACAGCGCAAACCATCCCAAAATCTGTGTGGTGTCACTTTGCACTTTATGTAGAATGACATGCAACTTTGAGTTGATTCTTTGAGTTTTGAAACTTGTGTAACCTCCGCATTGTGCATGTGGCGTAAATGGCAATGTGATCCTTGCTACGACAACATGTGAACTGCAGGTGACCTTCATGACAAGTCTGCAGGGCAGCAGCTTTGCAGTTTGTAGCTGCTATGCTGCACTGTATAACTGCTATGATTGCTGCAATCAGCGCAGCTTGGTGAGGCATGGGTGATCACGGTAGCGACATCAATCGTATAGCTGCAAAATATGTCACAGGCAGCCTCAGACAACTTGTCAGCGAAAGAGGTGTCCACTCTCTGTTTTCAGTCAGCCTCAATCTTGATGCACCAGCTCAACAATGCAGCTGAGTATGAATCACACTCAAAACGGTTTATGCCACACATAAACTGCCTAAATATAACACCCTTATGACACCACTGATTGGAGTGCCATCATGGATTGAGTGTCAAAGTCCCAGCCAATCAGAAATTTCTGAACCATATGACATAGAAGTGAAAATACTTCATTGCCCCGACAAGGTTGCGTGAACGTCCATGAAGTCGTCCCCAAAATACTTGGCCAGGCCTAGGCCTGATGCTTCGACCAAAAGATGCACAAACCGACAAATCTGTACATAGACTTCAAGAACTCAGGATACTACGCAGTACCTGTTGGGGAAAAAAGGCTGCTTGCCAATCTGGCACTTGATGCATCACATATAATGCAAGCGGGAAGTGGCTGTCCTACTGTACAAACATAAGCATATGTCATGCATGGCATGACAACTAGTGAAAGCACATATGCACAAGTATAAGCAAGTGGGTTGAAATAATGTACATGCATATACATATATCTGCCAGGGAAGTCATGACAACTCAGCTGGCATGCTGGTTTCTTGGCAGATATGTTGAAGCCATCCTCTCAGGCTCATGACACAGCTTGTGGCTCAAAACTCAGTCAGATTATCTGTTAAATCCACCGGAACTAAAGCTCAGCAGGCTCCCGACACGCGCCTTCTGCACACCAGCTGTAATACCAAGAAACCTTTCACAGGCAAATACAGGCCTGGGAATCAGCAAGTCTGCAAGGGTACTACCCACTCCCCAGCGGAGAACACAACAGGTCATGTTGACATGGTAGAAGCTGATAAGTCTGCCCTGGCACCAGCTGCAGACAAGAACCAGCAAGTGCTCATTAGAGCTGTGACTGCGTCAGCTGTGCCAGGCACTCCTCCTGAGCTTCAAGTGCAGGATTTGCAGCAGCAACAGCAAGCCATCAGCGGTTGTGGTCAAGGCCTGTTGAATCAAAAGAAAGGCATAGTTGAGACGGAGGAACTGCTCACAAGGCAAGATCACAAGGCAGCAGCAGACGTGAGGCAGCAAGGTAGCAGTGAAGAGAAGCTGCAGAAGCCAATAGAGGTGCAGGCTGCTGAGAGCATCAGGTAATCACTGTTTCAACTAGTGCTGCTGGATGTACAGGACGTACATCATCTGGTGCTGTTTGCGTGATACGTCGTGGTGCTTGCTTGACAGAAGTTTGCTGCAGTGTTGCATTCACCGTAAATGTCTTGGCGCATGCTGTGCTGTATTCCTGCAATGTTGCAGTACTGCATATTGATGTTGGATGGGTGGAGACAGCTGTGTCCTACTGAACATGTGTGTGCAAGCCTGACCATCTTGCCAACACCACTGATCATTTTGTTGCTTTACAGGAGCCCTGAAGGCAACAGTGGAAAGAGAAGGTTGATAAGCAGCAGAGGCAAGAGGCTTCTGCAACGGCTGTGTAGACGATGAGCAAGAAGGAACCCTATCAGACTTGGCTAAGGAGGGTGTGTCCAAAAGGTGTCCTCACACCTTCAGGGTAGGTCTCTGATCCATCATGCTTCAGTTGTGAGTCACCTCTAAACTTGCTACGTATCACCATTGTAATTATATTGCACTGCCAGTGTTGTTACTGCATGCAGCTGGCAGGAAGTTGTGTGGCAGGAAGTTGTGTGCATGCATCCTGCTGATTTGTGTCATCCTGCCATTGCCATATGCCAGTGAGCAATGTTGTCAATATTGTTATTGTGCTGCAGACGTTGTGGACTGCAGCAAGCTGAGTGTAGAATGACTTGTTGAGGTATATGACTGCATTTTGTACATGCACAGGTAGGAGTAGCTCTGGGTGGGCTTCAGAGCATGCAATGTTATGCAGCTCCTTGAGTCATGGCTGGCACTTTTTGAAGTTCTGATCTTTGTGTCTGTCTGAATGCCCATGTGTATACAATGGAGGCAGCTACATGCCTGGTGTGTGCATGTTGCTGGAGTTTCGATGCCAGCAACTGTATAATGAATCAATTGTGAAGTTGCAACAAGAGCCCCAGCTGATAACATTGAGGTCTGTCAACAAAATGGACGCTTGTGCAGCACTTGATAAATATAGCTATAGTTTGTGTGTCGAGGTTGCCCTGGCACACCCCAGTGGTAAGTGCTATGTTGTAAGCTTACGTATGTGGCTGACTGTTCACATAACGACATGAGTCACAAGGCAATACATACTGTCATTCACAAGCCGCAATAGTTGCAGAGTGAAGCTGCTTCACCACACACCTCAGCTTTTGCAATCCTGAACCAGGAACAACTTTTACGCAGCTGAGCAAGACTACAGAGACCCTGCGGCGCAGGGCCTGCGCAGCTTGGCATAGCTGTGCAATGCAAGCCTGGCTACAGCAAACATGGAGCTCATTTTGTATGCAAGGACCAGACGTGCTTGGACGCGCGAAAAAATGTCACATGACAAATCACACGGTAATCTCAGGCATGATTCCTGAGCCCCGGCTCTCACACAATCCCTTGCGATCACACTTCAGAGCTTATTGTGAACCACAATGAACAGCATGCAGGTGTGACACATCATTGCTACCGGGACTTGTTCCTCGCCTTCTCTTCTGCAAGTCTTCTTTCGAGCTGTTTTATGTATGCGCCCTCAGCTTTGACCTTCTTGTATGCAAAATGTAGCCTTTCAAATTGCTGCTCTTCAGCCTTGAGAGCATTCTCTATCATTTTCACCATAGACTGGTAATTGAGGATGTTGCGCCTTGATACCTGAAGAGAGCTCAAAAGCATGTCTTCATGAGGACTGGTCCTCCTGCAATCATAATGTTGGCATGTTTGTAACACTGCGCTAAAACATCAAGACACACCTATGGAAGCAGCAGCAGCAGCAGCAGCATCAGGAGCAGCATCAGCAGCCCAATGGCTTACTCTTCAGGCGGCGCTGCAGCAGCCCCCGAGAAGACTGCTTCATCTCCTTGTCTAGTCACTGCTTGGGAGAATGCTGCTGCAAATTGTGGGTTGTTAGCAAACAAGGGGTTGCCTGGTGCTTCTGAATCAACCTGACGATCCTCGGCAGCTATGCGTTTTGGCTTCCTGGACCTTCTCAGCAACTTTGGAGGCTGCAGACTGCGTCCAAAAGTGCAGCAGCTGTGGGCCTGGGGTGCTGCAGGTGCCTGGAATGCAAGACATCACAGGGGTATGCAGACACGGACTGTGAATGCCGCGTGCAGCTGCGTCCGTCAAAGACGACGGCGATGTTTTACCGTGTGAGGATGGTGACAGGCTTGTTGTACCGCAGAGCACATGACGCAAACGTGCTTGGTTCCACTACTTCGTATGATCAGAATATCAGGCCTACGCAGGTCCTCGCCCTATGGACGCGGATTGAGGAACAAATGACGTACAGCAATCTGTCAGAGTGGTTTGAGTATGCGTCTGGAGTAGCTCGAAAACGTACGTTGGATGCGAAGTTGCGCAAGATCAGAATCGGTCAAACTTTGACTGATGCTCTGACTGATGCTAGCAAGCTTCCTTGAGTTGACCTAACAGCTCTTGTCATCGGCTTGCGCATTGCAGACTGGACGTGAGCATTTGATATGGAGGAGAAAGCTGAGCAGGTAGGTGTGGTGATGCGTCCGCCGCGGATGTCCAACAAACATGTGGTGCTTGCAGGCCAAGCAGCAGAAGCAGAACAACAATTTGCTATTGCTCGCCTGCACCCGGGGATACTACTCTGATGTATGAACATGACTGTTGTGGTAAAGTCTTTGTTCTCGACCGAGTTTCAAGGCCTTGCACTTCCTGCAGGCCCAGCACTTAGTTCAAATAGGTGCTGACATAGATGCTCGAGATAAACAGCGCCTGAGCACGCTTCACTTCGCAGCATCTCACGGACATCTAGACTTAGTCTCATTTCTGTGGTCAAAAGGGGCTGAATTAGATTGGGAATCTCCGGGTGAGTTTCCTGATCTTGCAGGCTCGGTCAGTCACAGCTGTAACAGCAAGCACTCTAGCCGTGGCTATCGATGCTGTCAAACTCCCAGCATCATGTGCACCAAGTGCAGATGGCAGATCTCCCTTGCATCTGGCAGCACTCAAGGGTCACAGCAGCGTGGTGCACTTCCTGCTCAGCAAGCAGGCTTGGGCTGATGCTCAGGATGCACAAGACAACACCCCATTGCATCTTGCAGCCAGGTACAGATTCTCAGCCTGCCCTCTGCCGATAAAGACCTGATGAGGATGGTCTACTGACTTGATGAGAGAGCATTTGGTCAATAAGGCAAAAGCCACTGTCTTGTGCATGAACAGAAGCTCTTTAGCCAGTACATGGGGATGTTCAAGCTCACCCAATAAAGCCTCGACTTTGCTCAGCTGCCCATTGAACTTTTGACTCAGGGCTGTGAGCTCCTTGCTTCTTTGCAGGGGCAAAAGCCTGCAAACAGTCTCTGAGCTTTTGAAGGTAGCAGCCAGCACAACCATCACTAACAAGCTGGCTCTGACACCATTAACAGAAGCATTGGTGTCAGGCCGCACCGAGAACGCACAGTTGCTTATGGAAAAGGTATGCCTCATTGGGCATGCTAAGACCAACTTGCCAGCAGTGGCCAACTATGTACATGAGTTCCTCTTCTGTGGCGGCAGCTTCTGAGAAGAGTGAGCTTGCAGAGGCAAAGGCTGCACCCTTGGCAACAAGTGTTCTGCTGCATGAGAGTTTCCGACTGGGACATGTGGAAAAACACCCAAATCAGTTTGAGGCAACATCAGGATTGTATTGTGTCTGATCAGCTGCTGTACTGATTGTGCAGCCTGGAGCATCCCTGTGCGCCATGTCAGCCTTGTCAAATGCCAAACTCATCAGTGTGTCACTGCCAATGACACACTGATAGGGAATGTATTGTGGCTGTTTGCTGCTGACAATATTTGCAGCGTCGCTGCCTGCAGCTGGTATGCATGACCTTAATGGGGATGCAACATGCACACATTCACATGGCAGCAACAGCGCCAATTGCAGTGGGTGCCATCTCTTTGCTGTGTGCCAACATGTCAAACATCATGTCCAAGGCGGTCTGCAGGACCATGCAACCTTGAGACAGCAAGCAAAGGAATGCAGCTTGCCGCCTTGTCTCCTGATATGTAATGCAAGTAACAAACTCCTACTATGTGCCATTGACGAAGTTGGGTCTGCAGGACCCCACAGGGTTGAGCCATAGAGCAAAGGGTTGGAGTTTACTGCATTTGGCTGCCAGCACTGGCCAGCCCTCTTCTGTTGCCATGCTCATCAAGCACGGCGCAGATGTTCACGGTGCGTACCAAGCAGGGCTGCAATTTATTTGCGGCAGTCTGAAGTTGTTTCAGAAAAGGAAGGGACATAAGTTTTTTCCACAACTGGGCTTCATTCATGCATTTTGCAGATTGCCTCAGGTTGTTTGGACGACCTGGCATGCTCTGTGGAATGGGTACCACGCTTCCCATGTCTCACTTGCCAGATGTCAACAGGCACACAAATTACTCTCGAGCCCTCCCTCTGCATATGGCATGCATCAGTGTTGCTGCCTCTGATCCCATGGTGCACAACAAAGAGGACTAGAACAGTCTCATCATGTGTACAACAGAAAACAATAACAACAGAAAACAATAGCAACAATCATAGTAGCGACAGTAGTAATGGAACTTGGGATAGTACCAAGAATAATAGATAGTAATGAAGTTACATGCCTTACCTCTGCCCTTACCTTCAGCCAGATCTATGCACAACTACTCCAACATGCTTGATCCAGGCTGCTGCCACAATTGATGCCATGTGGTTCTGGTTTGCCTGGCTGCATGCTGCTGTCATGCAGAGAGGGAGGGCAGCTCTGGGGAGACTCATTGTGTGCTGCTGCCATGCAAACAGAGAAGGCGGCTTTGGGCTTGCTCATGACTTGCTGTGTGCTGCTGCCATGCAGATGGGGAAGGCGGCTTTGGGCTGACTCATGGCATGCTGCTGCCACGTCTGGCAGTGCTGGCAAACATCAAAGCTGCTCATCTGTGTCCAAAAGCGTCTGAGCATTCATCCTGCGGTGTGCCTGACACCAGCTGTGCTTTGTAGATCAGGAAGCTGGCTCTGGACTGACTCCCCTGCATGCTGCTGCAATATCTGGCAGTGTGGCCTGCGTCAACCTGCTGCTTGAGGCCAAAGCCTCCACATCAATGGCCTCCTCTGATGGCAGGTGAGCTTCTTGTCGCAAGCTCTTCTTTCTGTCCCATCTTGGTTGATGTCTGCTTCACATCGTTACAACAAGTAAACCCCTCACCCCTAGAGTTTGCCTGCCATTTTCATGTTCTGAACTCGTTAAGAACACACTGAAATGCCATACTCAGTGCTCACCTACGTCTGTCCCGTTTGTGTCACGCCATCAACAAGCCACCAGCACACTCACATCACAATGAGCATAGCCCCTTGCTCGCCATGCCATCCTGTCCAAAGGCAGATGTGAGTGACTTGTTCAGTTTGTTCTGAAAAGGCCCAACAGGTTCTGGAAAGACCTGAGGACTCATGACTTTCTGGCGTTGCTGTTGCTTGCTAGTCGTTGCCCACAGAGTTTGGCTGCTGACTCTTGTTGGAGCGATGTCATGGATAAGATTGTGGACAATGCTCTGTGAGTGTGCATGTTGGCATTGTTTACAATTTTCAGGTGCTCCACATGAGCAAGTCTTTCCCTGACTGCAATTTTCTGTTGTATACCCTGTTGTAAACCCACAGACTAATCTTAAACCTTAGACCCTAAAGCCTTTGCTGACTGTAGCCTCTCAAGTGCTCTGGTGCCATCAGACCACCCCGACAATGCACAGCTGCTGGCCCTGCTCAAGTCCTCTTCCTCTTCTACCGTTGCCAAGCAGAAGAAGAAGACCAGCGACGACCAGGCTGGCAGTGGCGGCATCCAGCCCTCAGAGGTGACTGGGCCGCCGCAGGTTCAAGCATTCAAGGTGAGTGCTGAGGACATGCTGTGACCCCTACTGGCCACTTTTTCAGCTCTCACCAGAACAAGTGGTGCATGGTTATCTTAGCCCTTCATCGTGTCTCTTGCAGACTTTCATACACCCCAGCTACTGCAGATGGTGTTTTTTCAATACGGAAGCAAGAAATTAGGCTATGTTGGGCTGGCAGGCTCTGTGAAATCTCTGATCAGAATTGCTGTAGCAGCCAGACATGAGACAACACCCTGACTCTTGGACCCCTACCCCATGACTCTTGGACCCCTACCCCATGACTCTTGCACCCCTACCCCATGACAAGCCCTAGCCTGGCTTGCTCCTGCTGTTACTCATCAACTGAGATGGCAAAACGCGTTGCATGCCCATGTACGCTTCAGGCTCTGAGTAAGGAGACTCAGCTCAGCCGAGTCGAGCGCTGGGCAGAGTCAGGCCCCGAAGACTCCCAGGTTGCCGGGGAGCTGAAGGAATTCTGGTCAGAAGTGAAGAAGAGACTGGCAGAAGCACACAAGACTCTGATGGTGCTAGCATTGCACAAGGTGAGCTTGCATTACATAAAGCTTTGAAGGCGCCAAAGTTGTATACAGCTACCTCTCCTTGTTCCTACTGTCTGTGCTCAATTACTTGTTGATCCCATCTCTGGTATGATGCCAGCAGTGCATCATGCACTGTTTGTGCTACAAATCTGCCTTTTCTGCTGGGACAGCATCATGACAATTCTAGCTACTCTGCATCATATAGCGACTGACTGTCCTTCTCCCGACATATGTGTTTATTACCATCATCATAATCATTTTGTTATTGTTCTTGTCATTGTTATTGTTATTGTTACTGTCATCATCGTTATCATTGTTGTCGTTGCGGTAGTTAGTGATAATGATCATGGTGACTGGTATTGGTAACCAGCACATTTGTTTTTTGCAGTTATTTTACTTTAATGTGTAAAATATCCAAAACTCATGTATAAAAACAAGTACAGCTACATCGTCATTATCAGTATCACCACCATGTGAGCTAATTCCAACTGCAAGGGTATCTTTTCCCATAAGGAATATGTGTGGGTCAAATGGTGCTCTGACATTGGGTTTTGCCATGTGAACTTAGAGAGTTGACAACTTCTTTATCTCTCAGTGCATTAGACATTCAAATCCAAGAGATTCCAACCTGTAGAGAGTTGCCAAGGAACAGACGCAACACGCAGTGCAAAAGCAGCAACTTGGTGTGTGGACATCTTACTGGTCGTGAGTGTGCCAAAACAGGACCTCATACACAGAGAGAGAGTGAGTAATTGAGAGAGTGAGGGAGGGAGGGGGGGAGGGAGGGAGGGAGGGAGTGAGTGAGTGAATGAGTGGGTGAGTGAGTGAGTGAGCAGACGGATGAACGCTCGGACAGATGTACAGACAAATGGACAGACAGATTGCTGGATGAATGAGTGGATGAAGGATCCCCATGAAGAAAGGAATGGAGTGCAGGTATTGATGATGCTGCATGAGGATGAAGAGTATCAGAGGGATGTAGGGGATGCACAGGCCATGGACGCTATCCTCATTGACGTCAAGCAGCACCCAGAGAAGCTACAGAAGTAAGGTCCACATACTTCATCCAGAAAGCTGCCTGTAAGCTCTTGCTTGTGCTGGCTTCTGCTGCAGATCACCGCTTGGATGTAAGCTGCCATTGCTTTGGCAAGCTGCCTGCCCCAAATGGCACCCAGTAAACCAGAAGCAAAGTCTGTCCTGCCAGCCTTTCAGCATGTATAAGCACCGCCTTTCGATTGTTCCCCTCTGTTCTGAACTGTTCTGCCCCTGAAGCACTCTGCGTTGTATATGCAGCTCTTCATGTCACGTGCAGGTTTTTCCAGGATGTTGCTGTGACTGATGACGCCACACCTGTCCATCTCAATTCTAGTGCCCAAATTCAAAATGCCTTGCTTCATGCAGGTACAGCTTAGACCCAGCCAAGCAGAACGTCTTCAAGAAAATGGAGCTGTTCACAGTAGGTTCCCTTTGAATGTTCACATGAAAGAGATAAACAGAAAGCCCAGGTCTTTGTGTTTTCAGCAATCTTGACAGGAGCCTCTTGAGGCAACAGCCCAAAGCCTGCACAGCCTCCCCTCTCCTCCCCCCCCCCCACCGTCCCCATCCCTGCTCCAGCACTTTTGCATGCCTGTATTGTGCATGTGTGGGCCTGCGGTTGTGGTTGCATGCATTGTGACCAAACATGTAGTCATGGCATGTTGCCAGAACAACATAACGTACCAGACCTTCAAGTATGTCATGGTACATGGCACACATGAAGTGTGTAATATGGGATGTTGCTTTGGCAACATGTCATGATTGCATCTCGTCACAGTGACTGCAACAGTCACAGGCACATACATAACTCTGTTATAGGGCAGGAGGTGACAGTACAGTGCCCGCACTATTAGCCAACACCCCTCCACAATGTAGAAACGCCTCATAGTAGTCCCCAGGCATGTCTGGGTTGAGACTACACTATGAAATGGTCATGTTTAATTGAAAAGTGATGTTTCTGTCTCCTGAAGAACGTGATATGCACCCTGTACAGCTGTCCTTACGGCAGTGCTACCCTTCAGCACACACTGACTGGACTCATGTGATGGCACCACCTGTTTAGGATGCACATTGCTGGGTCTGCATGGACATACACACATTCAGCTAGCCCTTGATAGCTCACTCAATATCAATGTGTGCCAGCACATTAGCTCTCTTGTGTTTGCAAAAAGCCTGTTAGGTTGCACGTCTGCTGTGTATGCTTTGCCTTGCCTGCAAATCCAATACAATGGTTATGGTACTTTGATGTCAGTTGTGAGTGCATGCTTCGCCCTTGCTGCACAACAGTAACTTAAAGGCTGCAAACAGCAACATGTTGATCAGTTCAATACTTGTGTCCTGGAGTGTGAAGAACAGTTCCAGATTTTCAGCATAAGTTTCGTTCTGTTCTGGCTTGAAGTTCTCCAATTGGAATTGGATTTGGTATGCAGATGGTACTGAAAGCGACAGACCAGCGTGGCAAGGTGCCGTGGCAAGAGACCCTCATCCCATCAGACAACCCAAAGTGGCAGGTTTGTCCCAACACACTTTACAAACCAGGAAACGCTGTTGAGTTCAGTGGGGAACCTTTGTTACAACACACCCTTCCAATCAGGAGGTCTTTTGTTGCAGATGCAAGCTGTGAGGATGCATTGAACTGCTACCGACCAGCCTAGAAAGAGAAGTGATGCAGCTGTGTCTTTTGCAGGTCTGCCAATCAGCTGTGTTTCGTCTAAATGTGCCAATTGATGCGGCAGGTGTTCGGCAAGTGAGAACAAGATGGTAGATGATGATGACACACAGCCAGACAGCTTTGCAACAGGTGTTGCACAGTCGTACAGTCTGCTGCAGAGCTGTCCGGCTGTACGTCATCATCACTACCATCTGTTCTTACTTGCCAATACAATTGACATGCCTAACTATCAAACAAAGAAGCAAGGACGTGTGCAGGAGCAAGACAAGCAACGCAAGCAAGGCCTAATGATGATGCTGCAGACCCAGAAGGAAGCTGCCATAGCAGCTGCGTTGGCCGGTATGCTCGCCTTGCAGTCTAGCTACAACTGCCCATGCCGGCTTGCATGTGCACATCTAGAACAACGACAAGCATGCATGTTGCGACGCATCATCAGCTGAGAGCAAGCATAGCAACCTATTGTGTACAACAAGCTAGGCATGACCCTTGACAGCATTGCTAGCATGTCAAGGGTTGAATTACTTACACCATCCTGAGTGTCGCAAGCTACAGCAACAGCTGTAGCTTTGCATATATGTCAAATGCACTCTAAGTCCTTGCTGTGTTTGATGATCCAATTGCATAAGCAATCACAATGTGAGCATTTTGTTGTATATATAGCCTAGCAGCCACACAAACCACTGACAGGGGCACATGCTGCACAGGTAGTGAAGAAGAAGCAGCAAAGCTAGCAGATGCAGCAGAGGCTGCCAGCAAGCAAAGTCTTGTCCAGTCACAGCAAGCTGCCACCGCTGCCACCGCAACCTCAGGCCTGAGCAACAGTGGTGCCCCCGCAGCCAGCAGCACCAGCAGCAGTGGCGCTGCCATTGCAGCAAGCCCCCCAGGAGGAAGAAGTGCGCAATCTGCTGGCAGTCCACAGAAACCGCCGTCAGGATTGAGGTCACGAAAAGGTCAGCAGCATCAGCAAAGCAAAGGCAGGGTCAGTGAAGGCCAGAAAGGTGCAAAAGGTGCCGCAGCAAATCCGTCTGATGCGACAGATGAAGACGAGCTGCCTCCAGTCATGACCTGGAAGGTGAGCTAGATTCCCATGGCTGACATTGTGATGATACATTGAATTTGAATTTGCCGAGGACTGCTTGGTGCTACATGTGCAGGTCGGAGATAATTGTGCATGGCCTGCCATGCATGACCCAACATCCATGTAAGGCAGTGTCATGGGCTATGTAGGTATAGTACAATCTGCGTACAATGTCATGTTGTGTCTCAGCAAACAGCAATGTGGCACTGTTGGGCTTGCAACAACCGATAGCCACTGGCTCTGCCTCTTGTCTTATACAGTCAAATGAGCTCCAGCAAACAGCAATGCGGTACTGTTGGGCTTGCAACAACCGATAGCCACTGGCTCTGCCTCTTGTCTTATACAGTCAAATGAGCTCCTGTGTTTGGCAAGGGCTGGTTGTGCAACTTGCAGGAGGCGCTGCATCACCTGAGATTTCAGATCATTGGATATGGCGTTTTGTTATTGGGCTTCTGGGCTTGGTTGCTGTGGATGGACTACACTCGGGAAGAACGGCTTCATGACTCATCTGCCCTGTCAGAGCTCAATAGCAGTCCCCAAACTTGAAACTGGAGTCTGTATCTGGTCACATGGCTTTACACATGCCATATGCATTTGATGTATGGAGACCCCACTAATTACAGGCTACAGTACAAATGCTGCCACCTCAAGTGGCCTGCCAATCACGATCAAGCTGAATGCAACTTCCGGATGTATGCCTTGAGAAACTATTTTTGAGCAGAAACTCCAATATCACCTGTGCACCTGCTTGCCTCGGGCATCAAGCAACTTGCACTCTGCTGCAACAGGCAATAGACTGCCACTTTCATGTGACAAAGGTGAAAAAGTTCTTGTGCTAGTGCATCATGCGCCTCACATCCAATTACACATTGCCATATTCATGTCAGCCTTTTAGTTGCCGTAGTTATGTCAGCCTCTTAATTGTTGTGTTGAGCTTGTAATCTTCTTCTTGTTGTTGATGTTAGCCCTTTGAATTGTTTTGTTGTGTATAGTTCAAAAGGCTGACGTGAATACAACAATCAACAAGCTGACATGACTACCGTCGCCAACAGGCTGAGGAAAGGGACATTGTCATGGTTACATCTATGTATGCGCCAACATCATGCACGTTGCCATATGAAAAGATGCTTCGCAGCAGCAGGTGAGTAAGCGTACAATCCACGGTGAGTCCATGCATATTTAGCAGGAAGAAGCGCTTCCTAGATAGGTTTGGCTGCGAGTCACACTGCTCCGTACCTTGCAATGACTTGCTCTCAGTTGTAACAAGACCAATTTGTTGTCCATCAGAACATGCATTCACCTTAAAATGTTATCTCGTCCTGCTGAC
>JAABUO010004709.1_pt1 | contig 16049 bp, 14 predicted proteins | sample 5559291 | NCBI WGS metagenome assembly JAABUO01 (sample SAMN10711878, study PRJNA513372) | rock metagenome | isolation source: Antarctica rocks | place: Antarctica: Victoria Land, Finger Mt sud
GAGGAGATCGCCACGATCAAGCGCGATCTCGCCACACTGCCCGAACTCTATTACCACAACTATATCGGCGACGCGCTCAAGGAGTACGTCGAGGCGCGGCTGACGCTTGCCCTCGTACGCGACGAGGACCTGCCGCTCCCCGACGACCTGGATGTGGGCTACGTCCCCTACTACAATGGCCTCGCCGAGACAGTCGGCGAGTTGCGCCGCTACACGCTCGACGCGTTACGGCGCGACGACGACGCCACGGGCGAGCGGCTGCTCGGCGCCATGGACGCCATCTACGAACTCCTGGTCACACTAGATTACCCTGACGCCGTGACCGGTTCACTGCGCCGCACCACCGACAGCGTGCGCGGCATCCTTGAGAAGACGCGTGGCGACCTGACCACGGCGGCCGGCCAGCGCCGCCTCGAACAGGCCTTGGCCGCGGCACGCCAGACATTGGATGTCGAGGGCCGAAAGTAGAGCATGTCTCGCCACATGATTAGGGCTCTCCCCGCCACTTGGTGAATTAAAGCAGAGCGGACGCTCGTATGCTGGACCGCACTCCGCTTCTATTTCATTGATGAGCGTACGGCTTCTCACAGGCGACCCAGATCGACTGTCAGGACGTTCCCGCGCGTCGTCGGAATAGGCGGGGCCGGGACGGTGAGCGGGAGCCAGGGCAATACGTGTTTCGCCGTCCCCAGCACCTCGCGCCTGAGGCGCTGCCACCAGGGATCGGGCGGACGCGTGGCCAACGCGACCGGATAGTAGGTGTCGAGGTTCGTCGTCTCGTTATCGATGAGCAGGTGGTCAGTGCGCCCATCGATGGACAGATCGCGTGGAGTGACTCCGACGCGTTGCCGGCGCAAGGTGACCAAGCTGGTTCCGTCCAGGACGCTGAGCATCCCATCCCCCGTGGGCTGATCAGACGCGTCCATCGCACCGACACTGCCGACGAGCAGGCGCCCCCTCCGCGCGTCGAAGGCCAGCGCGACCGGATTGGCCGCCACGACGGCTTGCCGCAGGACCGCGCCCGTGCGCCCGTCGAGCATGGTCACCTGGCTCACTGTGGTCGTGATCCCTGAGAGCCCCGGGCCGGTGAGCGCGACGTAGATGCGCCCGCTCCGCCCATCGACGGCCACAGTGCGGAACCCCCGTGAGCCGTCGATGCCCGCCAAGGTACGCACCGGGGCGCCGCTCCGCGCGTCGAGCAGCGCCATCGCGGCGCCCACGCCGAAGTTGACCACGACCCGATTCGTCCGTTCGTCAATCGTCAGGATACCCTCGCCCGCCGCGGCAGGCACGGCGCGGAGGACACGCCCAGTCCGTGCGTCGAGCATGGCGGTGACGTTCCCTTCGCACTGGGCGAAGACGTGTCCGGCGCCCACACTCATGGCGAGGTCCCAGGGTCCGACGCAGGAGGGGACGTGGCGCAAGATGGTCCCGCGCCGCGCGTCGAACAGCGTGACCGTGGAGGTGTCCCGGTGCCCGACCACGACGAGGTTGTCGCGTTCGTCCACCGCGATCCCGCGCGGCGTCAACTCCGTATCGGTGACGTGCTGGAGGATCATCCCGCTGGCGGCGTCGAGTGTGGTGATGGTGTTATCATCGCTGGTCACGAACACGCGCTGCGTGCGCTGATCGATCGCCATCCAAGCGAACCCAGAGCCCGCCTTGACCGTCCGCACCAGGGCGCCGCTGGCTGTATCGATGGTGCTGATGCTGCCGTCATCGCGATTAAAGACGAAGGCGCGCCCCGTCTGCTCATCCAGGACCAAAGGGTAAGGGTTCTGTCCCACGGTCGCGTCATTGAGAAGCGGTGTGTGATCGGACAGGGCGACCAGCGCCCCGCCGCTAAGCAGCAGGAGCGACAGGACGATCCCAAGCCAGCGCAGTCGACGCCTCATACGGCCCCCATCCCGCAGCACCACGCTGCATGACAGGCTCAGTATGAGGCACAGGAACCTCCCGTGTCAACATAGATCCATCTATCCCATCTATCCCGTGTCGACAACCAGATAGCGCGCCAGGCCGGCATAGTCGTCGTCGACGCGAATGGCCGCGTCAGGGAAGATAGCCCGCGCGGCGAGGAGCGCGGGCGCGGCCTGCGGCGGACCCAACTCCAGGAACAACGCGCCGCCGGGCCGCAGCCGCGCCGGGGCCATGTCCAGCAGGCGAGCGATAAGCTCGTGACCGGTGGGGCCGCCGACGAGCGCCGCGCGCGGCTCGTAGAGGCGAACGTCGGATATCAGGCCGGTGTACTCCTCCTCCCCGATGTAGGGTAGATTGGCCACGATCAGGTCGACCGGTTCGGGTAGCGGCGCGAGCAGGTCGCCATGCAGAAACGTGATGTCGAGCGCGGGGTCGATGCGCCGTGCATTGGCGCACGCGACGGCCAGCGCCGCGGACGAGAGGTCAGTGGCGTAGATCGTCGCGTCGGGCAACGCGCGCGCCAGGGCGATGGCGAGCGCGCCCGATCCGGTCCCCACATCGACGGCCGCGCGTATGCGCCGCGCGCGCGCCCAGGCCAGCGCACGCTCGAGCAGGCCCTCCGTCTCCGGCCGCGGGACCAGCACATCCGGCGTCACCTGTAAGGTGAGATCGTACCAGTCGCGCGCGCCGGTGAGGTACGCCACCGGTTCGCCGCGCGACCGCCGTTCGATCAGGACGTCATAGATAGAGCGCTCCTCGTCCGTCAACGCCCGGTCGGGGTGCGTCAGCAGGGCCGCGCGGCCAACGCCCATCACATGCGCCAGCAGCACCTCGGCGTCGAGCCGCGGCGTGTCGCCGCCCACGGCCCGCAGTCGCTCGGCAGCCGCGGCCAACGTGGCGGTAACAGACCCAGCGATGCTAGTATCCATACGGCTCGAAACGCTCGGCGCATACCAAGCCAAGCCCGCGTTCGGTACGCTCAATGTCGAAGTGCTTGTGCGCGCCTGCGGAACCAACCATATGGAAGGCGGTGTACCCAGCGCTTTCCAGTTCAAGCGCCTTTATACACGCGCGGGCCAGATCGTATCGACAGACCCACCCGCCACGGCAATAGACCACCTCAGCTAATGGGCGCCCCTCGGGGTCGACCCGCGCGCGGCCGTCCACGATGTGTCCCGCACGCAGGGATACGGCCGTCATGCCGTAGGTTTCGCAGAAGTCTTTGGCAATCTCTTCCTGTAGGCGCTTCGTTATATCATAGAGGTGGTCGTCGTCCGGCGCGCTCCTCCAATCGCGGCGCGCGTCAAGGGTGTCATCGTGAGGAAGCAGATGGACGGCCGCTTCACTCATCAACACCACTTTCGATACCCCATGATGGAGCGCGGACGCGAAAATGTTGTACGTCCCCAGCACGTTCACGGCAAACGGCTCCTGCGGACTCCGATAGGCGTCCCGCCCGATGCACACAGCGAGGTGAATGATAACATCGACGGACCGGACGGCGAGATCGACATCGTGCGCGCTCTCAATAGTACCGTGCATCAGCGTGCTCAACCTCACCCGCGTACGCGCGTTACAGGGCACGTCCGGCAGATCGAAGCCATAAACCTCGTGCCCGGCTTCCGCGACGGCTTCCACAATGGGCGCGGCCGTCCATCCGTACACGCCTGTCACAAGCACTCGCATAACCGTGACCTCATACAATGCACGGAGCTTATTGCATTACTGCGTTAGGATGAACCGCCCCCTCAGCCAGCTGTGAAACCGTATCTCGCTATCTGATCTCGATAGTATCGAGAATGGCATTCGACAATCGGCTTGCCGACAAGTTTCTCCCAATCCCTCAATGCATGATCGAGACGTGGCCGATTGTACCGCGCATACGCGGTGTTGTCCTGCCACTGCCCTTCGGCAAGATCTCGTGTCTTCGGCACCCAAACGTCGATCGACGTGTCAACGCTCATGCTGCCATCGACCGGCGTCAAAAGCCCCGCCGCATCGTGTTCGAGAACGAAGCCCAGATAGAATACGACCGCTCGGGGTATTCGTACTGTAGGAGGTTGCACACCCGGCGCACGGGGCGGCAAGGTATGCCGCGTACTCGCTACAAAGGGCACGAATACCTGCACGTCACAGTATAGAAAAAGGGCTGTGAAGAAAGAGTTTCGATTGTCCGGCAAGATCGCCCGCAACTCTCCGAGAATGTCCTCTGGATTACCCTTATCGATAGCCCTCTGCCGTCCCTCATCGACCTTTTCCACCTGTCCATGCGCGTTAAATGCTATCGTATCGTAGCGCATCTCAACAACCGTGCAGAGCGAGCGAAAGGCCGTGAGGAAGGCTTGAACCATGTCATAGGTTAAGGTGTTGAGAGAGGCTGCGGCTCGGTCATCTGGCACACCGATATGCATACCCCAGGAACCTACCTCCTGCTTGTACCCGCTGGTCAGCGCCTCCTGGAAAATGTCGCTTGCTGTAGTACTCATTTGAGCGCCTCCGTAAAGGGGCCATCGACTGCCCCACTAATAAATAAACGGATCATAAAGCTTCGTTTGAGGAGTCCGTTATCGGGATAGATGATCTCCAAATAGTCGATGTTACGCAGACGCGCGCTCGGATCATCGATACGGCTACCGCTCACTTTACCCCTCAAATACCTTTCAAAATCGCCTTGATCCATTCCACCGTCTTGGGCTTCGGAGCAATCGACAACGATGTCTCCATGTCCCTCTCGCGACTCTTTTATCTGAATGTTAGCATGATCGACTTGCGCATTCAGGCTGCTTCTAGAGATTGTATTACCCGATTCGCGGAACTTTACATCTACTCGCAGTGTTTGTTGGCCCGCTATCTTGACACGGAGATCGGGGCTGTAAGGTTCAACTATCGGCCCTCCTTCCGAGTAAGGGCGCACCACTTCAACTTCGTATCCGGCATCGGCATATCGTTCCGCCAAACTCAACTCTGCCTGGGCATCACGATCCCCGCTACGCGCATCTCTAATTTTCCTGTCCAGCTCGCTGTCTGGCAATCCTCTAACACCTTTGCCTCTCAGGATCTTCTCCCAGGCGTTGTAATCAATGCTCCCATGGCTGTCCTTCGGAGGTTCTAGAGGACGCCCAGGTCTTGGTCGCCCTAGCAACGCATCGGGGTCTATGTGCTGACGCCCCCAATCCTCATTGTCGCCTCCCACTTTTATCCTCTCAGCAGTACTCGCGCATCAGCGAGGCGTAACGTGAGCATAGCATAACTCCTGCCGATAGGTCATTTCGACGGCGATAGCCGTGAACGACGCGTCTTCGGCCCACGCCTTGTGTAGCACGTTGGCCGGCCACACGACCGCCTGCCCCGCCTCCATATGGGTCTCCTCGCCGCCGACCCTGACCATCCCCCGCCCTTCGATCACGACGAACAGAATGGGATACGGAGCGTCGTGCTCCCATATCTCGCCTTTGGGCTCGAAGTGTAACTCTATGACAGCCAGGGTATCGTCATGGAAGATAGTCGCCGGGTGCATGCCGATTATGCGCGGCGGCGCGTCGGGACGGCGATGGCCGGGACCAAAGCGGCGTATGTCAAGCATCGTGAAGGCTTTCCGCTAGCAACAACTCAAGAGGACGACTATTAGAGGACGTATTGTTCCTCTTCTTGCTGCCTTAGTTCTCCCATCAAACGGCCGGCGTACTCCTCCTCCACCGCTGCCCAGCGGCGCATTGGCGTCAAGGGATGAGCCAGGAGCTTACGGGCTACCTTTAAGCGGCGCTCATATTGCGCGCGCAATTCGTCCGTGTATCCGCCGAAAAAGTGTGTGCCGGCCAAGAATTCGTTAAACACCTTCTCATCGCCCCCGAACCATGCAAGTGTTGAATAGGTGAGTGCGGGGACCACGGCTTTACTATCGGCATCAATGTAAGGAATCGGCAGGTGCCGGGCCAGCCGGCGCGCCCCCGCGACCCCGGTCATGTGGAGCCATCTTTCCACGACCTCAACTGGGAGCGCGGTAATGAGATCTTTGTAACTGTCGAGATAGACGGACAACGTCACGCCGTCCTCCAGGATGGCGGAGCCTAAGCTCTCCATGACTACATCTGGGTACGATGTCGCCATCTCGATGAGGATTGTCTTTGCCTCCTCGTCCCGATCGAGCCGGTCATGTAGCAAGGCGGTGACAGCCAGACGCGCCGCGTGTCCCGGATCTAGCGAGACCAATTGCGCCAGCACTTGGCTCCAGTTATAAGCGTCTTCCCCACCAAGGTCGGTGGCGACATCGAGCAGGCGCCACATGGCGCCCCTGATGCGCTCGTTCGCCAAGAGTTCGGCCCTACCGGCATCTTGTTGGATAGAGTACGCGACAGCATCGATAGCGCTTTGAGCCGCCCCAATGTCACCGCCTTCGGCCGCCGCGACCAACCTATCCAGAGCTTCACTAAACTGCCGCACATCCGGGGTAGCGCCGGCAGGAGTCATCAGAAATCCTTGCAGGAACGTCGGCGCGAGCTTCCCCGCGTCGACGAGGCGAACCGTCCTCTCGAATGCCCGCATGACCGTCGGCGCTGCCGTGGACAGATGGTACGCGAACAGAGGATCGCGCGACTCAATGTCGTCGATTAGCTGGTTGAGCCGATCGGCAGCAGTGGGGGACATGTTCGCGACGGCGCCGATGTATCCGCGCGCCAGACCGGTCGATCCATAACGCGCACCAGCATTGATAAGAAACTCTAAGAGGGCGCCGTCGGAATCGAGCTTGCCCAGTTCATACCCGAACGCCCAAGCGCTCACCGCCGCATCGGACATGAGCCAACCCAATTCCTGTTCCAGCGCGGGACGATGCTCCAGCAGATAACGGGCAAGAGCGCGCAGTTCATCCTGCCACTGCTCTTGCCGCCCACGGATAGTGGCGTGCCACGGGTTTACTCCAACGATGGTGAGCAACCTGCCGTGCATGTCGATCGGCTTGAGCCTTTCGAGCCACGAGCGTATATCGGTCACATAGGTATCAAACGTCCGGAGGTATCCATTAGGATTCTCGACATCGTAGCGCAAGCACGTCTCAACCGCCGTCACGGCTCGGACGCGTACGTCGTCGGACACTTTATCGACGGCGAAGAGCTTCTCCAAAGCGGCAAGGCGACCGGCGACCAACAAAGCGCGCATATGCCGGATCGCAATGTCATGGGGTTTCTGTCCGAATCGGTCTCCCCCGTTCGATAGCTCCACAAGGAGATCAACGGCTAGGGCGAGGCAGTGTGACAACTCTTCGCGGGACGTGGGCCGCCATTCCGGGGGTAGGAGACGGCCGCCAACGACAGATGGGCCGGCTGTTCGCGTGTGCGTGCGCTCGAAGATCGCGTCGAGGGCGGACAGGGCAAGGGACGACACGCGCGCATCCCACGCATAGATGCGATCACGCAGCAAGGACAATCGCCGTGGGAACGGAACGGCGGTACCTGAGAGACCGATACGGAAAAGTTGTCGCCAGATACCTGTGGCATTGTTCACGATGTTGGGCTCGTTTTCGGCGATCGCGAGGCGGAGCAGGATAGCTTCGGCATCGTCGAAATACTCCGGGAACGCTGCAAGGCGCTCGGCGAGCCACACCACGGGGCGCCGCACGGCATAGGCCCCAGACGCCCTATCGATCTGGCCAAGGTCTTCGATGCGCGCATCTTCTATAATGGCGCGAAGGCGTGCGAGATAGGCTGTGGGATCAATATCGGCTAAGGTGACCAAGGTATGTACCGCCGCGGGCTCGGCCAACTGTCGGGGGGCAAACCCGCTGGCCCAGCGGCGAAAGGCGCCGCCGACGATGCGACGCACCTCCTCCGACGCGCTGCGCGTCACACGGTCCATGAAAACCGAGACCAACGACGGTGGGATAGCGGCCAGGAACGCCGCGGGGTCGTCCTTGCACCAATGACGCCAGGCCGCGTCGAAGGCAACCTGCGCGATAATCTCAGGGGTGATGTAGAGATACCGGCCGCCTTTGGCGATGAAGCCGGGGACGTCATGGAGACGATTGACGACGCTCAATACCGTCCGTCGATCAAGTCCCGTCAGTACGCAAAGTTCATCAAGCTCATGCGCGACATCGCTCTTATACCCGACCCTCGTCACAAGGGCCAGCGCCTGGACAACCTCCAGATCCCCAGGGCGTAGAAGGCGTCGCTGCAAATAGTCAGCGACATCGGTCAAGGCTGGCTCAACGCTGCCCATGGCCGTGATCTGCGGATCGCGGCGGCAGAGGTCGGCGGCAAGTCGCACGAACCCATTGGCGAGGTCGGCATACGCGCGCCTATGGTCGGGCGGGACAGGGCTAAAATTCTGATTGAGGATTTCAAGCAGGGTCTCATCGGAGAAGCGCTCCAACCAATACTCCGGCGCGCCGGACGGCGACCGCACACCGCTATTGTCTATAGCAACCGCCCTGATACGCCCCATATGTCCCTGCATAATATACGTGAGGCTAGCGCGCGCTTGCAGTGAGCATTCATCGGCGACGAGTATCGCCGTCTGAGACTCGTCATTCGCTAGCTGCCGCGCCATCTCCTGTGCGGCCTTCTCATCGCTCGTGTAATAGACAAAGCTTTCCAGCCCCGGTTCGCTGGCCAGAACCTCGTACACGAGCCGCGTCTTACCGACCCCCGCCACTCCCTGCACCGCAAGCACCGGGTCGTGTGGGGTCACAGCCATCTGGACATGCTCACGGATGCGCGCCCAGGTATCGTCCCACTCGGGAACCGGGATGTAGTTCGGCGTGAGACCGCGCGCACTCTTTCCCCAGGAGTGGAAGTGCTGCGCCAACTCATGGAGCCTGCCCCCGGCAAAGATCGCGACCAGCGGGGGAAATCTATTAGCCCAAGCGGCTAAGTCTCCAGCGGTGATGACGATCGCGGGAGGCGCGGCAGGATTGATCTCTCGCACGCATGCGGTCAGCCATCGCGGTTTCTTCGCGTCAATGATCAGCGACACAAAGCCAAGTTTGCCATCGTGATTACGGGTGTCCGAGCGTAGAGAGCGTCCGATGGGGCCATCAATGGGGTTCCAGTAGTTGAAATGGAAGCGGCCGGCCTCATCGCAATACTCCAGCAGATCGACCTCGAACCCGGCGTCAGCAAATACGTCCGCGAACAACGTATAGTCGTATACAATCTTATGGTCGGCGGCCGGATGATCCGCTGGACCAGGGCCACCCACTTGCACCGTCCGTTGATAGGTCTCATCGCGGAAGTTGGCGTCGGGTACGGCGCAGCGAAGATAGCCGCCGGGCTTAAGAAAGTCGTAACACAGCCTTGCAGCCGCTCGTCCTTCCGCTACGGTAAGATGCTCCCACACATGCTCACATAACAAGGCGTCGATACGCCGGTCACCAAACGTGCTAGCCCACTGATCTCGACACAGCAAGTTAAGCTCGTTTCCCTGCGTCGCGATCCATCCCGGCCATGACTGATTGCCCGCTCCAACAATGAGGCGTAGGGGGGCATCGGTGGGAAAAAGACCGATATCAAGCATATCTACCCCTCGTTCGTGACGTGCGCTGTCGACACGCGCGCTCGTGCGATAATCGCCTCGATCACCTCCGACTTGGCGTCGGCGTAGTTCTGCACGTACGTCCATTGCTGGCGCGCTAGGCGCCGCTTGGTCTGCTCATAGAGGCAGCGGTCGGCGCCGTTGTCCCGCAGCCGATTCCGCAGCAGCAAGAGCCGCTCGATCTCCGCCGAACCCTCCGTGTACACATGCAAGTTGATATTGATGTCGGGGCCTTTGAATACACGGTGCTCGTGCCAATCGGGTTCACGTATCCGCAGCACGTACCCGGCGGCTTCGAGCGCGGGAACGTAAGACGGCTCGTCCGCGGAATCGGCGACCACGAGCATGATGTCGATGATGGGCTTGGCGGCCAGTCCGGGGACCGATGTGGAGCCGATGTGCTCGATGCGTAGGGCGCGATCACCAAGGACGCCCCGAATACGCGCGGCCTCCCCCGCGAAGCGCTCCGGCCACATGGGGTCGTACTCAACCAGGGTAATCTGGCCGTTGCCAGTGGTGGGTTCGCCCACGGTGACCTGCCTGATCTCCTCGTCGGTCAATGGCGTCGACCTGATCCGCCCCTCGGCAAGGGGCGTCGACTGATCGTCGGGGCCAATTTGTGGCATAGCTGCTGTCCTTTCTGACGAATAGCAACAAACAGGAGGCCGGGATTACGCCGGGACGGCCTCGGCCTCGGCGGCGGCGGCGAGCTTGTCGGCGCGGTCGGCCGTGGCCAGCCCCTCGAACAGGCCGTCGAGGTCGCCGTCGAGGATAATCGGCAGGCCGTGCAGGGTCAACCCGATACGATGATCGGTCAGGCGGTCCTGCGGGAAGTTGTAGGTGCGCACCTTCTCGGCCCGTTCGCCCGTCCCGGCCTGTAGGCGCCGCGCGGCGCCGAGGGCGGCCTGGCGCTTCTCCTCTTCCAGGGCGAAGAGGCGCGCGCGCAGCACGGCCATGGCCTTGGCCTTGTTTTTGATCTGCGACTTCTCATCCTGACAGGTCACCACGAGGCCCGACGGCTTGTGCGTGATGCGCACCGCCGAGTCGGTCGTGTTGACGCTCTGGCCGCCGTGGCCCGTCGAGCGGTATACGTCGATGCGCAGGTCGTTCTCGTTGATCTCCACGGCGACCTCGTCGACCTCGGGCAGCACCACCACGGTGGCCGTCGAGGTATGGATGCGTCCCTGCGTTTCGGTCTCGGGCACACGCTGCACGCGGTGCACGCCGCTCTCGAACTTCATACGGCTGTAGGCGCCGCGCCCATGCACCTCGAAGATGACTTCTTTGAAGCCGCCCGCCGTGTTCCCGTTGCTGTTGATAAGCTCGATGTGGTAGCGATGCCGCTCGGCGTAGCGGCCGTACATGCGGAAGAGTTGCGCCGCGAACAAACCGGCCTCGTCGCCGCCCGTCCCGGCGCGGATCTCCACGATGACGTCTTTCTCGTCGTTAGGGTCGACAGGAATCAGGCTAAGCTTGAGGCGCTCGCCGATCTCCTCCTCACGCGCGCGCAGCGTCTGTAACTCCTCGCGCGCCAACTCCTGCAACTCAGGGTCGAGCCCGTCGTGGAGCATCAGCTCGGTCTCGGCGATCTGTGCCGTGACGACCTTGAGCGCGCGGTAGTTCTCGACGATGTCAGAGAGTTGGGCCTGCTCGCGTCCATAGCGCTGTAGCAACTCGGGGTTCGAGGCCACGTCGGGCTGCGAGAGCAGGTCGCTCAGTTCATCGAAGCGCTCTTCGAGCCGCCCTATCGTATCAAACAAGCTCATCATCCACCTCCTCTGGTTGGCCGCCCTGTTGTGCGTCGAGGGCCAGCGCGCCCTCCATCGCCGCGATCGCCACCTCGACCTGCGCGTCGTCGGGCTGCCGCGTGGTCAACTGCTGCAAGGCCAGGCCGGGGCCAACCAGGATGCGCGTCAGCGGGAAGCCACGCGCGCCCAGGCGCAGCAACTCGTAGCTAAGCGAGGAGAGTACCGGGACCATCACGACGCGCAGCAGGATACGGCGGCCCAGTGAGGGGCGGCCAAACAGCGAGAAGATGACGGCCGAGAGCAGCATCACCTGCAGCAGGAAGGCCGTTCCGCAGCGCGGGTGCGCCGTGGGGAATTGCTGCACCTCCGCCGGCGTCAGGGGCGTGTCGTGCTCGTGCGCGTGCACGGTCTTGTGCTCGGCGCCGTGGTACTGGAAGACGCGCCGGATGCCCTCCATCCGTGAGATCAGCCCGATGTAGCCGACGAACAAGCCGAGACGCACGGCGCCCTCCAGTAGGTTCGCGGCCAGGGGATTGCGCACGCGCTTATTGGCGCGGTTGAGCAGCAGGCTGGGCAGCACGAAGAACAGCCCGACGGCGAACGCGAGCGTTGTGGCGACCGTGCCCGTCACCGCCGGCGGCGGCTCGTCGCCGCGCCCCGCCGCGACGTTGGCCGAGAAGATCAGCATGCGCGTGCCGACGGTCAGCGTCTCCCACAGGGCCAGCACGCCGCGCACGAAGGGGAGGCGGCCGGCGGGGGTGCGGTACAGGCCGCCCTGCAAGGGCTCCGTGTGCGTCACGATACGGCCCTCGGGGTCGCGCACGGCCACGGACACCCCGTGCTGGCCGCGGATCATCACGCCCTCGATGAGCGCCTGGCCGCCATAATTGAATGTCACATTTCCTCCCATCCATAGGCCTGCGACTGCGGTCGCATGGCAAACGACGGACACTGCGGTGTCAGGTTTGATCGACCGTGGGCACTGTGGTGTCACGGCCACCCGACCGCAGTCGGCGTTGGTCTGCCATCGGGGTCCCCACCACAGTGGGGAGGCAGTCGCAGGCACAAAAGAGAGGGGGCAGACCTGATGATCCGCCCCCTCGTACCGGTTATCCGTGCGCTGGCTTGTGTGTGTGTAGGCCAGCGCGATGCAACCCGCCGTGAGACGGGCGTCGTTAGCTCTCTTTCTTACTCGCGGCAAGGCGGCGCCGGAAGCGCTCGACCTGACCGCCGGTGTCGATGATGCGCTGCTGCCCCGTATAGAACGGGTGGCAGTTGGAGCACACGTCGACACGGAGCTGTGTCGCCGTCGAGCCCGTGTCGAACATCGTACCGCACGAGGCGCATGAGACATGGGCGTCGCGGTGATACTCGGGATGGATATTTGCCTTCATTGGTCCTCCAGGGCCTATAACGCCCGACTTCTAATTATATCAAATAACGTGAATATGTCAAGTAGAAGCTGTTACTTTCGCTGCATCTCGCGCCGGATGGTGCGAATCTCGCCAAGGAGCGAGGGGACGGCTTTGGCCAGCGTGACGGCGATGGTCATACGGATCGCGCCCTCGAGCCCGGCCTTCTCGCGCTTGGACTTGCTGGTTTGCTGCGAGATAGCCACGACCGCCTGCGCCGCGATGGCGATGGCGCTCGCCGCCGCCGCGACGATGCTCAGGACGCGCACACGATTGGCGCCGGGGTAGACGACCGGCTCGGTCTCACGAATATTGATCCGCGCGTCCGACTGCTCGATCTTTTTGCCCTGCTTGGCGTCCTTCTCGACCTGCTTGGCCTGCTTCTCGGTGTCTTTGGCCTGCTCGATAATCTGGTCATTGTCTTGCGTTTGCGCGTTTGCCACGACTAATCTCCTCTCGCACCAGGGCGATATCGGCGTCGACCATCATGCGGACGAGCCCCTCGAACGATGTCTTCGGTTCCCATCCTAGCACGCGGCGTGCCTTGCTCGGATCGCCCAATAGCAGGTCGACCTCGGCCGGCCGCACCAACGCCGGGTCGATCACCACATGGTCCTGCCACTTGCGCCCGACATGACCGAAGGCGATCTCGACGAGCTCCTGCACCGAGTGCGTTTCGCCGGTCGCCACCACGTAGTCATCGGGCGTATCCTGCTGCAGCATCAGCCACATCGCCCTCACGTACTCGGCGGCGTAGCCCCAATCGCGCTGCGAATCGAGGTTGCCGAGCGAGAGTTTATCGGCCAATCCAAGGTGGATGCGCGCGACGTTGTAGGCAACCTTGCGCGGGACGAATTCAAGCCCGCGGCGAGCCGATTCGTGATTGAACAGAATACCGGAGCAGGCGAACAGGTCGTAGCTCTCGCGGTAGTTGACCGTGATCCAGTGGCCGTAGACCTTGGCCACGCCGTAGGGGCTGCGCGGGTAGAACGACGTTTCCTCGGTCTGCGGCGTCTCGCGCACCTTGCCGAACATCTCGGACGAGCTGGCCTGGTAGAAGCGGATCGACGGGTCGACCAGCCGCACGGCCTCGAGCATACGCGTGACGCCGAGTGCGGTGAACTCGCCGGTCAAGACCGGCTGGTTCCACGAGGTGGGCACGAACGACTGCGCCGCGAGATTGTAGACCTCGGAGGGTCGATACGTCTGCAACATGGCGATGAGCGAGTACTGGTCGAGCAGGTCGCCCTGCACCAGTTCGACGCGCTCAGTCAGGTGCTGGATGCGGCTGAAGTTCTCGGTCGAGCTACGCCGCACCATGCCGACGACACGGTAGCCCTGCTCCAGGAGAAACTCGGCCAGGTAACTTCCGTCCTGGCCTGTGATGCCGGTAATCAGGGCCGTCTTCACGCTATCGAAACCTCCGTCATTTTTAAGCTGTCAGTTATCAGCTATCAGCCATCAGCTGACGGCTGATAGCTGATAGCTGACGGCTTTATGCGATGATAATTGTACACTACGGGTAGGTAGCGGGCAAACGGAAAGAATTATGCAAAGAGGCAGCAAGGTCTTGTTCGGGGTCGGCGGCGGGATCGCCGCGTTCAAGGCCGTCGAGGCCGCGCGCCTGTTGATGGAGCGCGGCGCGGAGGTGCGCGCCGTGATGAGCGCGTCGGCGACGCGCTTCATCACCCCGTTCAGCCTGGAGAACCTGACCAACCACAGCGTCTTCTCCGACCTCTGGAGCGAGTCACCCGAGGGTGAAACGCACATCCGCCTCGCCGGCTGGGCCGACGCGCTGGTCATCGCGCCGGCCACGATGGAGCTTATCGGCAAGCTCGCGCTCGGCCTGCCCAACGACGCGCTCTCCGCCACCGCCGCCGCCTGCCCGGCGCCGCTCGTGCTCGCCCCGGCCATGAACACCGTGATGTACGAGAACGCGGCCACGACAGCGAACCTGGCGACGCTGCGTGAGCGTGGCGCGGTCATGGTCGGGCCAACCTACGGGCGGTTCGCCAACGGAGCGCAGGGCCTTGGGCGCATGGCCGCGCCGGAGGACATCGCCGCCGCCGTCGCCATGACCCTGGGCCGTCGCGGCGACCTGGTCGGGCGGCGCGTGCTGGTGACGGCGGGTCCGACGCAAGAGCCGCTCGACCCCGTGCGCTACATCGGCAACCGCAGTTCCGGTAAGATGGGCTATGCGCTGGCCGTCGCCGCGCGCGACCGCGGCGCCGCGGTCACGCTCATCAGCGGCCCCGTGGCGCTGCGCCCGCCCTACGGCGTCGCGGTCGTCAACGTAACAACGGCGGAGGAGATGCGCGCGGCCGTCCACGCTCATGTCACGGCAACGACGGCAACGGATGTGCTGATCATGGCCGCCGCCGTCGCCGACTACCGGCCCCTCACGGCGGCGGAGCACAAGATCAAGAAGGAACAGGCCACGCTAACGGTCGCGCTGGAACGCACCGTCGATATCCTGGGCTCGCTGACGGCGCTAGCGGGGGCGCGCCCGATCAAGGTCGGCTTCGCCGCCGAGACGCGAGGGGTCGTCGACGAGGGCACGCGCAAACTCGAGAGAAAAGGGCTCGACCTGGTCGTGGCCAACGACGTCGCGGGCGGGGCCGTCTTCGGCGCCGACACCAACCACGTCCACCTCATCGACCGCGAGGGCAATACCGAGGAACTGGGACCCGCCCCCAAAGAGCACATCGCCGAGGGCATCCTCGACGCCGTGGCGGAGTTGCTGCGCGAGCGGGAACAGTCAGTGGGCGACGGCCAGTGAACCGCCCGCGACAAGAATTCCATGCATTGATAGAGATATAAGTAAGAAGGAGCGCGCATGTCTATTTCTGAGGTCATTGGGGGTGTCTTTGGGCGACAGGTTCGCCGCGCCCCCACGCCCTTTCGTCACTACCGCCGTCACCGCCACCGGAACATGCTGCGTGGAGGTGGCGTCAGCGCGGCCAAACTACAGCAGGCGCGCGCCTCGTGGTGGGGCGACGATCCCCGCTGGTATCCCGCCGGTACACCGCCCCGCCGGCACAACCATATCACGCCTTTGGTTGACGGGGAGCAATTTTTCGCGGCCCTCCATACCGCCCTCACGGACGCGCAGGACTACGTATACGTGATCGGCTGGTGTCTGACGCCGCATATACCACTGCTACGCGGGGATGCCGACACCCTCGCGCAAACACGCTTGCTCGAACTGCTGGCCACGACGGCTCAACGTGTCCCCGTGCGTGTGCTGTTGTGGAGCGGAACGCGTGCGTTCATCCCCCCAACGCGACACGCGACGGCCGCCGTGCGACAGGAGCTCGTCGCGGAGGGCAATGGCAACCTCCGCTGCGCGCTCGATACCAGCGCCCATTTCACGCACTGCCATCATCAAAAGGCGATCGTGGTCGATGGACGGCTCGCCTTTGTCGGCGGCATGGATCTCACG
>JAABUO010004710.1_pt1 | contig 16048 bp, 26 predicted proteins | sample 5559291 | NCBI WGS metagenome assembly JAABUO01 (sample SAMN10711878, study PRJNA513372) | rock metagenome | isolation source: Antarctica rocks | place: Antarctica: Victoria Land, Finger Mt sud
GCTATTCGCTGTTGGTATAGCTCGACCTTTTTCCTTTCAATAGGAGACAAGCTCTTGGAATTCCGAGATGAGATCTAAATGGAAGAATTGTGAACTCAAATGCCCCTGACAGGGCATCGCAAACTAATTTTCGGTGCCGGATCAAAGTCGCTCCGAGATCTTGGAGTAAACACTCAGCCTTATCTGACCTCACTGGAGGTTCCCAAGTCAGTACTTACCATGGAACCTATCCACCAATCGAGCCAGCCCCTCGAACTTCCCTAAGACCTTTGGTCGTTCCATCGGATTTCCTAACCACCGGTAAAGATTACTTCCGAGGGATTCCTTCTCTGTACAGAGAAGCAGTGAGCTTCTTACTTCTACAACAATGTTCTGTTTGCGGAGGTATGGATTGAGATTACCGTTGGAAATCCTGGCTAACTTTTCTCTGCAGTTGGCTGCCTCTTCTTTTTATACCCACCAATGCGTCGCCATTGTAAGTATCCCAATGGACTCTTACCTGAATAAGCGGTTACAGACGATGACCTTTTGACGCTGATACCGTGTCAGATTCGTGGTCTCATTCTTCGTCCTGACCTACTTCCTGAACCGACCCTGCGTCTACTGCTCCGCTCTCCTCCTGATCCTGTTCATCTCGTCATGCCACTGGTCAGACCACTGTTTCTTTGACATCCACAGCAACTGGTTCGAGCCACGACACTATTCATCCACACTGCCGAACCCTCTACCCCCGGCGCCCGGGTGGGCGGCTCCGGCGGGGAACTACACAGTGGGGGATGCTACTTTTCTGACGACAATGGCCAATGAGACGGCTACGGCTCTGACGGGAGCGGCCGTTGAAGAAATGAAGCGAAGGATGGAGCTGAGGCATGAGTGGACTGGGATCGGGGTGGAGTGGCTTAGGAGCTGGTTGGGTGCAAGGGAGTGGAGGTTACCGTGTCTTGATGTCTATATACGGTTATGAGAGTCTGTATAATCACTCCGGCGGCATTGCGGGCGTTGGGGCGGGTTGGATGGATTCCTTGCATTTAGCTAGCTGCGGCGTGGCTTGGCTCTTGAGGTGGAAGGGGCGTTAAGGGCAGTACCAAGCTTACGCGCCCTGGATATCGTCTTTTAAAGGTGCTGCCAGGAGGATTTGATTGCTCTTCCATTTCACTAGTTCCGTAGATTGAACATAAATATTACGACCAGGCGTGTTCTCACAAATGAATGGAAACATCAGTGTAAACCTGAGGGCCATAAGTGTGTTTTACAACGCTCTCACTTGTCGTGCTCTTCTCCAACGTAGCTTCTGAATTGCGGGGTATCCTCGGAGCCGGTTGTCTCCTCACTGCCTTCATACCTCCAAGCGGCTTCATCGAGGGTCAGCAAGGTCACGACCGGCATTGATATCAAAAGTATCACCTAAGCAAAGCGATCGGCCATTGGACCTGAGAACAGTCACAAGCATGATTGGACCAGATAGGGACGTTCTACCGGATACGTGCGTCATGCCTATTCACTCAAGGGTAAAGCCGGTCAACTATGATATCACCCTGTATGATCTCGAACTGGGTGGTGCATTTACATTCCAAGGGACTGTCAAGATCGAGATCAACGTTAAAAAAGAAATAAAAGAAATCACTCTCAACGCTCATCAATTGAAAGTCAAAGTTGCAGAAATATCTCCCCAAGGCGTAGATGGTATCCTTCGATTATCTCTCGTGTGTAGCAATGGGGTATTGACATTATTCAGCGCAGAAAGCATCCAATATTATTTACGATGACAAGTCGCAGAGGGTCACACTATCCTTTGCAAAGGAAGTGTCTGTTGCATCTAGTGTATTACTTGAAATACAATATAGCGGTATCATGAACAATGATATGGCTGGCTTCTATAGATCTAAGTATTTTGATCATCCAAGGTTACTACACTCTGAGGCTAATGTTTCTGCCTTAGATACAAGCCTGCGGTGGAACCAGCAAAGTCTGTGCCCAAATTAGGGGAGCATCATTACATGTTCAGCACTCAATTTCAGTCCTGCGATGCTAGAAGAGCCTTTCCTTGCTTTGACGAACCTAATCTGAAGGCAACCTTTGACTTTGGCATCGAAATCCCGGAAGATCAGGTTGCACTGAGCAACATGCCAGAAAAAGAAGTCAAGCAAGGCACGAATGGAAGGAAGGTAGTTACATTTGACCGGACACCATTGATGAGTACTTACCTTCTAGCCTGGGCCTTTGGCGATTTTGAGTATGTTGAAGATTTCACACGAAGAAAATATAACGGAAGTCGGTTGCCTGTCAGAGTATACACTACCAAAGGATTGAAAGAGCAGGGACGTTTTGGACTTGAAAACGCCCATCAAGTAGTCGACTACTTCTCTGAGGTTCGTAACGGCTTCTTTCGTTTTTGGATTCTCTCCTATAGCCCTTTTCCTCTTTAGTCCTTGCTCTAGAGTCCACTACCTCAGATACACATATCAATCGAAAGTCAACAATGTGGATTTGTTTACTGACGTAGTTCAGATCTTCCGCATCGACTATCCCCTCCCCAAGGTCGACCTGCTGGCAGTCCATGAATTTGTGAGCTCTCCTTTCCCATCTTCTCCGGGCCTATAAGCTCAGAGGAGCTGACTTAACAGTCCATTATACGTCTCCCTCTTCCCCGTATGTGTTTGTAGAAAAGCAATAAGCTGACAGAGGTTGGTAAAGTTACGGTGCGATGGAGAATTGGTAAGCTGCGTAGAATAAGTGTGGATAGTCCCACAGGAGGGTGGGCTTACACTGACTCTGGCTCTCGAAAAGGGGTCTCATCACGTATAGAACAACCGCAATCCTCTTTGACGAGGAGCATTCCGACGCCAGGTACAAGAATAGAGTGGCCTATGTAGTCGCCCATGGTAAGCTTTCCATAACATATTTCAACTTTATCGAGGTCTAGAGGTGTCCACGTGTCTACCTGTTGTTCTAGCTTTTGCACTGCTTGTTCTTTCCAAATGGAAATTGAACTGATCTGTCCAGAACTTGCTCACCAGTGGTTTGGAAATCTCGTTACTATGGATTGGTGGAGTGAGCTCTGGCTCAATGAAGGCTTTGCAACCTGGGTTGGGTGGCTTGCGGTGGATTACCTTCATCCCGGCCATCAATGCTGGAGCCAGTTTGTGGCAGAAGCCGTACAAACGGCGTTTCAACTGGACTCACTGAGATCCTCCCATCCCATCGAAGTTCCCGTTAAAGATGCTCTAGAGATCGATCAGATATTCGATGCTATTAGGTGAGCGTGCTGAATAGCCTTTTACTTATCTCACTAACTAGAGGCACCCAGCTACTTGAAGGGAAGCTCGGTCATAAGGATGCTAAGTAACCATCTCGGTGAGGAGACTTTCCTACATGGAGTCTCGGATTATCTGAAGGGTCACGAATATGGTAATGCAACAACGAACGATCTCTGGGCTGCTTTAAGTAAAGCCTCTGGACAAGACGTAAATTATTTTATGAACAACTGGGTCAGAACAATAGGGTATCCTGTGCTTACCGTTGCCGAAGAGCCTGGGCAAATTGGTCTCCGACAGTCCCGCTTCCTCTCGAGTGGCGATGTCACGGATGAGGAAGATAAAACTCTCTGGTGGGTTCCATTGGGACTAAAAACCGATCCTCATGCGACGAGGTCTTCGGGTAAGGCTTTAGTAGCCAAAGAAGAGACACTACGCAACATGGATGAGACGTTCTACAAGCTGAATGCCGACAACAATGGCTTCTATAGAACCAACTATCCCCCCGCTAGATTGGCAAAGCTTGGCGCCGATAGAGCCAAACTTAGTATCGAGGACAGGATAGGATTGATCGCTGATACAGGGGCTCTGGCTGTAGCTGGCTATGCCACAACAACCGCCTTACTGACTCTTGTTGAGAACTTTAAAGATGAGCAAAGCCACGCGTAAGTTGGTGGCTAGGTGTTTCAAAGATCCTGGTTGACGTGTTTCAGTGTATGGTCACAGATTGTCGGCTCGCTGGCAAACATTCGATCAGTCTTTGCGGATAATGAAGAACTGTTCACCGCCTTGAAGACTTACACGTTACGACTTGTCAGTGCGGCGACGGAGAAAATTGGTTGGGAATTCGGACCCAAGGAGGACTTTCTAACTGGACAGCTTCGGGCTTTACTCATCAGCACAGCCGGCGGTGCAGGTCACAAAGGGTACGGTAACACCCCTGCCCGAGGTTTTGTCATATACTGACCCATGTAACAGGACTGTAGCCGAAGCCCAACGTCGATTTGATGCCTATAAGTCTGGAGATCAGAAAGCGATACACCCTAGTCTGCGTTCAGCAACCTTCCGCATCAACGTCACCGAGGGAGGTAAACCAGCGTACGATGCAGTGAAGCATGAATATCTGACTACCACTTCGATCGATGGCAAGGAAATCTGCTTACAGTCTCTTGGTCGCGTTCAGACCTCGGATTTGGTCAAGGATTTCTTAGACTTCCAGTTCTCTGATAAAGTTGCCATACAAGACACGCACACTGGCTCGATTGCCTTGGCAGCCAATCCAAAGGCGCGGTACACATTGTGGGAGTACATCAAGGGAAACTGGGGGAAAGTGCATGAGAAGCTCTCTGGAAATTCCGTGGTTATTGATCGCTATCTAAAGTCTACACTGCAGAAATTTGCGAGTCACGACATAGAAAAGGATATCGCAAGGTTCTTCGAGGACAAGGAAACGAAAGGCTATGACCGTGGACTTGTTATAGTATCTGACAATGTGCGAGTGAATGCGAATTATAAAGAACGCGATGAGAAGCTGGTGCTGGAATGGCTCAAGGCTCATGGATATGCTTGACGCAGTGAAGCATGATATCGGGAGTGGGACGTTCAATGAAACAGCATGGCAACGCATACCAAGCGGTGAAGTCAGCAAGTAGCAACAGTGAAAGGAAAAGCATTTTTGGACATCTTATTTCTCTCATGTCACACCTAGAGCTGTACCACCCAACCCACCACCACTATCTGCATTCTCTGCAACATCCTTCTCCCAAGGCTTCTTCCTCTTCGCAGTCGTAGGCTGTGACGCCTGCCCCTCAAGTAAAGTATCGGGCACCTCTTTGATCCCGGGTATAGGTTGGCCCGTAGTAATAAGCTCAACTATCTGACTAAAGGAAATGGGATAGGGAGCTGGAGGTTCCGTGCTCGAGGTGGAGGTGGAAGCAGGAATTATACTGTCAAAGGCAGATGGGTCTGTTTCTTCATCTTGCCCGGTCTGGGCCGATATGCCATTGATAAGCGGTGCAGTAGTGGAGTACCGCGATCGCCAGTGTTTGTAGGCGTCGAAGTCAATGGGGGTGTCATGTTTACTGCGGTGTAATTAGTTATCTACAACGTTTGGACTTCGACACCTCGACCGAGTGAATGATACCGCGAGAAATAAAAGCAGCGGGCACGAAGGGTCAATTGCTCAGCTTGCTCTGGGTCGGGATTGGGGCCGAGGATGGCTTGCAGACCACTCTGGAATTCTGGGTCTGAAGTCCATGGGTACTGTTCAAGTTGCTGGAATACTGAGGCTTGGCTTGATGGATTTTGGCGTGTAGCATGCTCAGTGGTCATGTTTGTGAACCTCTATGGGATTATGGGATTAGAGAGATGTTAAGGTTGTGAGACCGTCATACTGATAGGCGGGTAAGGCGGGTAAGGCTGGCTTTTTCTGCGGAACCGAGGAAACCGCTAGAGCTTACTTGAACTTCACTTGAGATGAGCTCCTCAACGTCGTGTTTCGTTCTCTGAGTTTACCATTATCCCTGCGTCCAATCGCACCGCCTCCTTTCCTGATCGCCATTGAGACTGGCAATGACTATATAGTTTCTACGCCAGCACACAAACGCGTTCTTTGCTCGAGTGAGCGACTACTTACACAATGGCCGAATTCATTGGGCAAGGCTACCTCACATCATGCCCGGCGAATTTTAGGCTGACCAAATTACTGCAGCTCACGGATCTCTTTGATCTCGAAGAGAGACATTCGGTATGGCCCCGAGGATCTGGTTGGGACAGACCTGGCAGTCGAGTCGCTAACGACTTACCAGCTATGTTGGGACACTCCACGAAATCAGTTCGGAAAATTCCACCGTCGCCCTCGAACAGGTTGTGTCCTTTGGTACGGAAGGACGTCGCCCTGATGATGAAGTCCCACCTTCGGATAATATCTATGAATACATCGTGTTTCGGGGAAGTGATGTCAAGGACTTGAGGATCGAGGAAGCACCCAAAGAAAACAAGCCCCCCCCGCCACCAAAGGTGCCGGATGACCCTGCTATACTCGGAGTAAGTTTTCATGATTGTTGTTACTGGACCTTTGCCCAAAAGCAAAAGATCTTCTACGTGATGAAGTATTTCGGATGTAAATCAAGTATTTGTACCACCGAGAGCGCAAAAACCATGTGGATATTTTCCGTTGCCTTCCTTCTGATATAGCTATCCCCTATCTTGAATAGTGAAATGTCGATATACTTTAGTCAAGCCCACTGACCGTTGGTCTCAATACAGAGTGCCCGACGTCCCACCCCTTCAACAGCGCCTCAAGATACAACACCAGCTCCACAGCAGCCATCATCGCAAGCTCAACAATTTCAACAGCCTCAACCGCCAAATAACAATCAGCAACGCCAGCAACCGCCCCCTAGGTTGCAGCAGCAGCCCCCATTCCCGTATTACTACCCTCCCCCACCTAATCAGCGATTTGGCCCTCAAGGATTCCCACCTGGCCCCGGTTTCCCTGGCATGCCATATAGCGCTCCTCATCCTGGATGGTATCCTCCCCCCGGTCAAAGCTTCCCGCATCCACCACCGGGTCAATTCTATGGTCCTCCAAATCCTCAACGGGTGCCAATCGGACCCGCTGGCTCAAATCAGAACCAACAAGGGCCACACCCGCAACAGTCTGCACCTTCTACCCCGGCTGCCAACCAAACGCAAGAACCCGGTTCTAAAGAAGAATCACCCATGAAGCCGGTTGCCACGGTCAAATTACCTAGCACGGCTACCACTCCAGCCCCTCCCACGAACGCCCCAAACGGCCCACCACCACCGATAGAGTCAAAACCGAACATCGTAGAAGCTTTAGCTCCGCCCGCTCCTGTGGCCAGTATAGAATTACCTACTGCGGTTAAATCTATACCAAGGGGACCCAAATCTGGACGGATCGTCCCTGCAATTCCACGCTTAAGCCCGGCGGCCAAGCCTTCGGTGCCTGTCAATGGTAATCTGCAACCAAAACCGACGAATGTTACTCAAGTACAGGCCCCTCCAAAACCCACCGCAACGCGTCCCGCTGCAATGGCAACCAAGTCTCTTGAAGAAGCGAATCGTGATGCTAGGGCTGCTGTGGCGGCCGCTATGGCCAAATTGCCTCTAGCACCGGGTCAGAAAAAGCAGGTGGACGGCGACACCGCAGTTGACAACCTAACCAGGAAAGTCAAAGAGATGCGCACCAACGACAACATTCGAACGTCAAGGCAACCAGGCACTGGAGGCTACGCCGCAGGTCACCGAGGCGGACGAGGGGGTTACCGCGGCGGGCGCCCACACTCCGATCACCAAGCCAAGAAAATCGAAGTCCCCACCACCGACTACGACTTCGAAACCGCAAACGCCAAATTCAACAAGCAGGATCTCGTTAAAGAAGCCATCGCAGGCGACTCTCCCGGCATTGACGGCTCTGCACTTAACGGTAACGGAAGCGTAACCGACCCTACTACCAACGGCGTCCGCAAAGACAGCATCTCGACCCTCCCTAGCGCACCCATCTACAACAAGACCTCCTCCTTCTTCGACAACATCTCCAGCGATACCAAAGAGCGTGAAGAAGCCGCGAGCAAGAAACTCGGCGGGCGTGAGTTTCGAAGCGAGGAGCAGAAGAAGAATCTCGAGACATTTGGGCAGGGGAGCGTGGATAATGGGTATCGTGGTGGTTTTAGGGGAAGAGGCCGCGGGAGAGGCGGGAGAGGGGCTTTTGGCGTGAGGGGTGGTGGAAGAGGTAGTGGTGTTAGGGGTGGGAGGGGCGAGGCGGTTGTAGTGGGTGAAAATTAGGAGGTTGAAGTCATGATTTGGTACATTGCGAACAGAAGTATTGGGGGGGTTTGATGGATTTGGTACTTTCCGATCAGCAGGGTCAATTACCCAAACATACCTTCTTACATTATCAAACGGTTGGGAATGCACTTTCAAGATCAAAAACCCCAGCTAGCTTTTCTCACTACTCTTGCTCAAGACAAGCGCCGGCGGGGTTTTCTTGTGTACTATTATCAAATATGATCCACGGTGGTCACGTTTTCTCGAAACCGCTGAGTGGAAGTACATTTCTCATGCGTGAGTGTGTTCGGACATGATAGGATAAGTCGGTAGGAGAACTTGATAAAAAAAATCGTATGGCTGCATCGGAGGTTTAAGTGGACTTTCAAGCTCGGTTAGCTGGTTTTCAAGCGTTCTGTCGGTGAGCAGAAAAGCCGTTGACAAAACTTGTGGCTGGCGCCTTCGCAGTTGTGCTATCAGTCCTTTTCGATTCATTAGAAGAATACTCACACTAATCACTGCTTTATCCGGAATCCGACCGTGGAAATGGTTCTCAAACTCCACGGCTCTGCCATGTCCTTTGCCCGTGTCTTGGTCACAATTCTAGAGAAGGACTTACCGTATGAACACATCCTCGTTGATATTGCGAAGGGAGACCAGAAGAGCGAGGCCTACAAGAAGTTGCAGCCTTTCGGGAAGGTGCCTGCGTTGGAGGATGACGGGTTTCTCATCTTTGAGAGCAGGGCTATTTGCAAGTACCTTGCGCGGCAAGTCTTTTTTCACTGTTGTGTTTCGTTTTGGGTGTTGATGAAGGACGGAAGTAAAAGCGGAGGATTCAGTCTTACTGATGTATTCGTGGGTTAGGAAGTACGAGTACACTTCCGGGACCAAATTGATCCCAGAGGGCGATGCCAAGGCCTATGGTCTCTTCGAACAAGCTTGTTCTGTCGAACAAAGCTATTTTGCGGCCGCTTCCGAGACAATTGGAACCGAGCTTGTAATCAAAAAGTATGGGGTCTTCTTGACCCTCGCGAATATCCTGTTCTCTTTGCAGAGTCGCTAACCGGAGTCTATCATAGAATGAAGGGTCGCGGTGCGCCAGATGAAGCAAGAGTCGCTCGAGCCGAGGCGGATCTTGATGAAGTTTTCGCTTACTATGACAAGGTTCTAGCTAGACAACAATATCTTGCCGGAGACGAACTGACCTTGGTTGACTTGTTTCACTTGCCGAATGGGTCGGCTTTGAAGGCATTTGGATACAAGGGAAAATTTGAAAAGTATCCGAACGTGGATAAGTGGTTCACGGGGTTACAGGAGAGAGAGACTTGGGTCAAGGCTGCAGCACTGGCGGGCACGGCGGCATAAGCAGCTCTGAAACTTGGCACTGCACGTTCCAAAGCCCAGATTATGAGTTGTGGAAGGCAATGGAATGTTGATTCTTGAGAGATTGTAAACCGGGGGGGTTTCTTAGCAGACCATGCCGGTTGAGGGTATTCTCGACCATTGCGTGACACTTAGCTATCCCCGACACCTTCGGGAGGAATATAAGCAACACTCACGGGATGCGATGATTTTCGCATTGCTGCTCGATTTCTCTGAATTTCCTGATCATGTACTTATGCTATCACGCGTGACCATCATGAAGCAGTGAAGAAAACACTTTTGCTATACCCTTCTGCTCCTCGTGTATATACTTTCCTACCTAGATTCAACATTCTAGTCTATTTCACCTGTTTGCTCCTTCTTATGAGTTTGCTGAGTAGGCCTCTGACAATTAAAAAACTTGAGCTGATACAAACACGATTACTTTCTCTGCAGGGTCGCTAGAGATCGCGGCATGACTGTCGGTAAATCTAGAAATCAAGGAACACGTTCAGTAAATAGCGAGGAGTGTTTAAAGTTTCATGGAAGCTCGAGTGCTAAATACAAGGGGAAAAGCGAGGTAGCTGTCTCAGTCCACGAAGGTGAAAGGTGTAGACTGCTAGTATATATAGATGAGAGTTATAAAACTGCAATCTCGTCTCAAAACAAGCTATAAAATTATCTTAAACGTCAATCTGTTCTCGAATCGAGTTGATGAAGCTACATCGCTCTATCACCTTCTCCCACGCTAAGGCTTTTTCCCGCTCTGATGCAGCTTCACTACCCTTCCTAGATGCAATGGTTGCTGGGCCACTTCCATGCGGTCCTCCTATCACGTACACGCTCAGTTCCTCCGGATACTCTTTACTCAGTGCCTGCCTACTCTGTTGTGAGTACGCAATGGGCCAATTCTTCAGACTCAGGCCTCTAGAGGCTGTCGGATCTCCCGTATATGCAAATGCAGCAGCACTTCCACTTAACAAAGCAGAAAGGTCCCGTTGAGCGGCACTGTTGTCTCCACCAGCGGCAACATCTTCATTCAAGATATACGGAATATCAGAAAGGTGACTAACGCGCCACTGAGGAACGCCCATGTATTGGAATATCGGCCCGAACTTTGTCTGATTCATATCGTACAGACGGATGTTCGAGGCCCCATTTCGAGTGTACTGCCAGGTAAAATCAATGACCGGACACGTAAACCAGAGATCGCGGTTGATCTGCGCTGCGCGGTAGTACTGTGCTGTTGCTTCCTCGTTAGGGCGAACGAGGTGGGTAAAGTCAGAGACGGGGTACAAAGACAGAATACGTTGCAGTGAAGACTGTGAGAGACCTCGAACGAATGTTTGGAAACTTGCAAGTACGGACGTATCGTCGGTAATAGATGGTTGAGCGTACCAAGCGCCATCGTTGGTAACCCAAGACGCTATGATGGGTATCCCTGACTGTGTTCATAATAGGAGCGTTATTGAAGAGTTCAGAGAAGCATACCTTTCACAAGAGCTCCTTTCTGAAGCAGTACAGATGGTCGATCGGGAATGTAGTCGCCATCGTAACTTGGATAGAATGAAAGCTCGGCGAAAGGCGGCCTAGTTCGTCGAGCAAAACCCACTGAAACATCCATCAGCCTTTCGAGAGGAACCTTTCGTAAACAGTTCAGTGTTGCTTGGGAGTCTGGATCGTCCTGGGTACAACCAACGGATTTAGCCACAATTGCGGTGTTACCTGCTACAAGGTCACTCATAATGTTGAAGTTCGTCCCAGATGCCCCCGACATCATGCTTGAGGTGTTGTCAGCCTTTTATCTTAGTGTGGAGTTATAGTCTAACATCGCTTTCTGGAATGGCACTCCCCGTGTCCCTCGATGGCGTGAAATCGCTGGCTGAGTTGTGGTCACTGGAAATCCCCGAAGGGCGATGGTACCATGGCTCTTCCATGGAAACAAGAGAAGCTGGCTTTGCCAGTACTACGCATAGTCTCCATAGAGCATGGAGTCATAAATGAGCTGATGAGCTGACGCGTCTTCGAAAAGACATTTTATTAGTTGATGTCTCGAGCTGGGTACCCGGTACCGTCACCGTCTATGCGATCCGCTGGGCCTTGGGAGAAAATATCGATGGTGCGTTGCCGCTTCGAACGTGCTGCATGCGTTCGGTGGTCGTGCAGGCTGACGCAGTGAGCAGAGAATTGCACAGAAGTCCAGAGGTCCCAGCACCTAAACCAAACCGACACTCGTGTCTTCGGTCGAAGTTATGTTGCCAACACATCATCGGTCGACGGACGTTGTGCTTTCTACGGCGAAGAGCTTGAACACGATCACATCGACCATTTTCAAAGCCTTACATCCCGGCGCGAGAAAGGCTTGCTCTCCTCACTTTCGGTCGCCGAGAAGTACAAGCTTGACCAGGACCCGCTCCTGATCAACCAGCAGCAAAGAGTTTATTACCTCGCTCGATCCGATGCAGACCTGTATATGGTGCAGCTGGCCTGGACCGATGTCCAACATTGTAAGAGGCGGCTGTCTGACGAAGCTTTACGGAAATACCGGAAAGAATGGGTCGATCGCCGTAAGCAATGGAAGATAGATGAACGAGGTCGGGGGGGTCTTGAGGAAGATCTGGGGACCGACCTGGAGATTTACCCTTCACGCCTGATGTCTGAACGCGCCCGCCTGACACGTGTCACTAGCGGTGAGGAGCGCCGGCAGGCAATAGAGGACCTCGGCACCATGTTATCGCGGGACTACACGAGCTTGCACCTGCCCGGAGAAGGCGTGAAAGACAACCGGTGCCCGCGTCAGACGTATGACAGGGACCTCTCCAGGTACGCAAACATCAGGTACCAGTGAACAAAGAGCTGATCCAGACCCAGCATGAAGAAGCTTCAGCAAAATGCGCATGTACACATATATCGTCGCGAAGAGATAGCGCCAAAGCTCGGGCGAATGCCAGCCGAGAGATAATATTGCTACACGTGTTCTCGGTGGGTCGAAGAAGAGTGGGACAACCGTTGTGATGAGCATCTTTGATCGATGACGACAAAACGTTGCGCCTCCACCTTTTGTCATTTCCTTCTGCGTCCGGCCTTCTGCGTCTTATGCCTAGGTGACGCGGGACGAGCACCTTCACAACGACTGCAAGGTTTCACAAGGGAAACAAGGTCCGGGAGCATCTGAAATTGCACCTAGTTTGTGTGAACTGGCCGTGCGAGTGTCCCCATCCGCTGTACAAGGACACTCTCGACAATGCGCTCTTGTTTGCCCATCACATAGAAGACGTGCACGGTGTGAACTGCGCGGTTTGGTGAAGGACATTGGCCAGGTATCTCCTCCGCTCAAGGTCCAGCTTCTATTGCCCGAAAAGTTCGGTAAGAGGGGAGAGAGATCAAAAGACCAAGACACGGCCGAGACGTACCCGACGAAACGCGAATGCGCATCGGAATCCATTCAGGGGATGGGGTAGGGGTCTCAGAAGTCGAATGCGAGCCGGCCGTCATTCTTGCAAGAGTGCGAACTCATCACCCTATCAGACTCTGCGCCGGTCACTCCATAGAACTGCAAGACCTGCAGTTCGGGGGCAAGCATCCGGAAGACTCGCTCTCGATCTCGCAGAATCAGATGCAGATAGACTGGGACTTAGTCGTCAATGATAATTTCTTCTCGCAATTCTTACGGTCGCCTTCGCCAGACCCGCCGAGCCCTCCGCAAACCGCAGTACCGGAAGAGATATTCTTGGACGTGGAAGAAGGTTTCCCAGACCTATCTGCCCTCGACCCCGAACCCACATAGAGCAATTCCTCCCTTTCAAAGGAAGCCAGCATCAACAAAAGACCTCCACGGCTCATCTTGCGTCCACCATCGGTCATGAAGGAAAGTCAGGATGATTGCACGCGAAGAAGACGGCTCGCACTGCGAAATCTGCGAAATCCGCAAAATCCTCGCGGTCCAAGTTTCAACAACCTCCTAAGTCTTCACGAAAATCAAAACCGTGCCGCGCGGGATCCTTCATTGTTTTGTAGCCCTTGTATAATTTGCTGTCCGCATTGGAGTTGATATATAGGGCCCGTTCGGCCACACTCTTTGTGAGATTTAGGCAGGTTCAACAGAGCTAGTGCTCTTCTGCTGCTCCCCTCCGCTCTCTCGCTCTCCGCTCCCTTATCCTCCCTCTACTTCTCTGCTGCCATCACATGTTGCAAGGGACCAAATTAGACGAAATGGATATTGGTGATCTACCAAAAGGTATCGACGTAATGCATATCATATTGTTCCCATAGATGGACTGCCTAGATCTATTACGGTTCTTAGTCTTCGCGCCTCCTAAATCAATCCTCCAGTCCCAGTGGTGGCATATCCATGATCTCCTCTTCCTCTCCGTCCGACTCTATCTGAGGTGACGAGAGATACGGTACATAGACCTTTGACCATACTTCTCCAGTGAAGTTACTGATCTCCTTTTCTCGCTGCTCGGCGGCCTTAGTGGGTGTCACGGTCGGAGAGCATTTCATGGCAGATTCCAGAATAGTGACGATGAAATTGAAAATAGTTTTCCCGCCTTCTGGATTCATGACATTGTAGGGCACGGATGATTCAACTTGCCCGTCGGCATTGATGGCCATGAAGCAGTATCGGTATCCGTCCGTATAAAATCCTTGTGTAACCACATTTGTCTTCTCAGCTCTTATGCGTAACTCTCGCAGTATCGCGAGATACGTAAGAAGTTGTCGTTCAGCAGAGGAAAAGAGATCGCGCCGCTTTGCCTCCATTACCACGAGGAATGTGCCGTCGGCAGCACCGTTCCGGCCGCTATAACCAAAGCCCCAATCTGCACGTCCAGTAACACGGATTTTCTCATTCGTATTTGGGTCCATAATTTCGACAGCCAATTCTACTTCTGGATAAACCCTGACCATTTCTCGAACTTCAGAACTTTGTGGGGTGCCTGGGCGAGACGCAACCTTCCGTTTCTTTGGCGAAAAATGAGTAGAATGGAGTTCCATGATATGTAATTTGCAGGCTATTAGCATCATGTCCACAGCAATACGGCTCGTGGCTTCAGTAGCGTCATCATATAACACTCTTGTCAAGTCGCTGAGGTTGTCCTCTAAACATTGGAAGAAGGCAGTACGTTAGTCTATGGACAGATACTGCAAATTGAATGTGGCTGTTACTCAGTCTCTGCGGCATTTCATACTGCTCATTTTGCAATTTCCATGGCTTCAATCCCATCCGGCTCAAGTCGAAACGGATATTGAAAAGTGCCTCGAGATTTCCCGTTGTAGCATCGGTGGCAGCTAGCTGTGAGCCGGTCAGCTCTCGTAACATGAAAAAGGTGCCAAAGTGATGAAATACAGTCTTTCCCTTCTTGAAGTTAAGAATTGTATCGAGCATGACTTGCAATTTGGCGAGCGGATCCTGGTGTCGAGCGATTTGGGAGAGACTTTCAACAACCCACCTTGTTGGGACAGTAGCCTTAGCCGAAATGGACTTAGACATCTTGGACAAAGATCAGTGTTAGAATCTGCCAGTGAAAAACCATGAAGAAAAGATGAAAGTTTGTTGGAGTTTGACTGTACCGTAGTAGTAGGGCTCGGAAAATTACGAAATTTACTCATTGTGACATGTTTATTACATCACGTGATTTCCCAGCCCCTGAAATAAATGAAATTAATTATGTAAGCATTAGTAAGTTAAAAATCTCAGAGATGTACTTTCATCTGCTAACAAATCATGAAGTTAACGTGAAGGAGAAGAAATTATGCGAGATGAAGAATAGAATACTCGTGAAAGAAATTCGACTGTTTAATGTAGAATAGATACTTTCGTTTGACTCAGATCATCATCAAAATATGTATATTTATTATATTATATAAGCATGTTCTATTGGTCAATTACCTCTGCTGTCATAAACCCAACTTTTACACGATCAGCTTACATGTAAATTACATTTCCGAATCCTACGTAGTAGAAGGTTCAAGAGGATGAATATGAATGATAAAGAAGCGAAGTTGGAGAAATTACGTCACAGTATGCTTACGTAGTACGTTCCTATTTCACAGGGGAGCCTGAATTGGCTTCCTTGTGCCCGGCTATGGCTCAGCCTCCTTCTGCCTAGACTTAGCCCCTGACCAATAGAAGCTTGTGGTATGAGAGACGATGCATCGCTCCTCCACTTAAACCCTCATTTTTTTCCTGTGGTACTATATCCTGGCCCTTCTCCTCTATTTCACTTGTATAGCTGAAGTTGTGGTCGCTAATCCCTCTTCTTTCTCGCCATTCACTCAAACTTACACTTCATCTTTCTTTTGACCAGTTTTTCTCTCTGTCCTGTAGCTGCCAAAGCCTTTATTTTATTATCATCAAGGCTTTGATTCTCTTTTCTCCATTTTTCTTTTCAACAACGCTACAAGGAATAGCCATGAATCGTTGCTTTGAAACAAAACTCAATTGTGATAAATTTTACAAGAAGCTTAAAATTTGTATATAGATAGAGTACAGGCGAATATTGAATCATTAGGACGAGTGGGCACCATTTACCTCTTTGTAAATGAGTAAAGCCTTACATATTATTACTGACTGAGTATGCTATTAATTAAATAACAAAGAGAGGAGAAATCCAGGTGTTAGTCTTTACATGATAGAGTCT